>JRYG01005443.1_pt1 | contig 11106 bp, 12 predicted proteins | sample 235341 | NCBI WGS metagenome assembly JRYG01 (sample SAMN03074218, study PRJNA261478) | activated sludge metagenome | biome: Wastewater Treatment Plant; feature: Wastewater; material: Activated sludge; isolation source: activated biomass of a wastewater treatment plant treating hydrocarbon... ... | reverse complement strand
AACGATAAAGCGTGAAAATTTCACATTTTACTTTCCGCTTGCCACATCGATCATAATAAGCATCATAATTTCCCTGGTCTTCTATTTCTTAAGTCGCAGAAGGTGATGCAGGAATATGAACCGTAAGGTGTTTATTACCGGCGGGACTGGCTACATCGGATCGGCTTTGATGCCGGAACTGGTGAAGAAGGGGTTTGAGGTGCATGCGCTTGTGCGGGACGGCGCGAAGCGCCGTGTTGCGGAGGGAGTGACTGTGCATAAGGGCGAAGCCCTTGACGGAAGGGGCTTCGCCCCTTTCCTCTCCGGCTGTTCCACTTTCATCCATCTCATCGGAGTACCTCACCCCGGCCCGGGCAAAAAGAACGCTTTCAACTCTATCGACCTCGCCTCTGTCCGCGAAGCGCTGAAAGCAGCGAGCGGAAAGGGTGTTGAACACTTCGTCTATATGAGCGTGGCTCATCCTGCTCCGGTTATGAAAGACTACATTGAAGTTAGAATGAAATGCGAAGAGCTGATCTCGCAAAGCGGTATGAATGCGACTTTCCTGAGGCCTTGGTATGTAATCGGACCCGGACACAGATGGCCGCTTATGCTACTGCCGGTCTATTCTCTGCTGTCTGTTATCCCGTCAACATCTGACTCGGCCAACAGACTCGGACTCATTAGTCTTGAACAATACATCCGGTGTTTTGTTAATGCTGTGGAAAGCCCGCCGTCAGGTGTGAGGATCATCGAAGTGCCGGAAATGAAGAAGTTTTGAATTGCATCCTGCGCTTGCTACTTATCTTTGAACTGCACTTCTTTGAAATTGCCGAAGAGATGTTTCACTTTGTTCCTCTGATATTTGCCGGTTGATGTTACCGGTATTGAGTCTGATATGATCACAACTTTCGGGCTCTTGTAGAATGGCAGGTTTTTCCTGCAATATTCCATGATCTTCTTCTTGATATCTTCTTCATTCGCAGTTGACGGAATTCCTTCCTTCAGCATTACAAGAGCTCCGACTTCCTCTCCGTACCAGTCGTTGTCAAATCCTACTGCGATCCCTGCCTTNNAATCTCAAGCGGTGAAATGTTCACACCACCTCTGATTATAAGCTCCTTAATTCTTCCTGTAATGAAGAAATTCTTTCTTCCTTCGCCGTCATATTTGAAAAATCCTTCATCGCCTGACCTGAACCAGCCGAATTCGAAAGTCTTCCTGTTCACTTCATCATTGTTGTAATAGTATTTCATAACATTGTGCCCTCTTATCACTATCTCACCTCTTTTGTCTTCCGTTTGCGATTCTCCCCTGTCATTGTGTATTTCCATATCGTTGCATTCAACCGGTATTCCGATGGCCGGAAATCCGAAATCATTCTGCCATTTGTAATGCTCTTCAGGACTCAGGTCAATGGGAATGAAACAGGAATAGCATGTAGTCTCTGACAGGCCGTATCCGTGGACTATTCTCAGGCCGAACCTTTGCTCGAAGTTTCTTGCAAGTTCGCAGGTCAGAGGGCCCGCACCGCAAATTATATGCGAGAAATGTGACAGATCAAATTTTGATGGATCTTCGTCAGTATGGAGGAGGAACTGAAGCAGAGTCGGCACTACGCTCACTACCTTTACATTCTCATCCTGCATCCTCTTCAGGAAATAATGTGTGTGAAATTTCTGATTGAGTATCAGCCGTCCGCCGTAATACATGGTGGTCATTATTGTTACCACGGTTCCGTTAACATGGTGGATCGGCAAAACGCACATCATGGTATCGTCTTTGTAGAGCCTGTGCCAATCCGAAATTGCATGGGCATCCACCATAAGGTTGTACTGCGTCAGCACTACTCCTTTCGGATTGCCTGTTGTACCTGATGTATATACAATAAGGCACTCATCCTCTTTGTCAACCATATAGTCAAGCGCAATGCCTTGTCCGAGTCTGCCGTATTCAAACTTGTCGAATTCGACTATCTCGGGAATACCGCCGGTCTGAGATTCTTTCAGCTTTGAAAAATATTCACTTCTTGTGAAGACCATTCTTGTGTCCGAGTTCACCAGTATGTAGCGGACTCTCTCCGGCTCCTCGCTCACATTTATCGGGACTGCAACAAGTCCAAGCGACCAGCATGCGAAATAGAGTATCACAGTATCGGAATGGTTATGAGAGAATGTTGCTATCCTGTCACCCTTCTTCATGCCCTTGCTCAAAAGAAAATTTGCAAGTCTCGTAACTTTTCCGATGAATGATTCATAAGTGTATCGCACAACCTCGCCGCTGTCGGGATAAAATGCCAGATACTCTTTTTCGGGGGAATGCGCGAGCCTATCGTTAAGCAGTTCAAGAATGTTCTTGTACTTCACCAGGTAATCAGTGGCCGACTTGTCGCCGAAGCAATGAGCTTTGAGTATATTGTCGTGGGTCTTGTTGTCCATAGCACTTAAAGTGCTTTACATTATTTTTTGAATGGCGGTTAACTATTTTGAAGCCCGGTAAAATAACGATATTGCCATAATGATGAAATTTCAAACTGCCTTTCTTGCGTTCCTGCTTGTCCTTCTTTCTTCCTGTTCAAAGGAAAATGTTAAGGACAATAATTATTTCAGATTCAATCTGAGCCAGAACATTGAAACACTTGAACCCGTGATGTCCAATTCCACCCAAACCATCTGGGCTCTGTCGCAGATCATGGAAGGGCTTGTTCAGTATGATAAGCAGAATCAGCTGATTCCCTGCATTGCAGAATCCTGGACGATCTCTGATGACGGGCTTCTTTATAAATTCAAACTCAGAAACGATGTTGCTTTCCATGATGACCCGTGCTTCTCCGGTTCGGGAGGAAAGGGTCGGAGAGTGACTGCAGGTGACTTCAAGTATTGCCTTGAGCGCGTCAACAATCCAAAGACGAAGTCGAGGGGCATGTGGGTATATCGTGAGAAGATTAAGGGAGCGATTGAGTATATAGATTTTCTTTCGGGCAAGGGAGGAAGTTCTGTTACGGAGATCTCCGGCATACGGGCCGTCAACGACTCAATACTTACAATTGAACTTGTAAAACCGTTCTCACCTTTTTTGAGCACTCTTACAATGACTTACGGTTACGTCTATCCAAAAGAAGCGGTTGATTTCTACGGTGACAGGTTCGGACAGAATCCCGTAGGCAGCGGACCGTTCCGTTTTGTAAAATGGGATTTTGACAGGGAGATTGATCTTCAGCGCAACCCGTCATACTGGGCAAAAGATCCGCAGGGCGTTTCACTTCCTTACCTTAACGGCGTCAGGATCACATTCACGCAGTCATCTGAAACCGAGTTTCTCGATTTTCAAAACGGCAAGTATGATTATCATGATCCTTCCTCTGAGACATATGACCAGATCACAGACAGGTCAGGCAAGCTTCTTGAATCTGATTCGAAGAACTACACGCTCATCAAACAGCCGTGGCTCCAAACCGTGTTCTTCGGAATGATGCAGTCACCTGATCTGCCCGGAGGAAAAGAAGGCCCATTTGTTGGCAACAGGAAACTGAGGCAGGCGCTTAACTATGCAGTTGACCGTGACAGGATTCTGAACTTCGTGCTCAAGAACAGGGGCCGCTCGGCTGTGAACGGGCCCGTGCCTCCGGGAATGCCGGGATTTGATTCCACCGTAAGGGGATATTCATTCGACAGGGACAAGGCACTGAAACTACTTGAAGAAGCGGGTTATCCTGACGGCAAAGGACTGAACCTGACGCTTGTAACAGGTAATGAAGAAATTCAAAAGACGATTGCAATTGCTGTTCAGGAGCAGTTCAAATCGCTTGGCATTGACCTGAAGCTCGAACAGCTTGTACAGGCTACTCTGATCTCAAAGCAGGAAGAAGGCGTGTTTCCGTTCTGGCGCGCAAGCTGGGGCGCTGACTACTTTGATCCGGAGAATTTCATGGCACTTTTCTACAGCAAGAATATAACTCCGAAAGGTCCGAACAGGGTTGGATACAGCAATCCCAAAATGGATGAACTATACGAGAAGGCGCTTACGCTAAACGATTTTGCCGAGAGAAAAAAAGTGTATGACGAAATGCAGAAGATTGCGATCGAGGATGCGGCATGGCTCTTCCTCTATTATAATGAGAAGGTTTACCTGCTGAAGAAGGACATTGAGGGCTTCTATCTTGACGGTCTGAATATCATCAATCTCAAATACACACGAATGAAATGAACGCAGCTCCGGAACCGGAATTCAGGGAAGTTATTGATGACGATCAGCTCAGACAGCTTTCTCAGCTTGCACACAGGATCTGGAACATGTACTACCCTGACATCATTGGGCAAAAGCAGGTTGATTACATGCTCGGCAAAATGTACAGCCTCGAAGCGCTGAAAGAACAGATCCGAAACGGCCACAGGTTTGTAGCAGGATACTCAGACGGCGAGATGCTCGGCTTTCTTTCATACGGCAAGACTTCGGGACAGTATTATATGATCCACAAATGGTACGTTGATGTTTCTCTTCACAGCAAAGGGATCGGAAGGAAGTTATTTGATGCCGCTTTTGGAAACATCGACTATGACGTAATTCGGCTCACTGTGAACCGTCAGAATATCAAGGCAGTTAATTTCTACTTTAAGTTTGGATTCACAATTGAACGTGTAGCGGATTTTGACATAGGAGACGGCTTCTTTATGAATGACTTTGTTATGATCCTGCAAAAGGCCGGCAGAAAATGATCTGCCCTAAATGTCGAAGGTCCTGCCGAACTTGACGATTCCAAAGTCGTACTTCTTCCTTATCTTGTCGATCTTCTTCATCAGGCTCTCGTTCCTGTCCACGTCGGTGAAGAGATTCTCCTGAACCGAATCATCATCTTCCAATAGTTCAGAGAACTTCACTCCAAGTAGCCTGATCTTCTTTTTGTTCACAAGCATCGAAAGAAGCTTTACTGCGTCGCCGTAGAAGTCCGCTTCCAGATTTGAAAACTTGTTCCCTGTTAAGGACTTTTGATTCACGGTGAAGTCATAGTACTTGACCTTTACCGTCACGCACTTTGCCTTTATATTCTTTGCCCTTAACCTTTCACAGCATCTCTCCATAAGGTAATAGAGCTCCGATTCAAGGAACTTCCTGTCGTTTGTGTCTTCATAAAAAGTATTTTCCTTCGACAGTGACTTTCTTGAATCGCTGTCATCTTTCACCTTGTCACCTCCCTTTCCTGATGCAACATCCATCAGATAAGAAGTGTGAATTCCTATCTCGTTCTCGTAAAATGACCTGTCGTACTTCAGCAAGTCCCCGATCTTTGTGATACCGTATCGCTTCAGTCTTTCATAAGATTTCTTGCCAACTCCCGGTATTTTCTCCACAGGAAGTTCCGCAAGGAATTCACGCTCCTTTCTGAAAGGCACATATGTTACACCGTCCGGCTTGTTCATGTCGGATGCGATCTTTGCGCATACTTTGTTCCTTGCTATCCCTATTGAGCATGTTATGTCGAGCCTCTCCTTGATTGTGTTCTTGATCTTTTGGGCAAGGCCTTCCGGATCGTCATTATGAAGATGAAGTACTCCCGTCACATCAAGAAATGCTTCGTCAATGCTCACGGGTTGGATCTGCGGAGTGAATTCGTAGAATATCTCCCTCACTTTCCTTGAGTAATCGGAATACAATCCTCTCGTTGACCGGATGAAATTTCCTTCGGGAACCAGCTGTAAGGCTTTCGACAGCGGCATCGCAGTCTTTACTCCTTTCTTTCTTGCAAGATAATTCGGACAAGCTACAATTCCCCGCCGGTCTTCTTTATTGCCTCCTACAACAAGCGGCTTCTCCCTGAGTGACGGATTTATCGCTTCTTCGCATGAAGCAAAGAATGCGTCCATATCAACGTGAAATATTATTCTGTGTTCGTACGTCTTCATGGTCAAAATTAAGACTACACTACCATTGATGCAACGGCTTAATGGCATTTTGCTCAAGGAAGTTTGTAAATATGAATAAGATTTAATTAGTAGTATTTTGAGGCAATTTGAATAAGCTCCCTTCCGACAGATTCGGAACCCGCAGAACCGAACCATGGATTCTCCTTATCATTCTTACTTTGATATGGGGAAGTTCGTTCATCCTTATAAAGAACGGCCTCAAGGCATTCTCCGCCGGTGAAGCCGCGGCGCTGAGGATAGTCTTCGCAGCAATTGTGCTGACACCGGCTCTCTTGAGAAGCAAAGGAGTAATATCCCGTGGTGATCTGAAGTACGTTGTGCTGGCGGGAGTTGTTGGCAATCTCATTACAGCATTACTGTTTTCACTCGCACAGACGAAGATCGACAGCGCTGTGTCAGGCATTCTGAATTCTCTCACACCCGCATTCACAGTGATCGTTGCAGCATTTGTGTTCGGATACAGGGTTAAGTCGTACCAGGTATCAGGCGTTCTTATCGGGCTTGGGGGTGCTGTGGCGCTTTCTTTCATTTCGTCAGACGGTGAATTGGGAGAGATGAATTCTTATGCATGGCTCATTGTAATTGCAACGGTTTGCTATGCAATGAGTCTGAATATCATGAAGTGTAAGCTTGCGCATGTTAATTCGCTCACGATCGCATCTCTTGCATTCATGAGCATTGCGCCGGTGTGCCTGATCTACCTTCTGGCATTCTCTGATTTTCTTACAGACATCAGGAGCCACACGGATGCGGTAACATCAGTTGCTTCTCTTGCCATGCTCGGAACTTTCTCAAGTGCCGTCGGCCTGATCTTATATGCACGGCTGATAAAACTGTCGAGTCCCGTATTTGCAAGTTCAGTGGCTTACCTGATGCCTCTCGTGGCGCTGATGTGGGGAATGGCAGACGGAGAAAGGATCCATGCTCTTCAGATTGTAGCCATGGCAGTGATAATCTCAGGTGTCTTGATGGCAAACAAAAATTCATAATGGAAATGGACCTGTTTGGAAATGAAGAAGTGAACGAGCCCCAGGCATTCGCACCGCTTTCGGAAAGAATGAGGCCGAAGACCCTTGATGAGTTCGTCGGGCAGAAGCACATTGTGGGCCCGGGAAAACCTCTCCGGGTCATGATCGAGAAGGACAGCCTTGCTTCAATGATTCTCTGGGGCCCTCCCGGAGTGGGGAAAACAACGCTTGCTCTCCTGCTTGCAAACCACGTCAAAGCAGAGTTCATTCAGCTTTCTGCAGTGTCATCAGGCGTGAAAGATGTGAGAGCCGCACTTGACAAAGCTAAGCTTAACAGATCCCGCCTCGGAATAAAGACAATACTATTTGTAGATGAGATTCACAGATTCAACAAAGCACAACAGGACTCTCTTCTGCAAAGCTCAGAACAGGGCACGGNNCTCCACTTCTATCCAGAAGCAGGGTGTTTGTGCTGAATGAACTGTCAGCGGAAGAACTCAGGTCAATAGTATTAAATGCACTGAAGAGGGATGAGGAGATGAAAAAGCATGAGATTGAGTTTGAAGATCTTGATCTTGCAGTCTTGCTTTCCGGAGGTGATGCACGCAAACTGCTCAATGCTGTTGAACTTGCCGTCACTCTCTCTCCTCAGAAAGGCGCCGGTAGGATCCTGCTTACTTCCGAAAATGTGAAGGAAGCCTTTCAGGCAAACTATGTGAAGTATGACAAGAACAGGGAAGAGCATTACAACATCATATCCGCCTTCATAAAAAGCATAAGGGGAAGCGACCCGGATGCGGCGCTTTACTGGATGGCAAGGATGATAGAGGGCGGCGAACAGCCGGAGTTCATTGCAAGAAGAATGATAGTGCTCGCATCGGAAGATATAGGCAACGCCGATCCCTATGCGCTTACGCTCGCCGTATCTGCATTCACTGCCATTCGCTACATAGGGATGCCCGAAGGAACTTTGGTGCTCTCTCAGACGGCTGTCTATCTTGCTTCCTGTCCGAAAAGCAATGCGTCTTATCTCGCCGTATCCTCAGCTCTTGAGGATGCACGCAATCTTCCTCCCTATCCGGTACCCATGCATCTCAGAAATGCTCCCACAGGAATGATGAAAAATCTCGGATACGGCTCGGGCTATGAATACCCGCATGATTTTGAAGATCACATTTCAGGTCAGAATTATCTTCCCGGAGAAATTGGAGAGAAGACATACTACAGTCCATCCGGAAACGGAAGGGAGACAGAGATTGCAAAATACCTTGAGAAGGTAAAGCAACTTAGGAAAAGGCCTACCTGAGTTCCTTCAGTATTATCCTGTTGTCCGGATCAAATCTTATTCCTGTCGGCTCTTTGTCAAAGGTGTACTCAAACACCTGCATGTTGTAGCTGTTCTGTTCTCTGATTCTCTCACTGCTTCCGTCCCTGAATGTTAATTCAAGTTCAACCGGCATCTTGAAGAACCCGGCATTTGTCTGATTCTGCGTTATCATGTATTCAGCTTTCCATTTGCCGTCCGCAGATCTTTCTATTGTTAATGCAGGACTATAGACAGGATGATTGGGTCCGAAAATCCATTGATCAAAGAACCAGTCAAGCTCGGTGTCAGTTGTCTCCTCAAGGAAATCAATGAACTGCCTTGTGCTCACATTGCCGTATCTGAATCTCCCGTCGTTCGCATATTTCTTCATTGCATCAAAAAATTTCGAATCGCCAAGCACGTATCTCAGCATATAAAGTACGCATGATGACTTCGAGTAAGTGATTGAAGTTTCGAAAACTTCCGTGTCGTTTGGCTCTTCCGTATCCCACCCCTGATTGTATATTGCCCAGCCGGCATTTGAACCGAGATACTTCACAGCCTCTGCCTGTACTGATTCCATATATCTCTTATTGCCGTAAGCTCTTTCAAACCAAAGCGCTTCATTGTATGTTGCAAATCCTTCATTCAGCCAGATGTCTGCCCATGTTTGAGGTGTTATCATGTCCCCGAACCATTGATGAATAAGTTCATGGCAGACAAGATCTTCTATCCAGCAATCGGGACACAGTGTCACAAGCGTCTGATTTTCCATCCCGCCCCATGGGAAATGACGGTCCGTTGTTGCAAACGCAAGCTTCTCAAACGGATAATCGCAGTATATTTCAGAGAAGAAGTCGAGCATCCTTCCCGTCTTCTGAAGTATATTCCTAAGGTTGAACATTGTCTCTCCGCGCTGATAGTAGTACCTGACCTGCATGCTTCCTCTAGTTTTGTCTGCATATTCCCAGTCCTGCACTGCAAGCATGTACTTTTCCGAAGCTACAAAAGCTATCAGATATGTGGAGATCGGATGAATGCTTTCGTAACTGTAGGTCACTTTGCCATTGACTGCTGTTGAATCCCTGAGTATGCCGTTTGAACAAAACTGCACATCCTCCGGAACCACCGCCTTGAGAGTAAGCAATGCCTTGTCGCTTGGAACATCATTGCATGGAAGCCAGCTTCTCGCTCCCGCGGTTTCACAGTCCGTATAGACGATCCCGTCAAAGCAGTAAAAAGCTGTATCGAAAACATCTTTGTGCCTGTACTGCACAGTCAGCGCAAACTCCTCTCCTTCAGAGTAACTTCTGTCGAGGTCAACCCTCAATAAATTTCCAAAGTGAGTGAACTTAGCGGCATTGCCTTTCACTTCATCAATTGTTAGGGAAAAATTTTTTGCGTCAAGTTCGATGGTGCTCAGTTCCTGCAATGCCTTTATTCTGATCCCCGCTTTTGCCTTGTACGACTTGGGATAAGGCGACTCAAGGCACTGCCTGAGATCAATGCTTACGTCATAACTCAGAACGTCGATCTTCCCTGCGGCTCCGGTGCCTGCAATGCTGGTGCCCGCAATTATTACCGAAGCGAGAATTGTAATAAATATCTTATTCATTTGATTTGTGACTGTTAGACTTTTGGTTTATGCCGAGATCGTATCTTCCGCATACATCCTTCCCTTCCATGTTGCACCCCCTCTGAATCTTACAAGCCTGAATGAGTTCAAAGCAACTGCGGAAATGAAAAGTGCACTCAAAGGATTCAGAAAACTGTACAACAGTGGTTGCCTGAACTTAACTGCCTGAAGAATTCTCATCAACGGCGGGATCATTACCACAGATACTGAAACTGCCGAAGGCGCGATCACTCCTGAGATCAGCAATGCCGGAGGTATCACAAACAGTACAAGATAGATCAACACCGTCATAAGCAATCCCAATTCCGAAAAAGACAGTCCTGCGAAAATGTTCTTCGAAAATCCTTCCCATACTTCCTTCAAACTTCTGTACATCCTGCAGCTTATGAGTTCATTTGCATCCGCAAACACAAGCTTCCCCTTAAACTCCTTCACTCTCCTTGCAAGCCAAACATCTTCTACGATCCTGTTCTTCAGTGATTCATGCCCGCCAATACTATCATAGAAGCTCCTGCGGAACATCATGAACTGACCGTTGCCCATTGCATATTGTTTCTTTGGCGACCGGCTGATCATCGGAAACGGAAGGAATACTGTTACCGCAAAATAGAGCATCGGTATCACAAGCTTTTCCCAGAATGATTCCGAAATTTCGTAAGGCATAACAGACAAGAGATCGCAGGAATGTTCCAGCGAAAATTCAAGTGCAGACGAAATGCAGTCCTCTTCCAATTTGGTATCGGCGTCTATGAAGAGCAGATAGCTCCCTTTTGCCATGCCCTGAAGCTGATGACAGGCGAAGTTCTTGCCCACCCATCCCTGCGGCAAAGGCAATCCGTCGGAAACCCTCAGCCTGCTGTCATTTACGGAACATACGATCTCTCTTGTTCTGTCAGTAGATCCNNACCTTAAGCCTATTGTCGTTCACTGAGTTTACAACTTCCTTTGTCCTGTCCGTTGAGCCGTCGTTCAAAACTATTACCTCAAGATTCCTGTAACTCTGCCTGATAACTGACTCTACGCAATTGCCAATGTTCTGCTCTTCATTTCTTGCGGGTATAAGAACGGATACAAGTACATCACCGTTTTGCTTCTTCCTCTTCCGGAGGACAGGTATTGTAAGAATATTTACAATGCAAAGCAAAAGCAGGACTACAAGCACAGCCAGTATCAGAATCATCACCCAGTCAAGTACAGTCATCCGGCAGATATTCTCAAGGTTTCTGGAATTTTGGTGTTTGATTTAAAAATGTTGATTGTAATATTTGATTTTGCCAACTAATAAGAAATTCATTT
>JRYG01004161.1_pt1 | contig 11115 bp, 19 predicted proteins | sample 235341 | NCBI WGS metagenome assembly JRYG01 (sample SAMN03074218, study PRJNA261478) | activated sludge metagenome | biome: Wastewater Treatment Plant; feature: Wastewater; material: Activated sludge; isolation source: activated biomass of a wastewater treatment plant treating hydrocarbon... ... | reverse complement strand
TCAATTAAGTTTGATGCAATTTAGCCAACTAAACACCGTCTTAACCGACTATGGGCGGGTGACGGTCTCCAAAAACAGTGATGGTGCTATCGCCACAAATAGCGATACTGCAGCGTTAAAATTTCCGGTCAAAATCACTTGGGCTAAGGGTAGCAAGGCCGGGGTAATCAATGGGCAGTGGCAGCGCCGCAATGATGGCAGTATCGAGGCGGTGTACAAAAACCGCTTTGAGCTAATTCAATGTTTGAATTTTGGGCTGATGGCCATGGGGTCAAGCCTGGAAGAATTACAAACCAAATTACAGCAGAAAGGATAGTAACTATGATTAGCTGGTGTCAGGAATTATTAAAGCGGGATGATTGGGTTATCCTGGATACGGAAACAACCGGGTTGGGATCAACTGACCAAATTGTACAGATTGGGGTTATTAGCCAAAAAGGTGATGTGCTATTGGATAGATTGGTCAGGCCAACTATTTCTATTCCTACCCAGGCTACCGCCATTCACGGCATCACCGATGAAATGGTCAGCGGTGAAGATACCCTGGAAGTCATCTACCCATTAGTATGTGAGGCCACTATAGGCAAAGAGATTATCGTCTATAACGGCGATTACGATTATAGAATGTTTGAACAATCGTTGGCCGCCGTTCACAACACTTATCCCGGTGATAACTTACTCAAGCGATTGATGACACACATGGGGAAGGGACACCCTTATTTTACCTGTGTAATGAGGCGATATGCCGAGCATTGGGGCGATTGGAATGATTATTTTCAATCATATCGCTGGCAAAAATTAACTGAGGCATGCAGACAACAAGGAGTACCTATCATTGATGCTCACACGGCGTTGGGTGATTGCCAGATGACACTAGGGCTAATCAAAGAATTGGGCAATCGTGGCTAAAATCATGTTTCGAGGCCGGGAATATCCCGATAACTGGTATGAAATCAGCCGGAACGCGGCCAATACCCGCCGCCGTAAACGGATGGAAAAATCTGGTCAATTGGAGATGGAATTAAAAACCGCCAAGTTAGGGACACTTGGCGGGCCGGGTCAGCGATAGCGGTTCTGACCTCGGCAAAATTATTGTAGCATAAAGCGGAAAGGATAGCGAGTATGACCATTGATTTACCAAAGCACTGTTACCGGGCGCTACCGCCCAAACGGTGGCAAGTAGTCCTAACCCTGGGGGTTATCCTGATAACCTCTCTGGCTTGGGGGATAGGGGGCTAAGATGCAGCCGTGCCCTCATTGCGGCCAAAGCCTGGCTATTGTGCCAGCCGGTCAACCCAGGCCGCCGTATCGAGCCTACAGCAGTATGGAGAGCGCCGCGCCTGCCGCCCTGCCCTTACCCGGTGGCTATGGCTCTTACAGTTATGAGCGCCGTACCCCGGCTCGGCCGGCCGCCTGGGAGTCTGATGTTTTGGTGCCATTGGCGCAATCGGGCATATTTGGCCTGTTGGCCGGGTTAGTTTCGGTGGCCGGGCCGATTTGGTTTGATGTGCCATGGTGGGCACCCTTACCAATAACAGTAGGCGTTACTGCGCTGGCATGGTGGCTTATCTCTAATGACCACCGCCAAGCCTTGTGGGTTATCGAGCAAATGAGCAATCAGGATTTAGACCATGATGGCTCTGTCGGGAAACCCGCCGCACCAGCGCCGCCCATCGGCCTAGAAATCACTCACCGCAGCGAGTCAGGCCAATTGACCCGCATGCTACGTTTTGAACTTCCACAGGGAGTCAGTGAGGCCGATTTTATAGAGTTTTGCCGGGGGGTAACTTTGGAGAGCCGGTCATTAGCTGAAAATGTATGGACAGGCCGGGGCAAGCGATTCAGCCGGTCAAAATACAGTGAGCTACTTGATACCTTGACCCAGGCTGAAATTATCCGATGGAAAAATGCCCAAGCGCCCGCCCAGGGCCGGGAACTGACCGCCGCAGGCTATCAATCGCTCTTAAAATACGCACGCACGCACGCGCACGCACCCAGCGGGGCCGCAAATTATGAGTATATAGAGGGAGTAGGGTAGATGACAGATAAAAATTACACCCATACGGTAACAGTCTTCAAGGATAGAGCCTTGACCCAACATTTTGAAAGTCTCAAAGAGGCCAGCAAATACGCTAATAAGCTACTTAGGTAAGGACGGAAGGATGTCAAGATTTATCCCTATGGACAGGAAGCCCCTAAAAAATCTCACATTGATTTTATCGTAGCAGAATATGAAAGGACAGGCAGAAAATGATAACTAGAATCGGTTTAGACATCGGCTTTGGCGACACCAAAGCCGCCGTAATAAGTAATGGCAAACTAACCACCTTGACATTCCCCTCCGTGCTGGGGCAGGCGCAGGCGTTGAGTAACTTCACCGTTGGGCTAAATGGACACACTCGCCGCCGTGCCACCAAGCTAACCTATCATGACGTTGATTACTATGTCGGTGATGAGGCTATCAGCTTTAGCCGCACCCTGGCCGGGCGACAGGATCGGGGGCGGATCGGGTCAGTAGAGGAACGGGTTTTAGCCCTGGCAACCCTGGCTAAGTTTGGCGTTACTGAGGCTAACATCGTTACCGGGCTGCCGGTGATGTGGTTTGATGACCGCTATAAGATAATAAAGAGTCTGCGGGGCGACCATCAATTTACCTGGGGCAAGGAAAATCGGACGGTGACAATTCATAAGGTCATCGTGATTCCGCAGCCCTTTGGCGGCTTGTATGCTCACATCCTGGGGCCAACGGGCCGGGCCGCCGTTGATGACAAGGAAATTATGAGAACCTACGCCTGTTTAGATGTGGGCTGGAATACTACAGATTTGAGCGCCATAAAGAACCTACAGCCGGTTGAACAGTGGCTTGGTGGGGCCAGGGTGGGAGTCCGTAACGTCATCGGGATTGTAGGGAATGAAATAGGCCGCAAGTTTGGGCTAAACCTATCACCGCATGAGGTTGACCAGGCGGTAACAGCCGGTCAAATTGAGGTTTTTGGTGAGTATCAGGACATCCGACCGATTATCCAAAGCGCCACCACTACCCTGGCTCAAGAGGTTGTTTCCACAGCTACCGGGCTGTGGGGTAACGGGGAGCGGATGTCAAAAATTCTCATCTTTGGGGGCGGGGCCGCCCGGTTAGGCAACGCTATCAAGGCCGCCTTTCCTCATAACGGGGTGGTGATGACCGGGCCGGGGTTGGCTAATGCGGTGGGATTTTGCTACTTTGCTCAACGGGAGATTTGGAGATAGGTTGTAACACAAAATGGAGCTAACCCTATGAGTAAAGCCGATTGTAACACAAATTTATACATTCCCTTTCGCCTCAGAAAAGGCCGTTCTGAGGCGGAAGATTTACTCATTGAGCGCCTATTGCAATTGCCCGATAGAAGCCGGTCAAGGTTTATCAGGCGCGTACTAACCACAGGCGATATTGAGCCGGTGATAGACCGCGAATTTAGCCAGGAAACAGAGGCCATAACCAACGCATTAGATGCTATGGCTAGTCTGTGGGGAGACGATGAAGAATGATACCAGAGGATTTAGTGGTTAGAATGGGGTTGACTCTGGCTCTGTTTTTCGCTGGGGCAATGGGGGGCAGTTATTTAAAACACTGCCAAACTATACCGGGTTGGACATTTGAACAAGAAATAAAATTTTGGGTGAGGTTATTTGGATTATGACCATACTCAACAAAGCCCTTGACCTTTACTTAGCCCACCCCAACCGGGTGACGGAAATTTTATTTTTGGTGTTGCTTCTGGGGGCTATGGCCCTGGCTATGCCATATTTTGCCATGAAAGGTTTACTTGACCGTGCTTTTTCCCATCCCCACCCCTGATTTTTGGTCAGACCCAGGCCCTATTGAACATAGTAAGTTTTTGCGGTCGGTTTGGGCCAAAGTCAACCCATTATTTGAGATAAAACAAGAATGGGTTGACCAGTGGAAGGTTTATCTAGCCAGAGTTGAACGAGATGAAGAAGCCTATCAACTGTGGCTGGATCAACTAACCGAGTATGAAATCACCCAACAGGCTTACCAGGAACGGGGGGAAGAAATAGCCGACATGCTGCCCTACGAATTGCATCTGATGGGATTAAGTTATCGTCGCAATGTGCAAGAGAGAAAGGACGAAAGGCCCTATGAAAAAGTAGATTACTGTCACGTGGTTGAATGGTACTATGACGATTATGCGTTTTACTTTTGGATTGCTACATGGTATCCACTCAGGCCAAACGGGGTGACAATCTCAAAGTTCTTTCGGGGGGCGGAAAACGAACAGGAAGAAAAGCCCAAATTCAACATGAGAGAGAACCCGGTTGCACAGACCCTAACAGCCGCTTTTGGGGCGCAAACCTCGGTAGAGTTTAATCCGCCTGACCATAAAAAGCGGCCTGGCTTGTGGATTGTCGTAGAGCATCGGGCCGGGCGGGGCAAGATACCCAATTGGATTAGCTATCAACAATGCGTCAAGGAAATGCCCAAAACCGCCTCACCCCTGGCATTTATGATGGGTATGGGGCCTAACAAATCTCTTTACCTCAATGATTTAGCCGAAGTCTTCAACTTGGGCATAGGCGGGTCGGTGGGGGGCGGTAAGTCCAATATGATAAACGTTATCCTGTGTACCTACATCAGCCGCAATAACCCCAAAGAGCTACGCATTTTTATGGTTGACTTCAAACGGGTCGAACTTGCGTTTTACCGGGGTATCCACCACTTGGGTGGGGACGTGCGCTATATCCGAAAAATATCAGAAGATGAAGCCGGTAAAGAGAAACAGGGGCGTATCAGGACGGTAGGGGATGACTACCAACCCAAGCCGGGCGAAAAGATTTTTGACCCAATGGGCCGGAATATCATCACTACCGGGCAGGGCTTGATTGACTTACTTGATTATCTGATGGCTGAAATCGAGCGCCGCACCCTCATAATGCAAGGCAAGGTCAAGAAAATTTCAACCTGGAACAAACGTTTCCCTCATAAAAAATTAGCCCCTATTGGGTAGTGGTCATTGACGAATTGGCCGACGTGATGCTACAGCAGCGATTCAAAAATAAAGTAGAGCCGCGCCTAATTCGAGTCATTCAGTTAGGCCGGGCTATGGGAGTGCATGTCATTCTGGCTACGCAGACCCCAAAGAGTACCGTCATCACCGGTCTAGTGCAAAATAACATTACTTCCTGGATAGCCTTTCGGTGTGGCAACGGTCGCGCCAGCGCCTTAATGTTGGATGGAAAATGGGACGCCAGCTATCTACCCGCTATCCGAGGCCGGTGTATTGTGCGGCAGGGCGATTTTAAGCGAGAAATTCAGACCCCGGTCATCAGTGACTTGACGGTTAGGCAGATTGTCGGGGCGGCCAAATTAGGTAAGTTTGACCAGACTATCGAGGTTAAACAATGGTCAATCCCGCCAGACCGCGTTTTTGAGTTTGCCTTGAAGGAATTTGGGGGCGATTGCAACTACAGAGACATCTATAACCATTTTAGAACTGAGAATGTCTCGATGAATGAAATAAAGGACATGCTGCAAGATTACGAGGTTAGAGGCGCTTATGTAGAGGCCGTAGAACCAGAAATCGAAATAGGCGATGAGGAGTATTACCTTTGCCCTAGCCGGGGCGGACGGACGCCGCGCCGATTAATACCGGTGGAGAAGTTTAAAGAAGAATTTGACTCAGTATGGGGGCCAATTTTAGCGAGTCGCGCGTCACGGGTAGCAGAAAACGGAAAACACCCCAATACCGACGATTTGAAAATTTCAAAACCTGATGAGTCTCAAGAAGATGAAGGGCTACTTTTTGATGAAGATTATCAGCTTGAAGACGTTGACAGCCCAGAAGAATTTGAACCTGATTACGATGAAGAATTTTAAGCGCAATAGCGCAGAAAGGATAGCAAGATGGAAGGTTTGTTGCCGTTTGTGGTTTGTATCGTCTTACCGCTAGTGTGGTCGGTGTTGATGTTTGGCCTGGGCCGGTGGTCGGCCAGTCACCGCATTGCCATAGAGCGCCGGGAGGAAGGGGCAGGGGCCGGGCAATCGCCATACTATCAAAACTTTGAGGAGGTTTAGGGTGGAATTAGGTCAACCAACTAAGGAATATGTTGTCCTCGGTCGCCTGGGGGAACTATGCCGGGCTACCGCCCATGATGAAGATGAGGTGATCGAGCTACTAAAAAAAGAGCGTGATAACCCCGAAAGCGTAAAAATGCCTTCCAATTTAGGCGGGGGGACCGTAGGGGAGTTTATTTGGCGAGAATGGAATCGGGCGGGTAGAAAGATTAAAGAGGTAAAAGATGCAAGGTAAAAACCACGTTGCCTTAGCTCTGGCTATCCCAATGGGGGCCGCTCTGGTTACGGGCCGGGCCGATGTCCTACCGGCCGATGTCCCCGCCTGGGTGGGGTTAGTTATTGGCTCTTTGCTGCCAGATATGGATGGTGAGGGCAGTATTGCTTATTGGGGTAATTGGCTGCCCAAGTATATCACTCCCTGGCCTATCCGCGCTGGGTTAAATTGGTTAGGGCAAACCGTTAGCCGTGTTATCAGGGCGATTTTTGGGCATAGAAATGCCCTTCATTGGCCGCTTGTGGGGCTATTGATAGCCCTGGGGGGGTATCGTTTGTCGCTGGGTTGGTTGATATGGCTTGGAGTCGGTTACATATTGCACATCCTCGGTGACTCGCTCACCAAATCTGGAGTCCCATTGTTTGGGCCGCTTTATCAGGGTGACATCAGTTTTACCCCGATGGTTACAGGGGAGTTTACCGAGAAAGTCTTTGGGGTGCTGCTATGGCTGTTTGTTGGTTGGCAGGCCGTTAGCTTTCTACCTCACTCTGGCTATGTATGGGCTTTACTATACCGCTTTGGCGGGGAATTGATGAGGTAAGTATGGGGATCGTCAAAACTGCAATCAAGAAAAATCTAAAGCCGGTTAAGAAAGAGAAGAAACGGAAGGTCAAGAAATGAAGGAAGCTATTTTTAACAATTTCGACATCTGGGCGGCGGTAACAGTGGTCATCATTATCCTGGGTGGCTTGTACTCAGGCCGCTTACTTGAGTTTTACCGTTCCCCTATGCGGGTATCCTTCAAGCTGATGGTTAGCTGCTTGATAGTTAGCTGTTTAGCTTTTCTGTTTTTGTTTTTGGGGGGGCTATGGTTTATCTTGGGCCATACCAGTTTTGTTAACCACATCCGAGATGGGGATTTATGGGAGCATTTAAACAAGGGCTTATAACCGCCATAATAATCGTCCTAGCCTGGACAGGTGGAATTAATAGCATGGCTAGGTGGGGGGCGACAGTGACAGCGTGCCTGTGTGTGATTATTATATTGATAGGGTTATACCTATCAACCAAAGAACAGGCAGAGCTAATCGCAACAGGATTGGTTTTACTGGTGATTATATCAATTAGCGTATTTTTGCATCCTAACCCCCTGGGTTATTGGAAGATTTACACTGCCGCCGCCGCCCTGTGTGCCATGCAGATAGGGAGACATTACCCACCAAACTTAACGAAGATAGATAGTATAATTCTTTTGGTGGCTATAGCGCCACTCTTGCTGTTTGACAATCCCAATATAGTGGCCTTTTGGCCTTTTGCGCTGGCTTGGGCAACAGGTTTTATATGGCATTTAGCCCTTCTGCCCTTGCTACTTTCCAGAGGGTCAATCTTGGGAACCGTAGGAGCCGCAATTGTCTTTTTTAGGCCCAAGCCATCTCTAGTTACCCTAGTTTTGGTAGCAGTAGTTCCACTCTACCTTATTAGGCCGGAAACGGCAGACAATAGGCTTGGCTATTGGGCCACCGCCTGGCAAGTCTTCATAGATCACCCCTGGGGAATTGGGCCGGGTGGCTTGGGTCAACACATCGTAGAGCCTGGGGGTGGTTATCAGATGCACAGTCACAATATTCTGCTAACTTTCGCGGCAGAGAATGGTTTTTTTGGCCTATGTGGAATAATACTCGCTGCTTTAGCGTTACCCCAAGAGATCGCCTTAGCCCGGTGGCAGTGGGCATTTTTGGCCGGGTTAGCCGTGTGGTCTATGGTAGATGAGCCGTTATTTTGGCCGGGGCCGTTGATTTTTACGGGGTATTTATTAGGAGTGCGATGCTACCAGACAACAAATTGATTTTATCTATCTTTCCAGGCGTAGGCTTATTAGATATAGCCTTTGAGGAACAAGGGTACTGTGTAGTTAGAGGGCCTGATTTGTTATGGGGTGGCGATATTCGCCGCTTTTCGCCACCAGCAGGGGTATTTTGGGGGGTGATCGGCGGGCCGCCCTGCCAGGACTTCTCGCGGTTACGCCGGTCAGCGCCTACCGGCTACGGGTTGGAAATGTTAGAGGAATTTTGCCGGGTGGTAATCGAGTGCCAGCCGGAATGGTTTTTGATGGAAAATGTTGACCGTGTTCCAAACGTGACCGAGATGAGTAACGTTCACTCTGCTGGGCTAAATCACGGCTATATTGTGCAGCGCCTCGACATCAACGAAGGATGGTATGGCGAGTCTACTCGATTACGGCATATTCAGTTTGGTAGCAAAAGCGGTAGGCTGATAAATGTGCCCCGTCAGCCCATTATTGCCACCGAAAAAGCCGCCATAGCTAATGACAACAGGTCATTTAACGAGGTTAAACGGTTGCAAGGTTTACCGCCCGATTTTGACTTACCTCCATTTTTGTCAACCGAGAAAATAAAAGCCGTTGGCAATGGAGTGCCACTAAACATGGGTAGGGAGTTGGCTAGGTCTATTTTAGAAAGCTACGCCAGGCCGGTTGTCTTGAAATGTGACTTTGCCGGCAGAGTCACACCAACACGGGTATGTGTATGTGGTTGTGGGCGCCTGGTCACAGGAAAGCAGATGTACGCCGGGGCTACCTGTCGCAAACGTCAGCAGCGAAAACGTGATTCTGCTGAGTAAGTCACATCTGTGACCAGGCGCTTAGTCACAACCGTGACGCATCGAGGAGTCACGGCAAAACAACCTGGTCGTTCACACTTGTGATTCTCTGGAGATGATGAAGTGTGACTTTCCAGGCTGAAAAATGAGGACAAATGAGGCAGGAAGTTTTTATCATCCAATTTACTGAGGGAGAACTAGCCGAGCTACTCCATATTATCAGTTGCCAGGCTAATGGGTCTGAGTTTTACCCGGACTACTGGCAACGGTTAGCCGGTGAAATCCAAACTCAGGTCAATACGCAGTTACAAAACAAATTCTTTCAATGCGCCTTGTGCTTGGAAAAAGCAAAGGCAGTGAGGCAGCTATGATAGTTATTCAAATGAGTGAAGCTGATTTTAAGCGGGTTGTGTGGGTTCTCAATAACCAGATTGTCCAGAGCATAAACAATGGCGCTTACTGGAATGATCTAATCAAGGATTTTGAGGCTCAAAAAGAGGCTCAACAGTTGGGTGGATTTTTTCAGTGTGCGGCCTGTGGGGAACAATCGGTTGACAATTTAACCAACCAAGCCTCTACCGTCGAGTCAGACCGAAGATTGACAACCCTCTCGGACGGGTAATCAGTCTCGATCTTTTGGGTGTAGGCTATTTCTTCCGGGGAAGTAGTTGGATTATTGAAGTAAACAAACCACCATTGCCGGTGGGCGCAACTAATATCTTCAAAAGAGGCTTGCCGTAGTCGCATAGCCTCTTTTGTTTGTTGGCTCAAACTCTCCGATAGGCCGCCGTTGTGAGGCCAGAGCCAATGTTCCACGTCAGGACGGTACCAATTCCAGATTAGATAGCTGCCTACGTTAGCATGATACATTGCCTGCCCTGGTTTGATAAATGAGGATTGGTACAACTCTTTGCTATCATTGCGCCCTTGTCCCATCAATGGCCCTATTATCAAAATAGCCAGGATGACGGGAGTCGCCAACGTTAGCCAGGTTGCTAGTCGCCGTTGGCTCTGGTTAAGACTATCGGCTATCCACAGATAATAAAAGAGGGCAACCGGGGCAACAACCCGACTAATCAGAATAGGCTGCCAAACTAAAGAGACCAGAGTCACCAAAGCCAGAGGGACAATTACCATCAACTTAACAAAAGGCTTGGGGTCATCCAAGAATCTCGACAGGTCAAACGTCAATAAGGCCAGGGTTAGGCCGGTGATGATACCGGAGGAAATTACAAAACTACTCGATGGCGAGAAGAATATCAGGTCATCCAGGGTAGCAATAACCCGGCCTGGGTTGTTGAGGGGTGGTATCCAATAGTTACCTGAGATATTAGCCATTTGATGTAGGGTTAGTAGGGTGCCGGGAACGTAGCCAACCACAATCACAGTGATAAGGCCAGCCAAAACAGGCCAGCTAAAACGCCGGGTAGTAATCGCCAGTAACAGCAAGGTAAAAACAAACGGGGCGGCTAAATGGTGTAGATACAAAGCTACCAACGAATAGCCCGCCAGTAAGACAGGCCGTTTATTAACCAGCGCCAGCGCCGCCAGGGAGACAACTAGCATCAATAAACTGTACGCCCTTGCCTCTTGAGAGTAATAGACCTGAAAAGGTGATAGGGTGACTAAACCTACTGCTAACCACTTAGCTTTGTCTGACATCCCTAGCGAGATTGCCATTCGGTCAACTACCCAAATCAAGGCCAGTCCTGCCAAAACTGAGGGCAGGCGCAACGACATCTCAGAATCGCCTATAAGCCGATTTACCCCCCACAAAAGGAAATAATAAAGCGGGGGGTGAACATCCCCCGCCGCTGCCTGCCACAGTTGCGCCAGGGGCAACCTAGATAGGGAGGCGCTGAACACCTCATCATACCAAAAGGGCGCTGACAAATGCCACAAGCGCAAAGCCAGGCCGATGACCACAAACAAACCTATCCAGGGCAATCTGGACAGGTATAGACGGGGGTAGGTCGCTGGCAAGGGCAAGGGCGGTATCATCTAATCATCCCCCAGGCCAGGGCGCCCGCAATTACTGAGCCAACGCCTGCCAGAGCTAGGCGGTAATAGCGGTAGAACAAAAAGCGATACCACATCAGAGCCACCATGCCCCCTATGAACAGGTAAAGATATACCTGGTCGCGTTCCCAGATAAGTTTTAGCCAGGCTTCATGATAGTTCATGGCGTCACCGTTACTGTAGGCGTCTC
>JRYG01012638.1_pt2 | contig 11157 bp, 9 predicted proteins | sample 235341 | NCBI WGS metagenome assembly JRYG01 (sample SAMN03074218, study PRJNA261478) | activated sludge metagenome | biome: Wastewater Treatment Plant; feature: Wastewater; material: Activated sludge; isolation source: activated biomass of a wastewater treatment plant treating hydrocarbon... ... | reverse complement strand
CCGGCAGGATCATGATGTACACGGCAGGGTGCGAATAGATCCAGAACAAATGCTGATAGAGGATCGGATCACCGCCGAGTGTAGGATCAAACACTCCTATTCCAAGCGCCCTTTCGAGTATGATCAGCACAAGCGTGATTCCCACAACAGGAGTAGCAAGCACCTGAATCCATGATGTTGCATAAATGGACCAGATGAAAAGCGGCATTCTGAAGAACGTCATTCCCGGACATCTCAGTCTGTGAATGGTAGTGATGAAGTTCAGCCCGGTCAGTATAGAAGAGAATCCGAGTACGAATGCGGCAAACACTGAAAGCGAAACATTGGTCGTGGTCCTTACGCTGTACGGCACATAGAATGTCCAGCCGGTATCAACCCATCCTCCGCCTCCAAAAAGGGAGAAGATTGCAAGCGCTCCGCCGATTATGTACAGGTACCATGAAAGAAGATTCAGCCTTGGAAACTGCACATCCATCGCACCGATCTGTATCGGCAGGAAGAAGTTGCCGAACACGGCTGGAATTCCGGGTATGATGAACAGGAATATCATTATCACGCCGTGAAGCGTGAAGAGAGAATTGTAAGTCTGCGCCGACATGATCGTCTCGCCCGGTGAAAGCATTTCGAGCCTCATAAGCACACCGAACGTCATGGCAGTGAGGAAAAACACCGACATGACGGTAAGGTACATGATCCCTATTCGCTTGTGGTCTGTTGTAAGCAGCCACGACAAGAGCCCCTTGTGCCTGCCCTTGACATGATAGAAATCAACTTCAGCCGCAGGAGCGGCTATAGTTCCGTTTGCCATCTTGATTAATATTCCTTTATGATTGTGTTTTCTTTTTCTTCTTGAGCAAAAGTACTCCTACAAAGATGCCCAGCAAAAGCAGTATGCCGCCGCCTGCTATCCTTGTCACATTGAGCACGTACTTCCTTGCACCTGCATCGTAACTGAAGCACATCTTGACAACCTTTGCGATCGTCGGAGTCACTTTTCCTTCACTGGCTTCCAGCACTGCCATCTTGAAATCAAACGGGAGATAATCCGTCCCGTAAAGATATCTTACAAGCTTGCCGTCAGGAGAAAGAACCATTATCGATGCTCCGTGAGCATAGTCGTTTCCCTGTTTCATAAAATTGAATCCAAGTGCATTGGTCACTTTTGCAATGTTAACGCTGTCTCCGGAAAGAAATCTCCATGAGTCAGAAGGTATTTCCCTCTTCAGAGTTGCAAGATAATTCTCCTTCTTTGATGCGGCAAGCACATGATCCTCAGTGTTGTCAAAGCTTATCGTCAGTACGTCAAAATCCTTTCCGGGCTCAAGGTCTGTCCTGCCTATAACCGTCGTCAGGCCGTTAAGTAGAGGACTGCATATCCCGGGACACCTGAAATAAACAAGCGAAACAATCGTCGGCTTTGTAATTAAAGAATTGAGGTTTACCGGATTGCCGGACTCGTCATTGAATACAATATCATCAGGCAGTGTGTTTCCGAGCTTCTCTACAATGCCTACAGGATTCACAACACCCGCAGTATCAGCGCTCAGGAATGCCGGAAGCGCGAACATCACAAACAAGATCAGTATAGATGATACGAATGTGGTTCTCTTTTTCATACTCTGTTTTTTGCAAATACCGCAACAAGATACTGATGGATCCTGCCGAGCGTCTCCGGACTCGACCTGAAAGCTTCGGCCTTAAAACCCTTGTTGACCGGATCTATGCTGAGGTATTTCATAAGTGCCTCAGGACTTTCGATCCAATCCGTATTTGAGGCAAGCGAATTCAGCGCCTTTACCGGGTTGTTCACCATGCTCTTGAACTGCACAGCACCTGCATCTGAATTGTCGGCTGACATTGAATTGTAAATTGCACTTAGGTCCGCCTTCAGCGTATATCGTAGTCTAACACCCTGAGTGTCATAGCAAGGTCAAGAGGTATCTGATTCGGTGTTTTCACACCTTTGGAAAGCTGATACTTTTCATCGAGCTTTGCTACATCATCTGGCGCAACCTTCGGATACTCGGGGTTGAACGTCTGAACATACTGTAGTATTGCAAACCTGTCTTCCGGGGGGATGTTGCTGAAGCTTGCCATGCCGGTTCCCGCAATTCCTTCCTGAAGTGTCACGTACATGTCCGTGATCTTCTTTCCGATCTTCCATGTCTGCGCGTTAAGGTCAACAAAGTTCCTCGGCGGCGGATTCAGTGCCGCGCCCGCTGCGCCGTTACCCGCGCCTGTTTCGCCGTGACAGCTTGCGCAGTTGGTATTGTAAAGGCCCTTTCCCTTCTCAACCAAAGCCGGGTCGGGTGTTGAAAATTTAACAATATCTATCGGAGGAGTTACAGAGCCCTGCTTTACGGGAAGCGCAGCCCTCATGTTTGTATCTGCCGCAAGCATTCCTGGCGAGTAGAACAGACTGTTGTGATCAAGCGTGCTGACATACCTTGCTCCGAGAAAGATCAGAAATGCAAGAAGCAGGAGATACAGGATCCCGTATGTCTTTTCCAGTCCCTTGAACAAGCTCTCCGAATCCTGCTTTATGTTGATGCTCATTGAGAAAGTGAAAAATTAGTTTAGATGAAAATATAGTCCGCGCTGAAGCTTCGGATCGCCGACGGGGACAATATTGAACTTGCTGGCCATGTAGTTGAACACAAGAGCAATGATTCCGAATGCAAGAACAAGAAAACCAAGCTCGTTCCAGCTGAAAACAAATCCGTCCTTGAAATACGTCGGCATAATGATCCAGTAAAGGTCATAAGCGTGTGCATAAATGAGCCAGGCCGACATGTAGAGAATCAGATTCGGATTCACCTTTGAACTTCTCGGAAGCAGTATCAGGAACGGAATAATGAAATGCACAAACAGAAGTCCGATGGAAAAATACACCCATGTGCCTTCCATCCTGTTCATGAACCAGAACGTTTCCTCCGGAATATCGGCATACCAGATAAGCATGTACTGCGAGAAGCCGATGTATGTCCAGAATACATTGAAAGCGAACATCAGCGTGCCGAAACTGTAATACTTCTCGTCATCTACCTTGAATCCGAAATAGCCGCCTTCGTTGAGACTGACGGATATGAAAGCGGAGATCGAGATCGCCGCAACGAGCGTGCCCGCAAAATAGTAAACTCCGAACATCGTAGAGAACCAGTGCGGCTCAAGGCTCATCATCCAGTCAATTGCTGTAAATGATATGGTGAGGATGAATAGTATGGCAAAGATCGCCGAATACTTTATGCTAGATGTCGTGAGCGCGGGATCCTTGCTTATATCCTGCTTTCTCGAGTTCCTTGTGAACAGGTAATAGAATATCAGCCATATAAGAAGTATGACGCCTGTCCTTGCAATAAAGAACGGCGTGTTGAGATAAGGTTCCTTACTCTTCAGTATGGGATCTTCTGCAACTGCTTCAGCGTGAGTCCAGTGGAAAAGGTCATGCATGCCGAAGAGAAGCGGAATTACGAGAATCACCAGCAGAAGGATGATGCCCGCAAGAAACTCCGGCACTCTCCTGAATGGAGTGCTCCAGTTGGCGCCCACAAGATACTCCAGCGCAACAAGCGCAAGAGATCCTACTCCGATGCTTACGAGGAACATGTACATCCACAGGTATCCGAAGAATGCCCTGTGCGGATCAACGGCAAAAGCCGCCCCGCCCATTATTACGCCGACTGCGGTGAGTATCATTCCCCATTTGCCTACCGAAGCCGGAAGTTTTTTTGGTGTAGTTAATTCCATCATCAAAAATTGTTAGACTCTTTTCTTTTATTTAGGAAGATCCTGGTCCTTTGCGTTCTTTGCTCTTTGCAGTACTCTTACATAATGCACGATCGCCCATCTGTCATCGCGTGAGATCTGTCCTTCGTAGCTCGGCATCACATTCTGACCGTTCGTTATCACATGGTAGATGTTGCCGTCTTTCCAGTTCAGCACCTTGTTATTGTGAAGGCTCGGCGGTTTCGGAAACTGATCGTTCAGCCTGCCGTCACCGTCGCCGAAATAACCGTGGCACGGACTGCAGTAAATGTTATACCTGTCCTGGCCCTTTTCAATCACATTCTTGCTCACCGGCAAAGGATTGGCAAGCAACCTTACGGCTGAATCAGGCAACCCCTTGTATTCATATGGCATGAAACCTCTTGCCACCGTTCCTGCAACAGGTTCCCGCATTCCGGACTTGTTTGCAAAGAACAAGCTTTGGCTTTGCGAATTTATCCTTGCCTGTTTCCACATCCAGTCAAACGGCACAACCTGATACAGCACAATGTTCAAAGTGAAGTATGTGACCAGCGCCGCAACAACCGCCACTCCCATCAATGTCATTATAAACTTCTTGTTGAAGATCGGTGTCTTGTCAGTGAGGTTCGACGGCTTAAAGTAAATGTTCTCGATCTTGCTTGCACCGAGCTCCCTGAACAGTTCCTTTACCTGCGCTTCGGAGAACATCCTGTCATCGGCTGCGATCACGATTCCGAACTTGTCGGACGAAACTCTCTTCATAAACTCCGTGTCGCTTATCGGACTGTTGATCTTAGGGAGTTTATTGAGAAGTATGAGCATGCCTATAACCGTCGCAAAGCCCGTAAGCAGTACGGTTCCTTCAAAAGTGATAGGAATGGACGGAGGAAGAGAGAAGAACGGCTTGCCTCCGATTATGTTCGGATAGTCTTGACTGCCCATCCACCACATCATGAGCAATGCAAGGAAAAGCCCTGTAATTCCTCCGGTGAATGCGATCGGCCCCACAAGCGGATACTTTATTCCCATTGCCTGGTCAAGCCTGTGTACAGGATAGGGAGTATAGGCGTCAAATTTTTTGTAACCCCTGCCCGAGACTTCCGAGGCGGCCGCCATGATCTCGTTGGGCGTATCAAAGATCGCCGAGACAGCATAGAGCTTATCTGTTCTGCGCTCTTCGTCGTTCCTTGAATTGTATTCCTTAAAGAAGTTGAGAATTTTGTTGATCATTTGTGGCCTCCTTCCCCGTGCGGCTCAGGATGTATGCTCGGCTGAGCCCCTTCAACCACCGCCTTGATCTCTGCGATCGAAACCAGCGGCATGGTCTTGATAAAGAGAAGCAGGAATGTGAAGAAGAATCCGAAGCTTCCTATAAGTAGGCCGAAATCCGTGATCGTCGGAAAATACATTGCCCAGCTCGACGGGAGAAAATCTCTGTGAAGCGAAGTAACAACGATAACAAACCTCTCGAACCACATTCCGACATTCACAAGTATTACAAGCACCATTGTTATCGGTATTGATGTTCTGACCTTCTTGAACCAGAACAACTGCGGGAAGAACACATTACAGCTTACCATTGTCCAGTATGCCCATGCATACGGGCCGAATACCCTGTTGATGAACGCAAACTGCTCAAATGTATTTCCGCTGTACCATGCAATGAAGAACTCCATTCCGTAAGCATATCCGACCATCATACCTGTTGCAAGAAGGATCTTGTTCATCTTCTCCAGGTGGTTTATGGTGATGATATGCTCCAGGTCAAAAACTTTTCTGACAATGATCAGCACCGTGGATACCATGCCGAAACCGGAGAAGATAGCTCCCGCAACAAAGTAAGGCGGGAATATAGTTGTATGCCAGCCCGGAATGATCGATACGGCAAAGTCAAACGAAACGATACTGTGTACCGAAAGCACAAGCGGAGTGGATATACCGGCAAGTATCAGATACGCTCTTTCATAGTTGCTCCAGTTCCTGTTGGAGAATGTCCACCCGAGACTGGCCACCGAGTATATGGTCTTCTTGATCTTGTTGGTTGTCCTGTTCCTGAGTACGGCAAAGTCGGGAACAAGTCCTATTCCCCAGAACAGAAGTGAAACCGTAAAATATGTTGATACTGCAAAAACGTCCCAAAGCAACGGAGACAGGAAGTTCACCCATACGCCGTTTTGATTTGGCAGGGGCAGAAGATATCCTGCAAGCCATGGCCTGCCCGTGTGAATGATCGGAAAGATTCCGGCCGTCATAACGGCGAAGATCGTCATTGCTTCTGCAAATCTCGCAATACCTGTTCTCCATCTTTGCCTGAAGAGAAAGAGAATTGCGGAGATGAGCGTTCCTGCGTGACCGATACCGATCCAGAAAACGAAGTTAACAATGTCGAACGCCCAGCCCACCGGCTGATTGTTACCCCATTCCCCTATTCCAAAGTAAAGGGTGTTGGTAAGCGCAAGCGCTCCTATCATAAGCGCAGTGAATGAGATGCCGAATGCAATCCACCAGCCCTTTGTCGGCTTTGTTTCGGTCGGATGTGCGAGGACCTGGTCAATCTCCTTGAAATCAGATCTCGAAGCTACAAGCGGCAGCTCACGCGTGTATGTAGCGTCATAACTCAATGGTGCGCCTCCGTGTTTTCGGTTTCATAAACGTTTCTGAGTTTGGCAAGATAAATTATGTTGGGCTTAACTTTGATCTCTTCAAGCACACCGTAACCGATTCCGCTGTTCATGAGTCTGTGAAGCTCCGAATCCTTTGCATTCTGATCGCCGAAGGCAATCGCATCCGTTACGCAGGCTTCCTGGCAGGCAGTCTTTACATTCGATCCTATCACCTGCCTGTTCTCCCTGATCGCATGCGACCTTTCTTCCATGATCCTTTGCAGGCAGAATGTGCATTTCTCCATCACGCCTCTCGATCTTACAGTTACTTCGGGATTGGCCATCAGCGAGAATGACTCCGCCTCCTGTACCGCATCCCTGAAGTGGTCGCGGAAGTTGTAGTAGTTGAACCTCCTGACCTTGTAAGGACAGTTGTTTGAGCAATATCTTGTTCCCACGCATCTGTTGTAGGCCATCGCATTGATCCCGTCCGCGCTGTGTGTTGTAGCCGCCACAGGACAGACATTTTCGCACGGAGCATAATCGCAGTGCTGGCAAAGCATAGGCTGAAAGCTAGTCTTGGGTTCTTCCGGTGTGCCTGCATAGTACCTGTCAATCCTTATCCACTGCATCTCCCTGTTCTTCTTTACCTGATCCTTTCCAACGATCGGAATATTGTTCTCAACATTGCATGCGACCACACATTCGCCACAGCCAATGCACTTGTTGAGGTCAATCACCATTCCCCACTTTGTGCCGGTATGCACATATTGCTCGTTGATGCTTTCAAGATTTACGCCGGCGTGCTTCTTCTTTATGAAATCCGGATCTTCCTTGTACTGAAGATATGTGCCTTCCTGGATTATCCCCCGCCTGAACTGAATATCCTTCAGCAGAGGCTCTTCGATATTGTAATGCTCGACCGTCGAAACGAGGTCGTGCTTTTCTCCGGTCTTCTCGATGCTCACGCTGTCGTTGTAAAGCCACGGCGAGAGCTTGTAATTCTTCGATATCAGGGTTCCCGCGTCAAAGCCGACATCCTTGCCGACAATTCCGCAGACTTCCCTGCCGTAACCCAGCTGAACAGCTATGACACCTTCCGCCACGCCGGGCTGAACGAATGCCGGCAATTGCAGATTCCCGTTTGGAGCAGTGATCTTCACTATGTCACCGTTTTCTACGCCCAGCGCTTTTGCCGTCTGCACCGATATGGCCGCGTAATTGTCCCACACAACTCTCGACAGCGGCTTCGGCAATTCCTGAAGCCATCCGTTGTTTGCATATCTTCCGTCGCCGAGGTTCGGATTCGGCGTAAGCATAAGCACATAGTTTCCCGACGGGGTCATTATGTTGGTTGAGTTCACGAAAGCATCGCTTCTGAATCCCGTCGTAGTTGTAATGTTTGTCGGAGAACCCGGCGTTGCGGATGACAATGAGGCCGCCGTTGTGCCGGCAGTGACCTTCACTACTCCGTCATTGAGGCCTGCATTCCATGCGGACTTGAACAGCATATCCGTATTCTGCGCCGCAAGCACTCCTGCTTTCCAGTTATCCTGCAGGTATTTATGGTAAAGTTCAGTATTGAATGCATCCTTGTTTCCGGCCGCCCATGTGAGAATTATGGCTTCCTTCTGGCGCGTGTTGTAGAGCGGCGCGATCACGGGCTGCTGTAGGCTCATGAATCCGCTCCTCGTCTGATGATCGCCCCATGATTCAAACATCGAATTCACCGGCAGTACAATGTTGCTTGCTGAGGTTGATTCATTTTCCATCTCGCTGAGCGAAACAACAAGCGGAACACTCTTCAGCGCTTCTGCATAGTTCATATCCTTCGGAAGAAGGTAAACCGGATTGGAGTCGTAATGAACAACCACGCCGACCTTTCCGCCTTTCATTGAACTTATCAGCGCTTCGATCTCTGACTTTGTGCTGTGAGGCAATACCGTGACTCTTGTATCATCTGCCGCGTGAAGAGCCGTATTGCCGAGAGCGTCATTCAGAAGATTGACCGCAATGTGCGTTGACTCCGGCAATGCTGATCCGGCTATTACATAAGAAGCGCCCTTGTTCTTCTTCAGGTCTGAGACAAGATGCTCAACCGTTTCCTTTTTAATATTGTACTTCGTGATAAATGAAGATATGCCGGCTTTCTGCAGTCTGTTCAGCAGGTTCGGATCTGCGGTCGGCACTTTCTCTCTTTCAATCAGCTCTATCATAAGAGCATATACAAACTCTTCTATCGCATCGGTCCTGAGGATGATCCTGTAGTCGGCATTCATTCCCGTAATTGTTGCATTCCCCTCAACGGAATACAGCCTGTTGAATTCGCCTCCGAATGCATCCCTGTTCTTCACATACATCATCGCATTCTCGATCTTGTCCTGCTCGCTACCGAGGAAATCCGACTCGAGTGCAAGGATCACCTTTGCCTTGTCAAGCCTTACTACCGGCAGGTTCCTCGTCCCGTAACTCTTCTCATAAGCATTCCTTCTAGTTGAATCATCATACTGCTCAAACGAATACACTTTTACTGTGGGATATGCCTTTGCAAGGTCTTCAAGCGCTTTCTTTGCCGTCGGCGATGTGATCGTCTGAGCAATTACAGCTATCTCTTTTCCCGAACCTGCGGCTGATTTAAGCTGTGAAATTATCTTCTCGTCTGCGGCGGCCCACTGTATCTCATTGGAAGTGAGCTTGTCCGGCCTTTCAACCGGGTTCTTCAGTCTCTCGGGATCGTAAAGATTCATAACCGATGCCTGCGCAACGGAACATGTCTTTCCCTTGCTTACAGGATGGTCCGGATTGCCGTCAACCTTTATCGGCCTTCCTTCGATCGTCTTTATGAGAATTCCGCAGGCACTTCCGCATCCCGTGCATGTTGAAGCGTAGTATGTAGGAACGCCGACAGTTATTTCTTCCGGCTTCTTATTATATGGAACAAGAAATCCCTTCTCCCTGAAATTTGAACACCCTGATGCGGCAACAGCCGCCGAAGCGCTCATTAGTGCTAGAAACTTTCTTCGCGATAGCCCTGACATTCTGCTGACATCAGGCCTGTCAAGCGCGCCTTCTGCGAATTCCCTTTCCTTTAGCCTATTGAACTCGGGGTCATTGTAAAGCTCCCTGAAGCTTCTCCAGTAATTCGGATCGGCATTTACGCCGTTAGTCTGTTCACTGCTCTCAATGCGGTCATCCTTACTTTCGATGATCTCACTTGAGATGTCTATTATCTTATTTTCCATTCGCCTTGTTCTTAGTTCTCTTCACTGCATGAGGATTTGGGATTACCCGCAACGGATCTTTTGAATTGCCGTCCTTTGCCGCCGACTTGCCGAACGGAATTGCGGTTGCCAAAGCTGTGCCGAGCGCGGCTACGCCCGTTAACAGAAAGAACTTCTTCCTGCCGATCTTGTCAGAGCTCAAAGTTTTCTTGTTAAGGTTTGTTGATGTCAACAGCTTATAAATTTTATCTGTGGCACGATCCGCAGTTTGTTGGACCGTTGTTGATCTGAAGATTTTCCTTACCCGGTATGATGTTCTTGATCACTTCCTTCGGATTCCTGTGGCAGTCAAGGCAGGCTTTCATTGTAAAATCCTTGACCTGCGACACAACATCCATTTCCGCTACGTTGCCGTGACAGTTTGAACAGTCAATGCCTTTGTTAACATGAACGCTGTGGTCAAAGTAAGCGAAGTCCGGGATTCTGTGGATCCGCTTCCATTCAATGGGGATGCCCTTGGTGTAGTAATCAGTCAGCTTGATGATCTCCGGCTTGTCCTTCCTGGCAATGGAATGGCAGTTCATGCAGACAGCTGCCGAAGGAACATTGGCATGCCTTGACTTGTCAACATCGCTGTGACAGTATCTGCAGTCGATCTTCAATGTGCCGGCATGAAGTTTGTGTGAGTAGGCGATCGGCTGAACAGGACCGTATCCGACACCGTTTCTTTCCGCATAAGAAACGTAGTAGGTAATTACAAATACGGCTAATACAGTGAATACAATAAGTGGAAGGCGGACTTTGAGAGTGTAATCAAGTAGAAAATTCTTCATCCAGGGTTTTTTGAAAAAAGGAATGTGCAAATATATTGAAATTACTTCTATCAGTCTATGACCATTTTTAATCCCCAGATAAGAATTTTTTGTGCCTTGCTTACTCACTTGTTTTGATATTTCAATCTGTCTTAAGGCCATCCCAATGCTGACTTTGCTTCAGCAATTCCTGTATGCCCATGCTATTCCATTACCCAAAAATGTTCCAAAGCCGGAAACCTGAATTAATATTGTTTTATCAGATGGCCTTTCATAATTTGGCATACTGATATCGGTATCAAACATCTCATTGACTTTGTTGCTTAAGACTGTGAGAGTCAGCGATACAATCTTCAACGGCAAACATGATCTTCTAACCACCATTTCAGAATTCAATGGTTAAGTGCAAATTGAGTGCGAACGTCTTCGCGATGGCAATTCTGCTCACCGCCGCGCTTCTTTTTTCTCCGGAAGTTTCCCTGAGCCTAAGTGACAACAGTGACAGCAAAAGCAGGAACGAAGAGGCGTTCACGATCTGGGAGGGCACCGACTCGGTCATGTCAATGTCTGATTTCGCCGCCTACGGCGCGCCAATCTTCTGGTTCTCCCCGGATGAGCCGGAGCTTAATACAAGATCAGGCAAGAAGATCAGCATACCGGCGTACTTCCCCTTCGAAGCGAAGACGGACTCGCCTGTGGTCTATTATCAGTTCAGGCAGATTTTGAAAAGGGATAAGTCGAAGAGCAGTGCTTTGATCAAGAACTACTCGAACA
>JRYG01001675.1_pt1 | contig 11162 bp, 11 predicted proteins | sample 235341 | NCBI WGS metagenome assembly JRYG01 (sample SAMN03074218, study PRJNA261478) | activated sludge metagenome | biome: Wastewater Treatment Plant; feature: Wastewater; material: Activated sludge; isolation source: activated biomass of a wastewater treatment plant treating hydrocarbon... ... | reverse complement strand
GTCGCATAACCCCTCATAACCAAAATTTCCCCATATTTGCATTCAAAAAACACATATGGCTATTTTTGACAAAGGTGGGAAAGCTTACAGTATTTTCCTTTTAAAATGCCCCAAGTGCCACGAAACCGATATGTTCTATACGTCCACATTTTCATTCAAGCGCTCGTTTGACATGAAAGAGAAGTGCGAGCATTGCGGACAGAACTATCACCCGGAGCCTGGATTTTATTATGGCGCCATGTTCATCTCTTATATCTTTACCGGTTGGTTCTGTATTGGGTTCATAGCGTTTTTCCACTGGGTGTTGGGTTGGAGTACCGCTGTTTCTTTCGGGTTATTAATTGCCGTAATGGCCTTATTGTTTGTTTATATTTTTAGATTAGCGCGTTCTATTTGGATCAATATGAATGTCAAATACGATCCGTCCAGGAAAAAAATATAAGTTGTCGATTCTATGGCGAACTCTGTAGTTTATCCCGAGATCATCGAAATGCTGCGCAAGCATTATCCTCAGTTGGCTGAACGGCCCTTGCAGGAAGAAATTGCCACCCACGGAGAGATCTACCGTTTCAAAGCCGGCAAAACCATCATGGATGTGGGCAGCTATGTCAAAATAATGCCTTTACTGATCAACGGCAGCATCAAGGTATCTCGTGAAAACGATGACGGCCGCGAATTGTTTCTGTACTATCTGCGCCCCGGCGAGTCCTGTACGATGTCGTTTACCTGCTGCCTGATGCACAAAAAAAGCGAGATCAGAACAGTAGCCGAAGACGACGTGACCCTTATCGGCATCCCAACCCGCTATATGGATGAATGGATGACCCGCTATCAAAGCTGGAAGAATTTTGTGCTGACCTCTTACGATCAACGCCTTATGGAATTGATCAATACGATCGACAGCATTGCTTTTCAGCACATGGATGACCGGCTTGTTGATTATCTTCAGAAGAAGGCCCAGGCGCAAGGTACCCATACGATCGAAACTACCCACCAGGAAATCGCCCTCGACCTCAACGCTTCCCGCGAGGCGGTGTCGCGATTGCTTAAACAACTGGAGCGCCAGGGCCGCGTGGCACTGGGCCGCAACCGCATCGACCTCCTGGTGAAAGGGAAGTAACAGGCTGGGGGATTTTTGATGTTTGATTACTAATTATTTATACAATAAAATCATCCAGCATCCAGCATCAAAAATGTCTCTTTTCCTGGATATATCACCTGAAGTAGCGCTCGCCTTGGAGGCCGGAGCACCGGTTGTTGCCCTCGAGTCAACGATCATCTCTCATGGCATGCCTTATCCGCAAAACGCGGCTACGGCGCAGGCGCTTGAGCAGGCGGTGCGCGACCATGGCGCTGTACCCGCAACTATCGCCGTGATGGACGGTCGGCTCAAGGTAGGGCTCAATCCGGCCGAAATAGACCGGCTGGCCCGCGCCGGGCAATCGGTAATCAAACTGAGCCGTCGCGACCTTCCTTTTGTATTGACTAGTGGCGCCGATGGCGCTACAACCGTGGCCGCTACTATGATCATCGCCGACATGGCCTGCATCCGTTTTTTTGCCACCGGCGGCATCGGCGGCGTACACCGCGAGGCGGCATCCACGATGGATATCTCCGCCGATCTCCAGGAACTTGCCCGCACCAACGTGGCCGTAGTTTGCGCCGGCGCCAAAGCCATCCTCGATCTGGAGCTCACCCTCGAATACCTCGAAACCCACGGCGTACCCGTCGTCGGCTACCAAACCGATGAATTTCCCGCTTTTTATTCCCGCCGCAGCGGCCTGCCCGTCGATTATCGCTACGACGATCCCGAATCGCTGGCCTGCGCGGTCAAGGCCAAATGGGATATGGGCCTGCAAGGCGGCGTTATCATCGCCAATCCCATCCCCGAAGCTTACGATATGCCCGCCGCAACAATAGATGCGGCAATAAAACAAGCCCTGGCAGATGCAAAAGCCCAGGGAGTCAAAGGGAAAAAGATTACGCCGTTCTTGTTGGCGCGCATCGAACAACTTACCGGCGGCAGCAGCCTGACTTCCAATATTCAACTGGCCATCAATAACGCCGGGCTGGCTGCCCGACTGGCCTTGGCGTTTTCAAGATTGTGACAGCAACTAAAACTCAATCCGGTAGCTCAAAATCGGGATCAGCCCCAATTGTCGTTTTATGACTACGGCCTTTTGTTGGGTGTCGAAATAGCTAAATGCCGTATTTTGGGCATTTGTAGCATTTTGAATATCGAGATAAAGCGAACTGCTGGCTTTGCGCTTTTGCCATTGCAAGTATACGCGCAGGTCTAAGCGAAGGTAGTCGGCCTGTCGTAGACTAAAAGCCTCCCCGTCGCGGTATACTGTAGCGCCGGCGGCAGCGGAGGCCTCGGCATCGATGGGGGTATCGCGAAAACCGCCCGCGTAGACCAATCTGGCATTGGCGCCGAGGGTACGCTCGCCGCGGCCCTCGCGTTGTTTTTTCCACTCGCGGCCGGCAGTGGCGTTAAAGATATAATTGCCATTGTAGCGCGTATTACGCCATAAGCCGCCGGCAGTGCGGTATTTGGAATCGTAGAGCGTGGCGTTGAGCAGATAATACCAGCGGCCGGTAAACAGTTGCTGCCAGTTAAGTTCAAGCCCGTAATTACGCCCAAGGCCGTCATTGTAAAGGGGCATCGGCACACTGGTTTCTACGAGGTTCAAGGCCGAGAAAGCGCTGCCCGATTCCCTCGCGGGAACAGGCACGTCGAAAAGATGCTGATAAAATGCCTCGGCGCGCAACGCCCCCTGTCGGGCCAATTGTCGTTCATAGCTCAACACGATGTGATGAGCCCGAGTGGGCGCCAGCCGGTCGTTTTGAATACTCCCTGCCTGTGCAAAATACAATTGCGGCTGCTGAAGCTGGCTGTGCAACCCGTAACTCAGCGACAGCGTATGCCTGGGGGCGGGTCTCCATTCTGCCGACAGGCGGGGCTCCAGGGCGCTTGTACCGTTAAAATCAAAATATAACCCATGCAAACCCGCATTCAACCGCAAGCGATTGCTCAGTTGGGCCTGCCACTGGGCGTAAGGCTGCAGCAACAGCCCGCCGCCGTCGCCGTTGACAAGCGTATCCGACAATACCGCGGAGATTAAGGTATAGTGTTGGTAACCCGCCATAATCCCCGCCCTCAGACGGCTGCCTGATCCAAATTTGCGGGTGATAAAGCTATGGAGCGACAACTTGGATTGCCCGTATTCGTCTGTTTCCTGGCGTTGGGGATTCAGTCCGTCGTCAAGGCGGTCGCCAAAGCGGTCGCTGTCGAGCGCCGACCAGGCGGCGACGGTACGCCATACGCCCTGAGCGCCGACGGGGGCGGTAAAAGAGGCGCCAAGCGTACCCATACGCGAGCGGAAAGTAATATCGTAGCGATCTTTTTGAAACTCCCACAACGAGGAATCGCGCTGCGCCTCAAACAAATTTTCACTGAAGCCGCCCACGCCGAAGAGCGTCCACTGCCCGCCACGAGCGGTTGGAAAAACAAGATTAAACGACAAATCCTGAAAACTGATCGCCTCATCGCCCAGTTCGAGCCCCATCGCGCTCAGCAGTCCGATGGTAGAATAGCGATAATTAACCAGATACGAGGCGCCGGAGCGACGCGCGAGCGGGCCTTCGGCGGCCATATCGAGGCCGATGAGGCCGGCCTGGGCAGTAAATTCGTGGCGCTGGTCGTTGCCGCGGCGCAGGCGCATATCCATCACCCCCGACAAAGCGTTGCCGAAGCCGGTGGGGAAAGCTCCGGTATAAAAGTCGGATGCCGCCAGCAATTGCGCGCTCAGCATCATCACACCGCCGCCGTTGGCCGTAACGCGATCGCTGAAAGTGCCCGCATTGGGGGTATGATTGGGATTGACGATGTCAACATCTTCCAATCGCCATAGCAAGCCGTTGGGCGAGTTGCCCCTGATTGAGATGCCGTTGGCCTGGTCGTTGTCGCTCGCTACCCCCGAAAAAGCCATGGCCAGCCGGGCGGGGTCGAAGAAGGTAGCGGGGAAACGCAGGGTTTCTTCTACCGTCAGCGTTCGCACGGTAGGGCAATAACTCCGGGCATCGCTGCGAGGCGCCCGCACAACGATTTCGGATAAATCGGCGGGCGCTTCCTGCAGGGCAAAGTCGAGTACCAGCTCTTTGCCCGAAACAAGGGTCACCTCGGCTACCTGAAGGCTTTGATACCCGAGATGCATCACCTGCACGCGGTAGCGGCCAACCGGTATTGCCGGCAAGCGGTAATAGCCTGCGCTGTCGGCAGCAGTGCCCCACGCTGTGTCGAGTAAGGATATAGTAGCGCCGGCTAGCGGTTGACGGGTATCCGCATCGATGATGCGACCTCGAAGGGTCTGGACAAGCTGCTGCGCCGTAGCAGCAGTTCCGAGAATTAGTATTAATGTTACAAGAAGCAGGTGTTTGTTCATGTTGCAGTTGCCTGTATGATGCCAGGCCTGCAAAGATAGGGGGTATTTTTGTGAATCGGGAGCGCCTGGGGGTTGGTTTAGCTATAACTGGGGTCGCCATCGTTGAGTTTAGCTTTACTCGGGAGCGCCTGGGGTGGTTTAGCGGTAGGGGTTAGTTCAAACAGAGAACCCACAACCTAAACCGACAACCTACCTCCTCCCCAAAAACCTTACCACATCTGCCTTGCCGACGTGGTAAAGCCCTTCATTCAATTCAATAGTATGCGCGGCGTTGGCGATTTGCTGCAAGCCCGAAAAATCGCGGCTTAACATTTCTGGCGTATATAGCAGGGAGAGTTGGTTGGGGCCTCCGGAAGTATTTTGCAATTGTTTGGGATGAAAACACTCCAGGGCTATCAATCCGTTTTCGTTAAGCATAGTTGTCAGTTGCCGATGAAAGGCAGGCCTGATCTGCTCGGGCAGGTGAAAAAATACCAGGGCGATCAAATCAAATTTTTCGCCTTCATAAGGGAGATCGGCGGCGTCGAAAATGTCGTAGCGGATAGCAACTCCTTGCTTTTCGGCCAGTTGGAGGGCCTTTTTGCGGCCTTCCGTACTCAAATCAAAGGCAAAAACTTCCCATCCCAGCTTGGCGGCGTAAACGGCATCCCGGCCTTCGCCCGCGCCAGGTACGAGGATTTTACCCGGCGACAATAAGTCAATAACAGATTTGAAATAGGCGTTCGGTTCAATGCCGTAGGCGTATTCCTGTTGGGCGTATCTTTCATTCCAGAAATTATTCATACCGCCCTCATTTATACATTTAGATAAGTCATCAGCGCGTCGTAGCGTTCTTTTAGCGAATCAAAGTATTCTGATTCGTAGAAAGAGGCCTTCACCTCGTAGTTAAACCGTTCGAAGGTAGCGATGATAGAATGCACATTCAGCCGGTTGAGCTTGAGTGTAACTTCTATGCGTTCGGAAGCGGCATTCGTTGTGATAAACGCGCTGATAATCGCCGCATTTTCAGATTCTACTATACGGGCAATTTCCGCCAGCGAATAGTCGCGTTTGGCCATTTCCAGCACAATAATACAACCTGGTTCTACAAAAGAAACTGCCGAGGCGAAATAGCGCAACAGGTCTTCCATTGTAATCAATCCCAGATAATTGTGTTGATCGTCTACTACGGGCACAACTGTAAGCTGGTGTTCTGCCAGCAGTCGCATGATTTCAAAAATATGGTCGGAATTTTTGGCATACACCAGCGGCACGGACAGTGCGTAAGAGCCCACGGCTTCCTCGGCGTCATTGTTGAGTACGTCATCTTCGGAGAGCAATCCCAGCAATTGACGGTCGTTCACAATAGGCAGGTGCCTGATATAGAAATCGGACATTACGCCGAGCGCTTCATCGCCGGTATCGGAGGTGCGCAGCGGCAAAATGGCAGAAGAGAGCAAGTTTTCAGCTATCATAGCACCAGTATTATTAGGTCGTCAAAAAAAAAAAGATGCCGGGATCATCCCAGCAACTTGCGTTTTTGGCTGGCAAACTCATCTTCAGTGAGCAGGCCTCTTTCGCGCAATTCGCCCAGGCGTTTGAGTTGTTCGAGCAAATCAGCCGAAGGCGGCGCGCCCAGCGGTTCCAGCGGAGTTGCTTCTATGGCTTTGGGGGCATCGCCGGATGGGGCGGCGCCGGGTTCAAGCCTGAATCCGTTGGCCTCAAAAGCGTCGAACTTATCCTGGATGCGCAGGTAAGCCAGCGCGTCGTGGGTTTTGATGCGGGCAAAATCGTTAAACCCGAGCGCTACAGCCCTGTCGAGGTGAAGAAAAGCCTCATCGGCTTCTTCGGTAAGCGATAGTGCGCAGGCAAGGTTAAAATGCACAGCTACATCGTTGGGATTGATCTCAAGGGCCTTCTCGAAATCGGCAATGGCCCCTTCGTAGTCGTAGTCTTTGTATTTCTGAATGCCGCTGTTTTTCAGCGCCTCATTGCTGGGGCGGGCAGGCGCTTGCGCTCGGGGGCGCTCGGGCGCGCGCCGGTCGCGGCGTTCCTCACGGCGCTCTTCTCTTCTTTCCACTCGTTCGCGATAGCGGACATCTCTGTTTCGTTCAAATTCCGGGCGTTCGCGCCAGTCGTCTTTATTTCGGTTGTATTTGACATTAAAAGACTCCTGGTCCATCGAGAAAAAAGCGATGGCGTCAATGAGCCCCAGCAATACGCTAAGCCCGAAAAAGAAAAACAGGAAAAGATACAACAGCCCCAATCCCACCTGGCCGAGGTAGAACCGGTGCACGCCGATCCATCCGAAAAAAAGCGCTAAAATGCCCGCAACGTTTTTGTCTTTCATTACCGTTTATTTTCCAGCATGCTAAGTAACAGCAAAAAACAATAAGATGCAACGAAAAAGGCCGTCTCTCTCGGAGACGGCCTGAAATAAACACCTAAAACCCTATTAACTAACCTATATTATGCGATTTCGATCGTGCGAACTTCTTCGGGTTTGGCTACTTCTACGCGGGGCACTACCACAGTAAGTACGCCTTTTTCGTAGGTAGCTTTAATGTCGTCAGCTTTCACTGTTTCCGGCAGCTGGAAACTGCGAGCGAAAGAAGTGTAGTTGAACTCGCGGCGGGTATACTTCCCATCCTTGATATCTTCTTTCTTTTCTTCTTTCGAAGCGGAAACAGTCAGGTAGCCTTTGTCGACATTCACCTTGAAGTCCTTCTTGTCCAAACCCGGGGCAGCGAATTCCATGCGGTAGCTGTCGGGGGTTTCAATTACATTAACCGACGGTTGGCTGATGGTAAAGTCAGCGCCGATGAAGTCACCGATGTTTCTGTTAAAGAAATCATCGACCCAATTGCCGAAGCCCTTGGCCGGAGCAAAGGGATTATACTTGATAAGGCTCATAACAGCTGTTAAATTGGTTAAACCATTTGGGTCACTTCTATATATTCAACAACTTTTGCGGGCAAAACATTGAATATAGTCTGTCATCCCAATGTCATATTCAATTACTTACGCGATTTCGATGGTGCGCGGCGGCTGTTCTTTAGCAGTTTCCACCTTCGGAAGCGTAAGTGTCAGGATGCCGTTGTAGTAAGCGGCTTGAATTGTACTGGTATCGATAGTATCGGGCAGTTGGAAGCGGCGTTCAAATTGGGAGAAGCCGAATTCGCGCTTGCGAACCGTTTCGCCTTCTGCCATTGACACTTCTTTTTTAGCGCCGATGTGAAGTACATTTTTATCAAGTTTCACTTCGAAATCTTGCTTATCGAGGCCGGGCGCCGCAACTTCCAGTACAAATGCCTCGCCGGTCTCTTTTACATTAACGGCAGGGCGGCTCTGTACGCCGTTGGTGTTGCCGTATACTGCAGGCACGTTAACATTGGCCATTGTGCGCAACAGTTGGTCGAAGGCGTCAAAATCAATTACCGGGCGTCTGCGAACGGCTGGTCTTACTTGCAAAATCGTCATGGCACTTATGTTTTGTAGTTTTTTAATTAATGTTGAAATCTATTTTTACTTGATCAATTGCCGTACCAAGCCGCAAAAAGTGCAAATTCGACAGGCATTTTTAGACAGCACTGCCATTTTGGCACATCTCGACAATGAACTATGACAACATGACAGGTCACGAAAGGTTATGCGACTGAAAGCAAAAAGAACAGAAATGCAACCAACCCCGAAGGGGTGACATGATTATAACTCAATCCAACCATTCAAACAAATATTTCTCGTCGTATTCAATTTCAAATTTCTGAAGAAAATCAATGTATTCTTCTTTGAATGTTTTCTTCCTGTGGTGTTCTTCCTGATTAGCAATGTAATGATACACCTGCTCAATCTGCGAATGAGCGTACGAAAAAGCGCCATACCCCTCCTGCCATGAAAATTTTTTCCCCACAAATTTTTGGTCGTTAATAAAAGTCGAAGAATTGTTTTTAACATCCCTAATCAAATCGGCAATGCACATCGAAGGTTTCAAACCAACAAAGACATGGACATGATCTTCAACCCCGTTAACAATAATAGATTTTTGGTTTTTGCCTTTAATGATTCCGGCCATATATTTAAAAACCTCGTCGCGCCACGGCTTTTGTAACAGGTTTTCTCTGCCTTTTACGGCAAAAACGTATTGGATATAGATTTGTGAAAATGTACCGGCCATGTTTTTATGTCACCCCTTCGGGGTTGGTTATACCGCGCAATACCATTAAATTGGGCATTGTCTGATCGAATCATACACTTACAAATTTAATAAACCCCGATGGAGAAATAAGATTATATGATTATCCTTCGCAACGAAGATTTAACCTTGTTCCAATCCCATGAAAACTCAGTTTCATATGAAAGAATGGCAGGGATAATTGGGATACCGATCTTAAGCTTACTTTTCAAATCAGGGGCCGTGTCTATCTTCTTAACTGCGGCTTTCTCTTTATCAGGAAGTTTATCGAGAATTGCTTTAAGCAGGGGATCTAAAGCAGCAAAGGCGGCCTGTTGTGCTTCGTAGGAGATTTGATCATTGTCGAGCCGTTTAATCACTTCATCCTGCTGCGATTCGAAAATAGATTTCAATTCGTCAACTTTTTCTGAAACCCTATCCATTTTCTCATGGAGGCCCCTTGCCCAATGCGGCATTTCATCGCCATTTTCAAAAGTGCGGGCGAGAAAGCTCTTGATTTCTATCTTATTGCGGCTCTTTTGGCAGCGTTCGTGGGTCTCTTCGTCCCGTATAAGGCCAACCAAGTAATCGAAATTGAATAAGTAGGGGTCATTGCTTTGTTCACACATTTCACAATTGCAAGGCAATAGTTTCTCCACTTGCAGATTGGCAAACTTCGACTCATGGTGCACTGTATCTATGACCTCCAACACCTGATTGAGGAGGTCGCTGCGTTTTTTTCCAGTGGCTTCAATCCATATTTCATCCTCAGCGTAGCGTTCTCTGGCAAAAATCCTGCCTTTCCCCTTTTGGTTGAAAATAACGGCATCGCTCCACGCATGCCCGTCCTCAATTTTCCGGTGCATGCGGCAGGTCAACCTGGTGATGATGCCTCTGGGCATGAACTTATAGCGGTAAATGACTTTTACGATATCCGTTTCTTCCCAGGGAAAGGCTGTGCCGGCCGAGGGCAGTCTTTGCGGCACGATGTACCGACGTTCTTCACTGTCGGTCACCGGGTAGCACAACTCGAAGTTTTCCATCAAACGGATGAGTTTGCCGTGCATGTGCTCGTAGTCCGCTCCTTCCCAGATTTTAAGCGTGTCTAATTCCGAGAATTCACCTTTATTCCGGATGACAATGTTGTGGTACAGCAGGGTAAACAACGCATCGATAATCCACTTGGGCCGGAGAAACAGGTAATTCTTCAACTCTAGATCTTTGGTAAAATGCAGGCAATCGCCCAGGAAGGTCAATGTGTTGGCGTAGTCTTCCACCAGGTTGTCATCGTCAATTTTTGCATCATCCTTGCATATTTGCCTAAATTTCGACCATAGAATAAACTGCTGTTCCTTGGCTTGGGTGGCCAGTTCATTCCTCACGATGACGAAAGAATTAGGGCGGGTACTTCCAAAATGTGGCAAATAATCAGGATTAGATGCTACGGCCTCAATGGTTTCTCGTAAATTATTGAAACGCCCATCCTCTGCTGCCTTCAGCAAGTCAACTTGATGGAAGGGCTCCAGCACATTTTTGAAACGATCCCGGATGGAACCCGCATTGTCCAGTGGGTCGCAGTGCCCGGCCACTTCGTTTTGTACAATGATGACCGGACTGGAAGCGCCCAGCATTTCTATGATGTTTAACCAGTACTGGAAGTTCGTGTTCTGCTCCCGTTGGTTGTGGACGAGCACATACAAGCTATTGCCCGACAGAAAAAACTGGTGGGCGTAATGCTGAATATTTTGACCGCCAAAATCCCAAATGCGTAGGGTGAAATCTTCTCCCGCAGGTGTTTTCATCGGCAAAGGATCGATATCTATACCCCTGGTGGTATCTCCCTGTTCGGGAAGGGGCTCATTTACGTTGATTAGTTTGCGCTTTAGTGATGTTTTACCGGCGCCGCCCTGACCAACAATCAACAAACGGGCTTCACGCAAATGATAAACGCCACTTCGGCTGAGTTCTTTGAAATGCCTTAGAATTGCTTCTTTCCCTTGTTCTAATATGTCCGGCCCCGGTTCTTCTAATGGATTGCCGAAAATGTCCAAAAAGTCGAGCGCCGAAGGATCGGGCAGACTATCAAGTCGTTTGATATTATTCTCCCGCACATTCAAAGCCCGCAACCGCACCCCCTCCCGGTCCAGCAACTCGGCTACAGCCTTCCACTGGCTGTCATCCAACCCCAGGGCAGACAGGTTGAGCCCGATGAGGCGCCCCTGCTCGTCGAGGGCGTAGCGGGGCCGGCCGTATTGTACCGCCATCAGGTTGGCCGGGAAACCGGTAGGTATGGCAGGTGCGGGGAGAAGCGCTATTGTCGTATCTGGGAATAGGCCGTTCATCCACTTACGGTATGTCTTTTCATCGGGTTTATCAAAGCCTGCATAGTGCTCTTTCATCTTCTCCCGAAGAAAAGTTGCGACCTTTTTTGGAACAGGCAACAGTTGTTCTATGGCGGCGATGATGGGTGGTTTTGTCATTGTATACTAAATGTATTCTACGGGATACAAGATAATCAGGATGCCTGGATTTTTCAACATCCGCCTCCGGTTCGACTCCGCTTGCCA
>JRYG01014077.1_pt1 | contig 11169 bp, 10 predicted proteins | sample 235341 | NCBI WGS metagenome assembly JRYG01 (sample SAMN03074218, study PRJNA261478) | activated sludge metagenome | biome: Wastewater Treatment Plant; feature: Wastewater; material: Activated sludge; isolation source: activated biomass of a wastewater treatment plant treating hydrocarbon... ... | reverse complement strand
ACGAAAAATCTTCAGCAGGCCGAAGCGGAGATTCGGACTTTGCTCGCACGCAGATCAGGATTGCAGAAACAGCTTGATATGATCGGAATTGACACTGACGAGCTTGATCCCGAAAACATAAGAAGCTCTGTGAGCGTCAGAAGCCCCATTTCGGGAACTGTTGCAAAGGTGGATGTGAACATCGGAAGCTTCGTGGAACCGGGAAGCCTCCTTGCGGAGATCGTTGATAACAGCCGGCTTCACCTTGATCTGTTCGTTTATGAAAAGGACCTCGGTAAGCTACAGGTCGGGCAAACGATTCACTTCACACTTACCAACAATCCCGGGAGAGAATATGACGCAAAGATCTTCAGCATATCCAACACGTTTGAACAGAATACAAAAGCGGTTGCGGTCCACGCCGCAGTTGAAGGAAACAAGGAAGGCCTGATAGACGGCATGAATATTACCGCAATAGTAAGCCTTGACAATAATGTACTGGATGCTGTCCCTACTGAAGCAATAGTCAATTATCAGGGAATTGATTATATATTCATGGAATCAAAGGGAAGCGAAGTTTCAGATTCAGTCAAAGGAAATGATTCGTCCCGTCATGAAAACATCTCAGGGAAAGAAGATCATGCCGATGAGCATGACCACGAACACGATCACGGGCACGGAAACGAAGAGGAATTGACAGGTAATGACAAAACTCATGTAGCCGGCGAGACGATAACTTTTGTGAAGATCCCCGTGAAGAAAGGAACAACCGATGTAGGTTATACAGAGATAGCACTGCTTGAAGAGATTCCGGCCGACGCAAAGATCGCAGTCAAAGGCGCATTCTTCATACTTGCAAAAATGACAAACCGGGGAGAGGGCCATTCGCATTAGAATGCAAAAACATGAACTACCGCACGGCTGATTTCATGTTTCATATACGGTACAAAAAAATATCCGGCTCCCGCGAAACAAGAGGGAGCCGGACTGTATCCAAATCCCTCTGTACGCAATCTCTTTCATAGTCAGGAAAGTCANNCAGGCCTGCTCCATTGTGCAGACTATTGTCATTGAAATTATCTGAACTCATTGATAGTATGACACACATATATAAGGAGTACCTTCATCAAGTATGCCTGTATGGCGGCCAAAACTTCGCTGAAGAATCTAAGAATCAATCTCAATCACACTCAAACATGAAGAAATCAAAAAGCAGTAAAGCTACGGTGAAGAATCGAGTGCCTGTAGCGGAAGACATCAGCCGTGAGATACTTCCAATCCCGGACAAGCATTTCGTAGGGCTTACAACTTACGATGCAAAAGACCCGAACACCAAATATCCTCCGATAAAGGAAATAAGGCCTCCGCAGAATGCTCCTAATGTTCTCATCTTTCTTATAGATGATGTCGGTTTCGGCGCATCGAGCGCATTCGGGGGTCCGTGCAATACTCCGACGGCAGAGAAGCTTGCCTCCAGGGGACTTAAGTACACGCGTTTTCACACTACAGCTCTTTGCTCCCCTACAAGGGCTGCATTGCTGTCAGGAAGAAACCACCATTCAGTCGGTATGGGAGCAATCACTGAAATGGCGACATCTGCTCCGGGTAACAGCAGTGTCCGCCCGAAGAGCAAGGCTCCAATAGCGGAGATACTGAAGCTTAACGGCTACTCAACTGCGCAGTTCGGCAAATGCCATGAAGTACCGCAATGGCAGGTAACGCCCATGGGGCCTTTTGAAAATTGGCCGACCGGTTCCGGTTTTGAATATTTCTATGGCTTCGTCGGCGGCGAAGCAAATCAGTACTATCCCGGGCTTTATCAGGGAACATCACCAATTGAGCCGGAGAAAACCCCTGAAGAAGGATACAATCTTAACGATGACCTGTCTGACAGGGTTTGCACTTACATTCAGCAGCAAAAATCCCTCATGCCGGACAAGCCGTTCTTTGTCTATTATGCTCCCGGCGCTACACATGCTCCTCATCATGTATCAAAGGAATGGTCTGACAAATATAAGGGAAAATTTGACAAAGGATGGGACAAGCTGAGAGAAGAGATCTTTGCACGGCAGAAAAAGCTTGGCGTGATTCCAAAGAATGCAAAGCTAACTGAAAGGCATAAGGAAATTCCCGCATGGAATGACATCTCCGACGATCTGAAACCTGTGCTTGCAAGGCAGATGGAGATATACGCGGGCTTTCTTGAGCAGACTGATCACTGCATGGGAAGAGTTGTAAATACGCTCAAAGATCTCGGAGAACTTGACAATACTCTCATCTTCTTCATAATAGGCGACAACGGAGCATCCGCCGAAGGAACGCTTCAGGGATGTTTCAACGAGATGACAACACTTAACGGCATGCCCGGGATCGAAACGACCGAATTTCTGAAGAGCAAGATCGATGATTTCGGAACTCCGAGGGCATACAATCACTACGCTGTCGGCTGGGCTCATGCATTATGCACTCCGTACCAGTGGACGAAGCAGGTTGCATCGCATTGGGGCGGCACTAGGAACGGCTTGATAGTTCACTGGCCAAAAGGCATTAAGGCAAAAGGCGAGATTCGAAATCAGTTCCACCATGTGATAGATGTTGCGAAGACAATTCTTGATGTCACCGGTTTGCCCGAACCAGCGATCGTTAACAGCAGTCAGCAGTCGCCGCTTGAAGGAGTGACAATGGCAGACAGCTTTGACAATGCCGGCGCACCTGAAACACACAAGGTGCAGTACTTTGAGATGTTCGGCAACAGGGGGATCTATCACAACGGATGGACTGCAGTGACCAAGCACAGGACACCGTGGACGGTTGACGTACCGCCGCCGTTTGATGAAGATGTTTGGGAACTTTACGGTCCCGATGACTGGACACAGTCGAACAATATTGCAAAGCAGAATCCCGGGAAGCTTGCAGAACTTCAGCGTCTGTGGGTTATAGAGGCAACAAAGTACAACTGCGTTCCGCTTGATGACAGGAGCTTTGAAAGGATCAACCCTGAACTTGCCGGAAGGCCTCAGCTTGTGAAAGGCAACTCGCAGATACTGTTCAAAGGAATGCGGATCGCGGAAGGAGCAGTGCTGGTGCTGAAGAACAAATCGCATTCGGTCACCGCGGAGATAGTTGTGCCGAAAGGTGTGACAGCAAGCGGAGTGATCGTAACACAGGGCGGTGAAGTAGGCGGATGGACGCTTTATGCAAAGGACGGAAAGCTGAAGTACTGTTACAATTTCTTCGGGATAGAACATTACTTTGCGGAAGCCGACAAGCCGATTCCTGCCGGAAAGCATCAGGTGAGAATGGAATTCAAGTATGACGGCGGCGGACTTGCAAAGGGGGGAAATGTTACTCTTTATTATGACGGAAAGCCGGTCGGAAAAGGAAGAGTTAAACAAACAATTCCTATGGGATTCTCGGCTGATGAGGCTTGCGATGTCGGCAATGACACAGGCTCACCTGCATCTCCGGACTACGGCCCGAAAGGCAATTCCTTTACCGGTGACATCAACTGGGTAAGGCTCGACGCAGGCGACGATGACAACAATCATCTGATTGATCCGAAGGATAAGTTCAAGATGGCGATGGCGAAGCAGTAAGGAACTGCTTCCTGAAACAGGTTCACAGTATCAAAGGGTTTCCGGGATTGCGCAGCTGTTATTCTTTCCTGATGGTTTGAGCTGCGCGGTTCCGGTTTTCTTACAGGGAAGGCGCAAGACCGTTAGAATCAGGATGCAAAAGATTACGGGATTTCCGGGAATAATCAGCTGATCAATAGAACCGGATAGATTGCGTTGCTTTATCCAAATTCCTGATCAGAATAACAGGTTTAGATTTGTCCCGGAAAGTGTTGATTCAGCAGGCCGTTCATCAAACAGAGCTTCCTTGAAAGTCATAATGCCTTTTTGCAAGTTGATTCATGAAACCTCTGCTGATAGCTTCTCTATCCTTTGCTCTTCTAACCGGTAACGCATTTTCTCAGTCAGCATGGTTCTGGCAGAATCCGGAGCCGCAGGGAAATTATCTAAGAACTTTCACCGGATCTCCCGACGGGATAATTTATACAGCAGGTAACAATGCCTCAATGCTGAGGTCATTTGACGGCGGCGCTGTCTGGTTCAGTTACCGGCTTTCCGGCGCGACCTCAAACTTCAGGTCGGTGTTCTTCATCGACAATGTCAGCGGCTGGGCTGTCGGAGAACTGGGAATGGTGTTCAAGACCTCTGACGGCGGAGCAACATGGGGACTTCAGCCTTCATTCACCGGGCATTCCCTGAACTCTGTTCACTTCCGGAATGAATCTACAGGCATCATAGCGGCAAGCGCATTTACAATTTTCAGGACCACAAACAAAGGAAGGGACTGGTCCGTATATTCAAATGCTTCAGGGAATTCTCTGCAAAGCATATTCCTTGTGCCACCGTCAACATACTACATCTGCGGTTCTGCGGGACTCATAATCCGATCAACGGATGAAGGTCAGTCGTGGACAACTCTGCCGGGCACACCGCAAAGGACACTTTACGATATTCATTTCATTAATGATAACACAGGAATTGCAGTCGGTGCAGAGGGTACGATCGTCAGGTCAACAAACGGCGGAAACTTGTGGTCGCCTGTTCAGTCGGGTGTAAGTGCATCTCTGAGGGGCACAGACTTTTTCAATGCAAGCGAAGGAATAATTTCCGGAGACTCGGGCCGCATTCTTCGTACTACTGACTCGGGGTTGACATGGAGCAATATTAATTCAGAACGCCAATTCATTCTCAGGGATGTGATATGCCATTCGGAAACCAGCGCGTTGATCTGCGGTGAAGGCGGCACGATCCTGAAAACTGCAAACAAAGGGCTGAGCTGGAATGAAGTTTCCGACGGAACAAGGGAAACTTTGCTGAGCATTTCTTTTGCTTCCGTCAATACAGGAATTGCCGTCAGCTCCGGCGGTTCAGTCATGAGGACGACGAACAAGGGTGTATCGTGGCAGAACACGGGTGTCTTGCCGGGAGTGAGTTTGAATTCAGCAGGCTTCTTTGATACGGAGAGGGGGATCATCGCGNNCCCTTCAGCAGTTACAGCATATGTATGCGGAGATTCCGGCCTGATCCTGAAGTCATCAAACGGAGGAACTCAATGGATCACTTTGAACACCGGAACAACTGTCCGTCTCAACTGTATCCGTTTTACTGATGAAATGACCGGATATGCAGGAGGCAATCTCGGAAAGCTGTTCATGACAACAAACGGCGGAGGATCCTGGAGTGTGCTGTCTCCTTCGTTGAACGAGATCCGGGACATCTTTTTCCTGAACAAGGATACCGGGTGGATCGCCGGGCACGGTTCGCTGATCATGAAAAGCACAGACGGGGGTATGACCTGGTCAGGCAATTCCTCGGGCAGTGTCAGGTTCGAGAGCATCTATTTTACAGGTGCAGATACCGGCTGGGTCTGCGGAGAACTGGGAATGATGTACAGATCTGTTGACGGCGGCAGTACCTGGAGCAGGGTTAACAGCAACACCGATAACGGCCTGTACTGTGTGACATTCAGGAACAGGTCCGACGGTTACATTTGCGGCGATTTCGGTTCAATACTCATGACCTCAACAGGCGGGCTTACAGGCGGGATATCAACAGAACAGGTGTTCAGAACAGAAATCATGACCATAAGCAGGATCTATCCGAACCCTTCCAATCCGAACACTACTATAGAATTCAACATGAAGCAGAGGGGAGAAGCGGAACTGCAAATCTATGATATCACTTCAAAACTTGTTGCANNAAAACTCTGCGGTGTGGAATGCAGAAGGCATGCAATCCGGTGTTTACTTCGTCAGATTGATTTCCGTACACGGCACGGCTACGGGAAAGATATTGCATATCAAATAGTTATCCGGCCGGAGCAGATGCTTCTATGGCACGAAGTTCATCCTCAGAGAAGATGATGTATTCTTCCATTGCATTTTCTGCGAGAGACTGTCCTGACTTCGCTGACTGTTGCTTCGATTTTCAGCTTAGTCCCTGAATGAACTGTCTTACAGGGATCATTTCATGAAAGAATTCTTTTGGATGCATTTCCATCCCTGTCCAGAAAATCCTGATCTTCCAAATTCTGAATGTTCAAAAATTTATCCTGGACGGCATTGACAGCGAACCTGTTCTCTTCAACCGGGCAACTGTGCTAAGCCACCGAGCAATTATTCCCAAGTACTGAGCAGTTATTCTCAATGAGCTGCTCCCCGAAATTAGGACAGGTACTTAAGGTCGAAATAACTATCCTCCATCAATGAAGCATCATATCTGCATTTCAATCACACCAAAATTGACACAAATGACGGTGGACTTCATGTGTTTGGAGTGCAAAATGATTATTGAAATTGAATTGTGGATTTACTCCTTTTGTTCGCTTGAACTTTTGAGTTTGCAGTTCCTTTCCTCCCTTTCCCCTTGAAACTGACCGGTGGAAAATAAATTTTCTGAAAGGCCGTTGGCGAAGCACCGCAACCGTTCAATGACGGGCTTAACATTCTTTAATAACTAAATCTGCTCAAATGACAAACAAGGAATTCTTCATCCAAATGTGGCAAAATGAAATGAACTCTACCAAGAGCGCAATCAGAGGTTTGCCTGACGATCTGTCAAAACTCGGTTACAAGTGTAATGAAAAGGCAAAGACCGCATCGGAGATCCTCAGCCACTTCCTCGGGCATGCCGAAGTGATGAACAATGCGGCAGATAATTTCATAGCCGATGAAAGATCAGAGACCAAACAATTTGCCTCAAAGGATGAAATAGCAGATTACTTTGAGAAGAATGCAAACTCTGTAACAGACAAATTGAAGTCGATGGATGATAATGTATGGAACGATCAGAATGTGTCATTCCGGTTTAACGGGCATGAGTTGTTTGCTTATCCTATGAGAGACACTTGCTGGATGCTGATGTTTGACATGATCCACCACCGCGGCCAGTTGAGTACTTACTACAGGCACATGGGAGTGAGAAACCCGCAGATATACGGCCCGACCGCCGAGGATGCGGAAGAGATGAGTAAGAATAAAAACTGAATCCTGTAATTGTTACCAGCGCCGGAGTCTTTGCATCATTCACGATTCCGGCGCGATCAGAAATTTTGTATCAAAAACTGTCCTCACACTTGCCGGGACGTAAGTCCCGGCAACACAAAGAAAGTTGAGAAACGATCAACATACCCGGCCGGGCGAATAACATCAATTTTGCGGATCATCTGCAGGGGATTCCGATTGCTCATAATTTATGAACGCATCTATCAGGATTCTGCGTGCTTCTTCGCAAATCCGGTTTGTCATTCATGAACCGAAACAATCACTGAGATAGAACATACAACTGCAAATCTCCTGTCAGCATGTGTAAAAGCTGATAACCGGCTTACACAAAATTCCTCCGGCTTCATTTCACAAGAGTCATCTTCTTTACCGTACTGAAGTCACCCGATTGCACTCTGTATATATACACTCCGCTTGAAAGAGTACTGCCGTCAAAATCCGTTTTGTAATATCCTGCGTTAAGGCGCTCATTTACGAGAGTTTGCACTTCTCTTCCGGCAATGTCATACACAACCACTTTTACTATCCCGCTCCTGGGTATGGCAAAGTCAATCCTTGTATTCGGATTGAACGGATTCGGATAGTTCTGAGAGACCGAATAGTCTGCAGGGATTTCAACAGACGTCTGGCCTGTGGATGTCAAGCCAACCGTAATGTTTGAGTCAATGCTGAATATATTGTTGATTACAACATCCGGCGGTACCGGCCATGTCCATCCTGCGGAAGAAATGTTTGCCTGCGGAGTCACAACTCCGTTTGTATTTCCCCTTACTACAAACTTATACTCTTTGGATGAATTTGTGTTTATCGAATCTATCGCAATTGTTGCGGGAGACAGTAGCGTGAGCCGGTCGCCAAGAGATGCAACGTTGATGGAAACACTGCCGCCCTTGAGTCTCACTTGCGAGCTGTTGTTTGTCACTCTTGCTTTCAGCGTGTCGATCTGTCCAACCGGAATCGAGTATCTCGTTGATGAAAGCCGGTATGTTGGCTGCCTGACATGATCGCCTCTCAGGTACTGCACATTGGATAAGTTTAGTGCAACACCGGTATTAGAGTAAGTATAAAGAGTGAGATAGCTCCAGTATGCAATCTGCAACGGAAGCGAAACGTTTACGGACCCGACTTCTGAATCACCCTGGCCGGTAAGGATCTTAAAGTTGCTTGCCTGCAGACTCCCTCCGTCATAGAACAGCGCTCTGTAAGTGTTGCCAAGGACATAGTAGTAAACGTAATTGTTAACTTTCACTTCTGAAAAATTTGGTGATGACAATGTGAAGTCGGGAGTTGTCTGATGAGGCGTAATTCCAAGTCCGAGAGGCCCGGCCGTTACAGAGAAATCAAACGAAAAGCTCCAGTTATGTCCGTTTGCTCCTGCAACCTCTGATAGATGCCATTATTGAACCGGTCGTTGGTATTGGAAAGATACACCCTGTTGGCGAAAGGAACTGCATTGGAATAGGTATTGGCAATTGTACCTCCTGTGCCGAAATAGACACAAGGATCCGTTGGCGGAGCAAGAGGGTCAATGTCCCTCCTCTCAACTGTTATCTGAGTCGTTTCGAAATTGAAGAATGCATCATTAGTCGCCGCTGTGATGTAAGGAGGTACTATGGCGGTAGCCCTGACAAAATTGTAGTGCCTTACACTGCCGAGTGTGCCATCCACCCAGTAATTATAAGTAATGTTCGAGGTTCTCTGATTTGTAATTACTGACGCAGAGTTCGGAGAATTGATGTCGAGTCCGGGGTCATTCTCAGTAATGCTGACAGGCCTTATGCCGGTTACAAATCCAATAAGCTCTGTATCAACTCCGGTTTCCGACGAATACTGCCACGGAAGTGATTTCTCTTGTGCCGAACTTGTTCCTTACTTCCCATTCCATAACGGCAAATCTTGCGCCTGCTTCTCTGAACTCAGACACTTTTTCCTCTATCGAAATCTTCAGGAATTCTGAATCATCATCCTTTCTGAGATCCATGATAAATGAATTCAAAGCCGAGGCAGACGGCTCATTCCATTCAGTGAGTCGCGAGCACTTAAGCATGTTGACGGTAGTGCCGGGGCACATGAAATCGAGCCCCCTTTGAGACTTGTTCCTGAAATCCGAAAGATCCAACTCTGCAGTCCCGATTGCCGCCGTGGACTTGACAGAATTGAGCAGCGTCAAAAACTCAGTTGATTCACTTACTGTATTCCTGACGAATCGCTCAGGATCCCCATGAGCTGACGCATTCATTGCGAATGCGATTACAAAGATTGAGATAAGTCTTAACATTTTACCCTCCATTGTTTTAAAAGTTGAGCAAAGCTATGCAATGCTCTGAGCCCCCGCAAAGAAAATTATCTCTTTTTGTAACGGCGGATAGTCCGGTAATGCATCCCAAAAACAGCCGGAAATGCAGATAGGCCTCACAATTTTTGACTTTTTTGTAACTATCGTGTTCGGTATTCATGATCTATGAAATACAATGAAACAAAGCTGATCGTTTTTCTGCAGACCTTTTCGGAGGATGAAGTTGCTGAATTTGAGAAATTCATTTCATCGCCATACTTCAAAAAGGGAAGGGATCTAGTACCGCTTTTGAAAGCGATCTTAAAATTCTACCCGGATCTTTCACAGAAGGGATTGGATGAAGAATCCATATATAAGGAGATATATCCGGACGCGAGATTCGGCGACCGGAAGTCAAAGGATATTCTTAAGACACTCTCTTCCTCCCTTCTCAAAATGGCCGAAGAATTTATGATGCTTGCCAATCTGAACAGAAGCAGGCCGCTCAAAGACAGATTGTTGCTTGACGAACTGCTTGACAGAGGGCTGATAAAGTACTATTCTCAATACCGGCAAAAGGCCGACGCTGAACTGAACTCACCGGGCGAGTCTTCCGTGCAGGCGTTGCTCGACAATTACTTTCTGCAAAGTACAGACACGAGATGTCACATAATGTCGCTTGATCACGCGCTATACAGAGAGCATGTTTNNCGCGCATTATATAGTGAACCTTCTGAGAATCCTCAAGCTCAGGCAGATTGCAGAGGCTTATCAGCAAGTTCCTTTCGAAGAAAGTATTCCTGACAAAGTGTTCGGCAGGCTGGACCTTGAAGAGATAGTTGAGTTTTACCGGGGCTCAGAGTTTGAAGTCTTCGTAAGTTTTCATTATTACACTTATATGAGTATAAAGAACAACTGTGATGAGGGCTATTTTCACAAAGCAAAGAAAATATTTCTCGCCAACAGAAGCAGACTCAGCAATTATGAAAAGATGTATTTCTATTCGGACCTTCTGAACATACTCAATATTGGATACATGCCCGGCAAGGATGCCGAGAACAGGAAGGAGATTTTCCACCTGCAGATACTTTGTATAGAAGACAAGGCTTACAAGCTTGACAGGGAAAAGTATATGCATCCTGACTTCTTCAGGAACATCATTATCAATGCGCTTTATGTAAAGGAGTTTGAAGAAGCGATCGGTTTTGTGGACAAATACATTTCGGAGCTTGAGCCTAAGTTCAGGGCTAACATGAAACACTACTCAAAGGCACTTATAGCATTTGCAAAGTCAGAGTTTGAAGATGCCCTTGTAAACATCTCCAAAGTGAAATATGACCTGATTGACTTCAAGATTGACGTGAAGATACTCTCGATGAAAATTTTTTATGAACTCCGTATGACTGAACAGGCATACTCCATTGTTGATACATTCAGGCATTATCTGAGATCAGGCAAAGACCTGACTCCGGAACTCAGGGCAAATTACGTGAACTTCATTGTGTATTATTTGAAACTCTTCCATGCATGCTTCAGCAAGAACAAGGATGAAGCCCTGATTGCTAAGAAGGAAGCGATGCAAGAACCGTTGCTTGCGCAAAAGCCATGGCTGTTGGCTAAGTTCTCAGAGTTGTAAAATGCCGATACAGCAATAAATGGAAATCCTTGATCTTACTGTTGAAACTCATTCCGCAATGCAGAACGGATTGAAGGAGTATGAGAGAATTCACCCTGATCTGTTCTCACACTATTTTAAATACTGGGCAAACAGAGAGAACTTTTCTTACAATATAATATCGCGCGAAGAGCTTGAACTTCGCCGTGATCTCGTATGCAA
>JRYG01002564.1_pt1 | contig 11239 bp, 11 predicted proteins | sample 235341 | NCBI WGS metagenome assembly JRYG01 (sample SAMN03074218, study PRJNA261478) | activated sludge metagenome | biome: Wastewater Treatment Plant; feature: Wastewater; material: Activated sludge; isolation source: activated biomass of a wastewater treatment plant treating hydrocarbon... ... | reverse complement strand
AACGGAGTAAAACGGAGTGACACAGAGTTTTCATTTCACTCTGTGGGACTCTGTGAAACTCCGTTTAACTCTGTGGTAAAGAAAACGTGTAAAAGATTCTAATATGACCTTCAAAAAAATAGCGGTAATCGCAGCCTTATTGCTGGTAGGCCTCTCCCAAACCCGGGCCGCCTACCTGCTCATCCCCATGGATGACAAATCGCAGAAAAACCACCTTAAAGCCTACGGCATCGCCTATTGGGTATTGGACAGCGGCGTGGAGGTATGGTGGTTGCTCAACTACCGGGGCGGCAGCTTTGCTTTTCAGCACAATAAAGTGTTTGAAAAAGAATGCCTTACGCGCGATGTGAGCTTCGAGATCATCCCCGACGCGCAATTCGCCAAAATCCAGGAGGAAATCGCCCACCCGGAGGTGAACATGGAGGCCATGAAACTCGAAAAAGCCCCCAAGATAGCCGTATACACGCCCGAGACCAATGAAAAAGGCGAAGAATTACAGCCCTGGGACGACGCCGTGACGCTGGTGCTGACCTACGCCGAAATTCCCTACGACAAAATCTACGACCGCGAGGTACTCAACGACCTCTTGCCCAAATACGACTGGCTGCACCTGCACCACGAAGACTTCACGGGCCAATACGGGCGTTTCTACCGCTCTTTCCACAACGAACCCTGGTACCGCGAAAACCAGCGCAAGGCCGAAGAGCTGGCCAAAAGCCTGGGATTCAATAAAGTATCGCAGGAAAAACTCGCCGTAGTCAAGCGCATCAAAGAATACGTCATCGGCGGCGGTTTTATGTTTGCCATGTGTTCGGCCACCGATAGCTACGACATTGCCCTGGCCGCCGACGGCGTCGACATCTGCGCCCAGATCTACGACGGCGACCCCGTTGACCCCAACGCCCAGGAAAAACTCGACTTCAGCAAAACGTTCGCTTTCCGCGATTTCCAATTGATCAAAAACCCGCTGGAATACGAGTTTTCAACCATCGACAACCACCAGAACAGGCAAATCGCCCCCGAACAGGACTATTTTACGCTGTTCGACTTCTCCGCCAAATGGGACCCCGTGCCTACCATGCTCACCCAGTGCCATACCCGCACGGTAAAAGGTTTTATGGGCCAAAGCACCGCCTTTATCCGCCGTTATATCAAACCCGATGTACTCATCATGGGCGAAACCAAACCGCTGAATGAGGCCCGCTATATTCACGGTACGATGGGGCAGGGGTTTTGGACGTTCTACGGCGGCCACGACCCCGAAGACTACCGCCACTTCGTACACGATCCCCCCACCGACCTCAACCTGCACCCCAATTCGCCGGGCTACAGACTCATTTTGAATAATGTGTTGTTCCCCGCCGCAAAAAAGAAAAACCGCAAAACCTAAAAGAATGACATAACGCCGCGCGCTTCCATATCATTCTTAATTCTTCATTCTTAATTTTTCATTTTTAATTAAAAGCCACCATGAACCGCTCGATGTTTCGCTTTGTAGGTAGCCTACTCTTACTCCTGCTGGGCTTTGCCGGCGGCGTAGCCTGGAAAGCCCGCGACATCAACCAGGATCCATCGCAATCCGCTACAACTACTACCGACGACCAGGGAATAGCCGTGCCTGCCCGCCAGGTAGCCCCGGATGCAGCGCTCAACCAGGGAGAAATCGCCACCATCAAGTTGTTTGAAAACGCGGCGCCCTCGGTATGTTTTATCACCACCACCAGTATGCAGGTCGACTTCTTCACCCGCAACGTGATGGAGATACCCCGCGGTACCGGCTCGGGTTTTGTGTGGGATAAAAAAGGGCATATCATCACCAACTACCACGTCATACAGGGCGCCGACAAGGCCCAGGTTACCCTGGCAGACCGCACCACCTATGATGCCAGGCTCGTTGGCGCAGCGCCCGAAAAAGACCTCGCCGTGCTCAAAATCGACGTGCCCGCCGGCAAACTCACGCCCATTCCGCTGGGTTCCTCCGAAGTATTGCGCGTGGGGCAATCGGTATACGCCATCGGCAACCCCTTCGGCCTCGACCAGACCTTGACCACCGGCATTGTGAGCGCACTGGGCCGCGAAATCGAATCGGTGGGCGGCGTGCCCATCCGCGACGTCATACAGACCGACGCCGCCATCAACCCCGGCAACTCCGGCGGTCCGCTGCTCGACTCCTCGGGCCGGCTCATCGGCGTCAATACCGCCATTTACAGCCCTTCGGGCGCCTCGGCGGGCATCGGCTTCTCCATCCCCGTCGATGCCGTGCGCTGGGTAGTGCCGGAGCTCATCCAATACGGCCGCATCAAGCGCCCCTCGCTGGGCGTTGAACTGGCCCGCCCGCAAATTGCCAGTCGCTTTGACATAGAAGGCGCCCTGGTGCTCAACGTAGTGAAAGGCAGCGGCGCCGAACGCGCGGGGCTGCAAGCCACCTACCGCGACCGCTACGGGCAGATCAAGTGGGGCGATATTATCGTGGGTGTGAATAACGAAAAAATAAAAAACAACAACGACCTGTTGCTGGCGCTCGAAAACTACCAGCCCGGCGATATGGTAACGCTAAAGGTGCTGCGGGAAGGAAAACCCGTAGAGCTGAAGGTGAGGTTGGATGAATCGAGGTGAGTTGCCGGCATCACCCCGGCATATTCTTCAATTTATCCTTATTTTTCACCACAATAATGCCGTCTTTGATATCGATATAGCCGTCTTCTTTGAATTCGGTAAGCATGCGTATCACACTTTCCTTGGCGGTGCCCACGATGCGGGCCAGGTCGTCGCGCAGTATATTGATATCGCCGGAGTCTGTTTTTTCGGCCAGTAGTAGCACGGCGTCGGCCACGCGTTTGCGCACGGAGTTATAGGCCAGGTGCAGCAACTGCTCTTCCTTTTCGGCAATATTATTAGCCAGCATCTTAATCAGCTGGGAAGACACATCGCGGTTAGCGTAGAGCAGGGCCAGGAAATCCTCTTTAGGGACGAGGCTCACCTCGGCTTCCTCGAGGGCGGCGGCTGACTCTGTGTGGCGGCTTTCCTTGATCAGGTCTACATAACCCAGGAAATCGCCGGGGCCGGCAATTGAGATAATATATTCCTTGCCGTCTTCATTCGTCTTAAAAATCTTCACATTGCCCGACTTCACGAAATAGATATATCGGGGATAATCGCCTTCTTCGAACAGCATTTCGCGTTTCTTGAGGTTTTTCACCTTGCGTTCGCTGGAGAGTTTGCGCAATTCCTCGTAGCCGCGGGCGTCGTTGATAAAAGCGCTGAGGCCCTGTTCTGTGCGGTCGAATTGTTTGCGCACCAGTTCGCTTTTGCGCAGGCGGGTTTCGATCACCGACAGGAGTTCGTCCTTATAAAAGGGCTTTGTGATATAATCGTCGGCGCCGAGGTTCATGCCCCTGCGGAAGTCGGTTTTTTCGGCTTTGGCCGTCAGGAAAATAAACGGAATATTAGACGTTTGGCTTTTTTTGCTCAGGATATTGAGCACGCCGTAGCCGTCGAGTTTGGGCATCATCACATCGCAGAGGATGAGGTCGGGCATTTCTTTGAGGGCTCTTTCCACGCCCACCGTTCCGTCTTCTGCGAGCAAAACGTCATAGCCGGAGAGTTCGAGAATTTCTTCGAGGTTTTCCCTTACATCGGCGTTATCTTCTATAACCAGAATTTTCTTCATGCGTTCGAGTGACAATTGAACAACAAGGACAATAGGCCAAGATACTAAAAAAACGGCAAACAAACCCGTTTTTCAGGGTTGCCGTGGGCTCAAAGATCGTATTTTTCCTGCAATAGGGGAAGTTCTACGAAGAAAGTTGTGCCTTTTCCCAATTCGCTTTCGAAAGAAATAGCGCCGCGCATGAGTTCCACATAGCGCTTGACGATATTGAGCCCGAGCCCGGTGCCCTGAATATTCTCCACATTATGGGCGCGGAAGAAGCGGGTAAAGAGGTGTTGTTGTTCTTCTTCGGGGATGCCGATACCATGGTCTGTGATGCGGATAAGTAGTTTGTCCTCCTTGAGAGAAGTTTCGCATTCGATAGGGGTGCCGGCGTCGGAATATTTGATAGCGTTGGAGAGGAGGTTAAAAAAGATATTTTTGAGAAACTTTTTATCCAAAAAAAGCGTCAGGGGTTCTTCCGGGATAAAGTGATCGATTGTTTGGCCGGGTTTAAGCAGGCCGTGGATTTCGTCGGTTATCTCGTCGCAGAAAGCTCGCAGTTGGAAATGGACGGGTTCGGTAACAATTTTGCCCTCTTCGAGTTTGCTGAGCGACAGGAAGTCGTTGAGAATACCGGTGAGTGTGGCCACAGCCGATTTGACGCGTTTGACGTGTTTTTCGCGTTTGGCTTGTTGTTCGGCATTCACATAGGCTTCGATGAGGTCGGCGGAAGACAGGATAGTACTAAGGGGAGTTCGGAATTCGTGGGAAGCCATAGATACGAAGCGAGATTTGAGTTCGCTTAGTTCTTTTTCTTTTTGCAGGGCATCTTTGAGTTTGGCTTCATTTTCCTTGATCAGTTTTTCGGCGGCTTCTCTTTCCTTGATTTCGCGTTCCAATTTTTTATTGATTCGGAGCAATTGGTTAACGGCGTTGGCTAATTCCTCGGTGCGTTGTTCCACCCGTTCTTCGAGTTCGGCATTGAGTTTAATGACGCGAGCTTCAGCGGCGCGTTGTTCTGACAAGTCGTGAATAATACCGGCGAAGATGCGTTTATCTTGGAGTCGTACCTCGCTAACGCTGAGTCGCAGGGGGAATACCGTGCCGTCTTTGCGGCGGCCTTCCACTTCGCGGCCAATGCCGATGATCTTTCTTTTTCCTGTTTCGCAATAGCGTTTGATATATTCATCGTGACGGCTGCGGTGGGGTTCCGCCATGAGCATGGCGATATTATGTCCGATCATCTCTTCGTAGGAATACCCAAAAAGGCGGGAAGCCGCCTGGTTGGCCAGTTCCACGATGCCATTTTCGTCTATGGTAATAATGGCGTCGGTAGCGGTTTGAATAATGGCTTGCAGCCTTAACGCATCATCGGAAAAGCTCAACATCAGCAATATTTATTTGCCAAAAATAAATCATCATTTGGTGAAGACGATGCAGAATGATAGAAAGATTTTTCAAAGGCTTATTTCCCAGCTTGCGCAATGACAAAAATCATTGGACGAGATGACAAGGCAAGGGAACTTGCACCGCGAGTTTGGGGTATTTTTGCTGTAGAAGAAAGGGAACGCCCAGCATCAGGGCGCCAATTGAGAGATGACTTCATTACAGTACATAAACCCCATCAATAACCTCGGTTGCATGTTATTTAAAAAGACATCTCATAAAGAGCGCCCCAAGCTGGAACTCTTGGGTATAGGTTCGGCGCTTACTCGCAAGCTTAAGGCAAATTTGCAGGAAGCGATGGCGGAGCTGTCTTTGGATCTGCCGGTAGAGGAGGTGACCGAGATTGACAAGTTACTGCAGTACGATATTTCAGGAATTCCCGCGCTTGCAGTAAATGGCAAGGTGCTTTTTCAGCAGGAGGTTCCCGGCGTTTCAGAGATCAGACAGTTGCTGATCAATTTTCTGGGGCTTGAACCAAAAGAGATTCCTATGAAAAAGATACTGGTTCCTACCGATTTTTCGGCTCCGGCCAACAATGCGCTCGATTATGCCGTAGCGATAGCCAATGCTTTCGGGTCAAAGATCACCCTGCTGCATACTTACAAGGTATACAGCTCGGCTGGCATGTTTTTGTCCGTTGAATCGATTATGCAGCAAGACGCCGCCGATGACATTAACAAGATCATTGAGCGCGTGAAACCCAGGCTGGAGCCGGGCGTTTCCATTGAGGGCAAAGTATTGCGGGGCGACGCCGTTTCTGTGATTGCCGACCTGGCCGATCTGTCGGAATACGACCTGATCATAATGGGCACCAAAGGCGCCAGCGGTCTGCGGGAAGTATTCATCGGCAGCGTCACCAATGGCGTTATCCGGCATACTCGCACGCCAGTGCTCGCTATTCCCGAAAATGCGGTATTCCAGCCTTTTGAAACCTTTGTGCTGGCCATCGACAACCAAAAATTGTCTTCCGCTGAAGTTACGGATGCGCTGCTGAAAATGGCGCAACGCTTTCAAGCCAAAATCAAAGTGTATCACAAAGATACCGGCGAGGCCGACCACGGCATCGACCCTTCTGTAGACCAACTATTGGAACCGGTAGAGCACTCTTTCCACTACGAACTCAAAAGCGACAACGGTACGACTACCAGTATCGACGATTTTGTAGCCGACAGCAGAGCCGATATGCTGTGCATGGTGCACCGCAGTCGCAACCTGGTTGACGAAGTCTTTCACGTGAGCGTTACTTCCAAACAGGCGTTTCACACTAAAATTCCACTGCTCGTACTTCACGATTAAGGGCTGGTTGTCAGACCTTTCCAATTCTGATAAAAATCAACAGGCACGCTGAATATTGTCATAATATTTCAGCGGTATTATCGCTTAATTTGATAAAGATCAACAACCTGACGTCTGATGGCAAAGTTGAAAGCATTTATCGCCGTTTTATGCATAAGCGCAGCGCTGCTTCCCGGTTGCCGGCAAGACGACAACGAAGAGGCCCTGATGCGCGCCATGGTCAACTTCGACCAGGCGTTTGTGCCCGTACTATATTATACGATGCAAGGCGACGCCGACCGCGCCAAGCATGCATCGCTATACCTGGCCTTCGAATGGCAAAAAATGGAAATGCGCTATCGCCGCTATTATGAAGACGACAAAAACTGGCAAGCCGGTTTTGACCGCATCGATACATGGCTGGGCGACGCTTTTTTTGAGATTGACAACAACTGCGCCGTTGTAGCAGCCAACCTGCTCGAACACGCGCGTTATGAATGGACGGAATTGCGTATGAGTCATGAAATAACCTACTACCCCGATTATCTCTACAATGCGCAGGCCGCTTCCAGTTGGTTGCGACAAGTACTATCTGATAAACGCGCTTGCCAGACCGAATGGGAAGCTATCGCCGAACAAGTGGCGTTGCTCAATACTTCGTGCTGGAAAGCCGTCAACGAATCCCCCGACCCCGATTTATACGAACTCGACAAAACCGAAATGGCCTACCTTCAACAGCAAAAGGACCGCATGACGCACTACTTGACCCTTCTTAACGAATCGGCAAGTTGCGCGCAAGCCGACAAAATGGTAGCCGCCTGCCAAGGTCTTTCGCCTGCAATTTGGGAAGCTATCGGGGTTTTTGGCAACTTTGACGCCTCGAAAACTTATTTCGCCGAACGCTAAATCAATATGCGCTCGCTATTCACGATCAAAACTTTTGAGCTATGCAAGCCGACCGTCCTGTGCGCGAAATTATGACAACACGAGTGGTAACGGTAACTGCCGATGCCTCCGCAGAGATGGTAAAAGAGATTTTTCGCAAAAATCCTTTTCACCACCTACCGGTGATCGACCAATCGGATATGCTGATCGGCATTATCAGTATGGAAGATTTCTTTAAACAAGCTTACCTGCTATCGCTCGATACCGGCGGTAAGAAGTATTCCGAAAAAGCATACGAGTCGCTGAAAGTCCGCGATTTTATGACGGAAGACCCCCTTTTTATCGAACCCGACGATACCATAGGCCTCGCTGCCGATATCTTTTTGGCCAATCAATTCCATGCATTGCCGATTGTTGATGGCGGCAAATTGGTGGGCATCGTTACTACGCACGACCTGCTGTCCTTTGTCTTTAATTCTAATTACATAGAAAAAGAGGAATGATTCGTTAACCCCGCACGGTAGCCGCCACCGCCAGTGGAAGACCGGCGCGGAAAAATCCAGGGCTATGACAGACAAATCTATCACGGTGGGCGCAATTATGACCACCCAGGTTATTGCAGTAGCTCCAGATGATACGATGGAAAAGGTCCAGGCTATTTTCCAGGAGCGCCACATTCACCACATTCCGGTGGTAGAAAAAGAAAAAGTGGTGGGTATCGTCAGTTACTCCGACTACCTCAAGCTATTACACGGTTTTACGATTTTTAATACGCAGAAAAGCGAGGAATACAACGAGGCGATTATGCGCTCCCTGTTGGTTCGGGAGGTGATGGTGAAACAAGTGGCTAAACTTCGCCCCGAAGATAAAATCGAGCTGGCCGCCGATATTTTCCGCGAAAACCTGTTTCACGCTATGCCGGTGGTCGATAGCGAAGGTAAACTCAAAGGTATCATTACTACTTTCGACCTGCTCAACTATGCTTTTAACGATTTGCTGATGCTGAAGTGAAGTGAGTAAAAAACCTTCAACCCCGGGTTGTCACACCGGGGTTGAAGGTTTTTACAGCGGTAAGTCTATTAGCCCCGGTCGAATCGAAGCTCTTGAATAGTGTAGTTGCCGCCGCTGACTTTCAGATAAATATATACCCGAAAGGAGCCTGAAGCCGTTACCAGATTACCGATACAGTATTGGGAATCGTTGCCCTTGGATGTACCCTGATGCACCTGGCTGAAGCTTTTGGGTTTATGCTGGGCGAAAAAGTCTCTTACTACCTTGATCGCCTGCGCTTTGGCATATACGTCTTCATTATCCATTACAGATACCTCAACAGTCTGGTCAAAATACTGACCCAACGCATCGGCATTTCCCTCGCTGATCGCTTTGGTAATGGCGTTCAGGTTCAACTCTTGCGGGCTGAACAATACACTTAGCAACAGGACTGATAGCATGGCGCTCATCGTTTTTTAGTTTTTGGTAAAACGATTAATTAATAATGTGCAAAATGTGTAAAAAGTAACAGGTCCTTATGCTTTTTTTATTCTATTAGACGCAGGCCCTGTGAAAAAGTAACCAGATGAAACACAGGGTATTTACCGGAAGGGGCAATGGATGTTGCAATAGTCGCTTTGTGTTGTTCATAATGAAACGATCTTACTCCTTGTTTCATTGTTTAAGATAACTTGTTTATCAATTCCCATCCCTTGTCCCCTTGTCACCTTGTCACCTTGTCACCTCCTCTAATCTGCTCGCTGGTTTGGCGGGAGCCGTCGTGGCTCCAGCCGGGAGGGCCGAAAAGGTAACCCAGGGCATGCCGCAGGTTGCGCGAGTGGAACACATCTTTAAACATAGCGATCCACTCGTGGGTTGCAATCAGCAGCGGGTTGAAGGTGTGGATATTCTTGGTCAAACCGTAGGTCGGATGTTCCTCTTCTACCTGGAAAGTTCCAAACAAACGATCCCAGATGATCAAAACGCCGCCGTGGTTGCGGTCCAGGTATTTGGGATCGCTGGAGTGGTGCACGCGGTGGTGAGAGGGGGTATTCCAGAAAAACTCCAGCCAGCGGGGCAATTTGCCTATGGCTTCGGTATGTATCCAGAACTGGTACAACAGGCTGGTAGCTTTCAAGGTAAAAATCATGGCCGGATGAAAACCCGCCAGGGGCAGCCACAGCCAGAAGACAAAGCCGCCGCTGAGCTCGCCGGTCCAGGTTTGGCGCAGAGCCGTAGCCAGATTATAGCGCTGCGAAGAATGATGAATCACGTGCGAGGCCCAGAAATAGCGACAGGTATGACTAATGCGGTGATACCAATAATAAGTAAAATCTTCGGCAAAAAAAGCGATTACCCAGGCCCACCACACAAAACCCCATTCGAACAGGCGGTATTGATACAATACGACCATTGAGCCCAGCACAATGGATTTTGTTACCAGCCCGATCAATACGTTGCCAATGCCCATAGCCAGGCTGCTGAAGGTATCTTTCACTTCATACCAATCAGCCTTCTGATGCCGCGCCCAGGCTACCTCAACTATTAAGAACAGGATGAACGCGGGAATGGAGTAGTAGATGATATTGTTCATATTTGAAAAAAGGTAACAAAGGCAAATATAAGGATATCCCCTGATCCGGTTATTCGGTTATCTGGTTATTTGGTTATTTAAAGACATGATATCGAATAACCGAATAGCCAATCTCCTTTGGATATTAACTACAAAGCTGTACTTTTGGGGCGATTTCAAACCAATCTTGATTCCATACCATGAATCTTCACGAATATCAAGGGAAAGCACTGTTGAAAAGCTACGGCGTAGCTATCCAGGAAGGCATATTGGCGCAATCGGTTGACGAGGCCGTGGCGGCTTACGAGCAAATGCGCGGGCGCACCGGATCCGATATTGCTATTGTAAAAGCCCAAATACATGCCGGCGGCCGCGGCAAAGGCGGCGGTATCAAACTGGCCAAAAATCTGGACGAGGTAAAAACCTATTCCGACAATATATTGGGCATGATGTTGAAAACGCCTCAGACGCCCGGCGGACTCACCGGCCCCGGCAAACTGGTGCGTAAAGTGCTTATCGCAGAAGATGCCTATGCCCCTGATTTCAATGCCTGTAAAGAGTTTTATGTGTCCATTCTCATGGACCGCCAGCGCAAGTGCAATGTGATCGTGTATTCTACTGAGGGCGGTATGGATATCGAAGAAGTGGCAGAACACACCCCGCATCTCGTCCACAAGGAATATATCGACCCAACGCTCGGCCTGCAGGCATTCCAGGCCCGCAAGGTGGCTTTTAATCTGGGATTGGAAGGACAGGCCCACAAGGAAATGGTGAAATTTATCACCTCGCTCTACAGCGCTTTTGTAGGCGCCGACGCCTCTTTGTTTGAGATCAACCCCTGCCTCAAAACCGGCGACGGCCGCATTATCGCCGTCGATTGCAAGGTGGTGCTTGACGACAATGCCTTGTACCGCCATCCCGACCTGGCCGCCCAGCGCGATACCGATGAAGAAGATCCTACCGAGGTGGAAGCCAAATCGTACGGCCTCAACTACGTACAACTCAGCGGCAACGTGGGCTGTATGGTGAACGGCGCCGGCCTCGCTATGGCTACTATGGATATTATCAAACTTTCCGGCGGCGAACCCGCCAACTTCCTCGACGTGGGCGGCACCGCCGATGCCAAACGCGTGGAAAACGCCTTCCGCATTATCCTTCGCGACGACCGCGTGAAGGCTATCCTGATCAATATCTTCGGCGGTATTGTGCGCTGCGACCGCGTGGCACAAGGCGTAGTGGATGCCTATAACAATATCGGCAATATCCACGTGCCTATCATCGTGCGCCTGCAAGGCACCAATGCCGACCTGGCCAAAAAGATAATCGACGAATCCGGCCTCCAGGTTTATTCGGCTATCGCCCTCCAGGAAGCGGCTGATTTGGTGAAGAAAGTACTGAGTTGATGTGCTGATTAGTTG
>JRYG01002327.1_pt1 | contig 11254 bp, 11 predicted proteins | sample 235341 | NCBI WGS metagenome assembly JRYG01 (sample SAMN03074218, study PRJNA261478) | activated sludge metagenome | biome: Wastewater Treatment Plant; feature: Wastewater; material: Activated sludge; isolation source: activated biomass of a wastewater treatment plant treating hydrocarbon... ... | reverse complement strand
TCAGGGTGAAGGGCGTGTCGGCGTTGCCAACAATACCCGAAGCAGTAACCACATAGGTTTTGCCGCTTTCGAAAGTAACCGGAAATGTCGCAATGGCATCAGCAACAGAAGCGCTGCTGCCGGGCGCTACTGCCACCTCCACTTGCACATCGGCGGGAAGGTTAAGGAAGGACGTAGCCGTTCGGAAAGAAAAATCGTTAAGGGCAATCACACCGTCGAGGTACACATCCACTACCGGTTCAGGGCTGTTGTGGATAATTTGCACCCTTGCGGTCTGTGCGCCGGCAGTCAACACTGCCAGTAAAAACATCAAAAGAGATAGCGCTCTCATTTTCATAACAACACAGGGATTAGGGTTAAAAAATAATTGAAAACGGTTTTATTAACCCCACGCGCTACTTCTTGTTTAAGTTTTAAAGCCTAAACATTAAACAAACAAAAGCTTTGCTATAATCAGACAAATTGAAAAAATAAATCAATGGTTGATGAACATAATCAAATAACTGTTGTCAAAGGGCCTCTAATAACACAGCGCCAGTGCCCGGCAGGTCGGGAAAATGGGCTTTTCCGTCTGAAAGGCATACGCCCGTAGCAATGTCCTGGCTCAGCAAAATAGCGCCGTCCATATCTACATAATCAAGCAGCGGAAGCAGTTGGGCTATAGCGGAGATCCCCACCGATGATTCGGTCATGCAACCCACCATTACCTTCAGGCCCAGTTGGCGAGCCTTGTCAATCATCCTTCGGGCCGGTGTAAGCCCTCCGCACTTCATCAGTTTTATGTTGATGCCGTGGAAAAAGCCCTGGCAGCGATCAACGTCGGCTTCGATGCGGCAACTTTCATCGGCTATTACAGGCAGTACGCAATGTTCATAAACCTGGCGCATGCCCTCCCAATCGTCGGCTTTGAGCGGTTGTTCAATAAATTCGACGCCGAGTTTTTTTAACTCGGGCGCAAAAGCGATGGTTTGCTCCGGCGTCCAGGCGCAGTTGGCGTCTACCCGGAATATAGCGTCGGTATGGCGGCGCAACTCGCGGATGATCTCCAGGTCATTATCTGTGCCCAATTTTATTTTATATAAAGGCCAGGGCTGTTCTTGCATTTTTGCCACCATTACGTCTATGGCAGCAATGCCTATGGTATAATTGCTCATGGGGATATGATCAAGCGTTAGTCCCCAATATTTATATAATGGCATCCCTCGTTGGCGGGCAAAGAGATCATTGGCCGCCACGTCGAGCGCGCAAAGGGCGAAGGGATGTTCGCGCAAGTGCGGTTCCATTTGCGCCCAGAATTTTTCCGGCGTTTCAATGACTGCCGACTCAATTAGGGGGCGCAGCGCATTCAATTGGTCTATCATTCCTTCAATAGATACGCCGTAGTAGTGAGGGTTGGCTGTCGCTTCTCCATAACCTGAGCGGACGCCATCGCTGAGTTCTACAATAAGCGTGCGCTGCACTGTGCGCGATTCCCGCGAGATGGTGAAAGCGTGTCGCAACGGCAATTCGAAGGGATGCAACTTGAGGGTCATCATCATTTGTCGATTTAAAAAAGTAACAGCCAAAGATAATAAAGCAAAAGGCCGGACGCAAGCGCCGGCCTTCTTCCTCAAATAGAATTCTGTTGTAGTTGTAATCCCCCAATCTTATCTAAAATAAAATTCTTTTTCAGTTTAATGAGACTGAATTAAAGATTTGCGTATTTGTAATGGGTAGGTAATTGAACATTCCGGGTTGTTCCCGGTCGGTTATAAATACGTACTGAACGTACTATTTGTTACTACAAAGATAAAGAAAATTTAATATAAAAAAATTTTCATCAATATTAAATTGAAAATCACCTTACAATTGTACCATAGAGATCAAATTCAGTAGCATCATCAATACGTACCCTGGCAAAGTCGCCGATACGCGCATAGTTGGTTGATGCTGCCACCAGCACCTCGTTGTCCACTTCCGGGGAGTCAGCTTCCGTACGGCCTATGAAATATTCGCCTTCTTTGCGATCGAAGAGCGTTTTATAAGTTTGGCCCACTTTTGCCTGATTTTTTTCAAAACTGATGGCCTGCTGAATTTCCATGAGGTAGTTGGCGCGTTCTGCCTTAAGCGTTTCGGGCACATCGTCTTCCAGTTCATGGGCTCGGGTGCCTTCCTCGTGGGAATACTGGAAAACGCCGAGTCGGTCGAAACGCTGGGCGCGCACAAAATCGCAAAGCGCCTCAAAATCATCATCGGTTTCGCCGGGAAATCCTACCAGCATAGTGGTGCGAAGCGCGATACCGGGGATACGGCTGCGGATGGCGTCGAGCAAAACCTCGGTATCTCTGCGGCTGATTTGCCTGCGCATGCGCTCCAACACCGGGTCGGCGGCGTGTTGAAGCGGGATATCGAGGTAGTTGCATACCTTTGGCAACTCAGCCATTGCATCGATGATTTCGAGAGGAAATTTACTGGGGTAGGCGTAGTGCAGGCGAATCCATTCAATGCCGTCAACTTCCGACAGGGCGTGCAGCAGGCGCGGCAATTCGCGCGACTTATATATATCGAGCCCGTAATAGGTCAATTCCTGGGCGATGAGCATCAACTCCTTAACGCCCCGGCGGGCCAGGCTTTGGGCTTCTTTGACCAGCGCTTCAACCGGTTTTGACACGTGTTCGCCGCGCATCAGCGGTATTGCGCAGAAAGAACAGGTACGGTTGCATCCTTCGCTGATTTTCAGGTAGGCGTAATGAGGAGGGGTAGTGATCAGGCGCTCGCCAATGAGGTCGTGTTTGTAGTCGGCGTTGAGGCGCGCCAGCAAACCGGGCAATTCCAGGGTGCCGAAATAAGCGTCAACCTCCGGAATTTCTTTTTCCAGATCGTCTTTATAGCGCTGGCTAAGGCAGCCGGTGACGTATAATTTGTCAATGCCGCCCTGCTGTTTGATAGCCGCGTATTCAAGTATCGTATCTACCGATTCTTGTTTGGCCAGGTCTATAAAACCGCAGGTATTGATAATGACGATATTGGCGTCTTCTTCCTCGCTATCGTGCACAACGTCGTATTCATTGGCCCTTAACTGGGTAATGATATTTTCGGAATCCACCAGGTTTTTGGAGCACCCCAGGGTGATCACGTTCACTTTATCGCGACGTAAAGTTTTTGTTTTCATGTATAATAATGTGCAATTGAGCACTTGCAGCCTTAACAACAATTCAATTTAAAAAAGTTTGCAAAGATAAGCATAATCCACATTTTGAATGGAGTAAACCCGACAATAAAACGTCATTGCGAAAAATAAAAAAAATCGACATATTTTACTGAAAATTAGTTTTTTATAAATTTTTGGTGATTTTTTATTAAAAAACTGCGAACAATTTTTCGAAAACGGGTTTATTGTTGGTGGGTAATTATAAGAAAACATGACAAGTAGAAAATTCAGTATGTGGGCCAACCTGGCCTACGATTTACCCGCCTCGGTCGTAGTGTTTTTAGTAGCGTTGCCATTGTGCCTGGGTATAGCCCTGGCTTCCGGAGCGCCGTTATTTTCCGGGGTGATTGCGGGTATAGTCGGCGGATTAGTTGTTGGCGGATTGAGCAAGTCGGCGCTCAGTGTGAGTGGTCCGGCTGCCGGATTAGCCGTTATCGTGCTTAACGCCATTCAAAGCCTTCCGAGCTACGAAGTATTTCTGCTGGCGGTGTTATTGGCGGGAGCTATGCAAATTGTGTTTGGCATCGTCAAAGCAGGCGTAATTGGCGATTTCATCCCCTCGGCGGTAATCAAGGGCATGTTGGCCGCCATCGGCCTTATTCTCATTCTCAAACAGTTGCCGCACGCGGTTGGCTATGACGCCGATTACGAAGGCGATGAGTCTTTCTGGCAACCCGACGGCCATAATACGTTTTCGGAGTTGTGGTATATGCTTCAGGCGCAACTCTCCATAGGCGCCATTATTATATCCGCTGTTTCGCTTGTGTTTTTGTTTTGGTGGGACAAGCGCCAACCGAAGTTCAATAATTTTCTTCGCTATATTCCAGGGCCGCTTATTGTAGTAATTTTCAGCGTTTTAGCCAATGCGCTATATGGTTTGTGGGCGCCTTCTCTGGTCATAGGCCCCTCGCATCTGGTACAAGTTCCAGTTGCAGAATCGCTCCAGGGCTTCGTATACCTGTTTACGCTGCCCGATTTCAGTTATATCGGCCACTCGCAGGTATGGCTGGTTGCCGGAACGCTGGCTGTCGTGGCGAGTGTAGAAACGCTATTGAGCATAGAAGCGGTTGACAAACTCGACCCCTACAAACGCGTGACGCCTACCAACAGGGAGTTGCTGGCGCAGGGCGCCGGCAATATGGTATCAGGACTGATCGGCGGTTTGCCCATCACTTCGGTAATTGTGCGCAGTTCGGCCAACGTCAGCTCGGGCGCGCGCACCCGCATGTCGGCCATCGCGCACGGTATTCTGCTCCTGATTTGCGTCATTGCCATTCCCTGGTTGATTAACCTGATTCCACTATCCGCCCTGGCAGCGGTGTTGATTTCGGTAGGTTACAAATTGACCAAACCCGAAATTTTTGTTCGCAAATACCAAAAAGGCTGGGCGCACCTCATTCCATTTGTCGTTACGATCATTGCCATTTTGCTCAGCGACCTGCTTATCGGCATCGGCGTGGGGCTGGTAGTCAGCGCCTTTTTTATCGTTTGGCGCAATTTCAGGGCAGCCGTTTATTTTATGCAAGACGGCAACAATGCGCTTATTCGATTTAAAAAAGACCTCTCTTTTGTTCATAAATACGAATTAAAGCGCTTGCTGAGCAATATTCCCGATAACACCAATGTCTTGATAGACCTGTCAAGAACCAATTTCATCGATATGGATAATGCGGAGATCATCAACGACTTCATGGAGAATGCCCAATTCCGCGATATCCGGGTATCTTTGAAAGTAGTACCGGATAGTAAAGTACAAAATGCCATAATCAAAGCCTAAGGACTATGCATCGATTAGAACAACTTCTCCTGGAGAACAAGGCTTGGGCCAAAGAAATGGTGTCGGAAGACCCCCTATTCTTTGAGCGCCTGACCAACATTCAGAAGCCCGATTTCCTGTGGATCGGCTGTTCCGACAGCCGGGTGCCGCCCGACAAGATCACACAGACCCAGCCCGGCGAGATTTTCATTCACCGTAATGTGGCCAACCTGGTCATTCACACCGATCTGAACCTGCTCAGCGTTTTGCAATATGCGGTAGAGGTGTTGAAGGTCAAACACGTCATTGTGTGCGGTCATTACGGATGCGGCGGCGTCAAAGCGGCTTTGTCGCGCAGTTCTTTCGGTATCATCAACAAGTGGCTCCGCCACATCAAAGATGTATACCGTTTGCACGCCCCTGAAATTGACGCCTTGCCCACGGAAGAAGAGCGAGTCAACAGGCTTATCGAGCTTAATATCAAGGAACAGGTGATGAACCTGGCAAAAACTTCCATTATCCAGCGCGCGTGGAAATTCGAAAATCGCCCCCAATTACACGGCTGGGTATACGACTTGCGCGACGGCGTCATTCGTACGTTGTTGAATGTTGAACCGGGCACGCACCTCGAACATCCGATTTACGAATACGACAATTTGGAACACCCTTTTGAGTGATTTCATATACCAAGCCCGGCTGTTTGCCGTTGTATTAAGGCAAAACACCGCTATTCGTATGAATAAACCAGTTCTGTTGTTGTTGTTGTGCTGCTGGGTTGTCCCGGCTTTCAGCCAGGTAGGTATCAATGGCGCTTATCGCGGGCATAACGCCCCTGAATGGACTAACGACGTTTCATTGGTGGGCAGCGGTTTTTCTATCGGCATTGATTACTGGTGGCGATTGAAAAACCAACGTATCGAGTTTTTACCCGAATTTAACGTGGGGCGCTACCGGCAGCACAACGACCTCAACCAGCGTTTCGCTCATAGCTTTTACAGTTTGTTTTTGAACACCAATTTTTATTTGTTTGATTTCAAAGGCGACTGCGACTGCCCTACTTTTTCCAAACAGGGCGACCTGCTTAAAAAAGGTTTTTTTGTGCAATTATCGCCGGGACTGAGCTATGTGCAATACAAGCTGAGTTTTTCGGAAGCAACCAGCCCTGACGAATTAATAGAAGCGAGCAGCGAGGAGCTGGTTTTTAGCATAGGCGCCGCGGTAGGTCTGGACATTGGCGTCACCGACCTCATTACTATTACGCCGTTGATTGGCGCGCGGTATTTTCCATCCTTGAATTGGGATGAGCTTGATATGCTTCCCCCCGTCGACGACGACGCCCTCATAACGCAAAGCCCGCTGTGGCAATGGTCGGTAGGGGCCCGCCTGGGATTGCGTTTGGATTATGGCAACAAGCGGCGGAGATGGTAACCATACAATGCAGTGATTGACAGGATTGCAAGATGTCTTATCCTGATAACAATTCATAATATTTCGAAAGCAGCTTTAGCAAGGATACAAATTAATATATGGAGGCTTCTTCGTTGCTTCTCAACTTGAGCAGTGCGCCTATTCTGTTTTTCTTCGTGGGCATTGCGGCAGCCTTATTGCGGTCAGATCTGGAGATCCCGCAGCCGGTATCCAAATTCCTTTCTATTTATTTGCTCTTTGCTATCGGCATCAAAGGCGGCAGCGAGCTAGCGCACAGCGCGTCGGAGCAAGAGGTGTTTGTAGCCCTGGGATTATCGCTGTTTTTTGCGTTTGTTACGCCTTTTTACGCTTATCGCATACTTGCCAGCCGCCTGAATAACGATAATGCAGCAGCTACGGCAGCCGTATATGGTTCGGTAAGCGCCGTTACATTTGTTACTGCCGTCGTCTTTCTGCAGGAGCGGCAAGTAATATACGGCAGTTATATGGTAGCCGCCATGGCGCTGATGGAGGCGCCGGCTATTATTGTAGGCGTATATCTGCATCGCCGGTTTTCGGGTGAGGAAAAATCGCTGCCTTTCCGCAAGTTGTTGCACGAGGCCCTTACCAACGGCTCCGTAATCATGATAACAGGCGCTTTGTTGGTGGGATTGCTAGCCTCAGAAAAATCGCTGGAAGAGGTCAAACCCTTTTCAGAAGGGCTTTTTAAAGGCTTTTTGGCATTATTCCTGCTCGACATGGGCCTGCTTGCAGGCAAACGCCTGAAATTCCTGTTTCGCACCGGCTGGTTTCCCGTGATATTCGGCATCGTTTTTCCACTTGCCAATGCAACGCTGGCCATCGGGGCTTGCTATTTGGCAGGAATCGAAAAAGGTAACGCCTTTTTGCTTACCATCCTTTGTTGCAGCGCTTCGTACATCGCCGTGCCGGCCGCTATGCGCATGGCGATACCTAAATCCAACCCCGGGCTTTTTGTCCCAATGGCATTGGCCATCACTTTTCCTTTTAATATCGTATTAGGTATGCCGCTGTATTTCTGGATTATTGAAAAACTGTTTTAGCTATGGAAAAGATGACAAAGCTGGAAATAGTTATCCCAGCTTCAGAACTGGATGATTTTATTGAGTTGCTCGAACAACTCAGCGTTCCGGGCTATACCATTTTTCGGCAGGTTGCCGGAATGGGCGACCGGGGTTTCCAGGATGCTATCGGCCTGAGCGGCGCCTTTGAAAACGCCTACCTGATCGTGGCCTGCAACGCTGAAGTGTTCGAGCGACTACGAGAGCCTATTCGCGTTTATCTGCGTTCTCATGGCGGCTTTTGCCTCATCTCCGAGGTCATGTGGCTATTGCACTAAACCTCTATGCCATGCTGCGCATACTTTACTTCTTCTCTTTAGCTTTATTCTGCATTTGTTTGGCCAAATCTTCGTAGATAGCCTGCTGCCCCTGCGGAGCATTTGGCGCCGCTTGCAGGTAGTACTTGGCTGATTCTTTGTAATTGCCCAGCGCGGCATAACCGCGTGCCAGGCCTACCAGAGTGGTGAACTTGTCGTCGGGGTGGCGTTGGCGGTTCATTTGAAAGACCTGCATGGCCCGCTCCGTTTTTCCTTCATCGAGTAAACTCCGGGCATAAAAGTGCATGTCATTCATATTAGCCAGTTGTAGCGCCTGGTCCATCACCCTGTCAGCGCCGGCATTATCGCCCAGCTTTGACAAAATTTGCGCTTTAGTGCGCAAATTGGCATAGGTTGCCTGCGAGAAAGAGGGGTCGCCGCTGATAGAAATGTCAACCCACTGCAATGCTTCGTCAAGATTGACATTGTGCACCAGGCACCATTGCGCAGCATCATTGTAGGCCTGCCAGGTAAAACCCTGTAAGCCCCTGAGTTGCTTGCGAATACTGGCCAGTGTGATGGAAACGATATCAACCTCTACAACAAACCCGACCCTTACCTTTTCCCAGCTCATCTCTACCCGGGCAGAATTCTCGCTGATGGGGGTAAAGTGGTATTCCAGGAATTCCTGCATAGGACAAGTGCCGGGCTGTGCGCTTACGCGAAGGGCATCTTCTGTCGATTGATAGAAATAACTGCCCCATGCAGTATGGTCTGTGGAAAAAATAATTCGCCATTCGCCTTTTTCCAATGGGATCATGTGCAAACCATAAGCGCCGGCAGCCAGCGGCTGTCCGTTGATCTTGGCATCGTGCTCAAATTTGATTATTGTATTGAAGTTGGCGCCGGCCCGCCATACCTGGCCGTAAGGAACCAACTCGCCCCATATCTTACCCTCGCGACCACGCACTGCAGGGCGAGAATATTCAATCGAGACGGTGGTCAGACCAATGCGCTCACTTACAAAGGCTTTTGAACTGGGCTGCGGCAAATCCAGATAGACGCTTTGCGCAGATACATAGGCGCCGGTGAATAACCATAGCGCCAGTGTGAGACGGAAAATCGTTGACATGAGTGGCGTGTTTATTTTTGAAATAATACTTTACAAACTCATATCACGGCATAGCGTTAATCATATCATTAAACGCCTGCAATTGGGTAATTTCAAAGGTAATGATAAATCAAGATGTGCGCAATGACATAGTGAATGACCAATGTCAACACTTTCTTTTGAGAAAAGATTATATTTCTCGCTTCGATTTTTTATGAAAATATGCCGGCCTCATTATTTTTTCGACGAACGATCACAACTTTTTTTGTTAAGATATAAATTTGTTTAATGCAGTTGTTTTAAAATTTTATTCTTTTCAGCGTAGCCAATTGGTCGGATAAAGTTGATTTATCCAAAAACATTCCGAACCGGCTTTTCTCCAGCAGCACTGCCGGTGAGTCTTATCATTTGACGCTCAATTGCATATCGCGTAACTTTGTAATAGATTTGCGTCTTAGTGTAACAGATACACGAACTATTGCTAACCAATTCATGTCACATGCTCAAAAAAGAGTATTCTAAAAGCAAACCTGTTTGCAAGGTTACCTTTTCACTGCCGCAAGAAGCTGTTCAAAACGCTACAACAGTGAAAGTACTGGGTGATTTCAACGCCTGGAGTTGGGAAAACGGCGCTGTGATGAAACTCGCCGGCGGCGAATATAAAGCCAGCCTCGAACTCGAAACCGGTCGCCATTATGAATTCCGCTACTACGTAGACCAAAGCTACTGGGTTACCGACCCTGCCGCCGATGGCTATACGCCTACCCCCTTTGGTACGCACAATGCTATCGTTGCTATCGAACCTTTTGTAGCCGCCGCACCCGCCAAAAAGGCCGCCGCCCCGAAGAAAGCTGCCGAGCCCAAAAAAGCCGCCGCTCCCGCCAAACCCGCTACAGCCAAAAAGGCTGTTGCGCCTAAAAAGGAAGAAGCGCCAAAGGCCAAGACCACCGCGGCCAAACCGGCAAAAAGCGACAAAACCAAAGGCGGTAAAAAAGCCTGATCTGACGACGACGATAGATTGCAAAACCAATAAACTGTATCATCATGATCACCAAACAATTCTTGAAATCCAAACCCGTCTGCAAAGCTACGTTCACCCTCGAAGCCGAAGCGGCGCCCGCCGCCAAAAAAGTAGCCCTCGTCGGCGAATTCAACGGCTGGAATCCGGAAACGGGTATTGAAATGAAGAAGCAAAAAGACGGCGCCTTCAAAGCTGTCGTAGAACTCGAAGCCGGCAAAGAATTTCAGTTCCGCTACCTCGTAGACGGTCAAAACTGGATCAACGGCGCCGCCGATAAATACGTGGCTTCACCTTTCGGCGTTGAAAACTGCGTTATCAGCACGCTGAACTAACAGTTTTTATCTGCATACCAAAAGTCGTCTCTACTCACGTGGAGGCGACTTTTTTTGTGTTATCAGTTATCGGTTGTCAGTTATCGGTTTGTTTATGAGTTTATTGGTTTGTGGTGTCCACTTTTATTCATAAACCTAATAAACGCATAAACCTATAAACAAATCCACAACCCACAACCCACAACCGTCCATCCATCAAAATCAGCTCTTGATCGAAAGATTGCGCAGTTTATTTGAACCTTTTATAGCTTAGCAGCGTCAAGATGAAAAAGACATTCTGTTTTTTTAGCCAATTAACTAAAATCAACTTTGCTATGCTGAAAAAAGTATTGTTTTTACTTGTGGCCGTTGTGGCTGTTGTCAACTTGCATGCCCAAAGCGTGGATGATATTATCAACAATTACCTCGCAAATACCGGCGGCGCCGAAAAATGGAAGGAAGTTACCGGTACGAAAATGGAAGGCGTGATGAGTATGGGCGGTTTCGAATTTCCCGGATCAATTACCGAAAAATCCCCCAACAAGCAACGCCTCGATGTTAACGTTCAAGGAAAAACGATCGTACAAGCTTACGACGGTACCACCGCCTGGGCAGTCAACCCCTTCCAGGGCGGCGATGCCCCCCAGAAAATGTCGCCCGAAGAAGCTGAACAAATGACTAAAGCAGAATTCGGCAGCCCCTTCCTCAATTACAAGGAAAAAGGTCACGCAGTTGAACTGCTGGGCAAAAAAACGATTGAAGGCGCCGAAACTTTCGAAGTGAAACTGACCAAGAAAAATGGCGATATCGAATACCACTATTTCGATACCGAAGCCTTTGTGCCTATTATGTTTAAATCCACTATTTCGTCAGGCCCTATGAAAGGCCAGGAAACAGAAACCTATTACAGCGATTATCAGGATGTGAACGGCTTGATGTTCCCCCATTTCGTAGAATCCAAAGTGGCCGGCCAGTCGTTCCAGAAAATTACGATCAAGAAGATCGAGGTGAACGGGAATTATGAGGATTCCCTCTTCGCTTTTCCTACAAAATAATTGCAGCTCGGAAATCACCCGATTGTGAAGGGTTATGAAAGGTTAT
>JRYG01034420.1_pt1 | contig 11285 bp, 11 predicted proteins | sample 235341 | NCBI WGS metagenome assembly JRYG01 (sample SAMN03074218, study PRJNA261478) | activated sludge metagenome | biome: Wastewater Treatment Plant; feature: Wastewater; material: Activated sludge; isolation source: activated biomass of a wastewater treatment plant treating hydrocarbon... ... | reverse complement strand
GCCCCAGGAAAGCACAGAAGCGCCCCAGCAAGCCCCAGCGATGGAAGAAAGCCTGGAAGTTATCAGCACAACAGCAGCAGGGCAAAGCCTACCTGAAGGCTTTACAGTGGCTCAAAACGGGGTACTGGAATACAACGGTATTCCTTTTGATTGGTGCAACACGGAAGAACAGGAACAAGCCCTGGCAGGCCTGGAAGGGGCCGACGTGCTGCCAGTATTCCAAGCGTTGAACCCACTCGTTAGCAATCTAGTAGAACGCTTTGGGCTGGAAGTTGAATAACTAATTGATAATCAAATATCTGTATGTGTAAGGGGATGGGGGCAAGTTGTTTACAAAGGGTTTCGTACTAACGTCGTCGCCCAAGGCGGACACACACGCACGATAAAATTTCAGGGGGTGTAGTATTTTTTAACCACAAACACCAATAACGCTATGCGTGAAAAACTTGGAAAGATGGAAGAAAAGCGATTGCGTTTTATTGCCGAATTCGAAAGATACGGAACGAAAAACGCATACAGGGGGCCACACAAACTAACAACCCTGCTATTTAAAAACGTACGTTTAGCGGATAGCGGGCAAATAGTGACAGATCATATTTGGTTTACCGATTGCAAAGCCTGGAACGCTTTACACTTGCAACCTGGTGAATCAGTGGCTTTTGATGCCAGGGTAAAAGGCTACCTGAAGGGCTATAAGTGGTGGGAAAAATCAGTAGACTTCAAATTATCTCACCCTACCAAAATTGAAAAACTTGGCTGAATCATTTTTTTAACCACTAAATAAATAAACATGAAAAAGAAAACTGCAAAAGAAAAGAAGCCGGAAAGCAATTTGGCTATTTCGCCAATTACGGGCATACCTGAACCGCTGAACCCACTAACAGAAAGCCAACAACGTGCTTATTACTATTTGGTTGATTTGCTGAAGGAATCCAATTTAGTGATTCCTGTTGACGTGGTTATACTTACTCAATTAGCCATTGCCATAGATTTGGCCGAACAAGCCAGGCAAGCCCTGGAACAGACAGGCACAGTTCAAACGTACAAAACAGGGGCCCGCGCCGTATCGCCGGAATTATCAGCCTGGAAACAAGCCAATGAAGTAATTGAACGCCTGGGGGCAAAATTCGGCTTATCGCCAAAGGATAGAAGCAAGTTATCAGAAGCCGTTAAAAAAGAAGAGCCGCCCCGCTGGGATCCGCTATACGGTTTTGATCAACCCAATTGGAGAGAGTATGCGGATGAATACGATAGGCGTAAGGGGTTACGGGGAAAATAGGCCGAAAAAGGGCCAAACCGAAATATGCGTGTACTTTTTGATGTACCACAAAAATAATAACCGCTTGCAATAAATTGATATACAAGCGGTTATATTTTTTTATTGCTGTAAGGGGAGGATTCGAACCTCCACAGGGAGATTAGGAACAGAACATGTTTGGTGGTCAACCCCTGTCGGCCGTAATGGGCGAACCGGCTATATTCTGTCTTTATTTCTTGGATCCCCACCCCCGAGACAAGAGGGCATGGCTGCCTGTTTCATCACCTCACAGTATTTCGCAAGCGTTCTTGCGTTTTGTGTTGTTGTTGATGCAAATTTAAAACAAGCGCCATTTTTGTGCAAATTTTTTAAATAAAAAATTAAAAATTTTTAATTCATTAAAAAATATAGCTCGTTTATTGATTATTGATAAAAAGAAGCGCATTGGTCGACCCCGAATTTGAAGATTTATTAAATGGCAGATCCCAACCGACAACCAACTGCGCGGAAGGGGCGACTTGGAGATGGGGCAAGGGGACGATTTTGGAGGACTATTGGACGGTTGGACGCAACTGTGTATTAATCTGTATACCTATAAACGAAACTGACAACCGGCAAACCTACAACCTGCAACAACCGACAACAATCCCCTTTTTTTCTTACATTTGCCTAAACAACCTGTCATCATGAGAATAACTTTACTCGCCCTGCTAGTACTAATCAGCATTGCCGGATGCAAACAGGAACCCGACGGCGCCTATCAGGCTAAAGCTGCTGATCCGGAGCGCGTGCATCAATCCATTCGGGACATTACCGATGTAATCGTGCACGATATTTTTTCGCCGCCGGTGGCCAGCCGCATATATGCCTACACCAGCATAGCGGCCTACGAGGCCCTTGTGCCCGGCTACCCCGAATACCAATCGCTCGGCGGCCAGCTCAAAGGCTTGGAAGCGTTGCCGCAACCCGAAGCCGGCCAAAATTACTGCTACCCATTGGCCAGCGTAGTGGCAACCCTCACGGTAGGCAAAGCCCTCATCTTCTCAGAAGATAAAATCCAGGAAAAATACGAAACGCGCCTTGCTGAGTTTAAGAAAATCGGAGTGCCGCAGGATGCATTTGAGCGATCTGTAACCTACGGACAGGCAGTAGCCAAACACATCCTGGCTTGGGCCGACAAAGACAACTACAAGCAAACCCGCACCTTCCCCAAATATACGATTACCGGTCAGGAAGACAAGTGGGAGCCCACACCACCCGACTACATGGACGCGCTGGAACCCCACTGGAACAAGATCAGGCCTTTTGTACTCGATTCTGCATCCCAGTTTAAACCGGAACCCCCAACTCCTTTCAGCACTGACAAAAACAGCCAGTTTATGAAAGAGACAATGGAGGTGTACAATGCGTTTCGCACCGACACGACTGAACGAGTTGCCATCGCCAAATTCTGGGACTGCAACCCTTATGTCTCTCATCATGCCGGCCACGTTATGTTTGCAACAAAAAAAATCACTCCCGGGGGCCATTGGCTCAACATTGTAGGCATTGCTTGTCGCAAAGCCAATACCGATATTATGGGGAGTGCAGCCGCTTATTGCCTCACGGCCATTGCTATTGCCGACGGCTTTATCGGATGCTGGGATGAAAAATACCGAAGCGAAGTAATCCGTCCTGAAACTGTCATCAACAAATACATCGACGAAGAGTGGCGTCCATTATTACAAACACCGCCTTTCCCCGAATACGTCAGCGGCCACAGTACGATTTCGCGGGCGGCTTCTACTATCCTGACGAGTATTCTCGGCGACAATTTTTCCTTTACTGACGATACCGAAGAACCCTTTGGCATGCCGCCGCGTACCTTTTCTTCATTCTACCAGGCATCCGATGAAGCATCTATCAGTCGATTGTATGGGGGTATCCACTACATGCCGGGGCTTAACAATGGCATCAAACTGGGCAGCGACGTGGGTAACTGGGTACTGCAGCAAGTAAAAGTCAGAAAATAGCCGCCTTATGCAGGCAAATGATCAAAAACACCCAATTCCCTATATGATTTCATTAAAGCGGATAGGACTGCTACTTGGTCCGTTATTGTTTGTTATAGTAATACTGCTGCCTGCACCGAAAGGCGTAAGTTTGGAAGCCTGGAAGGTCATCGCGCTGGCTGTCCTTATGCTGGTATGGTGGATTAGCGAAGCCGTGCCTATGGCGGTGACCGCCCTCTTGCCCATGTTATTTCTTCCCCTGATGAAAGTGGCGCCGCTTAAAGAGGCAACTGTGCCTTATTCCAATCCTGTGGTTTTTTTGTTTATGGGCGGATTCATGATTGCCCTGGCCATGGAAAAATGGAACCTGCACCGGCGTATTGCCATGGGGATCGTGCGCCGCACCGGCGTCAATGCTGATGGTATCATTCTCGGATTTATGCTGGCGACCGCTTTCGTAAGCATGTGGATCAGCAATACTGCTACTGCCGTAATGATGCTGCCCATTGCCTCCTCAGTCACTCAATTGCTTATTACTGATTCTGATGCCCAATCAGAAAAAGGAATGCGCTATTTTTCGCTCAGCATGATGTTGGGCATTGCATACAGCGCAAGTATCGGCGGTATGGCTACCTTAATCGGCACTCCGCCCAATGTGGTTTTCAAAGGGTATATGCTATCGGTATTTGATTACGAGGTCAGCTTTGCCAAGTGGATGCTTGTCTGTCTTCCTTTTGCGCTTCTATTGCTCTTATGTATGTTCTTTTTAATTACCAAAATATTGTATCCCAATAATCTGGGACGATTTGAACATGCTTTGAACCTCATCAAAACGGAATCTGAGAAGCTTGGCCCCATGCGTTCAGGAGAGAGAACTACGCTCATAATTTTTATTACAGCAGCCCTGTTGTGGATCGGCCAATCGCCGATCAACGGCCTTTTTCCCGGTTTAGGGTTGAGCGATGAACTGATAGCTCTGGTAGCCGGCATTTCGCTTTTTATCATTCCGGCTGATGGTCTTATAGGTAAACCTGTATTAGAATGGGGCGATACTGAAAAACTCCCCTGGGGAATCTTATTGCTCTTTGGCGGCGGGTTGAGTGTCGCCGTCGCCCTTGAGAACACAGGTGTAATCAAACTTATCGGGCAGCAATTTGAGGGAATTCAAAATGCCGATTTCCTGATTATCATCGGCTTGTCAGTGGTGACGGTATACCTGTCTGAAATCATGTCTAATGTTGCTTTGGTTACTGTAATGTTGCCAGTTGTAGGGGCGGTAGCTGTAGGTGCAGGAATAAGCCCCGTACTGATGTGCCTGCCGGTTACATTGGCAGCCAGTTGCGGCTTTATGCTACCTATGTCAACTCCGCCCAATGCTATTGTATTTGCGAGCGGGCAACTCACTATTTCGCAGATGGTAAAAGCAGGGTTTTGGCTTAATATCATATCAATCGTTTTTATCGCGCTGATATGCTATTATATTATGCCCCTGATTTTTAACTGAGAGTCCGCCAACTGTGATTGTATCGCAGCGCATGTAATGTGCTACGGAAATTAGCGCAAAGCGAAAATATTTCTATTTTGCGATCGCATTAACCAGAGCCCTGATGGAACAGACCTCTATATCAATGTTTTGGCGCCGGCTCCCGCTATTATTGTGGGGCTCCTTTACCGTTGCCGTACTCGTCAGTTTGGCAGAAACTTATCAATGGGCGGCTATTCCGCCGGTAGCAGGCGCCGTATTGCGCTGGGTATTCCTGGTTTTTGTATGTGCGTGGGCATGGCGTCGTGGCAGCCTCACCACCTGGATATTGGTGAGTATGCTCATAGGCGCCGAGGTAGGCCACGATTTTCCCGAATTTGCGCAATACCTGAAAATAGTCAGCAAAATATTCCTCAAGCTCATCAAAACCATTGTAGCGCCGCTGCTCTTCGGTACGCTCGTGGTTGGCATTGCCGGCCATGCCGACCTCAAGCAGGTGGGGCGTATGGGCTGGAAATCGCTCTTGTACTTCGAGGTGGTCACCACCATCGCTCTGGTAATTGGTTTGGTTGCCATCAACGTATCAAAAGCCGGCGTGGGTATCAACCTGCCGCCCGCTGCCGAACAGGAAGAAGTGGCGGTCACCAAACAAACCTGGGATGAGATCATCTTGCACATCTTCCCCGAAAACATCGCCAAGTCTATTTACGAAGGTCAAATTCTGCAAATCGTTGTTTTCAGCGTAATATTCGGTATCGGCCTGGCCATGCTCAAGGGCGAACCGCGCAAAAACATGCTCAACTTCGCCGAGGGTTTGTCAGAGGTGATGTTCAAATTTACCGCTATTGTGATGTATTTCGCCCCCTTTGCCGTGGGCGCCGCCATCGCATACACTGTCGGCCACATGGGCCTGGGCATACTCGTCAACCTCTTCAAACTGCTGGCAACGCTGTATGCAGCGCTGATCTTTTTTATGCTGTTTGTATTGTTGCCAATCGCATTATATATCAAACTTCCTATCAAAAAATTCATTCAGGCCATAGCAGAGCCGGTATCAATAGCGTTTGCCACCACCAGCTCGGAGGCCGCCCTGCCTAAAGCCTTGCAAGCGATGGAAGAATTCGGCGTGCCCCGTAAAATCGCCGCTTTTGTTTTGCCCACCGGCTACAGCTTTAACCTCGACGGCACTACGCTTTACCTCTCGCTGGCAACGATCTTCGTGGCGCAAGCCTCGGGTATCCATCTCGACTGGGGCCAGCAGTTGCTCATCGTATTTACCCTGATGCTTACCAGCAAAGGCGTAGCAGGCGTGCCCCGGGCCTCGCTCGTGATTCTCATGGGTACGGCAGTATCGTTTGGATTGCCGGTTGAACCCATCTTTATCATTTTGGGTATCGATGAGTTAATGGACATGGCGCGCACAGCTACCAATGTGATTGGCAATTGCCTTGCGACGACCGTTGTATCGCGTTGGGAGAAAGAAGGCGACTTCTAGTCGATAATTTTCGACCTTAAGAATAGAATAACATTTCTATCCGCGATTTATTTGCAAATTGCCGTTAATTACATCAAACGGAAAACCTCCGGCGTGAATAATGACGTCCAGCGATTTGCAAACAACTCTGTGGAACCGCATACAGGCCGGCGATAAAAGTGCCCTTAAAGCCCTTTTCGAGCTGCACTATCCGGGTATTTGCCAGACCATCCACCGCTATGTGGCCGACCGCGCCCTGGTGGAAGACCTGGCCCAGGAGGTGTTTGTGCGCTTCTGGGAGAAAAGACAGCAAATCACGATCACCGTTTCCATCCAGGCCTACCTGCGCCGCATGGCCGTCAACGAAGCCCTGGCCTGGCTGCGCCGCCACAAACACTGGGAAGAAGAACTCACCCCCGAAACAAGCGCGGGCCTCGACCCCAGCGCGGAAGAGCATTTTATGCACGGCGAGTTGCAGCGCAGTATTGTCGAAGCCATCGATACCCTCCCCCCCAAGTGCCGCACCGTTTTTCAACTCAGCCGCTTCGAAGAACTCACCTACCAGGAAATCGCCGACCAAATGGGCATTTCTATCAAAACTGTCGAAAATCAAATGGGCAAGGCTCTGCGAATTTTGCGCGAACGACTGAAGGTGTACCTGGAAGAGAGTAACTGAAATAACTGTATTTTTTCAAACAAATACCCATCCCATCTGTTTCACCCCAAACAACATTGTCAAACATGAAAATCTACTTAACCGCAATTATGCTCATCTCCGTATTGTCTTCTTGCTTTAACCAAAATACCTCGCGTCAAATGCCGGAAAATGCAACTCCCTCCGCCTCGTTCTACGACTTCAAAATGCAAGCCCTCGAAGGCGGCGAAATGGTCGACTTCCAGCAGTTCAAGGGTAAAAAAGTAGTGCTGCTCAATGTGGCTTCCAAATGCGGCTATACGCCCCAATACGCCGATTGGGAGGCTTTCTATAAAATGCACAATGATAAAGTGGTGGTGCTCGGCTTTCCCGCCAACAATTTTATGCGCCAGGAACCTGGCACCGACGCAGAAATCGCTGAATTTTGCGAGCGCAACTACGGCGTCACGTTCCCCATGTTTTCTAAAATCAGCGTAAAAGGCAGCGATCAACACCCCTTGTACCAATGGCTGTCAGATAAAAATAAAAACGGCTGGAATGATAAAGCGCCAAGCTGGAATTTCTGCAAATATGTGGTGGACGAAGAGGGCAAACTTACTCACTTCTTCCCCTCCGGCGTAAAACCCAACGATGCAGAGTTTAAACAGGCAATAGGTTTGTAAAGGCGTAGCTATCGAGAAAATCCCGGTATCTGCCATCAAAGAAGATGTGGGTCTCCTCAACATATCATTCTCGACTTTACCGGGACTTCAAGGCCATCGACGCCAATGCATACCGGGATGTCATCCGCTTCTACGAGGAGCGGGAGGAGGCGATTTTGCGGCTCGACATAGACGAGGGCTTCGAAATTATGGTTGCCTATACTCATGCCTTGTTTGAAATGGGCGATTACCGCAAATACCTTTTGATGGTAGATCCGGTGGTAGAAACCTCCATTCATCACAATATTCACGAATTTGGGGGCCAGGATATATTCAGATTATTGCTGTTCAGAAAAGCTGCGGCGTCTTTTCTACTCCAGGAATACGACAAAGCCGATTATATTTTGCGGGAGCTTCTTCGTATCGATCCGCATGACGGCGATACCATTACTTTTTTGATAAAATGCCGGCGGCGGCGCTATCCCGCCCTGATCAGGCATACCAAAGCCATAAGCGTATTTCTTTTTCTGGCGGTTGCAGCCATAACGGGCATCGAAGTACTGGCGGTGCGGCCTTTTTTTTCGCAATACACCGCTTTGTTCGAAACAACCAGGATCAGCCTGTTTGCCGGCGGCTGCCTTGCACTTGTCGGCGGCGATCTCGCACACCGGGCGCTGGCCTATTACCACGTTAAGCAATTTCTGGCTGAAGTCAAACGCAATAAATAAGGCGGGGGCCGTATGGCAAAATTGGGCAACAATCATATCTTTAGGGTCTGAGTGTTAAACCCATATACAACAACAGATGAACCGCCGCAAATTCATACAACAAACCGCCCTGGCCGCCGGCGCCGTTATTAGTACCGCCCATGCCGGGACAATCCCTGCTAACATCGAAGCCGCCGCCATTCACAAACAAACGCCCAAAACAAAACTGGGGCTGGGCTTCATCGGCGTGGGGCTCCGCGGCCAAAGCCATGTAGAACTTGCTCTCCACCGCTCCGACTGCGATGTAGTAGCCATCTGCGACATAGACCCCGGCATGATTGCCGCCACTAAAAAGATGATAGCCGATAAAGGCAAAACCGAGCCGCAAGTATACCAAAACGGCGAACGCGGCTACCTCGAACTGCTCCGCAACCCCAATATCGACGCAGTTATCATTTCCACGCCCTGGGAATGGCATACCGAAATGGCCGTTGCCGCCATGCGCGCCGGCAAATACACCGGCGTGGAAGTCTGCGGCGCTTTTTCTATCGACGAGTGCTGGCAAATGGTAAATACCCACGAAGAAACCGGCGTACACCTGTTCTTCCTTGAAAATGTGTGCTATCGACGTGATGTGATGGCCGTGCTCAATATGGTGCGCCAGGGTCTCTTCGGCGAAATGATGCACCTCGAATGCGGCTACCAACACGACCTGCGGGGCGTGAAATTCAATGACGGCGTGTCGCCCTACGATAGCGGCGTGGAGTTTGGCGACAAGGGCTACAGCGAAGCCAAGTGGCGCACCTGGCATTCCATTCACCGCAACGGCGACCTGTACCCCACCCACGGCATCGGCCCCGTAGCCCAATACACCGATATCAACCGCGGCAACCGCCTGCTGTATATCACCTCTATGGCCACCAAATCGAGGGGCCTGCATGAATACGTGGTTTCACACCCCAAAGGCGGCCCCCAACACCCCAATGCAAAAGTTGAGTTCAAACTGGGCGACGTTGTTACCTCTATGGTCAAAACCGCCAACGGCGAAACTATCACGCTTTTTCACGATACTAACTTGCCCCGGCCCTATTCATTGGGCTTCCGGGTACAGGGTACGAAAGGCCTGTGGATGGACGTTAACAAATCTATACACATCGAGGGCAAAAGTCCGGCGCACCGCTGGGAAAACGCCGATACCTACCTCAAGCAATACGACCATCCGTTGTGGAAGCGATGGGAGCAAAGCGCCGAAGGCGCCGGCCACGGCGGCATGGATTTCTTCCTGCTCAACGCATTTGTGGAGTGTGCCAAGCGCAACGAAGCCGCCCCCTTCGACGCTTATGACGCCGCTACCTGGATGGCCATTACGCCGCTCTCCGAGCAGTCGATAGCGCAGGGCGGTCAGCCGCAGCATTTCCCCGATTTTACCCGGGGGCGCTGGATGCACAGGAAAAATACGTTTGCGGTAGGAGATGATTATTGAGCATTCGCTACGCTACGCAAGATCTTCTCCATCTTGCGCCCCTTGGCCAATTCATCCACCAGCTTGTCCAAATACCGCACCTGCTGTGTCAGGGGATTTTCGATTGCCTCCACCCGGTAACCGCAGATTACGCCGGTAATGAGGCTCGCATTGGGATTTAGGCTAGCGTGCTGAAAGAATATTTCAAAAGTGACTTTTTCTTCGATCAATTCCTGTAGCTTTTTTTCGTCAAAGCCGGTCAGCCACTCAATGACCTGGTTCAATTCTGCTTTTGTCCTGCCTTTTTTCTCCACTTTTGCGAGATATAAAGGGTAAACAGAAGCGAAGGTCATTTTTGCGATGCGCTCATCGTGCTGGTTGGTATTGTTCATCACTTGTGTTTTTAATTTATTTCAACGGTTCCAACGCACACATTTCAATAATAATTACCCTGATTGGCAATGTTAAATCCCGCCGCGATAATTTGCCGTCGTTGCGCTTCCTGCCAGAGGATGGGATTGGTATGGTTGAAATGGATAAAATGAATTGTATTTTTTACATCAATATTTTCATTTTCAAATAATGTCATAGTCTCTACTACAAAAGGATGGGGCACTTCCGCCATATTTCTGTTGGGCAATTCGCCGGCATTGCAGAAGGTGGCATCCAGAAAAGCGACGTCAACTTTTTTGACTACTTCAATTATATTTTTTTCAAATTTCGACCATTTATCGATGTCGGGGATAAAGACGTATTTTTTGTTTTTTGAAAAAATAAAAAATCCCGCCGTTTCGGAATATTCATCCCTGTGGGGAACGGTAAATGGAGTAATGTCAATTTTGGGTGTTAATATTAAAGCAGAATCGGGTTGTAATATTTTCAGCTCAATATTTTTTAATTGCACCAATTGTCCCCAGGGGCCGTTATTTTCCAAAAAAGCAGCCATTTTGGGCAGCGTATAAACGGGTACGTTTTTTGCGCCAAGCGCCTCCCTGCCCAATTCCATTAGTCCGGTATAATGGCCGATATGCGCATGGGTAATAAAAATACCCTGAGGCAGGTAGCTATAGGCATTTTGCGTAAGCGCGGCAAAAAGGTGGAGTTGTTCATTTATATCGGGAGTGGCTTCAAACAGCCACCATTTTTTTTCTGCGGGATCTACCAGCGCCAGCGAAACCACGTGTCTGCGCATCTCCGCATTTTCCCAACTCAATTTGCAACACTGCCGCTGACAGCCGATATGGGGGTAGCCGCCATCCTGGGCCACACCGAGAACGACCACATAAGGCAGGCTGTCGGGCTGGGCCTGGGCGGTGAGGAGGTGGAGGGAAAAGGCGGTGATGAGGGATAGAAGTTTCATTGCGTTATTCCTTTTTGAGATAGGTTCTAGTAAATATTCAAAATTATACCCTTTCGGGTGTTTTTTTTACTTTATTGCATTGATATGTACCCGTTCGGGTATATTTATCGCCCTATTGTAACGCTTCCTTTCGTCTGGCAGTCGGCTGTCCTGTTTTATCTGATTGCGACGGTTTATTGAAACCGGTGTTTCAACTACTTGGCGGGAGTGAAACCATATCGCTTCGGAGTGGATGGGAAATGCAGGGCACTAAT
>JRYG01013856.1_pt1 | contig 11310 bp, 8 predicted proteins | sample 235341 | NCBI WGS metagenome assembly JRYG01 (sample SAMN03074218, study PRJNA261478) | activated sludge metagenome | biome: Wastewater Treatment Plant; feature: Wastewater; material: Activated sludge; isolation source: activated biomass of a wastewater treatment plant treating hydrocarbon... ... | reverse complement strand
GTCGCCAGCATCTTCGTCAACCGCCTGCAGTTCGGCCCCGGCGAGGATTTCGACAAGTACCCGCGCACCTTCGAAGCGGATTGCGCCAAGCTGGCGGCCGCCGGCGTCGACGTCCTGTTCGCCCCGACGGAAGCGGAACTCTACCCGGAACCCCAGCAGTACTACGTCGACCCGCCGGAAATCCAGAACCTGCTGGAAGGGGAATTCCGCCCCGGCCACTTCCGCGGCGTCGCCACCGTGGTCCTCAAGCTCTTCAACTGCGTGCAGCCCCAGGTCGCCCTGTTCGGCAAGAAGGACTACCAGCAGCTCATGGTGCTCCGCAACATGACCCGCCAGCTGGCCCTGCCCATCGCCATCGTCGGTGGCGAAACTGTGCGGGCCGAGGACGGCCTCGCCCTCTCCTCCCGCAACGGCTATCTTTCCCCCGCCGAGCGGCAGGAGGCGCCCCGTCTCCACCGCGAACTGCAGGCCGTGCGGACGGCCATCCTGAACGGCAATCGGGACTATGGCGCCCTCGAACGCCAGGCAGCGGCGACCCTGGACAGCCATGGCTGGAAGACCGACTATGTTGCAGTGCGGCAACAGTCCGACCTCCAGCCTCCCCAGTCAAACGGCATGGCCCTGGTCGTGCTGTCCGCCTCCCGCCTCGGTTCCACCCGGCTCATCGACAATATCGAGGTTTGAGCGGGGCAATCGCCTAGAAAATAAGCGATTGACAGCCAAGCCATAGCCGCTACAATGCCGTTCCCCCCAACCTCTTGGATCGTCATGCCATGCAACGAACGATGCTGAAATCCAAGCTTCACCGCGTCACGGCCACCCATTCCGAGCTGCACTACGAGGGTTCCTGCGCCATCGACGAAGATCTCCTGGACGCCGCCAACATCCGCGAATACGAGCAGATCGACATCTGGAACGTCAATAACGGCGAGCGTTTCACCACCTACGCCATCAAGGCCGAACGCGGCTCCGGCGTCATCTCGGTGAACGGCTCGGCGGCCCGCAAGGCCTCCCCCGGCGACATCCTCATCATCGCCACCTTCGCCATCTACAACGAGATCGAGCTGGCCAAGTACGAGCCTGAACTCATCTACGTCGATTCCCAGAACCGCATCACCCGCCGCGGCCACAAGATCCCCACCCAGGCCGCCGCCTGAACCACCTGATTTTCTTCGGCAATTTCTCACGAATGCAGACCCGCCCCTCTGGGCGGGTCTTGTTTTTTGTGGTCCAATCCCTCTCCAAAAAGTGATAGATCGTCGCCATGACGACAACCACACCAAAGGAGATGAAGGATGGGCGTTATATTCGCCAAGACCCCCAAGGGGCAGGAAGCCATTGAGCTGCGCACGGGGGGGCTGACCCCCCGCGTCCGGCGCGTTCTGATTTTCGTCGACGGCAAGCGCACAGTGGAGGATCTGCGCGGCATGCTCCTCGCCGACGATCTGCAGCACACCCTGGGCATGCTGGAAGAGGAAGGCTTCATCCAGATGGCCAAGGTCGTCGCGGAGAACGGCCAAGGGGCCGGCCAGGGCAGCGCGGTTTCGGGCCCGCTACCCGCCATCACCGCCTTCCGCGACCTGACCGGCGACCACGATCCGGTGCAGTTTCAGATGGCCCGCAACTTCATGACCAATACCCTCAACGCCTTCGTCGGCTCCCTCGGCGCCAGTTCACTCCTGGAACGGATCGAACGCAGCGTCAGCCATCAGGACCTGCGTCAGCTCTTCGACGAGTGGTATCACGCCTTGGTCATGTCCCGCGACGGCAAGCGGGAAGCCGAAAGCCTGAGAACCAAGCTGCTCGGCGTGATCTGAGGCTGATTAAGCCGGCAATCCGTGACCCCGCTCCGCTCGGGCTGAGCCCGTCGGAGCCCGTGGCGCAACGCCCTTCGACAGGCTCAGGGCGAACGGGGGACGGCCGCCCACTGAATCGCCGGTTTAATATTCGCCGGCGGGAGCTTTGGCCTTGGTGCTGCGCCGGGGCCGCGGGGCGGTAGTCTTGCGGCTGCGGGCGGCCTTGGCGGGCGCCTCCTCTGCTGCGCCGGCCAAGGCCGCGGGCGGCTGGGGCGATGCCGGCACTTCCGCCGCTGCGGCGGCGGTTGCCGGTTCGGCGGCGGCTTCCGCCTCCGTCTTCTTCCCACCGGCGGCCTTGCGGCCACCCCGCCGACGCGACGGCTTTTCGGTGGACGCCGGGGCCTCCACGCTCTCGACGATCGGCTCCGCCGCTGCCTCCAGCGCCGGCGCGACGGCCAGCGGCTCGGCGACGACGAGCGGCTCGACCGCCACCGGCCGCGATGCCGCCCGGGTCACGTAGGCCCCGGATTTCTCGTCCCTGCCGAAGCCGAGGAGGCCGCGGTTGGCCGCCTCTTCCAGCAGGTTGCCGAAGGAGCGGAAACCGAAGTAGGACTCGTTGAAACCAGGGTTGCGACGCTTGATCGCTTCCTTCAGCACCGAGGCCCACAGGCGCTCGGTGTCGCCGCGCACGGCGATGAGGTCGGCGAAGGTGGCAGCGGCCAGTTCCACGGCCTTGGTCTTGCGGGCGTCCATTTCCTCCCGGCGCTTGGCTTCTTCTTCCGGCGTGCGGCGCGCCGGCTGGGCCTCGCGGTTGTCGCGGCGACTGGCGGACCGCTGGGCCTCGCGGTCGCGCACCAGGTCGTCGTAGTAGATGAACTCGTCGCAGTTGGCGATGAGAAGGTCGGAACAGGACTGTTTCACCCCCACGCCGATGACCTGCTTGGCGTTCTCCCGCAGCTTGGAGACCAGCGGCGAGAAGTCCGAGTCGCCGCTGATGATGACGAAGGTGTCCACGTGGGACTTGGTGTAGCAGAGGTCGAGGGCGTCCACCACCAGGCGGATGTCGGCGGAGTTCTTGCCCGACTGGCGCACGTGGGGGATTTCGATCAGCTCGAAATTGGCCTCGTGCATGGTGGCCTTGAAGCCCTTGTAGCGCTCCCAGTCGCAATAGGCCTTCTTGACGACGATGCTGCCCTTGGCCAGCAGGCGCTCGAGGATGGGCTTGATGTCGAATTTTTCGTACTTGGCGTCGCGCACGCCGAGGGCGATGTTCTCGAAATCGCAGAAAAGCGCCATGCTGGCGGTGTCGGCGGGTGCGGCCATGTGAATCTCCCGGAATAAGTTGCCCGGCAGTATACCGCCCGCCTCAGGCGGTGGCCCGCAGGCCGGCGAAATAGGTGTCGATGGCGGCGACGCCGTAGTCGGCCAGGGGAAAGAGCTTGTGGTCGAGGGTCCAATTCACCACCAGGCCGTCGACCACCGCCATCACCCCCACGGCGGCTCGGCGTGGATCGACCTTGGGCGACAGGTAGCCGCGCTCGATGGCCAGGCGGATGGCGTCCTCGTTGATGGACAGGTAGCGGTTGCCGCATTCTAGGTGATTGTCGCGGCTGGTGGCCATTTCGCCCACGTACTCGCACTTGTGCCAGCTGATTTCCAGCACCCGCAGGTATTGCGGCTCGGCGGCCACCCGCTCGATGAAATAGACGGCCAGGTCGCGCAACATCTGCAGAGGGTCGTCCGCCGGCTGGGCAAGGACCTCCGCCAGCTTGGCCTCGAGGGGATCGAACACCCGCTCGATCATGGCGTCGAAGAGGTCGGCCTTGTTCTTGAAATGCCAGTAGATGGCGCCCCGCGTCACCCCCGCCGCCGTGGCGATTTCCGCCAGGGAAGTGCGGGCGACGCCCCGTTCCCGGAAGACCCGTTCCGCCGCGTCAAGGATGGCGTGGCGGGTTTCCTGCGCCTCCTCCTTGGTCTTACGAACCATCGCCTGTTGTCTCCGTCATAGTTTCATCGTGCTATCAAAACATTATAGCGCAGCTTTACATACATGCATGACTGTATGTAATATGTCGGCACATTGCCAGATCACCGCTGCCCCAGCCCCAGGAGAATCCCCATGCCCCGCTTTGCCCTCCTCTTTCGCCGCCCTCTGCTTCCGGTCTCCCTGATCGCCCTGGCCGTCGCCGCCTGCGGCCAGGGCCAGGGCGGCCCCGGCCAAGCCGGCTTCGGCGGCCCGGTACCGGTGAGCGTGGTGGCGGTACAGCCGGAATCCTTCCCCGTCGCCCTGGAATACGCCGCCCAGACCCTGGGCTCCCGGGAAGTGGAAGTGCGGGCCCGCGTCACCGGCATCCTGGAGAAGCGCAACTACAAGGAAGGTGGCCTGGTCAAGGCCGGCCAGTCCCTGTTCACCATCGACCCCGCTCCCTTCCAGGCCGCCGTCGCCAAGGCGGAAGCCGACGTGGCCGCCGCCGAGGCCCGCCACGCCCAGGCCAAGCGCGACGCCGGACGCTTGCAGCCCCTGCTGGCCACCAAGGCCATCAGCCAGAAGGAGTACGACGACGCCACCTCTGGCGAGGCCATCGCCGCTGCCGACCTGCAGGCGGCCCGGGCCCGGCTCAAGGAAGCCCGCCTCAATCTCGGCTGGACCCGGGTCGAATCGCCGATCGCCGGCGTCGCCAGCCGGGCGCTGAAATCCGAAGGCTCGCTGGTCTCCGGCCCCGACGTGCTGCTCACCACCGTTTCCCAGACGGACCCGATGCACGTGCTGTTCGGCATCGCCGACAACGAGCGCCTGAAGCTGCGCCACGAGGCCGAGGCCGGGCGCCTGCGCTGGCCGGCCGGCGGGCGCTTCACGGTCACCGTCAAACTGGCCGACGGCAGCGAGTACAGCAAGACCGGCGCCACCGACTTCGCCGACGTGCGCGTTTCCCGCGACACCGGCACCAGCGAGATGCGGGCCGAGATTCCCAACCCCGACCTCGTCCTCAAGCCCGGCCAATTCGTCCGCGTCAAACTGACCGGCGCCACCCGCGACGGCGCCTTCCGCATCCCCCAGCGGGCGGTGCTGGAAGGCCCCCAGGGCAAGTTCGTCTTCGTCGTCGGCAAGGAGAACAAGGCCGACATGAAGAAGGTCGAGGTGGCCGAGTGGACCGGCGGCGACATCGTCGTCACCGCCGGGCTCACCGCCGGCGACCAGGTGATCGTGGACGGCGTCCTCAAGCTGGGCCCCGGCGCCCCCGTGCAGGCGACGCCGCTCAAGGACGCCCAGGCCACTGCGGCACCTGCCGCCACGGCGCCGACCCAAGCCAAGCAGGGGAGCTAAACCGCCATGTTCTCCCGCTTCTTCATCGACCGGCCGATCTTCGCCATGGTGATTTCGATCTTCATCGTCATCGCCGGCCTGGCGGCCATGCGCAACCTGCCCATCGCCCAGTACCCGGAAATCGCCCCGCCCCAGGTGCTGGTCGCCGCCACCTACCCCGGCGCCTCGGCGGAAGTGCTGGAAAAGACCGTCGCCGCGCCGCTGGAAACCCAGATCAACGGCGTCGAGGGCATGATCTACATGAATTCGACGGCGGCCTCCAACGGCCGCGTCGAGCTCTACGTCACCTTCGAGATCGGCACCAACATCGACCAGGCGGTGATCAACGTCAATAACCGGGTCAAGCAGGCCGAGGCCCGGCTGCCCCAGGAAGTCCGCCGCCAGGGCATCCAGGTCGAGAAGTCGTCGAGTTCCTTCCTGCAGGTGCTCGCCTTCACGTCGCCGGACGGCCGTTACGACGACCTGTACACCAGCAACTACGTCACCCTCAACGTGCTCGACGTCATCAAGCGCATCCCCGGCACTACCAACGTCCAGATCTTCGGCGCCAAGGACTACGCCATGCGCGTCTGGGTCAAGCCGGACCGCCTGGCCCAGCTGAAGCTGGCAACCAGCGACCTGGTGCGCGCCATCAACGAGCAGAACGCCCAGTACGCGGTCGGCCGCATCGGCCAGCCGCCGACCCTCAACGGCCAGGAAATGGCGCTGACCATCAACACCCAGGGGCGGCTGGCCGACGTCGCCCAGTTCGAGAACATCGTCGTGCGGGCCAACCCGGACGGCTCGCTGTTGAAGCTCAAGGATGTCGCCCGGATCGAGCTGGGATCCAAGGACTACGACTTCATCGGCCGCCAGAACGGCAAGCCGGCCACTTTGGTCGGCATCTTCCTGAAGCCCGGCGCCAACGCGCTGGATGTGGCCGACGACGTCAAGAAGACCTTGAAGGAGCTGTCCACCCGCTTTCCCGACGGCCTCACCGTGGACATCCCCTACGACACCACCGACTTCGTCAATGTCTCGATCCGCGAGGTGCTGAAGACCCTGGGCGAAGCCATGCTGCTGGTCTTCCTGGTCGTCTATCTGTTCCTGCAGAACTGGCGGGCGACGCTGATCCCGACGCTGGCCGTGCCGGTGTCGCTGATCGGCACCTTTGCCGGGCTGCTGATGCTCGGCTATTCGATCAACACCCTGACCCTGTTCGGCATGGTGCTGGCCATCGGCATCGTCGTGGACGACGCCATCGTCGTCCTCGAAAACGTCGAGCGCATCATGCACGAGGAGGGCATCCCGGCCCATGCCGCGGCCATCCAGGCCATGCGCGAGGTGACCGGGCCGGTGATCGCCATTGTCCTGGTGCTGTGCGCGGTCTTCGTGCCCATCGCCTTCCTCGGCGGGCTGACCGGCGAGCTGTATCGCCAGTTCGCGGTAACCATCGCCATCGCCGTGGTCATCTCCGGTATCGTCGCCCTGACCCTGACGCCGTCGCTCTGCGTGCTGATCCTGCGCCACGAGCACAAGGTGGAGAACCGCTTCTTCGCCGCCTTCAACCGCTGGTTCGGGCGCATGACCGGCCGCTACACCGCCGGCGTCGCCTGGCTGATCCGCCGCGGCGCCCTCGGGTTGCTGCTGTTCGGCGGCATGGTCATCCTCGCCGGTGGCCTTTGGAAACTGACGCCCGGCAGCCTGGTACCGGACGAGGACCAGGGCTACTACATCACCGCCGTCTACCTGCCCGACGGCGCCTCGCTGGAGCGCACCGACCGCATCGTCCAGCAGGTGGACGCCATCATCCGCGAGAATCCCAACGTGGACCGCACCGTGGTGTTCACCGGCTTCGACTTCATCGGCGGCAGCTTCAAGAACAACGCCGCCACCTTCTTCGTCGTCCTCAAGCACTGGGACCAGCGGCAGGTGCCGGCCGCCGCCCTGGTCGGCGAGGTGTTCATGAAGACCGCCCACATCAAGGAAGCCCTGGTCCTGGCCTTCGGCCCGCCGGCCATCTTCGGCATGGGCAACTCGGGCGGCTTCGAGTTCTACCTGCAGAACCGCGGCGAGGGCGGCGCCAAGGCCCTTGCCACCGCCAGCGAGCAGTTCATCGGCAAGCTGCGCCAGGACCCCCAGTTCGCCATGGTTTCCTCCCTCTGGCGCGCCAACGTGCCCCAGCTCAACGTGGATGTGGACCGGGAAAAGGCCAAGACCCTGGGCGTGCCCATCGACGGGCTGTTCGACACCCTGGCCGCCACCCTGGGCACCTACTACGTCAACGACTTCAACAAGTACGGCCGCACCTGGCAGGTGCTGATGTCCGCCGAACCGGCCTTCCGCTCCAATCCCGGCGACGTCGGCGGCATCTACGTGCGCTCCGAACGGGGCGAGATGGTGCCCCTCTCGGCCCTCGCCCAGATCCGCCAGGAAACGGGCCCGGAGACCCTGGAGCGCTTCAACAACCTGCCCTCGGTCAAGATCATCGGCGCCGGCGTACCGGGCATCTCGTCCGGCCAGATCATCGCCGCCGTCGAGAAGGCGGCCAAGGACCTGCCGCCGGAATTCAGCTACGACTGGGGCGGCGCCTCCTACCAGGAGAAGAAATCCAGCGGTACCTCCGGCGTCGCCCTGGCCCTGGGCGCCCTCATGGTCTTCCTCATCCTCGCCGCCCAGTACGAGCGCTGGTCGCTGCCCCTGGCCGTGCTGCTGGCCCTGCCCTTCGGCACCTTCGGGGCGCTCGCCGCGGTCTGGCTGCGCGGCATGAGCAACGACGTCTATTTCCAGATCGGCCTGGTGACGCTGCTCGGCCTGGCCGCCAAGAACGCCATCCTGATCGTCGAATACGCCATCTACAAGCACCAGGAGGGCATGAGCGCCGCCGCCGCGGCCATCGAGGCGGCACGGCTCCGCTTCCGCCCCATCCTGATGACGTCCCTGGCCTTCATCCTCGGCGTCCTGCCGCTCGCCATCTCCCACGGCGCCGGCGCCGGGGCGCGGCAGGCGGTGGGCACCGGGGTCATGGGCGGCATGCTGGCCGCCACCTTCCTCGCCGTCTTCTTCGTCCCCCTCTTCTACCGGCTCATCGCCGACCGCAAGCTCGCCGAAGCCCGCAGCACAGAGGCCATGTTCGAGGAAATCCGGGAAACCCATGCCCGGGCCCACGAGAAACTGCTGGAACGCGCCAGGAAGGACGAAGAAGCCAATGGAGAAAATCATGTCTAACCGCCCCCTGCGCCTTCTCCCCCTGGCCGCCGCCCTGCTGCTCTCCGGCTGCGCCGTCGGCCCCGACTACCTGCGCCCCGCCTTCCTCCTGCCCAGTGCCTGGACCAAGGCCGAAGCCCCCGCCCCCGAGGCCACCCTGCCGGCCGACCGGGCCGGTGAGCGCTGGTGGTCCCTCTACGCCGACCCGATCCTCGACCAGTTGGTGGACGAAGCCCTGGCCAACAACGCCGATGCCCAGGTGGCCGCCGCCCGGGTGCTGGAGGCCCGGGCCGTCGCCGGCACCGTCGACGCCGATCTTTACCCTTCGCTGTCGGCGGGCTATTCCGGCAGCCGCAGCAAGAGCACGCTGCTCGGCAGTTTCCCGCGCCCGGCTGACCTGCCGCGCATCCAGAACAACTACCGGGCCACCCTCGACGCCAGCTACGAGGTCGACCTCTGGGGCAAGTTCCGCCGCGCCAGCGAGGCGGCCCGGGCCGACCTCTTCGCCGCCCAGTCGGCCCGCGAGGCGGTGCGTCTCTCCCTCACCGCCGGGGTCACCCAGCAATACTTCGCCCTCCTCGCCGCCGACGCCCAGGTCAAGGTGGCCGAGCGCACCGCCGCCACCCGCGGCGAAACGCTCAAGCTCTTCCGCCAGCGCCTGGAAGTGGGCGCCCTTTCCGAATACGACCTGCGCCAGGCCGAGGCCGAGGAAGCGGCGGCGCGCTCCCAGCTTTCCTCCCTCCTGCGCGAGCGGGAACGGGCGGAAACGGCCCTGGCCGTGCTCCTCGGCCGCTCGCCGCGGGAGGTGCTGGAAGGCGCCGTCGTCCGCGGCACCCCGGGCGCCCTACCGCCCCTGACGGTGCCCGCCGGCCTGCCCTCCGACCTGCTGCTGCGGCGGCCTGACCTGCAGGAGGCCGAGCAGAAGCTGATCGCCGCCAACGCCCGCATCGGCGCCGCCCGCGCCCAGTATTTCCCGTCCATCGGCCTCACCGCCTACACGGGGGGCGAGAGCGTCGTCTTTTCCAAGCTGTTCACTGGCCCCGCCGGCATCTTTTCCTTCGCCGCCGCGGTCACCCAGCCGATCTGGAACGCCGGCCGCATCGGCTTCGGGGTCGAGGCCGCCGAGGCCCGCCGCGACGCGGCCCTGGCCCAGTACAAGCAGGCCGTGGCCAACGCCTTCAAGGACGTGCGCGACGCCCTGGCCGCCCAGACCGCCGCCCGCGATGCCCTGGCCGCCGAGACGGCCCGCGCCGCCGCCCTGGAGAAGGCGCTCACGGCGGCGAACCAGCGCTTCGAGGCAGGCATCGCCAGCCGTCTGGACGTCCTCGACGTCGAGCGCAACCTGCTGGCCGCCGAACTGGCCCGCATCGACGCCGAGCGCGCCCAGCGGGCTGCCCTGGCCGATCTCTTCAAGGCCCTGGGCGGCGGCTGGCCGGCGACGGCACCGGGTACGGCGCAGAACGCCATGGAAAATTCTTAGCAGATATCAAAGCCCTAGCGGTACCTTCCCCCTAACATCGGCGAGCCAAAAAACACTTTCCGAAAGGGGGAACAATCCATGAGTGGCGCTTTCACGAAGTCGATGGCGCGCAACATCTTCTACGGGGGGACCGTCTTCTTTTTCCTCCTGTTCCTTGCGCTGTCATTCGATACCCATTCCCAGCTGCCCAAGCGCGACATGCGGGCCAACATCACGCCGCAGATCGCCGAAGGCAAGAAGCTGTGGGAGACCCACAACTGCATCGGCTGCCACACCCTCATGGGCGAGGGCGCCTACTTCGCCCCGGAACTGGGCAACGTCGTCGTCCGCTACGGCGAGGAAGGCACCAAGGCCTTCATCAAGGCGCGTCCGAAGGAAGGCATCCCGGGCCGCCGCAGCATGCCCCAGTTCAACTTCACCGACGCGCAACTGGACGCCATCGTGGCCTTCCTCAAGCACGTCAATTCGATCAACGACGCCAACTGGCCGCCTAACAACCAGGGCTGATCGAGAGGAGAACTGAACATGCAATACAAATCCCAAGCAGTTGCGAAGCCGTACTTCATCGCGGCCATCGGCCTCTTCGTCGCCCAGATCCTGTTCGGGCTGGTCCTTGGCCTGCAGTACGTCATCGGCGACTTCCTGTTCCCGGCCATTCCCTTCAACGTGGCCCGCATGGTCCACACCAACGCCCTCATCGTCTGGCTGCTCATGGGCTTCATGGGCGGCGCCTACTACATGATCCCCGAGGAAGCGGAAACCGAACTGGCGAGCCCGAAACTGGCCATCGCCATGTTCTGGATCTTCCTGGTCGCCGCGGCGCTCACCGTGGTCGGCTACCTGACGGTTCCCTACGCCACCCTGGCGGAGATGACCGGCAACAGCATCCTCGAGACCATGGGCCGCGAGTTCCTGGAGCAACCCCTGCCCACCAAGCTGGGCATCGTGGTGGTGGCCCTGGCCTTCCTGTTCAACATCACGCTCACCGTGCTGAAGGGCAAGAAGACCGCCATCTCCATCGTCCTGTTGCTGGGCCTGTGGGGGCTCGCCGTCTTCTTCCTGTTCTCCTTCTACAACCCGGTGAACGTCGTTCTCGACAAGTTCTTCTGGTGGTGGACGGTGCACCTCTGGGTGGAAGGCGTGTGGGAACTGATCCTCGGTTCGTTCCTGGCCTTCGTGCTGATCAAGACCACCGGCGTCGACCGGGAAGTGATCGAGAAGTGGCTGTACGTCATCGTCACCCTGACGCTGATCACCGGCATCATCGGTACCGGTCACCACTACTACTGGATCGGCACGCCGGAATACTGGCAGTGGTGGGGTTCCATCTTCTCCGCCCTGGAGCCGATTCCCTTCTTCGCCATGACCGTCTTCGCCTTCAACATGGTGAACCGCCGCCGCCGCGAGCATCCCAACAAGGCTGCCGTGCTGTGGGCACTGGGCACCGGCGTCATGGCCTTCCTCGGCGCTGGCATCTGGGGCTTCCTGCACACCCTGGCTCCGGTCAACTACTACACCCACGG
>JRYG01023318.1_pt1 | contig 11332 bp, 10 predicted proteins | sample 235341 | NCBI WGS metagenome assembly JRYG01 (sample SAMN03074218, study PRJNA261478) | activated sludge metagenome | biome: Wastewater Treatment Plant; feature: Wastewater; material: Activated sludge; isolation source: activated biomass of a wastewater treatment plant treating hydrocarbon... ... | reverse complement strand
GGCCGTCCAGCCGCCTCCCCGGGCGACCAGCATACCCCCATGATGCGCCAGTATGACGGGAAAACTTTTTTTCCTAGTAACCATGAGGGTTTGCGCCGGTAAGTCATACCTTAGGAAGCGCATAGGAACCCCAAAACTGGTGGCAAATGGCGGTGAAGGTGCGCGACTTTCACCGCCGAAACTCACAGGATTTGCCCCAACTTCATCACAGCAGTCCTCTCTTCACTGCCGCTTCGACGTTTGAGGTCACCACATAGCCGCTGGCCCACTCTCTCAGATCACCCAAGCGATACCGGACATGCTGGTTACCACCCGTTGAACCCGGCTGGGCTACTTGCCGGTATCGAGGTCCAGCCCCATTAGCCATCCCTGCCCGCATCCGCTCCATGGTGCGAATCGATACTCGCAGATAGGCGGCGGCCTCTGCTGCGGTAAGCATCACATCGTCCGACAACCGGGCGATGCGATCCGCCAATTCGAGTTCTTCCAGGTCAATCTTTGGCATGGCGCAATACGTTGTTTTAATTAGATTATTGCGCGCACAAGACGCCCTGCGCCAGCGCTATCAAGCCCGGTTGAACCAAGGACATCACAAGCAGCTCGGGCGCCGCTTTGGGGGCCTAGATCAAGCTAGGCGGGGGATTCACATCAGTTTATGATTGCGGAATTCATTGTCGGCGTGCCCTGCCTACATAAAAACACTACTTCACTTGGCCGAAATGACATTCCAAGTTACGGAAGCTGACACCTGCCGCACGCTCGTCACCCCCAAGTTGAAGGAAGCCGGGTGGGAGAGTTCTCCCCACCTGATCGCCGAACAGCACTATTTCACCGATGGCCGTATCGTCATCGTCGGGCGCTCGGCGAGGCGCAAGCAAGGCAAGCGGGCCGACTACATTCTCCGTTACACCCGTNNCAAAGCTCCAGGAAGCGGGCTGGGACAACGAGCCGCATTCCATCGCGGAGCAGCGCTCCATTACCGACGGCCGCATCGTGCCGGTCGGCAAGGGCTTCGTGCGCAAGCCGCAGCAGCGCCCCGATTACCTCCTGCGCTACGAGCGCAATTTCGCGCTGGCCGTGGTCGAGGCCAAGGCCGCCTGGAAGAGCGCCGGCGAAGGCCTGCAACAGGCCAGGCGCTACGCCGAGATGCTCGGCCTCAAGTTCGCCTACGCCACCAACGGACACGCCATCCTAGAGTTCGACGCCTTCACCGGCATGGAAAGGGAACTGGATCGCTTCCCGAGTCCGGCAGAACTCTGGCAACGCTTCCAAGTGGGTCTGGATATGGCCCCGGAGTCGGCGGAACGCTTCCTCACACCCTTCAACGCCTCGGCAGGCCGCCCTCCCCGCTACTATCAGGAAATCGCCATCAACCGTGCGATCACGGCCTTGTTGGCGGGAGAGAAGCGCGTTCTCCTGACCATGGCAACCGGCACCGGCAAGACCGTGGTGGCCTTTCAACTGTGCTGGAAACTCTGGAATGCCCGCTGGAACCTCAAGGGCGAGCACCGCCGCCCGCGCATCCTGTTTCTGGCCGACCGCAATATCTTGGTCGATGATCCCAAGGACAAGACCTTCGCCGTGTTCGGCGATGCCCGCTGGAAGATCGAGAACGGCGAAGCGAGCAAGGGGCGCGAACTCTATTTCGCCACTTACCAAGCTATCGCCCGAGACGAGCGCCGCCCCGGCCTCTATCACGAATACGCGCCGGATTTCTTCGACCTCATCATCATCGATGAATGCCACCGGGGATCGGCGCGGGACGATTCGAGTTGGCGGGAAATCCTCGAATACTTTGAGCCCGCCTGCCAGCTCGGACTCACCGCCACACCGTTTCGCGAGGAAAGCCGGGATACCTATGCCTATTTCGGCAACCCCGTCTATGAATACTCCTTGCGCCAAGGCATCGAAGACGGCTTTCTTGCTCCCTACCGCGTGCATCGGGTCATCTCCACCTTCGATGCCGCAGGCTGGCGGCCAAGCAAAGGGCAAATTGACCGTTACGGCCAGGAAATTCCCGACGAGGAATACCATACTAAGGACTTCGAGCGCGTCATCAGCTTGCGTGCGCGCACCGAGGCTGTCGCCCGGCACCTCACCGACTACCTGAAGCGCACCGACCGCTACGGCAAGTCCATCGTCTTCTGCGTCGATCAGGAGCACGCCGATGAGATGCGGCGGGCGCTGGCGAATCTAAATGCTGACCTGATGCAGAAGCATCCCGATTACGTCTGCCGAGTGACGGCGGCGGACGGCGACATCGGACGCGGCGCGCTTTCCCGATATCAGGAGCTGGAAACACGAACCCCGGTCATCCTGACCACTTCCCAGCTCCTCACGACCGGCGTCGATGCGCCGACGACCCGCAACGTGGTGCTGGTCCGGGTCATCAATTCCATGTCCGAGTTCAAGCAGATCATCGGGCGAGGCACGCGGGTGCGCCAAGACTACGGCAAGCTCTACTTCGACATCCTCGACTACACCGGCGCCGCGACCCGGCTGTTCGCCGATCCCGAGTTCGACGGCAATCCCGCCGAAACGACCGAGGAACAAACGGATGAGGCCGGTGGCGGCATTGGCGAAACGGTCACCGAGCGCGATCCCGAGCAAATCGAAGAATCAACTTACCCCTCGGACACCACCGCGACGGACACTCCGGCCCAGCAGGAGCGGCGCAAATACTACGTCGATGGCGGCCGCGTCGAAATCGCCGCCCATCTCGTCTATGAACTGGATGCTGATGGCCAGCAGCTTCGGGTCATCCAACTCACCGACTACACCGGCGATAAAGTGCGTATGCTTTACCGTTCGCCCGAAGAGTTGGCGAACGTCTGGAGCGACCCCAAGCGCCGCACGGACATCGTGGCAGAGCTGGAGGAGCGCGGCATCTGCTTCGACGAGTTGGCCGAACAGACCGGCAGAAGCGATGCCGATGCCTTCGACCTGCTCTGCCATGTCGCTTTCGACCGTCCCCTGCTCACCCGCCAGGAGCGCGCGGAAAAGCTGAGGCGGGAGCGCAAAGACTTTTTCGACCAATACTCCGATGAGGCGCGGGCCATTCTAACGGCCCTGCTCGACAAATACACCGAGCACGGCATCGGCGAACTGAAAATGCCGGAAGCGTTCAAGCATCCCCCGCTGACCGACTTCGGCAACGTTTCTGAAATCGCAGCCCGCTTCGGCGGTGCTGACAAGCTGGGCCAGGCGGTTAATCGCCTGCAAGCCCTACTTTACACAAACTGAATCTGATTCATGGCACGACTCAAAAAAGACCAGCAACCCCTGACCACGGCACAAAGTCTCGCTTCCATCGTCAAGTCGGCGCGGGACATCATGAGGAAAGACAAGGGCCTCTCCGGCGACGCCGACCGCCTCCCCATGCTCACTTGGATCATGTTCCTGAAGTTCCTGGACGACCACGAACGGATTCGGGAAGACGAGGCCCTACTGGCAGGGGAAAGCTTCGTTCCTGCCATCCTTTTCCCTTATCGCTGGCGCGATTGGGCGTCGAAGGCGGATGGCATTACAGGCGACGAACTGATCGCCTTCATCAATCAGGATGAAGCCATCCGGTCGGACGGCACTCGCGGCCCCGGTCTGTTCGCCTACCTCAAGAATCTCCAAGGCACCGGCAGCCACGACCGCCGCGACACTATCGCCGCCGTCTTCCGAGGCACCATCAACCGCATGATCAACGGCTACCTGCTGCGGGACGTGCTCAACAAGCTGGAAGGCATCCACTTCAATAGCACCGAGGAACTGCACGTCCTCTCTCGCACCTACGAGACTCTGCTCAAGGAAATGCGGGATGCAGCGGGCGACGCCGGGGAGTTCTACACGCCCCGGCCGGTGGTCAAGCTCATGGTGGAACTGATGGACCCGCGCTTGGGCGAATCCGTTCTCGATCCGGCCTGTGGCACCGGCGGCTTCCTGGTCGAAGCCTACGCCCACATGGAAAAGCAGTGCCAGACCGTCAAGGACCGGCAAATCCTACAACAGTCGAGCGTTCAAGGCGGCGAAGCCAAGCCCCTGCCCTACCTGCTCGCCAACATGAACCTGTTGCTACACGGTCTGGAATCGCCGGACATCGACAGCGGCAATTCCCTGCGCTTCCCCTTGAAGGAAATCGGCGATGCCCAGCGGGTCGATGTGATCCTCACCAATCCGCCCTTCGGCGGCGAGGAGGAGCGCGGCATCCTGGGCAATTTCCCCGAGGACAAGCAGACGACCGAGACTGCACTTCTTTTCCTGCAACTCATCATGAGGAAGCTCAGGCGCCAGCCCAAGCCGGGGCGGGCAGCGGTAGTCGTGCCCAACGGCACCCTCTTCGGCGACGGCATCTGCGCCCGCATCAAGCAGGAACTGCTCACCGAGTTTAACTTGCATACCATCGTGCGCTTGCCTAACGGCACCTTCGCACCCTACACCAGCATCCCCACAAACCTGCTGTTCTTCGACCGCAGCGGACCGACGCAGGAAGTCTGGTATTACGAGCATCCCCTGCCTGAAGGGCGAAAGAACTACACCAAGACCCAGCCCTTGCAGTTCGAGGAGTTTGCTCCGCTCATCGCTTGGTGGGAAAACCGCGAACAGAACGAGCAGGCTTGGAAGGTGCCGGCTGCTGAATTGCTTGCCAACAACTGTAACCTCGACCGCAAGAATCCGAACGGCAAGGAAGACATCACCCACCTGCCGCCTGAACAACTGGTCGAGAGCATCCTGAAGAAGGAACAGCGTATCGCAGAGATCATGGGCAACATCAAGGCGCTGCTGGCAGAGGGCGCAGCATGACGAAGCGGTGGCCGAAAGTGCGGTTGGGGGAGGTGCTTTCACACCGCAAAGAATTTATCGTCATCGACGACCTGATGATCTACAAACGTCCTCGCGTGCAGCTCCATGCCCAGGGCATCGTCCTACGTGACATGGTGGAGGGGGCGGCTATCAAAACCAAGAAACAGCAGGTTTGCCGTGCCGGCGAATTTCTCGTTGCAGAAATTGACGCCAAGGTCGGTGGGTTTGGGGTCATCCCGCAAACCCTTGATGGTGCCATCGTTAGCAGCCACTACTTCCTATTCTGCATCGATGAAACCAAGCTGAATCGTCGCTTCCTCGACTGGTTCATTCGCACCCATGACTTTCGGGATCAGGTAGAGGCACAAGGCTCGACCAACTACGCCGCTATCCGACCGGCAGATGTATTGAGATACGAAATTCCCCTGCCTCCGCTCGCCGAACAGCAACACGTTGTAGCGCGAATAGAGGCGCTGGCGAAAAACATTCGCGAAGCGCAAAGGTTGCGACAGGAGTCAGCACACGAGAGAGAAGCATTATGTCGTGCCATCCTGTCGGCAGATACTGACGCCCAATTTGTCAGGATGGCAGAAATACTGTCATTGCGCACACCTGATGTGGTTGTCCGTCCAGATGAAACGTATCAGTTCGCCGGAGTGTATTCGTTTGGTCGGGGGCTTTTCCGGTCTCAGGTCAAGAGCGGCACTGAGTTTGCCTATCCGAGGCTCACCACTCTCAGATACGGAAACTTCACCTATCCGAAGCTTATGGCATGGGAGGGAGCACTTGGCGTAGTCCCCCCTGACTGCGATGGCTGTGTTGTCTCGACGGAATTTCCAGTATTCGAAATAAATAAAGAGCGTGTGCTGCCCGAAGTGCTGGATGTGCATTTTCGCAACCCTGCAGTCTGGCCTGAATTATCAGGTGCGAGCACCGGCACGAATGTGCGTCGTCGTCGCTTGAACCCTCAGGACTTCCTAAATTACCGCATACCATTGCCTTCGAGACGCACACAAGTGCGCTTGAGGGAAGTCATAAACGAGTTGTCGCAAGTGCATGTGGCCCACAGGCAAGTTCAAGCCGAATTGGATGCTTTATTGCCGGCCGTGCTCGACAAAGCGTTCCGCAACCAGCTGCAATAGCAACCAACACGTATGCGCCTGCTGCTCGACACGAACATTCTGATTCCCCTGGAGGACTCCCAGATTCCGTTGAGAGCGAGTCTGGCTAACTTCGTGCGGCTCGCCAATACGAACGGGCATCAGTTGGTGTATCACCCCGCCTCAGAGGACGACATCCGGCGCGATACTGATCTTATTCGACGCCAACAGACATTGGCCCGGCTGCAGCAATACATTCGCATAGATGATCGATTGCACTGCCCATGGAATGATGCGAACACTGGACCAAACGATGCTGCCGACAACGAGATCCTGTATAGCCTCTATTGCGATGCCGCTCATGCCTTGGTCACAGAAGACCGCCGCATCCACGACAAGGCAAGGGCGCGCGATCTTGGGGATCGTGTCTTTACCATCCAGACAGCAGAGGACTGGCTGCGGAGACTGCATGAGCAGATACCGGTCCAGCTACCGAATGTTGAGGAGCTATCCCTATATGCCTTGACCCCGCATCTCGGGAGTCCATTTTTTGACAGTTTGAGAGAGGGCTATCCAGATTTTGACAAGTGGTTTCGTGAAAAGGCGAGGGAGAACCGCAAGGCCTGGGTTACGTGGGAAGACCATGGAGTGTTGGGGGCGATCTGCATATATACCCAGCAGACAAACGAGACTATTACGCAAGATGGCTTGGTGTTACCGGGAGCCGCGCTGAAACTCAGCACCTTCAAGGTTGGACCCACGGTGCGCGGGCGCAAAATCGGCGAACTGTTCTTGAAAGCCGCATTCCAGTATGCAACCGCCAACCACTTGGAAAACATCTTTATACATGGCGACCTTGACCAACATCATTTCTTGTTCGAGTTGCTGGAGGATTTCGGTTTTTCGCAGGTAGGCATTCATCCCGGAACAAACGGGCGCGACGTGTCTTATCTAAAACGACATCCTATAGCGCCACCGAAAGACGATACATCTATACCATTTGAATATCTGCGCAGCTACTTCCCTCACTTTCGGGCAGAGCCAGGGGTGGGGAAGTATGTGGTGCCGATCAAACCGAAATACCATCGTGTGCTGTTTCAAGACTATGACTCACCCGCTGACCGGCAGCTCTCTTTATTCCGACCAGCAAACACGGCAGGAAACGCGATCAAACAGGCATATCTTTGCCATGCCCAAATAAAAAACATTAACCCGGGGGATATAGTTCTTTTTTACCGATCGGAAGATGAGCGTGCAATTACGAGCCTGGGAATCGTTGAAGATTATCAAACACTCGACGACCCATCAATCATCGCCCGGCGTGTCAGTCGAAGAACGGTATATTCGATGGACGAAATCCGGAGAATGGCTGCCAAGCCTACAAAAGTGATGCTCTTTCGATTGGTCAGGCATTTCGAGAATTCACTCGACCATGGATGGCTTCAAAAGAGCGGAATTGTGAATGGCAATATACAGAGCATCCGCTCAATTACGCATCAAGCATTTGAAAGAATCATTCAGCATGCAGGAATCTAGTTCCGTATTGCTTTCGCTGCATCCGCAGCATGCAATAAAAATTCTATCCGGGGAAAAGAAGCTCGAGTTTCGGCGTATTTGGGCCACCCGACCTATTTCCACCGTAGTCATTTATGCGACGGTGCCGGTTCAAAAAATTGTGGCGATTGCTCGCGTCAAGTGTGTGCATAACGGATCACCCACAGCGCTTTGGGAGCTGTCCAAGAAGATCGGGGGCGGCCTTTCGAGACGAAAGCTTTATGAATACTACGAGGGCCGCAGTAGCGGCTTTGCTATTGAACTGGACTCTGTGCAGCGTTACCCGTCCCCCCTGCCCCCTGAACAATTCATTACTGGCTTCCGGGCACCTCAGTCGTTTTCATACGTCAATCAACAGACCTTGAATGGCCTTGAGCAAGAGCTAAGCCGGCAGGCACCAAGCGGGCGGATTTTGTTCGTCGGCGGTGTCCATGGTGTCGGAAAGACCACCCTCTGTGAAAACTACGCGAAGCTACACGGCATCAAGCATAAGAGTGCTAGTCAGCTCATTCGAGAAGAGAAGGCAACAGCATTGTCGGCGGATAGCAAGGCCGTAAAGGATATTGCCGGCAACCAACAACTGTTGATAGATGCCGTCCGACGAATACGAGCCACCGGCGAAACCCTATTGTTGGACGGGCACTTTGCGCTACTCGATGCCAAGCATCAGCCGCAACCAGTGCCGACAGACGTTTTTTCGGACTTGGGCATCGATGGCACCGTAGTCATTCACGACCAGCCGAGTGCGATTGCATCACGCATGGCGGCGCGGGACAACAAACCTATGACTGCCAAAGACATCCATAGGCTTCAAGTCTTGGAGTTATCGCGGGCAGAGCAGGTCGCAAGAGATCTTTGCATCCCATTTGCAAAAATAAAATCAACGGATCAGCAGACGTTCAATAGTATTGTTGGCGACCTTTCCGGGCAGTCGTCTTGAACGTAAAAAATTAGGGAGTAACAAACATGGCCAAAGCCGAAGCCAGCGTCGAAGAACTGGTCGGAATGATCGAACGGGGCGAGTTGCGTCTTCCCGAGATGCAGCGCCAATATGTTTGGCGTTCGACCCGAGTCCGTGATTTGCTGGATTCGCTGTATCGCGGCTACCCGTCTGGCGCAATCCTCCTATGGGAGACGGACGAGGCTGTTCCGTTGCAGGACATGGCCGTTGCTCAGCAGAACAATCCCTATCAGAGCACTCGTCTGCTATTGGACGGGCAGCAACGCCTTACCTCCCTATCGGCGGTAATTCGGGGAGAACCNNGTCACGGAGGTCAATGAAGATGCTGACGACGATGATCTTGTAGAAGACGAGGCTGATGCGACCGAGGACGAACTATTGCAGCGCTTCAATCAAATGACTTTTGTGGTTGCCACGAAAAAGCTGGAACAGTTGCCCCAATGGGTCAGAGTCTCAGAGGTGTTCAAAGCCGACAGCGACGCGCCTTTCCTCAAGCGCGCCAAGGTGACTGGTTTCGACGACCCGCGCTTTGAGAAATACAGCCAGCGCCTTGCCCGTCTCCGTGGTATCCGGAAATACATCTACCGCATGGACGTTCTGGAGCGATCCCTGTCCTACGATGAAGTGACCGAGATTTTCGTGCGAGTGAATTCGCTTGGCGCCAAGCTGCGTAGCTCGGACTTGGCGTTGGCCCAGATCACCGCAAAGTGGCGGCACTCGCTACACACATTCCTCGACTTTCAAGCCGAATGCACCAAACTCGGATTTGAGTTCGAGCTTGGTTTGCATCTCAAGAACCTGATGGCTTTTGCAACGGGGCAGTCGCGCTTCAAGACTGTCGGCTCCCTTACCCTCGATGCACTGCAAAAGGCCTGGAAGGAATCTGGCGAGGGGTTGTGTTTCGCGATCAATTTCCTCAAGAGTAACGTTGGCATCGACAGCCCCGCTTTGCTGGCATCGCCCTTCCTCGTCATCGTGCTTGCCTACTTCGGGCACATTCGTGGCTATGTGATCTCGGCGGAAGAAGAAGCGCAGCTCCGCTATTGGACGTTGGTAGCCAATGCCAAGGGTCGTTTCTCCCGTGGTTCCAGCGAAACGATCCTTGACCAGGACTTGGCAACGCTCAAGAAGGGAGGCAGTGTCCAGGATCTAATCGAGCGGCTGAGGCAACAGGTTGGCCGCCTGGATATCACGCCCGCAGAACTTGAAGGCCGTAATCAGCGTAGCGCGCTGTTCAAGACGATGTTTTTAGCTTTTCAGGCTGCGGGCGCGAGGGATTGGTATTCAAACCTGGCTATTGCTCTGGATCATTCCGGTGTGCAACATCGCTTGCAGTTTCATCACATCTTCCCGAAAGCGCTTCTCACCAAGAAAGCCGGATTTTCACCGCGTGAGGCGGACGATATCGCCAACCTTGCATTCATCGGCGGCAAGACCAACCGAACAATCAGCGATAAAGCCCCATCCGTGTATCTACCACCGCTGGTGGCGCAGCACCCGCAATCCTTCATTGCGCAAGCAATTCCAGTTGCGCCCCAATTGCTTGAACAGGAAAGCTATAAGGCATTTCTGGCCGAGCGTCGGAAGCTGATAGCTGATTGTCTGAACCGCTATTTAGTTCCGGAGTCATCGGTGTCCATGACATGCCCGGTTACGGTGATGGAGAGTTGAGAGAGACCGCACACGTCGGATTACGGTAGGCCTGCTCTGCTCTTGGCTTATGCCCGCATTCCTGCTTACTACGCAAACTCTGCAGTTCGAAGTCATTTCAGGCAATGAAGTGCTTCTCAAGCGCTAACGGGTGAGTCTCCATAGATCCATCGTTATCTTCATACCGTGCAGCACAAGGAAGCCCAACAATGACCCCAGAATATCGAATTGAAGCAGAGAAGCAGATCACGTCTTATCTGAGCAGAAATGACGTCAAAAACATTAAATACATGCAGGTTGAACAGACATTTGACGACTTAGGTGTCGAGATACATGTTTGGAACGTGAAGGCCGAAGGCGGTAACTGGTGGGTTGTCGAAGGCGAAGGCGCCCCGATGAATCTCTACACCCAGAACGAATTCTATTNNGGGAATAACGCAACGGCTACAAGCCCGGCATAATAAAGAATTTAAGCATATTATCGATGAATTGCCTTTGGATATCGAATGGATAAAATCCATTAGTAGGAGGCTTAATATTGCAGCCCAAACTCTGAATGAAGTCACTGGGGCAGAAGACATCCAAGGCATCGGCCTAACCTGCAGAGAGAGCCTTATCGAATTAGCTGCAGCTCTCGTGGAAGCAAATCCCGGCATTCTTGAAAAGAACAATCTAAAAGCTGCTGACTTCAAGGGCATCGCAAGAGAGGTGATTGCTATTTATGCACAGGGAAAGCGAAATGACACCTTGCGAAAGCATAGCCGCAGCATGGCAGAAATGGCTTGGGATTACTCATCCGAAATTGTGCATTCGCCGAATAGAAACATTCCGGATGCGAAGATTTGTCTGTTATTCACCTGTGCGATAGTGACAGTATTCCAAAACCTCTATCTGAAACACCTAGGTTTTGATGCAGAACAAAAGTGTCCAGAATGCAAAAGTATGGACATTAGCTTGCACACAATGGATAACGAAGTTCTGATGATGCTTTGCAATGAATGCGGCCATGAAAACCCCGTAGAAGTAGAGCAAATGAATGCCGAAAAAAAGTAATTCGTTCCAGCGAACAAGCGAGCAGCAAGGTTGGCTGTTTGTCCGCTGAATGCTATCGATATACCTAGAGGAATCAGCCATGCCAGAGAACCAGTGGAAGACATACGAAGAAGTTGCCGCATATTTACTCAATCAATTTGCTGAGCGTTTCGGCCTTGGCAGATTTGAGGGAAAGCAAGTTGTAGCCGGAGAAAGCGGAACCGAATGGGAAATTGACGCAAAG
>JRYG01009608.1_pt1 | contig 11349 bp, 7 predicted proteins | sample 235341 | NCBI WGS metagenome assembly JRYG01 (sample SAMN03074218, study PRJNA261478) | activated sludge metagenome | biome: Wastewater Treatment Plant; feature: Wastewater; material: Activated sludge; isolation source: activated biomass of a wastewater treatment plant treating hydrocarbon... ... | reverse complement strand
CGGCTTCCAGTTGGCGGGCCTTGGCCGCGGCGCCGCGGTAGTTGTCTTCCTCGCGGGTAATCTGGCTCTCCAGGTCTTTGTAAGTTTTCCGGTGGCGGGCCAGGTTATGAACCGCCAGTTCGACGCTGAGGTTTTTGTATTCACTTTTGAGTTCGTAGAAGCGCTGGGTGCGCTGGGCTTGCTTTTCGAGTTTTTTAAGTTGGTCTTCTATTTCGAACAGAAGGTCTTCCACCCGGTCGAGGTCGGCGCTCGTGGCTTCGAGTTTGACCTGGGTTTCGTGTTTGCGGGCTTTGTATTTGCTGACGCCGGCGGCCTGTTCAAACATCCGGCGGCGGGCTTGTTCGCGGTCGCTGAGCAGGTCTTCCACCATGTTCAGGGCGATAATGGCGTAGGAATCGGCGCCGATGCCCGTATCGAGGAAGAGGGAGGTGATGTCTTTGAGGCGGCAGGGTACCCCGTTAAGCCGGTATTCGCTTTCACCACTGCGGTAGAGCAGGCGGCTGATCGTTACCGTTTGGTATTCGATGGGCAGGATGTTTTTGGTATTCTCAAAAGTCATCGATACCTGGGCTACGCCGCCGGCCTTGCGTTTTTTGGTGCCGTTAAAAATCACGCTGGTCATCTGGTCGAGGCGCAGTTCCTTACTTTTTTGCTCGCCCAGCACCCAGCGGATTGCGTCCACGATATTCGACTTGCCTGAACCGTTGGGTCCTACAATACCGATCACGTCGGCATTGAAGTGAATGACCGTCTCGTTGGCAAAACTTTTGAATCCCTTTATTTCCAGCGTTTTCAACCTCATAGCCCGCAAAAGTAAGAAAATTGCATAAGGCACAAGCAGCTAAGCGTAAAGAAAATATCCAAAGACGCTAACAGTGTTTTGTTCAAACAATGACAAAAGAAAGCCTTGCAAAAGGTAAAAACAAACGTATTTTTGCAGCACTTTACGACGAGAGCCCCACAAGACTCAAAAAGTACTCCGGCAAAACGCCCGACAAGCATGAAAAAAACGATTATTATTTTGTTTGCCTGCCTGCTGATGGCGGGCGCAGCCTCAGCCCAAAACGGCGTCATTCGCGGCAATGTTTACGACAAAGAAACCGGCGAACCCATCATTGCAGCTACTGTTCGGCTGCTTAATACCAACTTCGGCGAAGTAACCGATATTGACGGTTTTTTTAGCCTGGGTAGCGTTCCTGCAGGCAGCTATACGCTAGTCGCTTCGTATATCGGCTACGACAGCGTGGCGGTAAGCGTAACGCTCAAAGCCGGCGGCATCGTTTACCAGCGCCTTGCCATTGCCCCCAGCAGCATTGAACTAAGTACCGTTGACGTATCGGCGCAACGCGAACAGGCCCGCTCCGACGTGCAGGTGTCCAAGCTCACCGTAACGCCCAAGCAAATCAGAGCGCTGCCGGCCACCGGCGGCGAAGCCGACATTGCCCAGTATCTGCCCGTATTGCCGGGCATCATTGTCTCTGGCGACCAGGGCGGGCAGCTCTACATCCGCGGCGGCTCGCCGGTGCAAAACAAGATTTTGCTCGACGGCATGACGATTTACAATCCCTTCCATACCATCGGCTTTTTCTCGGTATTTGAAACAGAGACCATCCGCAGCGTAGACGTTCTAACCGGCGGCTTCAATGCCGAATACGGCGGCAGGATTTCCGCCGTGGTAGACATAAAAACCCGCGAGGGCAATAAAAAGCGCTTCGGCGGGCTTGTATCGGCCAGCCCCTTCCAGGCCAAAACCCTGTTGGAAGGCCCTATCAAAAAAATATCCGATTCGGGCAGCAGTATTTCCTATCTGTTTACGGCCAAGCACTCCTACCTTGATCAGACTTCAAAATACCTGTACCAATACGCTGCCGATACGGCATTTTTCTCATTTGCTGCCGGCGATACTTCGCTTGCAGACATCGCCGACGAGGTCGTATTGCCCTACAGTTTCACCGACTTCTACGGCAAAGTATCGATACTGGGCGGCAACGGCAGCAAACTCAACCTGTTTGGTTTCAACTTCACCGACCGCTTTGATTTCGTGGGCCTTGCCAAACTCAACTGGACAACTACCGGCGGCGGCGCAAATTTTACGCTGGTTCCTCCCTCTTCAAATGTAGTGATGGACGGTACTGTGGCTTATTCCAAATACGATATTTTACTCAACGAATCGGATAACAGGCCGCGCCGCAGCGGTATTACCAATTACTCCGTTATCATGAATTTCACGTATTTCGGTCACAAAAATCAGATCAACTACGGTTTTGATTTTACCGGCTTTAATACGGACTTTTCATTTGTCAATCCCGTCGACATCCGCTATACCCAGCGGGATTTCACCACGGAGCTGGCCGGTTACGTCAAATACAAGGTGAAAGTCGGCGATCTGATTGTGGAGCCGGGTTTTCGTGCGCATTATTATGCTTCGCAGACAGCCATGTCGCTGGAACCCCGCTTCGGCTTAAAATACAATATTACCGACTTCCTGCGCTTTAAGGCCGCGGGCGGCGTATATTCCCAGAACCTCATCAGCTCCGTCAACGAATTCGACATCGTCAACTTTTTTGTCGGCTTCCTGGCAGGTCCAGAGGAGACCCTTTACAAACCCAACTCCAATACGCCCACCAAAAACCGCTTGCAGAAATCGTTCCATGCTATTGGCGGACTGGAGATCGATCTGAGCAAAAACCTGCAGCTCAACGTTGAGCCCTATTACAAAGGTTTTACGCAGTTGATCAATATCAACCTCAACAAGCTCAGCAACCAGGATCCCAATTTTATCACAGAAACGGGGGAAGCCTACGGCATCGACCTGTCGGCCAAATACGAAAAGAAAAACCTGTACCTGTGGATGACCTACTCGCTGACATACGTAAACCGCGACGACGGCTTCCAGGTCTATCCCACTGTATTTGACCGCAGGCACAATATCAACATGCTGGGCACCTATGCTTTCGGCAAAAAGCAGGCCTGGGAATTCAGTCTTCGCTGGAATCTGGGTTCAGGTTTCCCCTTCACGCGCACGCAAGGTTTTTACCAGAACAACAACTTCGAGGACTTACTGCTCACTGATGTCCTGACGGGCAACTACGGTCTGGGCACGATATTGTCTTCCAAGCGCAACGACGGCAGGCTTTCGTATTACCACCGCCTCGACGCTTCGCTTAAGCGCACCATCGAGTTTAGCAAAAATTCCAGTCTGGAGGCTATATTGAGTGTTACCAACGTCTACAACAGGGAGAACATCTTTTACGTAGACAGGATCACCAATAACAGGGTAAACCAGTTGCCGATATTGCCGAGTATAGGTCTGACGTTCAAGTTTTAATCTTGTTGTTGCGACCGCTCCTGCATCCAGGTTTGTAATTCCAGGAAGGTTTGGGTAAGTTCTTCCATTTCATCAGGAGGAGCGCCGAAGCTTTCGCATTTGCGGCGGAATACATCCAGCACCTCTATTTCGCTGAGATCGGCGGGTTCGTCGGCCAGTTGGGCGTCGAGTGATTGGTATTGGCGGTGCAGTTTTATTTTTAAAATTTCAAGCGGCATTTCTTTTGCGAAAGCATATAACTGCAAATCGAGTTGGGGTATTAATTTGTCGGTATGCACCACAAGTTCTACCCAGGGGCGAAGTCCTTTTCTTTCCTTGGCGTGAAATTTTGTCAGCGTGGCTTTTACCTCTTCCACATCGCCTTCAATTGTTTTTAATCGCCTGAAAGTGGGTACGGCGACGGGAGAAACGGATTGGATATTGCGGCCTTGGGTTTCCACTACAAACACGCTTTTATCGTCGGCCATTTCGTTAAAGCTCAGCGGTATAAGCGAGCCGGAATAATACACGTGCCTTTTTTTACCAACCTGCTGGGCGCGATGCAAGTGGCCCAGCGCCACATAATCAAAGCTATCGGGGAAATCGCCGGCGGCCATGTTTTCCACATGCCCGATATAGATATTATTCTGAGGGTCGGCGGCGGTAGCGCCGGCGGCATAGAGATGCCCCATAGCGATAAAGGGAATATCCAATGAGCGGTAGGGGGCGGCCAGGTCGGCAATGGCGTTGAAATGGGCTTTCATGCCTTCGCTTACGGAAGCGATACGGTCGTAGCCGCTCTCTCCGGCCTCGCTTTGTCGAAGATCGCGATCGCGCAGAAAAGGCACGGCGGCGACCAGTACCTCGGGTTGTCCATCGGGGCCATTCAGAAGCAGTACTTCATCAGACAGATTTTCGGGTACGGCGCTGATAACATGGATATTCAGCGCCTCCAACAATTCGCGCGGCGCATCGAGCATAGGCGGGGAATCGTGGTTACCGGCGGTAATCACCACGTGCCGGCATGGCGAGCCGATGAGCTCGGCCAGAAAGCTGTAATATCGTTTGCGGGCGTAATTGGGGGGATTGCCGATGTCGAAGATATCCCCCGACACCAGCAACATATCAATGGCTTGCTCCCGTACTATCCCGGCCAGCCAGTGCAGGGCCAGGGCGTGTTCCTCATCCCTGTCGAAATTGAGCAATTTCTGGCCCAGGTGCCAATCTGAAGTATGCAGGAAGCGCATACCGGGTTATTTGATCTGGTGAAACTCCTTGGCTGCCCTTTCCGGGGAGAGGGAAGCGTGTTTCTCGCTTTCCGCAACCAGGTAGTATTGCAGCCCCTTTGATTTCTCCAGCGTATAGCTCCAGGTAGCGACGGCGATCTCGGCATCGCCATCGCGGGTAACATCGGGTGTCATCGCTACCCGTTGGAAAGGCTCGTATTTGCCGTGGCGATAAAACAACCAGACCTGCTTGGCGCCGTTAACCTTGGCAGAGACATTGGCGCCTTTGGGCTGCACCGAATGCTGAACGTTGGAAATAGCCGGCGGCGTGCCTTTGAGCGCAGGGTGATTGAGCAGGTAATTCGTACGCTCGCTCATCAATTCAACAATACCAACGACACTGGAATTATCGACTTTAACTGTCTGGTATAAATTCTGGCCAAAGCTTTCGGTAGCGTATAATTTATTGGCGTCTTTTTCCACCAGCGGTTTGATCAACTTCTGGATAGCTTCGGCTCGTTCGATATAAAGGCCGTTAGAGAAATTCTCCGCAATGATCGTACGCACATGGGCAAGGTAAATTTTCCGGTAAAGCGGATTAGCCAACAAACGCTTGATCATAGGTTTTCGGTCGTTGTCATAATGCAACATAGGGCTCATTTGCTGCATCTTTTCGGTAGACAAAGCCGGTCCGTCGTCGGCATAGCGGAAGCCGCCGAAACACATATTCATATCCCAAATGACAGGGTGATAAATGCCAAAGGTATCTTTATACAGATAATAATTGTGGCTCAACCTGCCGATATAACTGTCGAGGTTCACCAAGACATTATTAAAAGCGATCATCCAGAGCGCCTGATCCACGTCGAAAATAGAATCCAGGCGTTGCGGGGCTTTATTAATGACATGAATGAGGCCGATGAGATCTTTCCAGTAGGTGCCTTTTTCCAGTTCATACAGGTTCATATAGCACAGCGAATCCTCGCCGAAATACACCAATGCGGCTTTATCGGTAGGCGGGCAGGTTTCGATTTTTTTGCCGTTGTAATCGGGGTCGCATTTGACCAGCGGGCCGGTATTATTGCCAAAATAGGTTTCCAGGAACTTTTCATCAACCGATTCGGTGCAATTATACAAGCCCAGGTAAACGCCATTTACATATACCTTGGCAAAATTAGCCCGGGGCGAGGGCATATATTTGCGGGCGATTTCGTAGGCCATTACCTCGCGGAGAAAGCTGGGGTCGCGAAAAACGTTCGACAATTTGAGGGTAGTAAAACCGCCGGGGAGAGACTGCTGTTTATTGATATGGTCCACCTTAACGTTCAGTGGCAGTTTGGAAGCGCCTATCCTGGCAACATTAAAAAACGAGCTACTCCCCTTGTATCGGATGCCTGCTTTAGGGTAACTGACGCCATTGATCGTCACATCGCCGACCAGGCGTTTTTCTTCATAACCTTCCTGCTTGAAAGAATTGAGGAGCGAATCCCAGTTGCTCTCTTTAAAGGTAATTTTTACTTCCAGGATATTTTCCAGGCTATACAGGTCCTGATTTTTATTAGCGGGTTGCGCCGCCGGTTTGGGTTTTGCCGGCGCTGTTTTGGCGGGTGTTTTTGGTTTAGGCGCGGGCGTTTTTGCCTTGGGCTTGTTTTGTGCGACAAGAACTTGTGCCAGCGCGAGCAGAATAACAAAAACAAGAAGTTGCTTATTCATGGACATTGGGTTAACAATGTGATGAAGGGGCGGCATCCTGTCGGGACGCCGCCGCCAAATAAAATTTCATTACTGATTAATTTCCGCCAGCGTTGTGCTATACCTGTCGTAAGTATAACGCAAGGGAGCATAATTGACGGCCCTGGCGTTTTCAGCCATGATATAATATTCGATGCGGGAAGAACCGGGCGCGGGCTGGATTACTACGCCGTAAATACCGTCATTGGCCTGCTCATCGTTGTGTTTGCCGTCGTCGTGCATAGTAGTCTCGGCAAAATCCTGGCTGCTTTCAAAGCGATAGAAAACGCGTACATTTTTGGCAAATTTTTCCACTTTAGCCTGAATTTTAAAATCGGTCACCTGTTGGCTGGCGAAACGTTCTCTGTGGATAACCTTCACATCGGAGATAGCAGGCGGAACGACTTTAAGCAATTCGTCTTGTTCAAGATACGCCAGGCGTTTTTGCATAAAATCGACAATACCGGGAATATTGCTGCGGGTGCCGATCGTTTCCAAAAGGCTGCGATTAAAATCGTCGAGCGGATAATAGCGGTTGCTGTCTTTCGAAAGGGCATCGCTGATGAGGCGTTGCAATTCTCTGGCCCGTTGCTCAAACAGTCCGCTGGCAAAGTATTCGCCCATCATAGTACGCATGTGCGAGAAATATTGTTTGCGGTGCAACTCATTTGAGAGCAAAACGCTGATCAGCGGCTTGGTAACGTCGTCGGCATGGAGCAGCGACGGCAATTCCATCAATTCGATATTACTCAAATCAGAACCGACGCCGGTATTTTTAAAGCTGCCGAAGGCCAGGTTCAGGTCGAAAATAATGGGAACAAACCGGCCTTTGCCGTCATTGTAAAGATAATAATGCGGGCTATACTGGCCTAAATAGCTGCTCAAATTGACTACCAGGTTATTGAATGCCAGCATCCAGAGCGCGCGATCGACATCGAGTACGCGGTCAATTTCCTCGGGCGATTCATTGAGAACCCGGGTGAGCTCTACCAGCTCGCGCCAGTCTGCATTGTCGGACCCCTCGAAGTGGAATTTAAAACAAGCGGGATCTTTATCATACTGCAAGGAGGCGTAAGATTTGCTTTTGCAGCCGTCGGGCGCCTGTTCAATGGAGTTCGGATTGCTTTTAAACAAGCTGCCCTGCGAGGTGCCGAAGTGGTTGGTCAGGAAAGCGTCAGTGACAGATTCGACATTGACGAACAGACCGTAGTATTCGCCGTTGATGGATACTTTAGCGAAGTTGGCCTTTGGCGCCGGGGCATAATGCCGGGCTATTTCATAACCCAACACTTCTCTCACCATGCTGGGATCGCGCAATGCGCTGGACAGATCGACGTCGGTGTAGCCCTGATAGTTGTGGCTGTCGTTGGAGTGATTCAACACTACAAACAGACCATTTCGGCGACCGCCGGGCGTAAAAGACTTGCCGTCGCGATAGCGAACGCCGGCGCCGTCAAAACGCTGTCCATTGATCTCTACCCTGCCTTTGAGCAGGGCTTCGCCGTTGTAGCGCAGCGAATCGAGCATATAACGCCAGTTCTTTTGCTCAAAAGTGATACGTACTTCCTGGATGGTATTTACGTCATAAAAATCTTTCTGAGCCGACAGCGTCGAAGCGAAACAAATGCCAAAAAAGAGGCCGATAAGCCAGGTTGTATTCTTTTTCATAATGCGATTGGATGTGCTTGTGACGTTGCAATATTAGCAAATTATAGCTTCAAAGCTCTTCAAAAAAGCCTGTTTTCTTGTTCTTTTGAACATTATTCCAGTGGAAATAGCGACCGTTCATCACCACGTATACGCCAGGAGGCAGGGTTTGCGCAAAAGCAAGGGCGCTGCCCAAATTAAAGAACCCGTCGGAAGACGTGCCAAATGCATAGGGTACCATAGCGCCGGTGAGCACAATGGTTTTATCGTCGATATTTGCGCCGGCGAGATACTTCGCCGTTTCTACTATGCGATCTGTGCCATGAGTGATAAGAATTTTTTCATAAGCCGAGCGGCGGCAGTTATGCACTATGATCTGCCGATCGGCATCGGTCATCTCCAGGCTATCCACCATCATAAGCGTTTTGAGGTCGATTTCGAGCGTGCACCGGCCCAAATCCAGCATCTGGGGAAGATGTGTGTCTTTGAAATACAATTCTCCGTTGATGTAATTGTATTTTTTGTCAAAAGTGCCGCCTGTTACAAAAATTTGAACCATAGTTTTATTTACACGCGCGCAAAGATGCACAAGTTAAAGAAGAAGTTGTGCGAAAGACCGGTTTTATTCAACCTTGAAAAAACTGTCGTCTACGCCTTTGTTGATGTCAATGCTCAGCAATTCCAATTCCAAAGGTACGGGCATCATGCCGGTAGATTTCTTTTGAGCGGGAAATTTAACACCCTCATATTCTTTGTAACTCAAAATATCGTTTACAACGGCAATTTCTCCTGCCGGACCAGGCTGTAGTGCGATGGTGCGCAGTTTGAGTCCAGTATCCGCATCATAATAATTTGTAAATTTCTTGCCGCCGGGCCGCGTAATATCCAACACATAAGCTTTTTTATCATCAACCATTTCCACTCCGATGAGTTGCATGGTATAGCCCATTTGCTGGTAAAACAGCTCGGGAAACATTAGCGCTTGTTCTTTGATACCCGACAAGGTTGCAGAATCGACAGGCTGGGGTTTGCCCATGGCTTTAATGGTTGCCCTGACGCCGTCGAAAATCGTTTGATTGACGATATTACCGCCTATTTGCACGCGCATATTCATTTTGGCGGGGACTTTTTGGGTCAGGTCGACTTGCATGCTCATGCCTTGAATGGTTGAGGTCATCACTACTCTGAGGTCTTTGATGGCTTCAAGTTTTTCGCGGCCTCCGATAGCCATCAGATAATGGTCGATTACATTGACGGGATCTACATCCTGAGGTAGTGCAATGGCAAGTTCTTCTTCGGGTTTACCGTAGCTATCCACAAAATAAATTGTCGAATCGGGGGCAAAAGGTTTGAGCAAGGGGGCCAGTTCGCTTTTATTGCCTACGGCTATCACGTTCAGCCTGTCGGTAGAGAGCCATTTTTTTGCCAATTCCTGCAATTCGGCTGCAGATACTTCTTGTAGCCTGCGTCTGTATACCACGTCGTAATCAGCGGGTAATTTAAAGCGCGCCATATCGAGGTAATAACCGATCATCGTTTCCGGCCTGTCTAGCGCTTGTTCAAAAGCGGCCAATAATTGCCGGCGCGCGCCATCGAGTTCTGCCGATGGAATAGCGGACTCAGCGAGGACTTTAAGTTCTTTAATGACCAATGCCAATGCACTGTCGGCAGCATTGCCGCGAATGGTAGCCTGCAATCGCCAGTTGCCAACCTGTGCGTCGGCTTCAGCCAATGAAAATATGTCAAAAGCGATGTTTTTTTCGTCGCGCAGCTTTTGGCGCAGCCTCCCGGTGGTTGCTCCGCCTATTACCTGATTGAGCAATTGGTATTTAGGCAGCGCTTCGCTGCCGGGGGCGATATTGAGGGGCGTTGACAGGTGCAATACAGCCTGCGCCAGCCCAATTTTATGCACTACGCTGATTTTTGTTTTGACGGGCGGTTCGGGAGTCGGAAAATACTCGAGCAAAACAGCGCCTCGCTTCCAGGGGGAAAAGTACAGATCAGTTAAAAGTTTAGCCTGTTCGATGTTGACGTCGCCCGCAATAACCAGATAAGAAATTTCGGGTTTGAAATTATTGTAATAAAAAGTGGAACAGCGCTCTACCGTCAGATTATTAAGGGTTTGTGGGGTATAAAGCTCACCATAGGGATGATCGCTGCCGTTGCGCAACACCGAGGCTACCCTTCCGGCAACGCTAACGGGGTCATTGCGATACGCCAGTACTTCTTTAATCAAAAGTTGCCGTATACTGTCAAATGCCGGGGCTGAAAAAGCCGGGTTGATCATGATATCGGCCATGAGTTGCATCATAGTGCCGATATCGTCGGGCGGACAAGCCCCGAACAAACCAAAGCGGCTGGAATACAGCGCGGCATCAGTGGTATCGAGCGTTTCGGCTATTTGCGACGATGTTCGCCCGGTCGTCCCCGTCAACAACATTCGTCCGGTGAGTTCGGCCATGCCCGCCCATTGCCGTTCTCCCATCATCGGCAGATCGACAAAAAGCTGAAGATAAGCTTCTTGCAAAGCAGGGTTTTCAACTACGATAACTTTCAGCCCATTTTCGAGGTCGAAGCGTTGAAAAGGGGGCATGGGCTGGTAGCTATCCCCCTGCTGGGCACTGAGCCTTATACCTGTGCAGCAACAAATAAGGCAAAAAAGGATGACTTTGTTCTTCATGGTATGCGTTCCTCACAATCGTATTAAACGAAAAGGAAGCGCAAAGATAAGCTTAAGGCTGCTTATCATCAAACAACTTTATCGGCGCATGATGAGCTGGCAAATGCGTCGGGTTTGGCTTTGAATACAAAACCCATGCCCAGGATGTAACCCATAGCTTCCTTAAGCGCCAGATTGGATTGAAAATGTGGGTCGGTATTGATGTCTGCGTGTACTTCGAGGGCCACATCATAAGCGTCGAGTAAGTCGCAAAGCGAATAAGCGACTTCAACAGAACGCGCTACCTCGGCGATCATGCGTTCGCGCAAACTCATGGCTTTATCGTGTCGCGCATTGTTGATGAACATAAAACCGCCTTTCTTCTCCCGCAGGAAAACTATCACGGTGGCAAAGTCGATGTAGTCGCCGTGCACCTGTGAATCGGAACCGATGCAGACTTTCAGTTTGTACCCCTGCTCAATTTCTTTAACGATAGCTTCTTCGACAGCGACTTTTAGCGGCATGTCAAGGTGTTGTCCGTTGAGTCTTCTCCAGTTCATGCAGCAAACCAATTTTTATCAAAAATAAAAGGCAATTAAGCCATATGCATTACTTCAATACTAAATTATCACAAAATTAATATTGGGATAACGCTATGATAAACAGATTTGCTGCAGGAAAAGTTCCTTGATCTTTATTTGAGTGCTACCCAATCCGCTACGGTAATAATGGCTACGAGTTCTGCACCTCCGCCGGTTTGCAGAACTCGTAGCCATTAT
>JRYG01006673.1_pt1 | contig 11398 bp, 10 predicted proteins | sample 235341 | NCBI WGS metagenome assembly JRYG01 (sample SAMN03074218, study PRJNA261478) | activated sludge metagenome | biome: Wastewater Treatment Plant; feature: Wastewater; material: Activated sludge; isolation source: activated biomass of a wastewater treatment plant treating hydrocarbon... ... | reverse complement strand
TCTTGCCCACGTCGTGGAGCAGGCCGGCGAGGAAGATGTCCTGCAGGGCGGCTCCCTCCACGCCCAGGCGGCTGCCCAGCTTGCGGGCGACATCGGCGACGCGGCGGGAATGGCCGGCCAGCGCCCCTTCGCGCAACTCGATGAGATTGGCGAAGACCTTGATCGAGGTCAGGAAGCTGGTCTTGAGCTTGTCGTGGGCCTTGCGCAGCTCCACCGTGCGCTCCATGACCTTCAATTCCAGGTTGGCGTTGAGATCCTTGAGTTCCTCGTTCTGCTGCTGGGTGAGCGCCTCCAGGCGGGTTTTCTCCCGCGCCAGCGCCTTGAGCTGCAGGGCCTGGCGCACGGTGGCGAGCATTTCCTGGTCGTCCCAGGGTTTGGAGACGTAGCGGAAGATTTCCCCCTTGTTGATGGCCTCGATGGTCGAGGTGATGTCGGCATAGCCGGTCAGGAGGATGCGCATGGTATCCGGCCAACCCTGGCGCACCTGGTTCAGGAACTGGGCGCCGTCCATTTCCGGCATGCGCATGTCGGAGATGACCAGGTCGATTTCCTGGCTGGCCAGTACCTGCAGGCCCTCGGCGCCGCTGTTGGCCACCGTGACCTGGTAACCGTCGTGGCGGAAGAGGCGACGCAGGGCGGAAAGGATGTTGGGCTCGTCGTCGACGCAAAGCAGGCGCCAGGGCGGACTGGCGGCGGGATCGGGCAGGATTTCGGCGCTGGTATTCATGGCTGCGGGCCTAGGCTGCCGCCTGGGCGGGGGTGGATTGACGGACGGGGAGGGTGATGCGGAAGGTGGTGCCCTTGCCGACTTCGCTTTCCAGTTCGATGCGGCCCCGGTGGTCCTGGATGATGCCGTAGGCCAGCGACAGCCCGAGGCCGGTCCCCTTGCCCACGGGCTTGGTGGTGAAGAAAGGGTCGAAAACCTTGGCCTGAACCTCGGCGGGCATGCCGGAGCCGTTGTCGGCGAATTCCAGCCAGACGTCGTCGCCGCTGACGCCGGTGCGGATGGTGATGCGCCCCCGTTCGGCCCCCATGGCGTGGGCGGCGTTCACCAGGAGGTTCATGAATACCTGGTTGAGCTGGGATGCCACGCATTCGACCTTGGGGAGATCGCCGTACTCCTTGACGACGTCGGCCTTGTACTTGACCTCGTTGGCGACGATGTTGATGGTGGAATCGATGCCCTGATGGAGATCGGCCAGCTGCCACTCGCGGGTGGTGTCGACCCGGGAGAAATCCTTGAGATCCTGGACGATCTTCTTCACCCGGGTGATGCCTTCCTTGGACTCCCGCACCAACACCGGGATGTCTTCCTTCAGGTAGGCCAGGTCCAGCTTCTGGCGCAGCCCGGCGAGCCGCGCCCTGGCCTCGGCATCGCCGATGGCGGCCTCGCCGGCTTCGTAGGCCTCGAGCATGGCGAAGAGGTCCGCCAGGTATTTTTCCAGGGCGCCGATGTTGGAGTAGACGTAGCCGATGGGATTGTTGATCTCGTGGGCGACGCCGGCGGCAAGCTGGCCGATGGAAGCGAGCTTCTCGGACTGGACCAGTTGCTCCTTGGTCTCGGACAACTGCCGGGTCCGCTGGGCCACCAGCTCTTCCAGGTGGGCCTGATAGTCGCGCAGGCTTTCCTCGGCCCGGTGGCGCTCGGTGACGTCCTGCAGGGTTTCGATGGCGCCGATGATCCGTCCCTCCCGGTTGCGCAAGGGAGCGGCGGTGAAATACAGCCAGCGGCCGCCCTCGCCGAAGTGGGGGAAGAAATCCTCCGCCTCGTAGGCGTCGGCGATGACCGTGGAAGCACGGTACTTCCCGGCATAGAGCGCCGCCATTTCCTCCATCCGGCCATCCACCACCAGGTCGGCGAGGAGCGGTCTTTCGTTGGGGTAGAAGGCCGACCACTGGCGGTTGCTGCCGATCACCGCCGAGGCCGGGACACCGGTGACGTTGGCGCATGCCTTGTTCCAGTGGGTCACCCGGTGCTCGGCGTTGATGACCAGGGTGGGAACCGGATCGCCGTCGACGATTTGCGCCAGCAGTTGCTGCATGTGGCGCTCGGCCTCTTCCGCCCGCCGACGCTCCGAGTCCAGCAGCCGATCCTGGGTCTCCTGCACCTTGGCCAGGGCGGCCTTCAGCTCGTGCTGCTCCGACAGCAGCTCGGTGTTGGCCTGGGTGAGCGCCTCGGTGCGCTCGGCGACGGCCTTCTCCAGATCGGCATTGAGGTCGAGCAGGGCGGTGTTGCGGGAGACGACGACGCGGTAGAGGGAATTGAGGGCGTCCAGGAGACTCGCCGTCGCCGGGTCGGCCTGGGTTTCCCGCTCCAGCTCGTAGGCCGCCTCCGGGGTCATGCCCCGGCGGATGTTATGGACCTGCCGCGTCATCGTCTGGTCCATGCCCAGGATATGGTAGGCCAGCCAGTTGGAGAGAAAGCGCAGGAGCTGCTCGGTATCCTGTTCGCCGGTGCTGACCTTGCGCATGGCGACCACCTGCTTGGCGAAATCCACATGCACCGAGCGGTGCAGTTGCACATGGCGCGGATCGCAATGGGCGCTGGCCATCAGCTCCTCTTCGTGGGCGAAATGGTTCACCGCGTAGCGCACCAGATAGTCGAGAATCCTGCGGACTTCCGCCGGGGCTTCCGGCGATGCCTCCAGGCTGGCGACCCGGTTGATGGTGCGAACCAGTTCCTGATGCTCCTCGTCCACCACCGGTTCGCCGGTGAGGAAGCGGTCGGTCCAGACGAAGGGTTCCATCGCTCGCCCCTTTTCCCGTCAGCCGGCGAGCAGATCGCCGAGGTCGGCGAACTGCCGCTCGATTTCCTGTAACAACGCCTGGCTGTCGTGCCAGGCGAGGCCGACGTTGCTCCAGCAACAGGGGGCGATGCGCGGCGCCATCTCGGTGTCGTCTTCTGCCAGGTCGAGGGCATGGACGATGGCATCGGCGACCTGGACGAGGTTACCAAGGGTCAGGGCTTCGTCCTCGCAGCCGTGGTGGCTGCCGATGGCCTCGCACAGGGCCGGCGGGAACCCCCAGTGCTCGGCCAGGAGGTGCCCGAGCCGGGCATGGTCGAGGCCGAGGACCAGGCGCTCGGCATCGAGCAACTGACAGTCGGTCTGATCCCGGTAGCGGCGCACGGCGGCGAAGTGAGCCGGGAAGCAACTGGCCAGGGCCAGGCGGCCGATGTCGTGGAGCAGTCCGGCGAGGAAGGCGATCTCCTCGTGCTGGCGGCAGCGCTTGGCGAGCAGCCGGGCCCCCAAGGCAGTGGCGACGCTGTGGCGCAGAAAACTCGCATAGGAGAATTCCGGCGTGGACAGCCGCTTGAGGGCATGGGCGACGGCCGCCGCCGACGCCAGCATGCGCACGCTGCGCAGCCCGAGGACGACGATGGCGTCCTGGATCGAGTTGACCCGCCCCCGCAGGCCGTAGAACGGCGAATTGGCGACCCGCAGCATGCGGGCGACCAGAGCCTGGTCGGCGGCGATCTTGTGGGCCAGGGTGTCGGTGTCGATGTCGTCGTCGTTGAGGCACTGGAGGATTTCCAGGACCGTGGCCGGCAGGGAGGGCAGGCCGGCGATGCCGCGGATGGCAGCGTCGGCGTCCAGGGGCATGGCGGGCAGGTCAGTGGCGGTCACGCTTCCCTCCCCAGGCGATAGGCCGTCACCTGGCCCTGCAGTTCCCGCATGGCCTCGTTTTCGCCGGCGGCGCGGAAAATGTAGTCAAGCCTGGCGACGACGCGATCCCGGCGCAGCGCCGGATCCTCGGTGGGGACGACCGCATCCCCCTGGACGGCGACGCTGGCAACGCCACGCCGGCGCAGGCCGTCGATGGCGGCATCGGTCAGTACGGTGCCGGCGGGGATGAGGAGGACGCCGTGGGCATCGAGCACGTCGGCGGCCAGTTTGGCGCCGGCGGCGACAGCGTCCAGATCGATGGTCTTGGTGGTGTCGCTCATGACTCTCCCCCTGGCGGGACCAGGAACAGCATGCCGCCCCGGCTGTCGCCGGCGTGGCCGAGGCGGCGGTAGTCGACGCGGTACTCGCGTCCGTCCGCCCGCCAGACGGTTGCGGTTTCCTCGCCCCGTTCCACCAGGGCAAGCAGGGGAGGGGGAAGGCACTCGGCGGCGAACAAGCCGAGCAACTCGCCCTCCCGTCCCAGCAGGTGGCTGGCGGGGCCGTTGGCGAAGACCACCATGCCTTCGCCATCGACGCCCACCACCGGGATGGGAATGCATTGCAACAGCTCCTGGACGACGTCGAGGGATGTCTCGTCCCGCTTGAGCTGCCGCTGCTTTTCATCGAGCAGGAGCCGCAACTGCTAGTTGGATTCGGCGAGATCCCGGTTAGCCGCCTGCAGCTCCTGGTGCAGGCGCCGGTTCTCGTCGGCCAGTTCCTTCTGCTGCAGGGCCTCTTCGATGGTCTTGCGCAGGTGCTCGTCTTCCCAGGGTTTGGTGAGGAACTTGTAGATGGCGCCCTCGTTGATGGCGTCGGTGATGGACTGCAGTTCCGTATAGCCCGAGAGCACCATGCGGATGGTGTGGGGGTGGATGGTCTTGACCCGGCGCAGGAACTCGACGCCCGTCATGTTGGGCATGCGCTGGTCCGAGATGATGACGTCCACCTCGTTCTGGGCCAGCACCTGCAGGCCTTCATCGCCGCCGCCGGCGGTCAGGATGCGGTAGCCGTCCCGGCGCAGCAGGCGGCGCAGGGCGGCCAGGATGTTCTCCTCGTCGTCCACCAGCAGCACGGTCCGCTGGCGCTTGCCCGGGCGCAGCACGTCGGCGGGAACGGCGCGGCCCTCGGCCAGCATCCTTTCCATCTCCGCCGCCGGCACCGGCCGGCTGAAGTAATAACCCTGGATCTCGTCGCACTGGTTGGCCACCAGCAGGGTCAGTTGGCCCTGGCTCTCCACGCCCTCGGCGACGACCTTGAGCTTGAGGTTGTGGGCCATGTTGATGACCGCCCGGGTGATCGAGGCGTCATCGGGGTCGGCGGTGATGTCCTGGACGAAGGAACGGTCCACCTTCACCGCATCGAGGGGAAAGCGTTTGAGGTAGGAAAGGCTGGAATAGCCGGTGCCGAAATCGTCCACCGACAGGCGCACGCCCAACTGGCGCAGTCCGGCAAGGACCGGAATGATCTGCTGGACGTTGTGCATGAGCACGCTTTCGGTCAGCTCCAGTTCGAGCCGGTCGGCGGGGAAGTCGAGCCGCGCGAGGATGCCTTCCACCACCCCGAGCAGGTCGCTGTCCGCCAACTGGCGGGCGGAAAGGTTGACCGCCACCGCCGGCTTGCCGAGGCCGGCCTCCATCCACTGTTTGACCTGCCGGCAGGCGGTTTCGATGGCCCATTCGCCGACCTGGTTGATGAGCCCGGTTTCTTCCAGCAGCGGGACGAAATCCCCGGGCATCGCCAGGCCCAGGCCGGGGCGGTTCCAGCGCAGCAGCGCCTCCATGCCGACGATCTCCCCGGAACCGCAGCTGACCTTGGGCTGGTAGTACAGCTCGAACTCACCGGCGGCGATGGCGCGGCGCAGGTCGGCTTCCAGGCGCATGTGCTCCATGGCGCGCTGGGTCATGGCCGGCGAATAGTACTGATAGGCGTGGCGCCCTTCTTCCCGTGCCCGCTGCAGGGCGGCATCGGCGCAACGCAGGAGCGCTTCGGCATCGGCGGCGTCATCGGGGAAGAGGGCGATGCCGACACTGCCGCCGACCAGGATTTCCTGGTCCATGACGCGGAAGGGTTCGCCCAACCGCGCCAGCAGGCTGCGGGCCAGGTGGCCGGCCTCCTGGGCATCGCCGACCTGGGGCAGGATCAGGCCGAAAAGGTCGGCCCCCAGGCGTCCCGCCGAATCGCTGCGCCGCGTCGAGGCGGCGATGCGCTCTGCACACAACTGCACCAGGGTATTGCCGGCATCGGTACCGAGGGAATCGTAAACCACGGGCAAGCGATCCAGGCCCACCAGGACCACGGCCGCCTTGCCGCCATAACGCTCGCTCACCAGCAGGATATGGTTGAGGCGGTCGGCGAAGAGCAGACGGTTGGGCAGGCCCGTCAGTCCGTCGAAACGAACCTCGGCGGCCTTGGCCGTTGGCATCCCCGAATCCCCGACATCCATCAGCGTCCCCTCCGTTGTTCCCCGGAAACCTGGCCGCTGGGGCGGCCGGCGCGGTCCATTTTACCCATCCCGCCGCCCCGTGAGGCAGTCTTTCGCCGGAAAACGGAAGTCCACCTCCAGGATGTTGCGCCCGGCTTCCCGCCGATAGCGCATCGCTTCCGCCAACCCCCGCGCCAGGCCGAGGCCGAAACCGCCCGGACGGACTCCGTCGCTGACGGCCGGCGCCCGGTCGGTGGGATCGAAGGGCGGACCCTCGTCTCCGTAACGCAGTTGCGCTCCCCCCGGCGTGGCCGCCAGGGCGACGCTGACCATGCCCTCGCCGCCACCGGCGAAGCCATGGTCCACCGTGTTGACGAACAACTCCTCCAGCACCAGGCGCAGGCGGCGGGCGTCGGCTTCGCTCACGCCGGCCAGGGCGGCCTGAAGGGCGAGCCAGTCGAGCAGGGGCACCAAGCTGTCGTGGCGCGCCGGCAGCGAAATTTCCGTAGAATTCCGGTCCATGCCAATTAAATCGTCAGGGAGTCTGCCATGATTAGACCACATTGGGCCCTGTTCGTCGGCGCCTGCTTGGCGGTCGCGAGCGCGGTGGGCGAAGAAGCGCCGCCGGCCGGAACCGTCAAGACCAGCCGCGGAACGGTGACCATCGAGCGGGCGGGCACCCGCCTGCCGGCGCCGGTGGGGACCAGCGTCCATCCCGCCGACACCCTGCGGACCGGCCCCGACGGCAGCGTCGGCATTACCCTGCGGGACCAGACCTTGCTCTCCGCCGGTCCCAACTCGACGCTGACCCTCGACCGCTACGCCTTCGACAGCACCACTCACGCGGGTGCCATGGCGGCGACGCTGGGCCGAGGTACCCTGGCCGTGGCGACCGGAAAACTGGCCCGACAGGCCCCGGAGAAGGTGGAATTCCGCACGCCGACGGCCGTCCTGGGAGTCCGCGGCACCGAGTTCGCCGTCGAAGTGGCACGGGGAGGCGATGAATGAAGCTGGCCCTTTCCCTCACCCTGCTGGCGGCAATCCTCGCCGGCTGCGCCAGTGAACGGGTAGTGCTGCTGCCGGACGCCGGGAGCCGCGCGACGGCGCTGGTGGTCCGGAGCGGCCAGGAAGAGATCGTCCTCGACCGCCCCTACGCCGCCACCTTGCACCAGGCCGGCGCCGTTTCCGCCTACACCGCCACTCCCGACGAGGTGGCGGCGCGCTTCGGTGCGGCGCTGGGGGCGCAACCCACCCGGGCCGCCAGCTTCGTCGTCCATTTCGTCGAGGGCCGCGAGGAGCTGACGCCGGAATCCCTCCCCGAACTGGAGCGCCTCAAGGCCGAGCTGGCAACGCGGCCGGCGCCGGAAATCACCGTGGTCGGCCACACCGACCGGGTGGGCAGTACGGCCGCCAACGACGATCTGTCCCTGCGCCGGGCGCAAAGCGTCAAGGAAACCCTGGTGGCGGCCGGTTTTCCGGAAGGCATCATCGAGACGGCCGGCCGCGGCGAGCGGGAGCCCCTGGTGCCGACGGCGGACGAAGTGGCGGAACCCCGCAACCGCCGGGTCGAGATCACGGTCCGCTGAGCGGGCCCCGCCAGCGCAGGGCGAGGAGGGCCAGGTCGTCGGCCGGCGGCCGGCCGCCTTCGAAGCGGCGCACGGCGGCTCGCAGGTGCTGCAGGCAGTCCTCTGGGCGCTCGGCCGACGCCTCGGCCAGGGCCGCCGCCAGTCGCGCCCGGCCAAAGAACCCGTGCCCGTCCCTGGCTTCGGTGGCGCCGTCGGTGAAGAGGCAAAGCAGGTCGCCGGGCGCCAGCCGGGCGCTGGCGGTCCCGAATTCATGGCCGGGAAGGGCGCACAGCGGGGGACCGGCGACCCCGGCCACGTCGAGAGCCGTCACGTCGCCACCTCGCCGGAGCAGGGGGGCATCGTGGCCGGCGGAGGCGTAGCGCAACGTGCCATCCTCGAGATCGAGCACCGCCGCCAGGACGGTGACGAACATCATCTCCGGATTGCGCCGTTCCAGCTCCTCCTGCACCCGGGAAAGCGCCTCGCCGGGATCGGCGCTGCGCCGCGCCAGGGCGCCGGCGAGGACCTTGGCCACGGTCATGAACAGGCTGGCCGGCACGCCCTTGCCGGAGACGTCGCCGATGACCAGGCAGAGCCGCCGGCCGTCGAGGGCGAAACAATCGTAGAAATCGCCGCCGACGGCCCGCGCCGGTTCCAGCAGGGCGGCAACGCCAAAGCGCGGGTCGCCGGCGAAATCCCGGGCCAGGTCGGGCAAGAGGCCCATCTGGATGCGGCGGGCCGCGTCCAGTTCGCCGGCGTCCCGGGCTGCCGCTTCCCGGCTGGCCTGGAGATCGCATTCCACCTGCCGGCGCCGGCGATCGGCCACCATCAGGGTATGGCCGAGGAGGCCGAGGAAGAGGGGGTTGAGGAGTACCGCCACGGAGGCGCCGTCGAACAGCCAGTCGCCGGCCGCGAAGGCGGCGTAGCCCGCCAGCCACGCCGCCGCCAGGGTGCCGGCGCCGAGGGCGGCCGCCAGGGCCGGGCGCAGGCGGGGTACCGCCAGGGTTAGCAGGGTGCCGCCCAGGAGCAGGGCGGCCAGCTCCAGGCCCGCCATGGATGGTGGGCGGCGCAGCCCGTCGCCGGCCAGCAGGCTTTCGATGACCTGGGCGTGGATGTCGGCACCGTAGGTGGCCTCTCCCAGGGGCGTCACCACCCGGTCCACCAGCCCTTGGGCAGTGAGGCCGACGATCACCAGCCGGCCTCGCCAGGTGTCCGGCGATGCCGCGCCGGAGAGGACGTCGGCGGCCGAAATGTGCCGGTCGCCAAGGCTGTGGCCGAAATGGAGCAGCAACTGGGCATCGGGCAAGGTCGGCAGGCGATAGTCGCCGACCCCCGCGGCGGTGCCGGAAAAGGCCACGGCCTGGGCGCCCAGCGCCAGGCGCACCATCTCCAGTCCCAGGGTGGGCACCACCGCGTCGCCGATCCGCCCCAGCAGCGGCACCCGGCGCAGGACGCCGCGCTCGTCCTCGCCGCCGGCGAGATCGGGCGGCGCGTTGATGAGCCCCTGGCCCGCCGCCGCCGCTTCCAGTTCGGGACGGCTGACCAGGGCGGCGGGAAAGAGCGGGAGGGCGCCAGAATCCCCGCCTGCGGCGGTGGCCAGCGGGGTGCCGCGGGCGGGGAGGCGTGCTGCTGCCTGGGCCACCGGGGCGCCGGATAGCGCCAGCACCGTGGGCCCGGCGGCGAGGGCGGCGGCGAGCTGGCGGTCCGGATCGGGAACTCGGGCCAGGGTTGCGGGCGGCAGGCCGGGCAACTGGCGGGCCAGTTCCTCCGGAGAGAAGCGGTCGGGCTCGATGAAGAGGACATCGAAACCAACCGCCAGCGGCTGGCCGGCGAGGAGGTGCCCGGTCAGCCGGGCCAGCACGTCCCGCCGCCAGGGCCACTGGCCCTGGGCTTGAAGGCTGCGCTCGTCGATGGCGACCACCACCACCGGGACGGCGCTGCGGTCGCGGGGCATGAGGCGCTGCAGGTGATCGAAGTAGAGCTGGCGTATGCCGGCCAGCGGCGTGGCGTCGATGCGCGCCAGAAGCGCCGCGGCGGCCAGCAGGAAGAGGGTGGCGGCGAGGGCGACGGGGAGCGAACCGCGTGCTCCCCGGAACCGCTCCGGCATCAGGCGAGGGCCTTCACGGCCGCGTCCGCATCGGGAAAGCAGGGCACGATCAGCTCGAAACGGGCAATGGCAAACACCTCCCGGACCAGGGGCTGCAGACCGGTGACGCCCATGCGTCCGGCCTGCCGCGCCACGACCATGAGGGCGCGCAGGCCGGCGCTGGAAATGTAGTCGACGCCGGAAATATCCAGGACCAGCGGCCCCCGTACCGGCGCCGCGGCAAGCATGGCCTGCAGCGACGCCAGGAAGGCGTCGGCACTGGCGTGGTCGATCTGGCCGCTGGCGGCGACCAGCAGGGCGTCGGATCGGTCGAGGCGAATAAGGTTCATGGCGGCTTCCGGGGGCAAGGGCGCGGTCCGATTATGCCATACGGGCCGATGGTGGGCCGGGCCGGCGCAGCCATCGCGATCGTGAGAAAATATAGCTTTTGGCGCGGCGCATCGACTGAACCTTTTTCGCCCGTTGCCGGTCTGTGCTCCACCCATTCGCTTATTTCCCTGCCGATGCCCCAGCCGACTCCCCTGTTTTCCTACCGCAAGTTCTGGGCCCAGCGCTTCGGCAAAGCCCCTTTCCTCCCCATGAGCCGCGCCGAGATGGAGGCCCTGGGCTGGGATTCCTGCGACGTGATCCTGGTCACCGGCGATGCCTACATCGACCATCCCAGCTTCGGCATGGCCCTGGTGGGGCGGCTCCTGGAGGCGCAGGGCTTCCGGGTCGGCATCATCAGCCAGCCGGATTGGCATTCGGCGGCGGATTTCAAGCGCCTGGGCAAGCCCAACCTGTTCTTCGGGGTGACCGCCGGCAACATGGATTCCATGGTCAATCGCTACACTTCCGACCGCAGGATCCGCTCCGACGATGCCTACACCCCCAACGCCGAAGCCAACAAGCGCCCCGACCGGGCGGTGACGGTCTATGCCCAGCGCTGCCGCGAGGCCTTTCCCGGCACGCCGGTGGTGATCGGCTCCATCGAGGCCAGCCTGCGGCGCATCGCTCATTACGACTACTGGTCGGACAAGGTGCGCCGTTCCGTCCTGCCCGATTCGAAGGCGGACCTGCTGCTCTTCGGCAACGCCGAGCGGGCGGTGGTGGAAGTGGCCCACCGCCTGGCCCGGGGCGAGGCCATCGGGCAGTTGCGGGACATCCGCGGCACCGCCTTCATGGTGCCGTCCGGCTGGCTGCCTTCCGACGAATGGGGCGAGCTTGACTCCACCGAGGTCGATACCCCGGGGCCGGTGGGCCACCACCCCGATCCTTACGCCATGAGCCCAGCTGCCGCCACGCCTGCCGAAGCCGGGCAGCCGCAAGTGGTGCGCCTGATCAGCCGCGAGCAGCGCCTTGCCGCCCGCCGCGACCGCCGCGCCCATACCGTGGTGCGCCTGCCGTCCTACGAGGCGGTGAAGGACGATCCGGTCCTCTACGCCCACGCCTCCCGCACCTTCCACCTCGAATCCAACCCCGGCAACGCCCGCGCCCTGGTCCAGGCCCACGGCGAGCGGGACGTCTGGCTCAACCCGCCGCCGGTGCCGCTGACCACCGAGGAGCTCGACCGCGTCTACGAGCTGCCCTACGCCCGGCGCCCCCACCCGTCCTACGGCGAAGCGAAGATTCCCGCCTGGGAGATGATCCGCTTCTCGGT
>JRYG01004855.1_pt1 | contig 11405 bp, 7 predicted proteins | sample 235341 | NCBI WGS metagenome assembly JRYG01 (sample SAMN03074218, study PRJNA261478) | activated sludge metagenome | biome: Wastewater Treatment Plant; feature: Wastewater; material: Activated sludge; isolation source: activated biomass of a wastewater treatment plant treating hydrocarbon... ... | reverse complement strand
TTTAGGCACGAATTTGCTGGAATGCGGCGTTTCTCTGATCCCTGGCGGAAATATCTATGCGGGTATTCTGGGCCTTATCACCGCCGGGGTTGAAAACGGCCAGGAAAATGCCGACTGTTACCGCGGCTTTCGGCAAATCGGCTGGCTGGATATTTTGTATTACCCGGTATTTTCGTTAGATCCCAACGTCAAAAACGGCTTGCAGGGATATGCGGAAGAAGGTTTTATCGGTCCACAATCGCGTTTGAGTTACCAGATCCAATTTGAAAATAAAAATACCGCCACCGCTCCCGCACAGGAAGTGGTAATTATCGACACACTCACCTATAATAAAATCGACCTGTCAAACTTTTCTTTTGGCGCTTTTGGCTGGGGCGACACGCTGTTGTTCCCGCTTCCAGTTTCCAAAGAATTTGGTATCGATATCGACTTGCGCCCCGATAAAAATCTGATTGTGCGGGTTACAGGCGAATTAAACGAAACAGAAAAAATCGTCAAATGGCGGTTTTTATCTCTCGACCCTGCCACGATGGATCTCGTAACCGATGCACTGGGCGGCTTCTTACCTCCCAACAACACACCTCCAGAGGGAGAAGGATTCGTTACGTTTACTACCGGGCTATACGAGGATATTCAACACAATGAATTAATTGAAAATAAGGCATTTATTGTATTTGATGTCAATGCCCCTATTATTACCAACCTGCACCGAAACAGGTTTGATCTCGTAGCGCCTGTAAGCGAATTAAGTTCAGCGATTGTCTCTACTACCGATACTCTGATAACCCTGAATTTATCCGCCTTTGACGATGAAAGTCGGGTACGCGACGTGGAGATTTGGGTTTCTGAAAACGACAGCGCTTATGTCTTTAACCAACGCGCTGCAAACAATGCAGTTCAGATTAGCGGCAAGCCAGGGTTTCATTACAAGTTTTACAGCGTTGCCATCGACAGCGTTGGCAACCGCGAAGAAGCGCCGTTGGTTGCAGACGCTGAAGTCTCAATCCTGGTTAACACTGTAAACCTGTCAAACATCAGCAACATCCGCCTTTATCCCGTTCCCACAGCCAACCTGCTAACCCTGGAAATGAATCTGTTAAAATCTGCTGATCTGGTTATCAGACTGGAAGACGGATTGGGCAAAGTGGTTCAACCCCTGTTTAGCGGGAATTTACAACAGGGCTATCACCGGCTGCCGTTCAAACTTCATGCGGCTCCAGGTATGTATTTTCTGTATATCAGCGACGGAACAGGAAGCAAAACTGAGAAAGTGATCATTGTCAGGTAAAATAGTATACCACAGCAGGCCTATATTTTAAGCCGGAAAATCAGGCTATTTTGTAGGCCTGCTTTGAAATATTGGCGAGTCGGGCAGTGGTTCCACAATTTTCAATAGCAAACAAATACATTCAATTATTTTTGTCGCAACAAGTGGTTATTAATGAAAAAACTATCTCTTACAGTATTCACGTGTTTAGTTTTTATGGCTATCCACGCCCAACAACTCGCTTTTGACTGGGTCGGCGCCTTTCGGGGCCTCAATTCTGATCTCGGACATGCGATCAAAATAGATGCACAGGGCAATATGATTACGGCGGGGTCTTTTGAGCAAAATGTAGATATGGACCCCGGAACAGCCGGCGCGCAAGTACAGGAGCTCAACTCAAACGGCGAGTCGGATGTCTTTGTCTCCAAGCTCGGCCCCCAGGGAAACTATATTTGGGGGCTCCAAATCGGCGGCGCCGGCGAAGATGTCGCCTACGACGTAGAGCTTGACGGCGCTGGAAACAGCTACATCACCGGCGCTTTTCAACAAACCGTCGATTTCGACCCCGGTCCAGATACCCTTGAGTTAACTGCCGTTGGCGACTACGACATTTTTGTCGCCAAAATAGACCCGCAAGGCCAGTTGGTTTGGGCCCGGCAGATAGGCTCGCCCGCTAACGACCATGGCTTTGGGTTATGCCTGGATGCAGGTGGCAACTTGTGGGTGACCGGGCAATTCAGCGGCCTTGCCGACTTTGATCCGGGACCCGGAGAATTCTGGGCTAATTCACAGGGGTTAACCGATATTTTTGTACTCCAATTAGACGCTTCCGGGCAATTCCTGTTGGCTCGCACCTTTGGAGGGGCCGGCGATGATGCCGGAAACGACATCTGTTCGCTGTCCGGACAAGGTATCGCCCTGACAGGCCGCTTTTCCTCAAACGTTGACTTTGATGCCTCGGCAGGCGGATCAATGCTCACCTCAGCGGGGCAATTTGACGCATTTGCCTTTACTATGAATGACTCGGGGGATATACTTTGGTTAAAACAATTCGGCGGCACAGGATGGGATGTCGGCCGTGGCGTAACCGCCGACAACCAGGGGAACATTTATTTCGTCGGAGAATTCAGCAATATGGTGTTTTTTCACCCCGGAAATACAAACTATTTGATCAATACCACGGGCGATTACGGCTCATATATTTTCAAACTGCAACAGGACGGCACGCCGATCTGGCTTCGCAAATTGAGCTCTTTAAACAACAGAACCAGCGCCGAAAAAATCGAAGTAGGCGCCGATTTAAGCGTTTACGTTACCGGTTATGTTTATGGCATAGTAGATTTTGACCCCGGTCCGGGAGAAAATTTCATTTACGGCTCGTCTTATTTCGATATTTTTCTTTTAAAATTAGACGCCGAAGGCCAATTTCAATATGCCCGGCGACACGGATTTACCGGCTTTGACTCGGGTAGAGGACTGGCTGTTGATGAAAACAACTACGCTTATGTTACCGGGTCTTTTGCCGGAACGGTATATTTCAATAGCACAACACCCAGTCAATCCGCCAACTTCAGCCTCGACGCTTTTATTCTAAAATTGCAACCTTGTACCCCCACCCAGCAGTCATTAGTCATAAATACATGCGGACCGGTTACTATCAACAACCAGACCTATGAACAAACGGGGATGTACACCCAAAAACTGGTTAATGCCAAAGGCTGCGACAGCCTCTTGTTCATCAGCCTGAGCGTTTATGAGCCGACTTTTCAGACCAACACAATAGTATCCTGCACACCTGTGCAATATAGCGGCCAACTTTACGAAGAGAGCATCACTCTGGTAGAAGTATTAACTGACATAAACGGCTGCGACAGCACGGTTACCACCCATATCATCATCAACGGCCCCAGCACAGCAATCGAGGTACAGGGCAGTACACTCATTGCCCAGGAAACCGGCGCAACCTATCAATGGCTTGATTGCGGGCAGGGCGGCGCGCCTGTTTCAGGGGCCACCGGTCAGCATTTTACGCCCGAAACGAGCGGCAGTTACTCGGTGCAAATTACCACAACATCGGGGTGCAGCCTGGTGTCGGAGTGCATCCCCGTGACTATCACGGATATTGCCCATCCTGAATTGAACCGTTTGATGTTGTTGTTTCCCAATCCGGGTAATAATCAGGTACAAATACGCACGACAAACACCCCTCAAAACAGCATACTAACCATTTACGATTCCTTTGGGCGAAAAATCGAACAAATATCAATAAACCATACAGCAGATATCTACATCAATACAGACTTATGGCCCTCAGGCATGTATATTTTTAAAATAAACAGGGATGGTTTGAAAGGGTATGCAACCTGGATAAAAGGGGAATAAAAGGCGGGGGGTTATATTGACGCCAACTTCGATAACCATCGCCCGATTCCATTATAAAAAGATTCTTTTTTCAAAACCAGCCCCATCTCATTAAATAAATCTATCAATCCCTTGTCATTATTATGATAAGCAATTTCAATAGCATTATTGCCTCCAAAACCGGCTTTCATGTAGGGATCCGCGCCGTTTTCGATTAAAAACCGGACCATCTCCGCATTTCCCAATTTGGCGCTTTCGATCAATACTGTCGTCACCACCTCGGGGTGCTCATAATTAATATCAATACCGTTATTGAGGTGGTATTTCACCAGTTCGAAGTCGCCGTTTTCCACGGCTTTGAGCATATTTTTCCAGTCGCCTGAGGGCATGTAGGTTGTGGGTTGTAGGTNNCAATAGTCTAACAGTCTAACAGTCCAATAGTCCAACAGTTCCAGAGACCGCCCCTTCCGCACGGTCGGTTGTAGGTTGTAAGTTGCAAGTTTGTTTATAGGGCTACCGACAACTGATTTTCAATCCATTAAACATCCCTACCCTACTCTTCCAACATCTTCCTCAGCTCATTCAGTTTCAGCATACACTCAATGGGTGTCATCGTATTCAGGTCGAGGTTGAGCAGGGCTGCTTTGAGCTTGCCTGCCATGGGGTCGACGGTTTCGAAAATGCTGAGTTGGAGGGGCGCCTGGATGTTTTTGGTATCGGGGCGTTGCACCTGGGTGGCGCCGTCATCTTCTTTACTGATGTGTTGTTGTTCCAGTTGAGCCAAAATGTGGATAGCGCGTTCCACAATGCTGCGGGGCATGCCGGCCATCTTGGCCACGTGGATACCGAAACTGTGTTGGCTACCGCCGGGCGATAATTTGCGCAGGAAAATGACCTTCTGACCCGATTCGCGCACGGCCACGTTGAAATTTTTGATGCGATCAAACTGCTCGGCCAGTTCGTTGAGCTCGTGGTAGTGGGTGGCAAACAGAGTTTTGGGCCGCGCAAAGCCGTTGTTATGCAGATATTCGGCGATAGCCCAGGCAATAGAGATGCCGTCAAAAGTACTGGTGCCCCTTCCGATTTCGTCGAGCAGAATCAGGCTGCGGTCGCTGATGTTGTTCATAATACTGGCCGTCTCGTTCATTTCTACCATAAACGTAGACTCGCCGGAAGAGATATTATCGGAGGCGCCGACCCGGGTAAAAACCTTGTCGACTATACCGATATCGGCGCTGCGGGCGGGTACGTAGCAGCCCATTTGGGCCATCAGACAGATGAGGGCGGTTTGGCGCAGAAGGGCCGATTTACCCGACATATTGGGGCCGGTAATCATCATAATTTGCTGCGACTCGCTATCGATGAAAACATCATTGGGCACAAAGTTTTCACCCAGCGGCAACTGCTGTTCAATGACCGGGTGACGGCCTTCTTTGATATCTATAGCCAGCGAGTCGTTGATCGTAGGCCGGTTGTACTGGTTTTTGGCGCCCACTTTGGCAAACGACAACAGGCAGTCGATACGGGCAATGAGCGCGGCATTGTGTTGTATAGGCTGGATATAATCGGCAATAGTATACACAAGTTGCTGAAAAAGCTGCTCTTCCAACTCCAAAATCCGTTCCTCGGCGCCCAGGATTTTGGCTTCCAGTTTTTTGAGTTCGTCGGTGATAAAACGCTCGCCGTTGGTGAGCGTCTGTTTGCGCACCCAATCGGGCGGGGTTTGATTCTTATACTTATTGGTGACTTCGATATAGTAACCGAAAACGGTATTAAACCCGATTTTCAGGCTGCTGATGCCCGTGCGTTCAATTTCTTGTTGCTGGATTTTCTGGAGTAAATCCTTGCTATTGTGAACAACGTGCCGCAGTTCGTCCAACTCTTCTGAAACGCCGTCGGCCATCACCCCGCCTTTAGCGAGGTTGGCAGGCGGATCTTTCACCAATTGTTTTTCTATAAGTTCGCGCAAAATAGGACATGGGTTGAGGCCCTCGGCCATTTTAACCAAAATCTCATGCCCGCTTTCGGCAAATGCAGTTTTTACAGGTAAAATAGCCGCCAAAGCCCGCCCCAACTGCACTGCTTCACGGGGATTGACCTTGCCCAGGGGCACTTTGGAGATCAAGCGCTCCAGATCGCCGATTTGCCGGATATTTTGCTCGATCAGTTTGCTCAACTCGTCATTTTCCAACAAAAAAGATACCATATCGAGCCGGGCTTCGATTTCTCGAGGATTGCGCAGGGGCAGCACCACCCATTTGCGCAGGAGCCGGGCGCCCATTGGTGAAATGGTGTGATCGAGAATGCGGATCAGCGGAACGCCGGTCTCGTGAGAACTATGCAGCAATTCCAGGTTGCGAATAGTAAACCTGTCGAGCCATACATAGCGCTCGGACTGTATGCGGCTGATGGCCGTGATGTGCTTGAGGTTTTTATTTTCGGTAGTGGCCAGGTAGTGCAAAACGGCGCCGGCAGCCATCTGCGCCTGTTCCATTTCTTCCATGCCGAAACCCTTCAGATTTTGCACCTCAAAGTGGGCGGTGAGTTTTTCGCGGGCATAATCGGGGGTATACACCCATTCCTCCAGCGCAAACGTGTAGAATTTGTCGCCGAAGTGTTTTTCGAACTCCTTGCGTTTGTCTTTGGAGAATATAACTTCAGAAGGGTTAAAGCTTTGCAACAATTTGTCAATATACGCCAGATCGCCCTCGCAGACCAGGAATTCGCCGGTAGATATATCCAGAAATGCCAGCCCCAGTTCATCTCTTTTTCCAAAATACAGCGAAGCCAGGTAGTTGTTGGTTTTGTGATCGAGCAATTTGTCGTCGATGGCTACGCCAGGGGTAACAACCTCTGTAACGCCGCGTTTGACGATTTTTTTCTGGGGCGAAGGTTTTTCAAGCTGTTCGCAAATGGCCACGCGATAACCGCCGCGAACAAGCCTGGGCAGGTACATATCCAGCGCGTGGTAGGGAAAGCCTGCCAGTTCAACGTCGCTGCCGCCGTTATTGCGACTGGTAAGCACTATACCCAATACCTTGGCCGTCTTGACGGCGTCTTCGCCGAAAGTTTCGTAAAAATCGCCTACGCGAAACAACAAGATGGCGTCGGGGTATTTCGCCTTCACCTTGTAGTATTGTTCCATCAAAGGCGTCGTCTTGCCGGTATCGGTAGAAGTGTTCATTGGGTAAACTTGTAATTCAAATTTTAGCAATTTTCATGATCGGCAAGATATAGCATTTTGACAACAAGCGAATTAGCGCTTGCTTTTCTTGCAAAACTTTTTGGCTTGTATACGGTAGTGCAAGCCTGCCTGGCAAAGATAGGCAATTTGGGCAATATTGCGCAGCCCGCGACAGGCAGCCGAATTTACATAAACATAACATTCCCTTGTCCTTCAATTCATCTTAAGGTCATAACTTTTCACGCTGAAAAACAGCTCATTTTATCATGGCAGATTATTTTCTGTTTATCGTTGTAATTTTGGGCATTCTTGCCATTTCCGACCTCGTGGTAGGCGTTAGCAACGACGCAGTAAACTTCCTCAACTCAGCAATAGGCTCAAAAGTCGCACCCTTTAAAGTGATTATGATCATTGCAGGCTTGGGCATCGCCATCGGCGCTACCTTCTCGAGCGGCATGATGGAGGTAGCGCGCAAAGGCATTCTCAATCCCGAAGCCTTTTATTTTACCGAGATCATGATCATTTTCCTGGCAGTCATGCTCACCGACGTTTTCCTCCTGGATTTGTTCAATACATTTGGGTTACCCACTTCTACAACCGTTTCTCTCATATTCGAATTGCTGGGCGGTGCAGTTGTGATAGCTATCATTAAATTATATCAACAAGGACAAGGCCTCGACAACCTGGCTTATTATATCAACTCCTCAAGCGCGCTGGCCATTATTTCAACCATCCTGTCGTCGGTTGCTGTAGCCTTTGTAGCTGGTATCATAGTGCAATACTTATCCCGGCTATTATTTACCTATCATTACGAAAAGCGACTATCCAGAGTAGGCGCTATCTGGGCCGGACTTGCGCTTACACTGCTCACTTACTTTTTGATTTTCAAAGGATTAAAAGGCACTTCTTTTATACCAAAATCTACTATTGACTGGATCGGCGCAAACACAGGCATTCTGCTGACCGCAGCATTTGTTGTTTGGACCATCGTTATGCAACTGCTTCATCTGATCTTCAAAGTTAATATGCTGCGTATCGTAGTATTGTTCGGCACTTTTTCGCTCGCTATGGCTTTCGCAGGCAACGATCTTGTGAATTTTATCGGCGTGCCTATGGCCGGTTTTGAAAGTTATAGAATTTGGATTAATTCAGGTGCAGAAGCAGGCAGCCTTACTATGGGGTTACTGGCAAGACCCGTACAGGCTGACGTTATCATTTTATTAATTGCAGGAATAATTATGGTGACCACCCTATGGTTATCGCGCAAAGCGCGCACCGTAACTGAAACTGAAGTCTCATTGGGCCGCCAGGGTGAAGGCTACGAAAAATTTTCCTCCAATGCCGTAGCCCGGGGCTTGGTGCGCTACACCATGGTTTTGAGCAAAGCGTTAACCAGTGCCATTCCGGAGCCTTGGATGCGCCGGCTGGACAATCGCTTTCAAAAAGTTGACATCAACAAAGAAAACGGCGGCAGTGAAGCCGAAGCACCGGCCTTCGACCTGGTGCGAGCCGCCGTCAACCTCACCGTAGCCAGTAGCCTGATTGCCTTTGCCACCTCGCTCAAACTGCCGCTGTCGACAACTTACGTCACTTTTATGGTAGCCATGGGCACGTCTTTGGCCGACAGGGCCTGGGGCCGCGATAGCGCCGTATTCCGGGTGGCCGGCGTAATCAATGTAATCGCCGGGTGGTTTGTGACAGCCATTATTGCCTTTACCGTTGCAGGACTTAGCGCCGCCATCATGTTTATTTTCGGCGTCTACGGCGTCGTCGCTTTGCTGGCCGTACTGATTTTTATCGTTGCAAAAACTTTCGCATTGCACCGCCGAAAAGAACAAACCAAAGCCAGGGTCAAACAATTTGAACAAGGCCGCGACAGCCTTTCTGTGGCAGATATGATGGAAGAAACGGCAAAAAATGCCGGAAAAACGCTGCAACTGGTTGCCGAAACCTACCGCAAGGCACTGGAAGGGCTCATTAACGAAGACAGGTCAAAAATCAACAGCGCCAGACAAAACCTGCAACAACTCAAAAAAGACAACGACAACCTCGAATACAAAATATACCACGCCATCAAACGCCTGCAAGATAAAGCGCAAAAAGGCCGGATATATCTGCTGGTATACGACCTTGAACAAGATGCGCTGCAATCTGCCGAACTAATAGTGGATGCCTGCAGCGAACACGTTGAAAACAGCCTCCCTGCCCTCCACCCGCAGCAGGTTAAGCGCCTGAGCGAGGTATTGGATGCCCTTGTCGCTTACCTCTATCAAATTGCCGACAACCTGGAGCGAATGGAATTCGAAGCGCTGGATCGCCTTGTCGATGAAAAATACGCCCTATTTGATATGTTGGAATCGCAATTGGCCGCGCAACTGGACGGCATTAAAAACAATGGCTACGGCTTGCGCAACAGCATGCTGATGTTCAGCCTCAAGCTCGAAACCAAAGACATCATCGCCATTGCCTCCCGCCTGGCGGCCTTGTATAGCCGGGCTAAGGAAGAAGAACAAATTATGCAATTGGTGGCCGACTAACCAAGCGAACTACCATTTGCGGCCATAAACCACTCCTAACGCAATATGGCTCAATGCTACTGTTGACCGCGGAATTATTTGATTTGTAACCCAGGTCATTTCTCCATTGTCGTTCCATTGATAATATCCTCTGCTGTAAGGTCCTAGTTTCATGCCCGGCGTGAGATAAAATTGAGCCTCAATGTTAAATATGCTCCGTGCGGATTTGATAATCGGCACGCCGCCCGCACACATCAAACCGGGCTTAAGACGCACAAAAGGCTTTGCCGCCGAGGGATCTATTCTGACAACGTGCACAGCCGGCCCTGCGGATAGATAGCCATTCTTGAAATACCATTTATAGTGCGCGCTCATGACAATGTCAAAAAATACAAACTCGATATTGCCTTGTTCTTTGTTATAACCTCTCGCAATTCCGCTGTTGGTTAAAGCCAACCGAAGTCCGGCTGCCCTTGTGGCGCTGGTGTATTGTTCATATTGGAGGCTGACATTGAGAAAAGGCAAATACCCTGGATTGCGATGCCCTGAACCAAACCAACCCGCCGGTGTATAATCGTCAAAGTCGTATTTATTCATTAGCGATTTAAAATCAGAACCGGTACCCCACACCGGGAGTCCCCATTGCATCGACAAGGAGCGGCGAATACCCGGTGCTGTATCCTCAGCCTTCCCGTTTTGCGCTGCCAACGCTAATCCTGTGAAACATAAAGCTATTGTAATAAGCAGATTTTTCATCAACCTTGTTTCGTCCTGTTCAGAAAAGACATTACCTGATCATTTATATTATTGCGAAAACGCTTTAGAGGAAAGTTGGGCAAAATACGATATTCTGCCAAATACCCTTATTTTTGCGGCCAGTTTTGATTCACCCGCTATAAACAAAGCGCCATGAGCGAAATTTTTCAGATCATAGTTGACTTCGTCACCAACCTCAACGACCAGGCCTTTCTGGCAGAATTGGTTCGCAAATACGATACGCTGGTATACATTGCCTTGTTGCTGATCATCTTTACGGAAACCGGACTGGTAGTGATGCCCTTGTTGCCGGGCGATTCGCTTTTATTTACCGTGGGCGCCCTGGCAGCAGCCACCAACCAGCTCAATATCTGGCTGTTGATGCCGCTGATGGTATGTGCCGCATTGTTGGGCGACAACGTCAATTATTTTGCCGGCAGGTATTTTGGCAGGCAGGTGGTCAAACGCGAGCGCATTTTTCTTTTAAAAAGGGAATACATCGAGCGCACACAGGAATTTTATCATAAATACGGCGGCAAAACGGTCATTATGGCGCGTTTTGTGCCTATTGTGCGCACCATTGCGCCTTTTGTAGCCGGCGCCGGCGAGATGCACTACCGCAAATATATCCTCTACTGCATCGGCGGCGCTATCTTGTGGGTATTCAGCATCACGCTGATGGGCTATGCCTTCGGCAACATACCGGTGGTTAAAAATAACTTCGAAATCGTCGTATTGGGTATCATTTTCGTATCTGTGCTGCCCATGTTTTACCACTGGGCCAAGGCAAAATGGGCGGCAAAAGCCAAGTAGCAGTCGGTTTTCATCTACAGATACCCGCCACGCCGGCATTGGTTACCCTGACTACCTCCGCAGGCGCCACGCCGATTAGCAGTCCGCGCTGCCCGGCATTGATATAGATGCGCTCCCACGACAAAGCCGATTCGTCGAGCCAGACCGGGTAGTTTTTTTTCATGCCCACGGGCGAGCAGCCGCCGCGGATGTAGCCGGTGAGGGGTTGCAAATCTTTGAGCGGTACCAAACCTATCTTTTTATTGCCGGAGTGTTGCGCCAGCAATTTAAAATCGAGTTCCTTATCGCCAGGCACTACGGCCACCAGTATGCCGGTTTTGTCGCCCGTGGCTACCAGCGTTTTATACACCTGCTCCGCCGGCAGTCCCAACGAAGCCGCAATAGTAGCCACGCCCAACTGATCGGGGTCGTAATTGTACGGCGCCTCGACATACGCCACCCCATGACTATCGAGGATGCGCATGGCATTTGTTTTTTTCATGTTTATGGGTTTATTGGTTTATTGGTT
>JRYG01002418.1_pt1 | contig 11428 bp, 9 predicted proteins | sample 235341 | NCBI WGS metagenome assembly JRYG01 (sample SAMN03074218, study PRJNA261478) | activated sludge metagenome | biome: Wastewater Treatment Plant; feature: Wastewater; material: Activated sludge; isolation source: activated biomass of a wastewater treatment plant treating hydrocarbon... ... | reverse complement strand
GCCGTGATCTCGGCACCAACCTCGATCAGGTTTTCGGGGCTGACGCGGAACTCGGCCAGCTTACGCTTGGCTTCCACCTCGGCGACGGCGAACGTGCCCTTCTCCGACTTCGTGAGCCGCGAGGGCTTGCGGGTGCCGGCGCCGACCTGATCGCCTTCAACTTCGCGGGACCGGGTCCTCACACGATCACTCCGGCGACCCAGTACCCGCAGCTCACCGGTCCCACCGTGGTCGATGGCAGCACTGAAACCGACGAGATCATTCTCGACGGCACCCTGACCACCTTCGATGTGGCGCTTTGGCTGGACGGGAACGACTCCTCGGTCGTCGGTCTCTCTCTGGTCAGGTGGGGGTACGGGGTCTACATCACCGGTGACAGGAACCGGGCGGCGGACAACCGGATCGGCACAAACGAGGCCAACGGGGCAGGTCTCGGCAGCACGGTCGTCGGCGTCCTGGTCGACGAGGGGCAGGACTCGGTGATCGAGGACAACGTGATCGCCGGCAGCGCCCAGCAGGGGATACGGGTTTCCAGTGGGGAGGTTCAGGACCTGAAGATCCAGGGCAACCTGATCGGGACCGACGGCACCGGCACGGTTGCCCTGCCGAACGCCGAAGGAATCTCGATCCGCGATGCGGACGGCACCCTCGTCGGCGGTTCTCCGGCCGAGGCCAACCTGATTTCCGGCAATGCCGGCCCCGGCGTGCAGGTCACCGGCAGTGCGACCGACAGCAACGACGGGAGCGTCGTCAGCAACAACCGCATCGGAACCAATCTCGCGGGCACGGCTGCCCTGCCGAACCTGATCGGAGTGTCGATCCGGGGTGACTCCCGTTCGACAGCGGTCGAGCAGAACCTGATTTCCGGCAACAGCGACACCGGCGTCCACTTCGAGGACACCGTCGGAGTGCCCAACACGCCGTCGGGTGCGACCGTCACCGGCAACCGGATTGGCCTGGATGCCGCCGGAAACGCGATTCTGGCCAACGGCCGGGCGGTCAACTTCGTTGACGTGGCCAACCCGTTCGGGGCTGGCAACGTGGTCGGAGGTGTAAGCGGCCTGACTGCCGGCGCCTGCACGGGAGACTGCAACGTGATCGCCGGTTCGACGATCTACCCGGGCCTGGTGGTCGGCAGCAACTCGGACCACGTGGCGATTCTCGGCAACCAGATCCGGGACAACTTCGGCCTGGGTATCGACCTCGTCGCCCTTCCCGCCGGAGTCACCCCGAACGATCCGGGTGACGCGGACACGGGACCGAACGGACTCCAGAATTATCCGGTGATCGACGCGGCCCTCGCGGTCGGCGGCAACCTGCTGGTGACCGGGTCGCTCGACTCGACTCCGGCCGGGGACTTCCGGATCGAAATCTTCGGAAGCCAGACCCCTGACCCCTCCGGCTTCGGGGAAGGGGAAAGCTACCTCGGAGGTTTCGGGGTGGAGACACCGGCCGGGGACTCGACGGTCCCGTTCGCCAGGGTTCTGGCGACCCCGTTCACCGGCGGCTCCACTCTCAGTGGCACCGCGACCAGCCTTGACCCGGTCGGAAACCGACCGGTCACCTCCGAGTTCGGTCCCCAGTCCGATGAGGGTTGTGACCAGTCCGGCGGCGGTTCCGGGGAGGAACTGATCGCCGGCGACAACGGAGAAGTGCTCTGCGGACTTGGTGGCGACGACAACCTCAAGAGCGGGGACGCCGGGGACATCCTCTCCGGCGGAACCGGAACCGACACCGCGGATTTCGGTGACCTGACCGCGAACGTCGGCGCCAGCCTCGCACTCGATCAGGCTGTCCACGGATCGATCGACATGCTGATCTCCATCGAAAATCTGACCGGGAGCCCGCAGGCGGACGTCCTCGCCGGTTCTGCGGACGGCAACCTGCTCAGGGGAGGCGAGGGTGCCGACCAGGTCAATCCCGGTGCCGGCGTCGACACCGTCTTCGGTGGTGGCGGGGGCGATTCAATCGTGGTCGATGATGGTGTCGCCGACGCCCTGGTCAACTGCGGCCCCGGCGACGACACTGTCACGGCGGACCCTTCGCTGGTCGAACCGGCATCACTGTTCATTGACTGCGAAACCATCGTCCGTCCGCTGGAACCGGAACCCACCTGCGAAACCGATCCCTCCCTCTGCCCGCCCACCTGCGAGACGGACCAGAGCCTCTGTCCGCCGGAACCGGTCATCTACAAGTGCGACGGGATCAAGGCCACCATCGTCGGAACCAACAACGGCGAGACGGTCAACGGGACGAACCAGCGGGACGTGATCGTCGCCCGGGCCGGCAAGGACAAGATCAACCCAAAGAAGGGGAATGACCTGATCTGCGCCGGTGACGGCGTTGACACGGTGACCGGCAGTGGAGGCAACGACCGGGCCCTGGGGCAGGACGGTGCCGACGTCCTGAAAGGCGGCGACGGCAATGACAAGCTGCTTGGCGGGGGGAAGGACGACAAGCTCTACGGCCACAACCACGGCGACATCCTCAAGGGCGGCGAAGGGTCGGACCGGCTCGAGGGCGGGGCAAACGCCGACACGCTCTATGGCGAAGGCCACGGCAAGGACAGGCTCTACGGCAATTCCGGCTTCGACAAGCTCAACGGTGGCGAGGGCGGGAAAGATTCCTGCGACGGAGGCACCAACAAGGACCGAAGGAAAGCCGCCGGCTGCGAGAAGCGCAAGCGGCTTCCCTGAATACCGGACCGACTAGATTGGTCCTGTGAACCCGCGCGACTATCTTGAAATCGACCGGCTCCTCTCGGACGAGGAGCGCCTGATCAAGGAGACCGTTTCACGGTACGTGAACGAGAAGTACCTGCCCGGCGTGGCTGAGCACTTCGAGAACGGAACCTTTGACGAGTCTGTGCCGAAAGCCCTTGGCGACCTCAACGTGCTGGGAATGCACCTCGAGGGCTACGGCTGTGCCGGCTCCAGCGCGGTCGCCTACGGGGTGGCCTGCATGGAACTCGAGGCCGGCGATTCCGCACTGCGTTCCTTCTGTTCGGTCCAGGGCTCGCTGGCGATGTTCGCGATCTGGAGGTGGGGCAGCGAGGAGCAGAAGCAGCGCTGGCTTCCCGGTCTGGCAGCCGGTGACTTCATTGGCTGCTTCGGCCTGACCGAACCCGACTCCGGTTCCGACCCGGGTTCGATGCGAACGACCGCTCGCCGGGACGGCTCCGACTGGATCCTCAACGGCTCCAAGATGTGGATCACTTCCGGGTCGATCGCCGACGTCGCGGTGGTCTGGGCCGGCACTGACGACGGGGTCCAGGGCTTCCTTGTCGAGAAGGGGATGGAGGGATTCACTGCTCCCGAGATGCACGGGAAGCTTTCGCTCCGGGCGTCGGTCACTTCGGAGCTGGCCTTCGATGACGTCCGCATCCCCGATGCCAACCGCCTGCCCGAGGTCCAGTCGCTGAAGGGGCCGCTCAGCTGCCTGAACGAGGCCCGCTACGGAATCGTATGGGGCGTGATCGGAGCGGCCCGGGCCTGCTTCGAGTCGGCCCTCGAATACTCGATGACCCGCAAGCAGTTCGATCAGCCGATCGCTTCCTTCCAGCTGACCCAGGCCAAGCTTGCCGACATGGCGACCAAGGTCCAGCAGGGTTACCTGCTCGCGCTCCGCCTCGGGCAGCTCAAGGATGAGGGCCGGATCGAGCCGGAGCAGGTCTCGATGGGCAAGCGGGCAAACGTGCGGATCGCGCTTGACGTGGCCCGGACCGCCCGGGGAATTCTCGGAGCCAACGGGATCACCCTCGAGTACCCGGTCCTCCGCCACGCTAACAACCTCGAGTCGGTGTTCACCTACGAGGGGACCGACGAGATCCACACCCTCTCGATCGGCATGGCGCTGACCGGGATCCCGGCCTTCCGCTGAAACTCAACGAAAGCGGGGGAACCCGGGCGCGTACCTGGGGAAGGTTCGCTTGTTCAGGAACCGCGAGAGCATCTTCCGGCCCTTCGGGAAGTTCTGGATCCGGAAGGAATTGGTGCTGCCGAAGTCCTGGTAGTAGACCAGCATCCGCACCTTGTCCCGTTTCAGCGCGAAGCTCATGATCCGCTTGATGAATCCGGGGCCGTCGCTGCCCCAGAGCCCGAACTCGGTGAGCGCCATCGGCTTGTTCTTCCTCAGCGACCAATTCTTGTAGAAGTTGGCCAGGTGCTTCCAGTTGTTGTAACGGTTGTAGAAGTCGGTGCCGACCCAGTCGACCCACTTCTTGCCGGGCCAGTACTTCGCCGGAAGGTTCGCCCGGACGGTCGGTGAACCAGCGGGGAGCGGGCTCCAGATAAGGGAGACGGGTGCCTTCGGCAGACGCCGGGGCAAGGTTCTAGCTTCGCCAGTCTTCTGGACCTTCGGCAGCCGGAGATCCCTCAGGCGTGCGTTGATGAACCCGCGCTTGGCGCCGCCACGGGTGATGATCGCAATGCGGCGGAAGGCCTGCTTGTACCACCCGTAGCTGTAGTCGCCGCCCCTCACGTTGCCGGAACAGTCGACCCCGGCGTAGTAGTTCAGGCAGCGGTTCGGTTCACCGAGGGGGCGAAGGTAGATCCGCAGGTTTCTCTTCGCCGCCTGGGTGTTGATCCGGATCAGGTAATCGTCACCCCGGCCCCGGGCAATCTGCTTCGGGGTGATCAGCTCTTCCCCGTTGTCTGCCCGGGTGGTCATGTGAAGCATCGGCCGGGCCTTGAGTGCGCGCCAGCGGGGAAGCGACTTGTTCCAGCTGTTGCCCCACTGATGGAAGGTCTGGATCACTGCAGATCGCTTGCCCACCGAGCGTGAGAAATCGCGGAAATCGTCCGCATCTCCGGTATCGGTGACCCCGAAGAAGATCTTCCCGGGGGGCGGTTTCAGTACGGCGGCATCGGCCCGCGGAGCGAGGCAGCAAGCCAGAAACAGGGCAGCGAGCAGTCCGGCCAGAACCGGTCGGAATTTGGTCAGGTGGGGGTGAACCATGGTTAAGGCAACCGGGCGAAGTGGCCTCGGTTGCGCTTTTCCACCATAGGAAAGGCCCCCGGGATTCGCTTCCGCGGGGGCCTCGATGAAGCAGACTTTTCAGTGCCGGGTCAGCCGACAGCCTCTTCGTCATCGCCCAGGACGATGATGCCCCAGGTCACCCAGACACACAGGATGAAGATGGCCAGCGACCACCACGGAAACGCGCCGCCGATCGAAAGCATCGCTCCGATCGCCCCGAGCGTTCCGCCGATCACGCCGACGATCCGGCCGAAGGCATTCCCGCCGAGCAGGGAGAAACCGCCGATCAGCTGGATCGCGCCGAGGATGATCGTGACCCACCCCATCGTGTTCAGGTTGCTCAGAATCAGTCGTGAGTCGTTTACCAGGATGTTCGCTTTGTCCAACGCGGCAATGCCGTAGATCACGTTCAGCACACCGAGCACAAGCAGCATTACTGCCGCAAAAGTCGCCCTTCCGGCTCCTCGCATTTGGTATCTCCTTCTGCGCCGCGTCAGCGGCGGGATCGGGGAAATGAAACTGACCCGAACCTAGGTGGGCCAGCCGGACGGTTCTTCACCCGAACCGGGTGAATCAGGGGCGTATCCTTTCGCCGGATGGAAAGCGCAGCAGGCACGAGGGGTGAAGGGCTTTCGGGGGGAAAGGGGGACGTCGATGGGCTGCTGCCGCGGGAGCGGCTCGTTTCCGGGCTCACATCGGCCGGACGACACCGGGTTGTGGTCCTCGAGGCCCCGGCCGGCTACGGGAAGACGACCACCCTCGATCTGTGGGATCAGGCAGACCGCCGGCCGTTCGCCTGGGTCCGCTGCGAGCCAAGGCACAACGACCCGGCCCTGATCTTCGAGGCGTTGGCGGCGGCGATCGGATCAACCGGTGTCGACTCCGACCTGATCGAATCGCTACGCCTGCCGACTCCGGATCTGTCCGTGCTTCTCGACCGTCTGGACAAGGTGATCAGTGGTGCCGACGCCTTCGTCCTAGTGCTCGACGATGCCCACCTGCTCGAATCCGACGCCGCCTGGCAGGTCCTGTACACGGCGATCTTCTCCCTGCCGGAAGGCTCACAGGCGGCTGTCGCTACGCGAAGTCGACCAGGATTGCCGCTTGGGCGGCTCAGGGCAAGGGGCGAGCTCTACGAAATCGCCGCCGGTGACCTCGCGCTCACCCGCAGGGAGAGTGGTGAGCTGCTGGCGAACCTCGACCTCGACCTTGGCGAAACGGCAAACCAGATATTTGAACTGACTGAAGGCTGGCCCGCGGCGCTCTACCTCGCGGGACTCGCGATTCGCCAGGGAGGGGCGCAGGAGGCGGTAACCGAGTTCAACGGAAGTGACCGGATGGTCGTCGAGTATTTCCACGACGAGTTCTTTCAGGAGATGCCGGAGAATGACGCGAGGTTCCTCTGGAGGACGTCGATTCTCGGTGAACTGAACGGACCGCTTTGCGATGCAGTGACCGGCGGGAAGGACTCGCGGCTCACACTCGATCGCCTCGCTGGCGAGAACGTGCTGATCGTCCCTCTGGATCGGGCCGGTTCCAGGTACCGCTACCACCACCTGTTCCAGGAGATGCTCTGCTCCGAGCTCGAGAGGCGGGAACCGGATCTGGTCCCGGACCTCCACTACCGTGCCGCAAAGTGGCTGGCCGCCAACGGTGACGTTCCCCGGGCGACCGACCACGCGATCAGCGCCGGTGACTTCGAACTGGCCGGCTCGCTGATCTTTCTCGACATTGCGGACATCACCGGCCGCGGCCGCGTCGCAACTGCCGACCGGTGGTTCGGGGCCATCGGTGACGACCGGATCGCGCGGGTGCCGGCCCTGGCCCTGGCGAGGACCCACCGCGAACTAGCGATGGGCCAGGGTGACGAGAGCTTCTACTGGCTCGGTGTGGCCGAGCGGCTGATCGAGAAGGATTCACCCTGCTACGGGGATCTGTTGATGATCAAGGCGACCATGGGCCCGGAAGGACCGGAGGGCATGATCAGGGACGCGACCCGTGGCGCGGAATTGCTGAGTCCGGACAACCCGTTCCAGGCACCAGCCCGACTGTACGAGGGCGTGGGCTACTTCCTGACCGATGACGACCGGGCCGAGGAAACATTGCGGGATGCCGTCGTGAAGGCGGCCGCGGTTTCCCCGCTGATCCAGAGCCTCGCGCTTTCCCAGTTGGCACTCCTGGAGGTCGACCTTGGCCGCGCCGACGATGCCTACACTCACATCACCAGGGCAAGGGACCAGGTCGAGCGCGCCGGCCTCGGTTCGATGGGATCCGTTGCGCTGATCTTCGCAGTGCTTGCCAAAGTCCTGATCAGGAACGGGAAATCGGAGGAAGCAGCGCTGGCGCTGGAGCGGAGTCGACGCCTCAGCGCGGAGATGGTCGATTTCATCGGCTGGTACGAGGCCGAACTCGCCCTGGTCAATTGCCGGACGCTGATCCGTAACGGGCAGTTCGAGACCGCAGCGGACATGATCTCCCGGGCCGAGGTTCTCGTTTCGAGACTCACAGGGGCAAGCAGGCTGGAACGCTGGCTGGCCGAGGCCCGCTCGGCGCTGGATCGTCCTGCGGCGGGAGCGATGAACCTGACAAAGGCCGAACTGCGCACCCTCCAGTTCCTGCCGAGCCACTACTCGTTCCGCGCGATCGGAGACCAGCTCTACCTTTCGCAGAACACCGTGAAGACGCAGGCGAACTCGCTCTACCGGAAGCTCGGGGTGAATTCCCGCGCCGAGGCGGTGATGGAGGGCCGCCGGCTCGGGCTGCTCGACGGAGAGCCGAGGTGAGCGGGCATCTTCATCCGCTTCGGGTGAGAGCCGGCACCGCCCGATGGCTAGATTGGACTGCGAAACCGGATCTGTTCACATTGGAAGGACTGCCACGTGAGTGAAGACATCGAAGAAATGGGCCCGATCGACTACATCCTGGTCGAGTGGACCGACAACGAACCCACTGGCGAAGCGATCCCCTATCTGATGGATCTCGTCGACAGTGGCCTGATCCGCATCATCGATCTCGCCTTCATCGTCAAGAACGAGGACGGCAGCGTGACCGAGATGGAGATCTCGGATCTCGGTGGTGACTCGGAAGCGTTTTCGGTCTTCGAGGGAGTGTCGACCGGCGTCCTCGACGAGAGCGATCACGCCGAAGCGGCCGAAGCGCTGGAGACAGGCAAGGCTGCCGCACTGCTCGTTTACGAGAATCGCTGGGCCGGGCCGTTCGCGGCGGCGGTTCGCCGTTCGGGCGGCCAGCTGGTCGCCAGCGGTCGCATTCCGATTCAGGCCCTGATCGCCAGTCTCGACGCAGCCGAAGCCTAGGACCACGAGAAAGACGAGGTAGAGAAATGCCAGGACTAATCAGAGGAGTCGCCCGGACCGCCGTCGTGGCCGGAACAGCGACCGCCGTCAGCAACCGCGTTTCCCGCCGCCAGGCTGCCCGTTGGGCCGAGCAGGACGGGCCCCAGTACGCGAATCCGCGCGCCGAGATGGCCGCGCCGGCCCAGGCAGCCCCACAGGCCGCCCCTGCCGAGGCAGCCCCGGACCCGATCGCGCAGCTCAAGGAACTGGGCGAGTTGCACCAGAGTGGCGTGCTGACCGACGAGGAGTTCGCCGCCCAGAAGGCGAAGATCCTCGGCAGCTAGGAACAACCACGCGATCCGGACTTCGCCGAATCGCAACAGTAACCCGCCCGATCAAGATATCGACGGGTGGATGATCGGGCTCTGCCGGGCGAGCGACTTCGCAATCATTGGGGCATGGAGGCCCAAGTCACCGACGAAGAATTCGAAGCGCTGATCGTGCGGGCGATCGAACGGTTGCCGGAGCAGTTTCAGGAAGTGATCGGTCAGGTTCCGGTCGTGATGTCCGACGAGGGTCGTGAGCGCCACGCCTACGGCCTCTATCAGGGAGACGGGATCGCCCGCGACAACTTCCCGGACCGGATCATCATCTTCAAGGACACTCTGGTCCGGGATTTCGGTCACGACCGGAAGCTGCTCGCCGATCAGGTGGAACGCACCGTCCGCCACGAGCTGGGACACCACCTTGGCTACGACGAGGGCGGAGTCCAGGGCCTCGGGCTGTGAACGCTCCCGGCCTGTAGGCTCGCGGCATGTCCAAAGCAACGCTCAACACCACGGCCGGGCCGATCACGATCGAGTTCTTTGACGAGGACGCGCCCAAGACGGTCGAGAACTTCCGCAAGCTGGCCGCCGACGGCTTCTACGACAACCTGACCTTTCACCGGGTGATCAAGGACTTCATGATCCAGGGTGGCTGCCCGGAGGGAACCGGGACCGGCGGACCGGGTTACACCTTCGAGGACGAGTTCAACGACCACAAGGTCGTGCGCGGCGCGCTGGCGATGGCCAACGCCGGCCCCAACACGAACGGCTCCCAGTTCTTCATCGTGACCATTCCCGCAGCCGACTGGCTCGACGGCAAGCACACCGTCTTCGGTGAAGTAGTCGAAGGGATGGACGCGGTCGACGCGATCGAAGGAACCGCCACCGACGGCCGCGACATGCCCCTCGAACCCCAGGTAATCGAGAACATCGAACTCTCGTAGCTCGCCGACTTGATTACGCCGCCGGGGACGCTTCCGGGTCCCCGGCCGTCTGGTCGATGTAGATGACCTGGTCGCCCTGGCGGAGGACTTCGCAGGCCGGTTCGCCCGGGCGGTGAACCCGGCCGTTCCGGATCACCGCGATCGCCGTCTCGGTGTGGAGCCGTTCGAGAGGTTCGCCGTCGACCGCGATGTGCCGTTCGTTGATGTCGAGGCCGTCGCCGAAGGTCAGCAGGTCGTTTACTACCCGGGCTGCCTCGGGAGTCTCGGCGGCCATGCCGAGGATGCGCCCGGCCGAACTGGACGAGACGATCACCTCGGTAGCCCTGGCCGAATCGAGCAAGTCGCGGTTCGATTCCTCCTTGCAGGCGGCGATCACGATGCAGTCACTGTTCAGCTCGCGAATCCTCAGGACGGTGAGAATCGTCTGCTCGTCCGAGCTTAGGGCGACGATCACCTTGCGGGCCGTGGCCACCCTTGCCGCATCGAGGATCGGGCTTTCGTAAGCCTTGCCGCTGATTCCTGTGATGCCCAGACGGTTGGCCTCGTCGAGAGCATCCTCGTTCTCGTCGATCACCACCACCTCGGTGTCCTCGTTGTGTTCGCGGATGTACTCGAATGCAGCCCGGCCCTTCACGCCGAAGCCACAGACCACCACGTGGTCCTTCAGGTCACGCTGCCACTTGCGAAGGCGAAACTGGAATCTGGACTGCTCGGCCAAGACCTGAAGCGTAGTACCAACCAGCAGGATGATGAAAAGGATCCGGATCGGAGTGACCACGACCGTTGTGATCAGCCGGGATCCCTGGGTTATGGGAACGATGTCGCCGTAACCGGTTGTGGTGATCGTCACCGTTGCGTAGTAGAGCGAGTCGATGAAGGTCAGCGGCTGGCTCGGATCCTCATTGTCGATGTAGGCGTCCCGGCCGATGTAGGTGATCAGGGTCACCAGCAAGAGCAGGCCGGTCGCCAGCCCGACCCGCTGGAGAATCGCCTTCAGAGGATCGGCCTGAACGCGGGCAAACCGGAACCTGGTCGGTGCCACCGGCAACGGAGGCGGTTGTCTGCGCTCCCTTCTCAAGTCGCAGCAGCATAGAGCGGCAAGGCGGAAACCGGCCCCGGACAGGTACCCTGCAAGACCCGTGTTTACCTCCCTGGAGTGTCATGTCCGAGTCTCTCGCTGACGGTTTCGAACCAGTTTCTTTCGAGCAGTGGAGCGAAGCTGCGACAAAGGGCGACGAGAACGTCCCGCTGATGACCCTGCTCGAGAACGGGGTCGAGGCCAAGTGGCTGTACACCCCCGCCGATGCGATCGCGCCTGACCCCGCCGGGCTGCCCGGCAAGGCACCGTTCGTCCGCGGGACCAGGGCCGGCCGGCACTGGCAGATCAGGCAGGAGCAGACCAACCCCGACCGAATCAGGGCGAACGCGGAGTTGCTGGAAGACCTGAACGGCAACGTCGGCGAGTTCACACTCCGGTTCGACCAGGCCGCCAGGGAGGCTGTGGCACCGGGCACCGGCGGGTTCGATTCGGGTCGCGGGGCCGACGGTATAGCGATCTCGAACCTGGATCATCTGAGCGAGGTACTCGAAGGGGTTCACCTGGACATGGTCCGCGTCGCACTCGAAGCGGGTGCAGCGGCACCGGCCGCGGCCGCCCTCCTCGCCGCCCAGTGGCGGGAGAACGGGATCGCTCCGGAAGCCGCAAACGGGTCCTTTCGTTACGACCCGCTGGGCACGCTGGCACGCACCGGTCAGCTCCCCGCGACCCCTGAGGCAGCTCTGGCGGAAGCCGGTGGCCTGGCAGCAGAAACGGCCCGGGACTGGCCCGCCGCGCGCGCACTCGCGGTAGCGACCGGCGTTTATGTGGAAGCGGGAGCGACGGCAGGCT
>JRYG01004784.1_pt1 | contig 11447 bp, 7 predicted proteins | sample 235341 | NCBI WGS metagenome assembly JRYG01 (sample SAMN03074218, study PRJNA261478) | activated sludge metagenome | biome: Wastewater Treatment Plant; feature: Wastewater; material: Activated sludge; isolation source: activated biomass of a wastewater treatment plant treating hydrocarbon... ... | reverse complement strand
ACGCCGCTGTCTACCTGGAAACACAGCCTGCGCTACCACCTGCTGGAAACCTATGCCGGCGCGTTGCCCGCCGCGTTCAATGACGAAGCCTTCGAATTCAGCCGGCTTTTTAGCGGCGCCAAGGCCCAAAAAACGCGATGGAAACGCGTTATCGAATCGCAGGAAGATATGATGGGCGAGCTGCTGGGACAATTGTATGTGAAAACGTATTTCGACGCCAAAGCCAAAAAACGCTACGAAGACCTGGTTGAGTCTATCCGCCAAGCCCTCAAAATTCGTATCGAACAACTGAGCTGGATGAGCGATAGCACCAAACAAAAAGCCTATGCCAAACTGGCCGCTATGAAGAAAAAAGTGGGCTATCCCGACAAATGGAAGGACTTCAGCGCTATGCAAATCGGTCGCAAAAGCTACGCCGACAACCTCATGAGCGCCCGCGAATGGTGGCACCTATACTACCTGGCCAAACTCGGCAAACCCGTCGACCGCGATGAATGGGATATGTACCCCCAAACTTATAACGCCTATTACAACCCCTCCAATAACGAAATCGTATTGCCCGCCGGCATTTTTACCGTGCCGGGCTTCAGAGACGAAGAACTCGACGACGCACTGGTATACGGCTATGCCGGCGCTTCTACGATCGGCCACGAAATTACCCACGGATTTGACGACCAGGGCCGGCAATTTGACGAAAAAGGCAACCTGCTGAGTTGGTGGACAAAAGATGACGAGGACAAATTTAACAAGAGAGCAGAGGTGATGGTCAACCAGTTTAACCAATACGAACCCCTGCCTGGCTACAAGATCAACGGCAAAGCCACCTTGGGCGAAAATATTGCCGACCTGGGCGGTATTTTGCTCGGCTGGGATGCTTTTGTGAAAACCAATCAATACAAGGAAAATAAACCCATCGCAGGCCTAACCCCGGCACAACGCTATTTCCTGGGCTATTCACTGGGCTGGCTGGGCCATATCCGCGAGGAAGCCCTCAAAACCCGCCTGCTGGTCGACGTGCACTCGCCCGCCAAGTGGCGCGTCAATGGGCCATTTGTAAGCGTGGACGCTTTTTATCAGACGTTTGGTATTAAACCGGGCGACGCTATGTATGTGCCCGAAAATAACAGGGTCCGGATTTGGTAAACCGCTCAAACTCTTTTTCCATGAACCCCCTGTTTTTTTCTTCGCCAGGTGAATTCAGACAATGGCTGGAAATTAATTTCGACAAGCAATCCGAACTGTGGGTGGGCTATTACAAAGTTAATACGGGCAAACCCAGCATGACCTGGAGCGAATCGGTCGACCAGGCTCTATGCTTCGGCTGGATTGACGGCATCCGCAAATCGATCGACCAGGAAAGCTACTGTATCCGATTTACACCCCGAAAACCCAAAAGCATTTGGAGCGCAGTTAATATCAAAAAAATTGAAGAACTGACGAAACGGGAACTTATGCATCCGGCCGGACTTGCTGCTTTTGCCTTGAGAACCGAGGATAAATCAGCCGTTTATTCCTATGAAAATGACCCGACTACACTCGACGCAGAACTGGAAAGCCAGCTTAAGGCGAATGGAAAAGCCTGGGCTTTTTTTCAAAGCCAACCCCCTTATTACCAAAAAACGGTTGTGCAGTGGATACTAAGCGCAAAACAAACCGCGACGAGGCAAAAAAGACTGGATGAACTTATTGCCGATTCTGAAAACGGACTAAAAATCAAACAACTGCGCCGTTAATTATTCATAAAACCCCACACTGGCCCCTACCCATTCCTTATCTTTATTGTAGCGCACTCCCACCATTTCGCCTTTGCTCAGGCGTATCAGGTTATTGACCAATATGGGGCGCTCTGCATGATCGGGCCATATCAGCATCATGCGCATTTCGCATTTAGCAGGTATATCGGGCGTTTCAATCACCCCGGCGTATTCTACCTTGCGCTGCAAAATGTAGTTGGAAGGATCTGTAATGGCCTCCAAATCGGCAGGCGTTGGGTTGATGATCACGCCTTGTCCGGAAAACGAGAAAAGCGGTTTTAATACGTATTTGTCCAGGTCGGCGGGAATGCCCTTGAGGTCGCTTACAAAATGCGTTTTGGGCACATACGGGCTATCGAGAAAAGGCATCGTATATTTGCTGATGCGGAAAAACCAGTTGGGATGACCTACCCATTGAGCATTGATGTCATCCGTCATTTCAAATCCTTTTTTCAAATCCTGGCGGCGCTCCAGTTCGTCAAAAATGATGCGGTTGTAAATGCGCTCAATGCCTGTCTTTTTACCGTCTTTGATGTAGTATAAGTCGCGGCCTTCCTTGATCACTTCGCTGATACACACAAATTCAAGGCCTATTTCTTTCCTGGAAATATAAAAATCGATGGCCGTATTTTGCCTGGCGGGTTCTACTTCAAGTAAAACGACATTTTCGGGCCGGCTGTCGCCAAATATTACCTCGCGCATCAATTGGGAATACGTTTCGGTCGTATATCCGTTGAAATGGTGGTGAATAGTAGCCGGTATCTGAAAATGTTTGCGGTACATATTGGCAATGAGGTCTTGCCAGAAATACAGCGAGGGGAAGCCTTGCAATTCAACTAATTGGGGAATTAATTCTCCCTTCTCATCGCGACAAATGCCGAAATCGAGTTGCAAAAAGGTGGTATGGGGCGTTTCGCCGGGCACGCGCAGGCGATCCGGAATGGCTTTTTCTGAAAGCGACTTGAAATCGGGGCGGAGCAACGTGTCGACGATTTGTTCAGTTGCCTCCAACAAACGGGTTTTAAGCGCATGCGGAACAAAAATGGGCGTTTCGGCAACGCGAAAAGTGGGCCTGTGGCCGTAAGTGGCCTCTATGTCGTCAACAAGCTGGTGATAGTTGTGCAGGGTGAACTGCTCGTTGAATGCCTTGCGCAGTGCAGCGATCATATTGCGGTGTTTTAACGGATTACCGCAGCCAAAATAGGCAAAAATATACTATACCAGCAAAGGCTCTTCTTCTTCTTTTAACAAGCGAATAGCCCGGGTGAGGAAAAGCGGCAAAATGATATCGTGGGTCAAGCTGATTTTGTCGCCATCTTTAAGGTGCTCAATCATTTGAAGGTATTTCAGCTCGCTGTGTTCATCCACTATCTGCTTTCTGCGATCAGGATCTTCAAAGTGGACCAACATGCCGTCGGGGTCGGCTTCGGGGTGAAATTGCGTGCCGAAAATTTCAGGAGAAAAACGCACAGCCATGATAGCCCGCTCGAGCAACACGTGCGGGCGCTCTTTTTCAAGGGCCAGGATTTCAGCGCCTATTTCTTCCAAACGCTCCATATCTGGTTGCACGGCCTGCCAATCGCGAAAATCAGCTACATAAAACGGATCGGGCAAGCCGTCAAACAAAGGATCGTGCCTGCCGGTAGCCGTCATGTGCACCGGAAAAGTGCCGAACGACTTTGATTTGCGCAGGGTGAGCTTGCAAATGCCGAAGTGCTTGCAAGCCATTTGGAAGGAATGGCAAATAAAAAAAACGTGCTTTTTCCTACCCTTGCTAAACAAGTTCCATTCCCAAACCTGTTCTATCCAGTCGTAAAATTTGCCGTCCCAGTTGCCGTCGCCTTCGTGGGGGCTGCCCGGCCCCCCCGTAGAGATGTATATGTCGTAATCAAGTGAAGGAACTGATGCCTCAGCCCTCACATCAAATATATCGTAGCTGATCCGATCCGAAAATTTGTCCAGTATTTCTTTGATACATCGCATACCCTGGTTGGGCGTATTGTCGTACATGTCCAGGATAGCGAGCTTGAACGTCTCCATTGTCGTGCGTTTGTGCGTTTTGTTCGGCTGTTGCTCTAGAGTAAAACGAAATAGCCGGGCAAATGTTTATCGCCCGCTAAACCCCAACTACCCTATCTTCCCGCAGCATTCCGGATGTATGTCCCCCACGTGAGGTTGTCCTGCCCGGGCTTTTGCGCCAATGCTCGCTCGATGGCGAAATTGGCGGCGGTTTCCACTACCCATTCGAAATTCTCCTGCCCAACCGAATTTACATCCGCATCGGGAGCAGGGTTGCAGAAGTCGATGGCATAAGGAATACCGTCGCGAATAGCAAATTCAACCGTGTTAAAATCGTAACCCAGCGCTTCATTGAGACGGACGACGTAGTCTTCCATTGTTTTTATCAGCGAATCGGGCACGCTGTGATCAGCTACATATCGCAAGTGATGGGGGTTGCGCGGTTCGTAATGCATAATACGAACGTGCTTTTGCCCGATGCAATAGCAGCGGAAATAAGCGTCAAATTCGATGGCCTCCTGGAGCATCATCACCAGTTGCCCGGTTTCGCCGAGTTTGGTGAAAAACTCATCGGCGGAGTTGAGTTTGTATACGTTTTTCCAACCGCCGCCGGCGTGGGGTTTCATAAAAGCAGGGAAACCCACATAACTGAAAATGCCGTTCCAGTCGAGCGGAAAAGCCAGGTTGCTAAACGACTCGGCGGTCGTATCCGTGGGGTGTTCGCGAGAGGGCAGCAGCACGGTACGGGGCACGGGTACGCCCAGGTGGACGGCGAGTGCATTGTTGAAAAATTTCTCGTCGGCACTCCACCAGAACGGGTTGTTCACAACCGCCGTTCCGGCAATGGCGGCATTTTTGAGGAAGGCCCGGTAAAACGGCACATCCTGCGATATGCGGTCGATAATCACGGCATAACCGGGGCCTACGCCCTGTACCACCTTGTCGATGCTGACAAATTCGGCCATGACGCCGTCAACTTTTTTGTTGTTGATGTGCTCAACGATGGCTTTTGGAAAGCTGCGTTCCTGGCCGAAAAGTATACCTATTTTTTTCATAAAAGGGCGTTTTATCCTGTGCTTGGGCTGAAAAATAGAAAGATTCGGTGATTTGCAAAGCTATTGACCCGTAATTTCTTTTTTCCATTGGGCCATCATTGCCAAATCAGACTGATATAATGCGGGAACATCTCGCGCCACAGGGGCCAGTCGTGTTGCGTCCAACCGCGGATATCCAACCAATGAGGTACATTTTTCTGACTTAGCAAATGCGACAAGTGAACATTGGCATCGAGGCAGATATCCCATTCCGAAGTGCCCAGTACAATTTTCATCCGCCACAGATCGCCGTGGTTGAGCCCGGGCAAAAAATCAACGGGATTATTGAAATACACGTTGTCGTCGTAATAACCGTCGAGGAAAGATTTGATATTAAATGCGCCGCTCATACTGAACAGGTGGCTCACTACTTCCGGGTGTTTGAAGGCAAAGTTGGCGGCATGATAACCCCCAAAACTGGCGCCGGCCACTACTACTTTGCCCACGCCGGTATTCCAGCGCACGCGATGCACAATTTCTTCGAGCACCATTTTGTCGTACCACATGTGGTTGCGCACCCGCTGCGCGGGGTGAATATGTTTGTTGTACCAACTATGGGTATCGACGCTGTCGGGACAAAAAATCTGGATCAGCCCTTCTTCAATATACCAGCGCGCCGACTCGATGAGATTGAAATCTTTGCTTTCAAAATAACGCCCCATCGACGAGGGGAACAGGACCACAGGGTATCCCTGGTGTCCGTGTACCAGCATTTCTATATCTTTGCTCAAATTGGGGGAATACCACCTGTAATAGGTTTCCTTCACGATATTGCCGTTTTTTGTTGGCGGCAAAAATACAATGTTTCATTTACTTTACGCGCTTCAGCATGAGTTGGTTAAAAAAGAGTATTCCGCAAAACTGGCGACTGTACCTCAACATCTTTGAGTCGTATCAGGACGTACCCGAGATTCATCAGTTTCGCAATCTCTATTCTACTTTTTTGGAAAGGGAGGTGCGCGTAGACGTATACCTGCCTTCTATCTACTACGACCAGCCCGCCGACGAATTTCCGGTATTGTGGTTTAACGACGGCCAGGATATGGACGCCGCACGGATATTGGACACCATGACAACGCTTTTTCAGGAAAATCGCGTTCAGGAATTCGTTTTAGTAGCCATACATGCCGGCAACCGCATTCAGGAATACGGTACAGCGGGCCGCCCCGATTACCGGCAGCGCGGCAGCCTGGCCGGCGCTTACACCCGGTTTGTTATTGAGGAGCTGATCCCGTTTTTGCGCAAACGCTACCGCCTGTCGCACGAGGCGGCGCATAATACCTTTGCCGGCTTTTCGCTCGGTGGACTTTCTGCGTTTGATATCGCCTGGGCCAATCCCGAGGTATTCCGGCAGGCCGGCGTTTTTTCGGGGTCGTTCTGGTGGCGCTACCAACCCGTCGACGAAGCCGACCCCGACGCGCATCGCATTATGCACGATATTGTGGCCAAAAGCCGTAAACGCGAGGGTATGCGCTTCTGGTTTCAGTGCGGCGCCCGCGATGAAGAAGAAGACCGCAACAATAACGGCATCATCGACTCCATCGACGATACGCTGGACCTCATCGCCCTGCTCAAAAAACTGGGCTACCGCGAAGGCGGCGATATCTATTATCTCGAAGTGAAGGACGGCGAGCACAACCACGATACCTGGGCCCGGGTAATGCCGCAGTTTTTAATGTGGGCGTTCAGGCGGGAGTAGAGAGTAGTGCTTTATTCATATTCGGTAACTTCCCTATACAAATTGATAGAAAAGCTCACTTGCTGATTATCGATTCCGAATTTATCGATATCCAATACCCCCGTCCAGTTTGCATTTTTATGCGAACGATATTTAGGCTCAACCAACTCGATTTCGGCGAGGATCCATTGGGGAGAGAGGCTCTCCAATCGCTTCAGCTTATGATCAATTAGTTGATTTTCAATTAAGTGTATTTTACTGTTTGACCAAGCGGGACGAGCATCTATTAACACCGTTATGGTATTTCCTTTTTTCATCTTTGATTTATCGACATATAAATATTCCTGTGGTATTGGGAAAAAACGATTCATCATCACACCGAATTCGGGTATGATTTCAGAATTTGGATTAAAGCTCATATAACTACCGCAAAGAAAAGTTGAATCAATTTTTCGGGCCAGCACAAATACATCCCATCGCAAGATAGAATCAGGCATAAAAGAGCCTGGATCCTGCTTGCAAGGAAGGCTGGATGATTTCAAATAGTGAATAAACTCAACATATTTATCTTTTTGTATTTTTCTGCTTTCGAACAATTGGAATTCATTGCATTGCCTTTTATCTGTGCTAATTGTTTCTATCAAATATTCGTCGTTAATCCGGCCTATTAAGGCAGTATAATTGGATGTCCTTATATCCTGGCACTTACTGCCAAAGTAGCAACACATGTGACATGCATCATAGCTTATCATGTAATATTCCTTGCTTAAGGACACGAGCCGGCTGGGATTATCGCGAAATACATCAAACCGAGGTTTCGTCACAAAACCCTGGTCGGTTTCGATCCAATCTGCCATACAATCACTTTCCCTGTTTTCATCCGGTTTGGGACAAGAAATAAGCATAAAGCAGAGCGATAGCAATATAATGGTATTATTCATTAGCAAAACGGTCTGTGGTTATCATCTAATGAATAATGCGAGATTGAATTCAAAGATACACTTTGTGGTAGTGCAAAAGGTACTTTTATACATTAAGGCATACGCCGGGTGGGTACGCGAAATTAATCGTGAACGGGCTGGGGTGAACTTAAGCCCCGCTTCTCCTAACTCAATTGGCAGGGAGCTTTTTTTTGTGAATAAAAATATTCCGTATCCCAACATCCAAAAGCTAAATCCCAACATCAGATACATTGAAATGGAATTTCTATCATCTCTTTTTGCCCGGCTATAACTACTTACATTTAAATATTCCTCTTTGTTATCTCTACATCCATATACAGAAATTGTTCTTTTTTTATCAGGTTCGATTTTGGGAAAATCTTCTTTTATTATATCAATTTGAATTTTATCCCCGATTTAAATATTATTTTTTAGCGGGATTTCATTTAATCCGCTAATGCTAAACCGCACGACTTCAAAATCAATATTTGGATATTCGTTTAATTGAATTTTCATTGAGCCGCCTGCCGATTTTTTCCATTTCACCTCTAATTTATTCGCAACGGTTCCTTCTATTGAAATCAGATCATCTTGTTGTATTTTCTGGCTCCGATTAATCCACATGGTGCCAAACAGCAGGAGAAAAATAATTCCAGCAATGATAAATCCTATACCGAACTTCCTATTCAAATTAGCTTGTGCAAGCTTCTTTTTTCTGTTGACTTTTTGCCTCCTTTTTCTTTGCCGTCATTTCTGGTCATTTTAAGTTTTTCTTGCCCGTTAACAGCGCCAAGCAAGGAGGGTGGGGATGTCAACCGGATAATCAACAAATACTGTAATTCCAGAAAGTGCAATTATACCAGGTTTAAAATTAAGTTTTTATCAACTTGAGCATTTTGCTGTAATTCCTGGTTTGATTATTTATTTTTACAAAATACAGCCCAGCCGGAAACGATGAAATATCAACGGTATGAGTAACTTCATTGAATTCAACCCTCCTAAGCATTCGCCCAAAAGAATCGTATATTTCTAACTGGTACATACCAGCCCGGTTTGCTTTTATCGTAAACTCGTCCATGGCGGGCATCGGGAACAATTGAATCCAATCCGCTTCCGCGTGTAAATCTTCATTAGAAACAATAATACTGGGGTCGTAGAAGCCAAAATCTACGGTATTATTGCCATTGGCATCATAATTAAAATAGCAATTGAACGGGTCACCATCATTCAGCGGTTCTTCACTTATTCCGAGCGTCACAATGCCAGACATGATATCCGTGAAAGGATTGCCAAATCCATTATTATCAAAATCAACGTCATTGTTTGCATTTGACTGGAATCCATTTGTCGATACAAAATGTTCTAACGGCTCCCCTGCGCCCCAATTATTAACTTGCCATACAAAAACCACATAATTTCCTGGTTGCAAACCTGAAAATTTATAATACCCATTCTCATCAGTCACTTGTACGCCGCCGAAACCTTGCCAGTCAGGGATGTCATCACCATCGGAATCCGACCAAATCACAAGGGATACTCCCGGAATTCCCGGCTCGTTTGGTTCATTTATGCCATTTCGATTCAAATCGTTCCATACCCTGTTACCTATCGATACGACACCCGGAGTTATGGGATCGGCACAGTCTTGATAACAAAATGCCATGTCATTGATAGCCAAAATCATTTCGTCGCCCATTGCTTTTCCTGTATTTAAAAAAGTAAGGGCATTATTGTTAAAGTGGTGAATGGCGTCTTGCGGTGATTCCGATTGATTCCTGTAATAAGGTTTTGTATTCACGAAACCTACTGTGCCACTATAAATACTATCATTGCATCCCACCGTTTCCTGCGCAACAGAAACTATGTTTTGCATACTCTGCACCCAAAGATCACCCGTTACCTCATATCCGCCTTGTCCTGAGCTGGCTATGATAATTGGCAGATTCGGCTTATTCAAGTCATTTCTTATATCGTTGACCAAGTGATACAAATTGCTTTCGTATTCATTCAAAAAGTCGTCAGAAGCGCCGTCATTCCAACCTTGAAACCAGACGAATCCTGAAATCTCAAAATCTAGTGCATTCAGATCAGGAAATTCGCTTCCCAGGTTTTCGGTAACATTTTCCACCGTTTGGATCATCGCATTATAATATTCGCCTGTTGCGCCTCCTGCTGAAGGCGGGCGAAAATCAACAGCCAGGTTTTTTCCGCCCCAGGCTGTTTTGATGATCAAGACGGGATCTTCATAATATTCGTCCAACTGATGAGCGAACATTAATTCAGGCCCTATGAAATCTTCATAAGCCCCCTGACCGACGGTTACGTTTGATTTGATAATTCCGCCATCACGTTCGAAATAGAGGTAGGCATTCTCCAGGGTTGTCCAATTGTCTATTGCGCCGATTTTAGACCACGTGCCGTTTACATCATTTTGGATAACGTCGTTTAAGCTTCCGGGGTTATTTTCAGGATCATCGATGGCGCCATATCCTTGCATATTCGACTGGCCGGCCAAAACAAACACCCTTACTTTTTTCCGGGTTTTTTCCTGCCTGGTCACAATCGGAACATAGCCAATCTCTAAACCTGCAGGCGGTTGAACAATTGCCGCCGGATCAATGGTGGCTATCCTCCCTACGGAAGGAGGCGCTAAATATTCGTCGGTATGGCTCCAGTTGGCATGAATGAGTTCGACTCTTTGCTGAAGTTTGGTACGAATATCCTCCGGAAGGTTTGCGTGGATGATGGAGGGTTGGTCCACAAAACGATACCAATAATAGGTAACGGTGGTGCCGTCTCCAAGGTCTGCTTCAAATGGACCTGCTACCGGTCCGGGATTGTTCCAGGGGCCATTGGGGTCTTGCCACGCACATTCCGGATCAAATGGCGTTAAATAGGTGATTTCCGGCCGAGGCGAGACAGGCACGGTCGTAGTTAATAAATTAGTAGAAGCGGGCACGTCACTCTCCTCAATAGCACGCCACAAACTATCCGGATCGAGCCTGAAATACTCGGGCAGTTTGAAGACCTTTTCATCTTTTTCAACAATATTCAGGTCATATTCAAACCCCATAATGTTTGTATTGAGCTGAACATTGTCTATATAGTTCAAGTCAACGTTTTTTTCTATTCCATTCGGCGCGTTTTCCCTGATCTCAGCCGCCATAGAACCTCCGTTATTGACAAATGGCACCCCGAGAACCCCGGCGGCATTTATACCCGGCGGCACTATAGGCCCGCCATTAAACCAGGCTTCCATATCATTCCAAAGCGCATCGGGAGAATAGACCGAGATTTGATTCAGAATCATTGATCTATCATCATTGTTTGCCGGAAACTGCAACCTGTTTACTTTAGCATACCGGTTGCCGTTGCCATCCTGAGCAATTATTGCCGGGGAGCCCGCATGCTCAATACCAAAAGCTACATTAGGATCGGAGGGTCTTGAATCAAGCATCAATCCTTCCAAACCGGGATCAAGCAATACCGGTTCAGTCCAGAAAGTAGGCAGAAAAAAGGTTGCCGGCCCTTTGAAATTGGTGGAATTCAGGAAAAGCGTCCAGCATTGATTCCCGGTTTCAACACCGGTTCCATTTGTATTTGATATAGGTTCTGTTAAAGGCAAAGGAATATATCCATATCCAAGCATTTCGCCATTTAAAGCCTGTGCCATATTCAATCCGTCTGGGGCCCAGAGTAGTCTGTTGGATAATTGAGCCACACCGTATTTGCCTCCAGGCGTACTCCAATCGCGTTGTCCATTTGGCAACATACTCGAACTTCCGGCGCCGGGGCCATTTGCCCACGAAAAGAAATTATAAGTCACCCCGCCCATGATAAACTTAGGGACTTTTTTGCCGAAACGCGTATCATGCCACCAGCCTAAGCCGCCTTCAATAGTGGTATAAAACTGAGGTTGATTAGTCAATTTTCGGGTGGTCAACCAGCTACTGCTCAATCC
>JRYG01002561.1_pt1 | contig 11451 bp, 6 predicted proteins | sample 235341 | NCBI WGS metagenome assembly JRYG01 (sample SAMN03074218, study PRJNA261478) | activated sludge metagenome | biome: Wastewater Treatment Plant; feature: Wastewater; material: Activated sludge; isolation source: activated biomass of a wastewater treatment plant treating hydrocarbon... ... | reverse complement strand
GGCCCTCGTGGTCGAAGTCATGGGCCGCCATGCCGGCTGGATTGCGCTCCACGGCGGGATGGCGGGCGGAGCGGACCTGATCCTCGTGCCCGAGGAGAAGTTCGACCTCGAGGAAGTCTGCGCCCGGGTCGAGGCCAGTTTCGCGGCAGGGGTGGCTCCTCTGGTCGTCGCCTCCGAAGGGGCGGTACCGGCTGAGGGAACCGAGCACACTTCACACGAGGGTACCGACGCATTTGGCCACGTCAGGCTCGGCGGAATCGCGAACTGGCTCGCCGGCCAGATCGAGGAGAAGACCGGTCACGAAACCAGGTCCGTGGTCCTCGGACACCTTCAGCGCGGGGGGACGCCGACCGCCTTCGACCGCGTTCTCGCAACCAGGTTGGGCTACCGGGCGATCGAGGCGGCCACCGTTGGCGACTGGGGCACGATGACCACCCTGCGGGGAACCTCGATCGAACTCGCCCCGTTGGCCGACGCCGTCGACGAATCGAAAGTGGTCCCGCTGGAACGTCTCAGGGAAGCCGAGAACGGCTACCCGGGCTGAAGGCCGGGCGGCTCAGCCGAGCAGGTTGGCCAGCGCCCCGGCCAGCTCCGGCTGCTTGAACTCGTAACCCTCGTCAGTTGCCTTGCGGGGAAAGACCCGCTGGCCCTCGCGGGCCGCGTGGCCGACCCCGCTGCCCTTGACCAGGTCAATCGCGAACCCGGGGGTGGGCAGGAAGGCGGGGCGGCCCAGCTCCTTGCCCAGCGCCTTGGAGAACTCCTTGTTTGTCACCGGATTCGGCGCGGTCGCGTTGATCGGTCCACTGGCGGCTTCGTTGTCGAGCGCCCAGAGCAGGATCCCGATCTCATCGTGGCGGTGAATCCAGGACATGTACTGCTTGCCGCCGGCAATCGGACCCCCGACGCCCATCTTGAACGGGAGCAGGAGCTCCTTGAGCAGACCCCCGCGGGGATCGAGGACGTGGCCGGACCGGATCATGGCGACCCGGAGGCCGTGCTCCTCGGCCGACCGTGCGGCTGCCTCCCAGCCGATCACGACCTTTGCCAGGAAGTCATCGCCTGGTTCGGCGTCCTCATAGAGAAGTTCGTCACCCCGGTTGCCGTAGTAACCAATCGCGGAGCCGGAAATCAGGGTCCTGGGCCGTTCGTCGAGGGCGGCGATCTTGTCGACCAGGTTCTGGGTGGCCTTGATCCGGCTGCGCGAGATCCGGTCCTTGACCTCGTCGTTCCAGCGCTGGTTTATCGGCTCGCCGGCGAGGTTGATCACCGCATCGACGCCATCGAAGGCCTCCCGCGGCGGGCGCTCCCGCACGGCTTCCCAGCCGTGCCACTCGACCCGGGGCAGGGACTTCGCAGCCCGCTCGGGATCGCGGCTGAGGCCGACCACGGAATCTCCCCGGTCGATCAGTGCGTTGCAGAGTGTGGAACCGATCATGCCGGTTCCGCCGGTGACGAGAATGCGGCCGTGCCGCGTGGAATTCGGTTCAGACATCAGCGTCTAGTTTAGAGTCATGAGTCACCGGTCACGGTCAGGGAGGCGCCGCGAGGGTGAATCATCCGGCCTTTTTCCGTGTTACAGAGGCAGGATCCGGGGTTTCCTGCCACCCGAATCGTCCCGTCCGCCGATGACTCTCGATACTGAAAAGCCCAGGGTCCGTTTCAACACCTTCTCCGGCAGCCTCGGGAGGTTCGCCGGGCCGTGCGTGCTCGCTTTCATTGCCCTGTGCCTGGGAAACCTCCCCGGTCAGGCTTCAGCGGCACCCTCAAAGTGTTTCGGCAAGAAGATCAACAAGGTAGTCAAGGGGAACAACAAGAAGGTCAAGCTCGAGTTCCGGGACGTCGCCTGGATTGCCGGGAACCGGGTAACCGTGACCGCCAGGCCCTACAGCCATATCTGCGCCGATGACGGGCGGCAGATCGTCTACGCCGGCAAGGGGACCTCTTTCACCGACACTGGCTCAGGTGACGACCGGATCGTGCTTCACCCGAAGAGCAACAACAGCAAGGCCTACGGTGGGCCTGGCAACGACGAGATCATCGGGTCGAACGGCCATGACTTCATCTACGGCTCTCCGGTGAACGCCGGTCCGGGCCCTGGCGATTCCGATGAGATGACCGGGCGCGGTGGTAACGACCGGATCTACGACTACGGCGGGACCGGTAACAGGATGCTCGGGGAGAACGGATCGGACAGTCTTTACAGCCGGGGGCAGGCAGTGTCCGAGCTCCACGGCGGCAACGGTTCCGACTTCCTCTACTCGAACGGTGGCCGTACGCCGGACGGGGTGCTCGAGAAGCTGTTCGGCGAGCAGGGCAACGACCGCCTTCTCGCCAACCAGCCCGGAAGCATCGGCCCCGCCTATCTCGACGGAGGCGAAGGTGACGACCAGGTCCACGGCACCTCGGAGGGCGACACGATCATCAACAACTCGGGGATCAAGAAATTCTGGGGCTACGGAGGCAACGACCTCTTCGTGACCAGCGGTCGCGGCCAGGGGACCTTCGAGGGAGGCGAGGGCCGGGACACGATCTCCTTCGCGGCCCACACGCCATCCGAGCGTCCCGGGTCGATCAGCGGCGTCAAGGTCGACCTCGAGGCCGGCACTTCGCTCGGGTTCTCCGGATACGACCTGAACGGGATCGAGAACGTGATCGGCTCTGCGTTCGACGACGAAATCCTTGGCGCACCGGGGGTGGAGAACCGCCTCGAAGGTGGAATCGGTGACGATTTCATCGAAGGCCAGGACAGCGACACAGTCGACGGTGGTCTCGGCGAAAACGAGTGCGCCGGAGGTCAGCTGATCAACTGCAACGATGACTCTCCGGGCAACTCGAGGGTCAGTCAGACCCAGATCGACATCACCGACGGCGGCCTGTTGATCGTGATGGGCAGCGAGTCCGACGACGGTATCTCGATCGGTTACTCGAGGTCAGCCAACAGCTTCGTGGTCGACGTATCCGGTGACTACCTGCCTTCAGGCCTTTGCGACGAAGTCGGGCAGCAAATCAGCTGCCCGGTCGACCGCAACAACCTGAACGGGATGCTCGTCTACGGTGACGACGGAAACGACGCGATCGACCTGGAGGACTCGTTGCCCAGGACGATGACGACGACTGTGAACGGTGGCACCGGCGCCAACGTGATCAACGGCGGGCCCAGCAAAGACTTCATCTCCACGGCGCCGGACAGTGCCGGAAGCATGATCAACGGCGGTGGCGGGCTGGACGTCCTCTATGCCGTGGATCAGGTCACGATCAACGGCGGTGCGGACACGGACGTATTTCGCGTGGTGGACCCCTGCCTCGGAGCGATCCTGAAGGGCGGCAGCGGGACTGACGGCGTCGTCTTCGCGGGGGCGGTCAAGGGGGTGAAGGCGAGCCTGGCCGGCGGCTTCGCGGAGTGGCGGGATGGCGGCTGCCCCGGCCTGCGTACCGCAATCGGGAAGGACATCGAGAAGCTCGAGGGGAGCGAATCGGGCGACTGGTTGATCGTTGGCCCCCGCAACCCCGCCCAGCAGGGCAGGTCGGTCCTTTTCGGCAGGGGAGGCATCGACACCTTTGATGCCCGCAACGGTTCTGCCGACACGATCACGACCGGTGCCGGCGGAAGGAAGAACAAGGTCATGGCCGACAGGATCGACAAGGTGATCTGGGGTTACGGACTCGCCGGGTACTAGGTCCCCCGGTCCGGACCGCAACAAGGCCCCGCGCCGGGTGCTGTCTAAGGTAGGTATTCATGACCAGGGTCACCTTCGGGATACGGACTTCGACCATGGCGCCGCTGGCGGTCTGCCTGGCGGTTCTCCTGTCGATGCTCGTTTCGGGTCCGGTCGATGGCGCCGATGCGCGGCCGACGAAGTGTTTCGGCAAGAAGGTGAATCGCGTAGTCACCGGCCAGGACAGGACCGTCCGACTCAAATTCAGGGACGTGACCTGGGTTGCCGGAGAACGCATCACCGTGATCGGTAAGCCATTCAGCCGGATATGTGCGGGGGAGGGTTCCCAGGTGATCCGGGCCGGAAAGGGCATTTCATTCACCAGCGCGGGTCCCGGCAACGACCGCATCTACGCCGAGAAGGGTGACGCCACCGTCCACGGCGGGCCGGGCAACGACCGGATCGAGACCGAGAAGGGAAACAGGCTCAGGGTTTTCGGGGATGCGGGCAATGACCAGATCAGGACCGGGCGCGGAAACAGCGTCAGGGTCGAGGGCGGTCCTGGCAACGACAGGGTCCGCCTGCACACGAAAACTTCCAGGGGCGTGGTCTACGGGGGACTCGGAAACGACTACCTGGTCGGATCCAAGAGCCACGACCGTATCTTCGCCAGTCCGACCCGCAACCCCCGTGGGCTGTCCGCCCGGGACCGGGTCTTCGGCAACGGCGGCAACGACCGGATCTTTGACTACTCCGGAACCGGCAACCGCCTATACGGCTTGACCGGATCCGATCAGATCCACAGCCTCGGCAACGCCGTCTCGGAAATCCATGGCGGAAACGGCACCGACTTCCTGTTCTCGAACGGCGGCGTAACGGCCAGCGGAGTCAGGGAGAAACTCTTCGGTGAGCAGGGCAACGACCGACTCAGGGCTGACCGACCGAACAACAACGGGCCGGCATACCTGGACGGGGGCGAAGGCGACGACTGGGCCTGGGGAACCCCCCGGGACGACACGATCATCACCCACTCCGGGATCAAGAAGCTCTACGGGAACAACGGCGATGACCTGTTCGTCACCACCGGCAGGGGGCTGGCGCGGGTGAATGGCGGGGCCGGGCGGGACACGATCTCCTATGCCGCCCACACGCCGCCCGGGGGGCGCCGGATCGACGGCGTGATCATTGACCTTGCGGCCGGAACCTCACTCGGAACGACCCGCTACCAGCTCACATCGCTCGAGAACGTGATCGGTTCGGCCTTCGACGACGAGATCACTGCGGCCCCCGGAGTCAACAACGAAATACAGGGCGGTCTCGGGGATGACCTGATCATCGGCAACGGCCGCGACGATGACACCGGCGACGGTGGACTCGGAAACAACGACTGTTCCGGCCTTTCCAAATCCAGCCGCTGCAACGGGGACTCGCCGGGGAATTTCGGCCGGCAGCGCACTCTCGTCGACATCAACGAAGGCGGCTTCCCCGTCGTGATGGGCGGAACTGCCGGTGACCAGGTGACGATCAGCTACAGCGTCGGAAGCCAGACCTTCCGCGTCAACGTTGCGGGCGGGGGAGTCCCCTCCGGCCAATGCCGCGCAGCCGGGCCGGATGCCAACGAGAACCTTCCCGAGATCATCGACTGCCCTGCCGACAAGAACAATCTCGACGGCATGCTGGTCTACGGCGACGAAGGGGCCGACGAGATCCGGCTGACCAATTCGATCCCGAAGAATCTTTCGACGACCCTGAATGGCGGGACCGGTCGAAACGAGATCCGGGGCGGGCCCAGCAAGGATTTCATCTCGACCAGCTACGGAAGCGCCGGCAGCGTGATGTTCGGCGGGGGCAACAACGACCTGATCTACGTGAATGACAGAGTCGAGGTACACGGCGGAGAGGGCACCGATCACGCACACATTCTCGCCCCCTGTTCCGGTTCGTTTGCGGATGGCGGGCCAGGCAACGACAGCGCAGTTTTCGCTGGCTCTCCCCGGGGCGTGAAGGCCGACCTCGGGAAGGGGTTCGTCGAGTGGATGAACGGAAACTGTGCCTCCCGCACGCGTTTCGCTCCGACTATTGAACGGCTCGAAGGCAGTCCCCATGCCGACTGGTTGATCCTCGGCAAGCGTCACCGGGCGCAGCAGGGCAAGTCATCGCTCCTGGGCCGCGAGGGGATCAACATTCTTGACTCCAAGAACGGCCGCCGGGACACGGTGACGACGGGCCCCGCAGCGCGCCGCAACAAGGTGATCCGGGACCGCATCGACAAGGTCGTCTGGGGCTGGGGTCTCGCCGCTTTCTGATGGGTAGTTCCGGTCGAGACCCGCGGCGCGAACTCGCGCCGGATGAGCTTCCCGAGCGCCAGTTCGCGGGACTGCTGAAGTCGGTTGTGGTTCCGAGGCCGATCGCCTGGGTCTCTACTACTTCGACGGACGGGATTGACAACCTCGCACCGCATTCCTTCTTCACTTTCGCTTCGGAAGTGCCGCCAATCATCCAGTTCACTTCGATCGGCCGCAAGGACTCGTGGGAGAACGCGACCGAAACCGGGGAGTTCGTGGTCAACCTGGCCAACCTGGAGAATCTCGAGGCCATCAACGAGTCGGGGACCGGGTACCCGCCGGACGAGGACGAGTTCGCCGCGCTTGGCATCGAGCGGGAGCCCTCGATGGTTGTGAAACCGCCCCGGGTGGCGGGGTCACCGGTGGCGATCGAGTGCCTCACGCATGGCACCGTGGAATTCGGGGAGTCTGTGGTCGTGTTCGGGAGGGTCGTGCACGTGGCGATCAGCGAGTCCGTTCTCGACGGTGACCATCCGGACATCGGCCGGCTGGCGCCGATGGCGCGCCTGGGGCGAAACGAGTGGTCAGAGATCGGCCGGATTCATCGGATCGACCGCATCCCGCTCGATCAGGCCAGGCGTTCCGGCGACTAGCCGAGAGTGGCGAAGGCGCCGGTTTCGACGTTGAACCTGGCTTCCCCGGCCCGCTTGGCTTCCTGAACGACCGCCTCCGCGACCCTGGGCGCGACGTCACGGTCGAACACGGAGGGGATGATGTAGTCCTCGGACAGGTCGTCGCCAACCACGTCCGCGATCCCGCGGGCCGCGGCCATCTTCATCTCCTCGGTGATCTGGGGAGCACCGGCATCCAGCGCGCCACGGAATATCCCGGGGAAGCAGAGGACGTTGTTGATCTGGTTCGGGTAGTCGGAGCGGCCGGTGGCCATTATCCGGACGTACCGTGCGGCTTCCTCGGGTGAAACCTCGGGGTCCGGGTTGGACATGGCGAAGACGATCGGGTCACGGTTCATCTTGCCCAGCGATTCCGGCTGAATGATTCCGGGTCCCGACAGGCCGACGAAGACGTCCATGCCCTCGATCACCTCGTCCGGAGTGCCCAGCAGGTGGTCGGGGTTCGAGTTCTCCGCGAACCATTTCTTGATCCCGGTCAACTCACCGGCCTGATAGTCCTCGCGGGTGGTGGAGAGGGCACCCTTGCGGTCGCATCCGACCACGTGGGTCAGGCCGGCGGCGAGCATCATCTTTGTGACCGCGATCCCGGCCGCGCCGAGGCCGACCATCAGCACCCGAAGCTCCTCGATCGGCTTGTCAATGATCTTCAGGGCGTTGAACAACGCCGCCATGGTGACGACGGCGGTTCCGTGCTGGTCGTCATGGAACACCGGGATGTTGATCAGCTCCTTTAGGCGGTCCTCGATCTCGAAGCAGCGCGGCGCGGAGATGTCCTCGAGGTTGATGCCGCCGAAGGTCGGGGCCATCAGTTCAACGGCACGAACGATCTCATCCGGGTCCTTGGTGTCCAGGCAGATCGGGAAGGCGTCGACGCCCGCGAACTCCTTGAAGAGCATCGCCTTGCCCTCCATGACGGGCATAGCCGCCTCGGGCCCGATGTCGCCGAGTCCGAGCACAGCGGTGCCGTCGGAGACGACCGCGACCGTGTTCTTCTTGATCGTGTACTCGAATGCGAGCTGGGGATCCTTGTTGATCGCCGTGCAGACCCTGGCCACGCCCGGGGTGTAGGCCATCGAGAGGTCGTCACGGGTCTTCAGGGGGTACTTGTTCTCGACCGAGACCTTGCCGCCCCGGTGCATCTGCATGGTGCGGTCGGTGTACTCCATGACCCGGGCACCGCGGATCGAACCGAGACCGCGAAGGATTCGCTCCCAGTGCTCCTGGTCGACCGCGTCGATCGTGAACTCACGGACCCGCTTCCCTTCCCCGCCTGCGCCGGGAATCAGGTCTACTCCTACGAGCTGGCCACCCGCTTCCGCTACCGATGCGGTCAGCTTGCCAAGGGGCTCCTGACGGGCATCGAGTTCGACTCTGACGGTGACGCTGTACTGGGCTGAAACTGGTGGCATCCGTACATCTTATTTGGGACTTGCCACCGGACCTGTCCCGACTGGCCGAAGACCTATGATCGTCAGGTGGCTGAAGAGAATCCATCCCTGTTCCTGATCGACGGCAACAGCATGGCCTACCGGGCCTTCTTCGCCCTGCCGGATTCGATGGCCACGGCTGACGGAAGGCCCACCAACGCGATCTTCGGACTTGCCTCGATGCTGGTCAAGCTGATCTCGGATTACCGGCCCCGCCAGATTGCCGTTGCCTGGGATGCCGGTATGTCCGGCCGCGAGGTGGTCTATCCGGAGTACAAGGCGCAGCGCCCTCCCAAACCGGACCTGCTTCGTCAGCAGTGGCCCCACCTGCTCGAGATGGTCGAGGCCTTCGGTTACACGAACGTGAAGGTCGACGGATATGAGGCCGACGACGTGATCGCGACCCTGACCCGCAAGGCGAGCGCCGTGAACATTCCCGTGGTCGTGGTGACCGGTGACCGCGACGCGTACCAGCTCGTGACCGACACCGTTCAGGTCATGAGCACTTCCCGGGGGGTTACCGAGACCAAGCTGTACGACCGCGAAGCGGTTCGCGAGCGTTACGGCGTATATCCCGAACTGGTCACTGACCTGATGGGCCTGCGCGGCGACACATCCGACAACATTCCCGGGGTTCCCGGGATCGGCGAGAAGACCGCCGCACAACTGCTCGACCAGTTCGGCTCCCTCGAGGAGATCCTCGCCAACGTCGACAAGGTCTCGGGCAAGAAGCGCAAGGAGAACCTGACCGAGTTCGCCGAGGACGCCCGCATCTCGAAGCAACTGGCGACGATGGATTTCGAAGTCGAGACGGGCATCGATATCGACGAGCTGATGGCCCAGGTGCCTGATCGGGAGGGCCTCAGAGCCTTCATGACCGATTTCGAACTTCGCGCGGCAATGAACCGGCTCGAGGAAGCCCTCGGGGACGGGGAGATTCCAGGCGTCTCCGAGGATGCACCTGCCCCGACCGAGGTCGAGGTTTCCGCCGGAGGGGTGGGGGACCTCGCTGACGGCCCGATCGCGGTCGAGCTTTACGGGGGCTGGGCGGCTACCGACGGCAGCAAGGTCGTGGGCGGAGAAGCGGATGCCGCGGAGTTCGCCGGCATGGTCCAGGGCAAACCACTCGTGGGCCACGACATCAAGGCGATCGGTGGCCAGCGGGTCGGGCTTCTCGCCGCCCTTGAAGCGACCGAACAGGGTCCCGTGATTGCTCACGACACGCTCGTTGCGGCCTACCTTCTGGAACCCGCCAGGCGCAACTATCACCTCGACGAACTGGCAGTTCAGGCCGGGCTCGCTCCATCCGGGATCGACGGTGACGAAGGACAGATGTCACTGATCGCCGACGAGCAGGACTCCGGCTCGATCGCCCCGGAGATCGCCGCGACCGTCTGGAACCTGGCTCAGGTTCAGAGGCCCAAACTGGAAGAAGCCGGTCTGGTCGACCTGCTGGAGAAGATCGAACAGCCACTCATCAGAGTCCTCGCCGCCATGGAGAGGATCGGTCTGAAGCTCGACCGGGAACGGGTGGCCGAGATGGCCGCGGGACTCGAGGACCGCATCCTCGAACTCGAACGCGAGATTCACGAGCTGGCCGGTCGCGAGTTCACGATCGGCTCCCCGCAGCAGGTCGGACAGGTCCTTTTCGAGGAGCTGGGACTGACCAGGAAACGGCGGGGCAAGACCGGCTTCTCGACTGATGCCAGGGTTCTCGCTCAGATCCGGGGCGAACACGCGATCGTCGCCCTGATCGAAGAATGGCGGGAGCTCACGAAGTTGAAGAACACCTATCTCGAGCCGCTGCCGGCCGCTATCGATCCGGCCACGGGCCGCGTTCACACGACTTTCATGCAGACCGCAGCTCCGACCGGCCGGATCTCTTCGATTCAGCCAAACCTTCAGAGCATTCCGATCAGGTCAGATGTGGGTCGCCCGCTACGAGGCTGTTTCGTGGCCGAGCCGGGCAATCTGCTCGTTTCACTCGACTACAGCCAGGTCGAGCTTCGCGTACTGGCCCACGTCGCCGACGAGGAAGTCCTCAAGGGCTTCTTCCGGGCCGGCGAGGACGTCCATTCCGCGACGGCCGCCCAGGTCTTCGAGATCGACCCCTCGGAAGTCGATGAATCACAGCGCTCGAAGGCGAAGATGGTCAATTTCGGAATCGTCTATGGGCTGACCGGGTTCGGCCTCGCCGACCGGCTGAACATTCCCCGCTCCGAAGGAGACGAATTCGTGAAGCGCTATCACGAGCGATTCCCGGCGGTTACCGCTTTCCGCGAGAGAGTGGTAGAGGAGGCGACCGAGACCGGATTCGTGAAGACCCTGCTCGGGAGGCGTCGTCCGCTTCCCGAACTTCGTTCAAACCAGGCCCAGACCCGGGCCCAGGGCGTGCGTCTGGCGATGAACACTGTGGTCCAGGGTACGGCCGCAGACATCATCAAGATTGCGATGATCCGCTGCCACGATTCCCTGCTCGAGCAGGGGCTCTCCAGCCGCCTGGTCCTCCAGATTCACGACGAACTTCTTTTCGAAGGACCCGCCGAAGAGGCAGACGCCGTGACCGAACTGGCACGACGGGAAATGGTCGGTGCCTACGAACTCGACCCGCCACTCGAGGTCGAGGCCGGCAAGGGAGAGAGCTGGCTGGCCGCGAAGTAGCCGACCACGGGCTCCAATCCAGTGAGTGAGTCCCTGGTCGTCCTCCTGATGGTCCTCGTCGGGGTCCAGTTCGCAGCCCAGGCTCCCGTCAACGGGGGGCTAGGCAGGACCACAGGGCCACTCGTGGCCGCGATGATCTCGTTCCTGGTCGGGAACGTGTTGCTGCTCCTGATCGTCTCCGCCGCGGGTCAGATGGGCAGCTTCTCGTCGATTGGCGAGGCGCCCCTCTGGCAACTTGCTGGAGGAGTGATCGGGGCCACCTACGTTGCCCTCGCCGCCACGACAATCGCCCGCATCGGTGCCGGGGTGATCGCCGCGGTGACGGTGACCGGCCAGCTCGCCTGCTCGGTCGTGATCGATCACTACGGCTGGTTCGGCATCGAGGTTCACGACGTCTCGGGCCCCCGGATCTTCGGTCTGGTGCTGCTGCTGACCGGGGCGATGGCGATGCTGTACAGCCGTGAGGAAGCTTCGAAGGAGGGTGCCGGGGGCCGGAGCCTGCGCCTTCTGGCGACCGGGGCGGCCAATCGCGAACGCCTGCTGATCAGCCTGGTGATCTTCCTTTCTTCCCTGACCGTCGGCATCCAGCATCCCCTCAACTCGGAACTCGCCCGGACGATCGGTGAGCTGCCCGCGGGGCTCGTCAACTTCACTGTCGGCAGCATCCTGCTTGCGGGCCTGGTCATCCTCTCCGGCCAGATCCGGTCGGTCCTGAAGGCGAGAGAGGCTC
>JRYG01005097.1_pt1 | contig 11456 bp, 9 predicted proteins | sample 235341 | NCBI WGS metagenome assembly JRYG01 (sample SAMN03074218, study PRJNA261478) | activated sludge metagenome | biome: Wastewater Treatment Plant; feature: Wastewater; material: Activated sludge; isolation source: activated biomass of a wastewater treatment plant treating hydrocarbon... ... | reverse complement strand
GGTTTGTACCTCGTCGGCGATGAACAGCACATTGCGTTGTTTACACAATTCGTAAGCTTTTTTCAAATATCCTTCATCCGGCGCCACCACGCCTGCTTCACCCTGAATAGGTTCGATCATAAAGCCCGCTACGTTGGGGTCTTTGAGCGCCTCTTCGAGGGCTGCAAGATCGTTATAAGGGATGATGACGTAGCCCGGCATAAATGGACCGAAGCCGGTAGTACTGCTGGGGTCGGTAGAAGCGGAGATGGCTGCCAGGGTGCGGCCCCAGAAATTATTGCGAGCAAAAATGACTTTAGCCTGGTTGGTGGGCACTCCCTTGACCGTGTACGCCCACTTTCGGCAGAGTTTCATGGCCGTTTCACCGCCTTCAACGCCTGTATTCATGGGCAATACGCGATCGTAGCCGAAATATGACGTGATGTATTTTTCATACCGGCCCAGGCGGTCGTTGTAAAAGGCCCTGGACGTAAGCGTCAGCCTGTGGGCCTGCTCCATCAGTGCATTGATGATGCGAGGATGGCAGTGTCCTTGATTAACAGCCGAATAAGCGGATAAAAAATCGTAGTATTGTTTGCCTTCCACATCCCATACGTGAACGCCTTTGCCGTGTGATAATACAACGGGAACGGGGTGATAATTGTGTGCGCCGTAGCGATCTTCCAAATCCATCAAATGCTGGGAAGACAATACGAGATCTTGAATCATAATAATTTGATTTTATTTTGCTGGTGTAAATGCTTTTCCCATTGTTCGAGGCTTAGGAGCGTAACGCCCTTGTCGTTCATTTCCTGAATAGCGTTCGTCATATCGCCGCGGCAACCTTCCGGGAATACGTAGGTATCAAAACCCAGTTCGACGGCTTGCAGGGCTGTATTTTTCACGCTGCCCTCAACGGGTAAACCCATGATATACAGGGCGGTAACTTGCTTTTGTTTCAAATAACCTATGAGCCCGGTATCTACGGCATGATCGGCGTCGAAAAAAGCGCTGAAGTGGTCGGCGCCGGCGGTTGTACCGGTGTCAATCACTTTATCGAATTGCGAAGGTTTGAGCCCGGGAGCAAACTCAGCGCCAAAGCTGCCCTGTACGCAATGCATAATCCAAAGCAGCTGTGGTTTGCCGTCAATATGGATGACCTGCCCCGGGCGTCTCCACAAGTGCATGGCAGCAAAGCTGCAATGGTCGGCGGGGTGCCATTGGCGGGTTGCGACGACGAGGTCGAAATCAGGGATCAGCCGGTTGGCCACAGGAATAACTGCGCTGCCGTCGGGTACTTCAATACCGCCGCCAAAGCACAGGTCGGTTTGCAGATCGATGAGGATTAAAGCCTTCATGGCTGCAAAAATAACCCATTTACGCCAAAGTTCCGTCTTTCATCTCCACTCTTCGATCGCTCATTTGCGCCAATTCCTGGTTGTGGGTAACGATGACGAAAGTTTGGTTGAAATCTTTGCGCAATTTGAAAATGAGTTGGTGCAATTCCTGAGAGGATGCCGAGTCCAGATTGCCCGAAGGTTCGTCGGCATAAACAATACTGGGTTGGTTGATCAAAGCCCGGGCTACTGCCACGCGCTGTTGTTCGCCGCCGGATAGCTGGAGCGGTTTGTGGGTGAGCCTGTCGGACAGGCCCAGGTAATCGAGCAGGTCTTTGGCGCGTTCTTCAACCTTGGCGGGGCGTTCCCCGTGGATGAGTCCGGGAATACATACGTTTTCGAGCGCTGTAAACTCGGGCAGCAAGTGGTGGAATTGGAAAACAAAGCCGATGTTTCGGTTTCTGAAAGCCGCCAGTTTTTGGGGATTCAGCAAAAATACTTCCGCCTCGTTGAGCAACAATTTGCCCTTGTCGGGGCGGTCGAGGGTGCCTAGAATATGTAGAAGCGTGCTTTTTCCGGCGCCCGATTTGCCGACAATAGATACGATTTCGCCTTTTTCTACCGTAAAATTAACGCCCTTCAGCACGTGAAGCGAGCCGTATGATTTATGAATGTCAATTACTTGTATCACTGATTATCCTGGTTTGCCCGCAAAATAGCAAGATGTTGCACAAATTCAAAACGACGGCGCTTGGCCTTTTCAAAGGAAGTACTAATTTTATGACCTTTCTTAATAGCTACTATTTTGCAACCGGCATACAGCGATCAGGAACTTAACTTATTGCTAAAAAAAGATAGCGAAGCGGCGATTGAGTGGATGTTCAAGCGTTATTACGCCTTTTTATGCCAGGTGGTGTATAAAATTATCCCCAAAGCCGAGGTTGCTGAAGATATCGTCCAGGAGCTTTTCGCCGATTTGTGGCGCAAACGCGAACAGCTTGAATTTACGGGCAGCATCCAGGGGTACTTGCGCCGCGCGGCGGTAAATAAAACACTGAATTACATACGGGACAACAAGTTCAGGTTTGAAGAAGAAGAACAAATCGCTCAAATGCCCAGCGATCACGAGCAGGCAAGCGCCAGAGTGGAAATGACGGAATTGCAGGAGGCGATTGACAAAGCCGTCGATTCGCTGCCGGAGCGCTGCCGGGCCGTATTTGCGCTCAGCAGGTACGAACAGCTTTCTCATCAGGAAATCGCCGCGCAGCTGGGAATTTCTGTAAAAACGGTAGAAAACCAGATTACCAAAGCCCTGCGTATACTCCGCGATGAGTTGGGGCCTTACATTAAGACGGATAGCTGACATTTCAGGTTTTAAATATTTGCCTATTCATAGGGGCAACGTAAGTTGTGCGTGTCTTGGTGGTGAAATGTTGCTTCACCTCCGTAAGCGGACAGATATAGCGAACAATTGTAATGAGCAAAGACAAAGACATACAGCAGTTTATTCGGGATATGGAAAGCCGCAAGGATTCGACTCCCGCCGACGGGGCGGAAGTTGGCAACAATCCTTTGGCCCAGGTTTGGGATATGAGCGGCAAGTATCAGGGCAATTTTAGCCCCGATCCGGATGCTGCCTGGCAGCGATTCAAATCTGCCCGCGCCAAAGAAAACAAGCAAGCGCCGATGCGCGTGGTCAGCCGCAGCCCTTACCGGCAATGGTGGTCGTATGCCGCCGCTGTATTGTTGTTGATCGGCGGCTGGAGCATCTGGCGGTCCAATTTCAGGCAACCCGAGATGATCGCCGTGCAGTCCATGCAAGAACTAAGAAGCGTACAACTCGCCGATGGTACCAATGTTTTGCTCAATGCCGGCAGCCAACTGCGCTACCCGGCGAATATCAACTCGGCTTCGATCCGGGAAGTCGAACTCAGCGGCGAGGCTTATTTTGATGTAGCCCATGACGAGGGCCGGCAATTCGTTATTCGCACCGCCGCCGCCGATGTGGCTGTACTCGGCACTGCCTTTAATTTGCGCGCTATACCCGGCGAATCAACAATTGAGGTAGAGGTAGAAGAGGGATCGGTAGAACTTCGCCCTTCCAACGGCAGCCGTATTGCCCGTATCCACCCCAAACAAAGAGGCGTTTTTGATTCAACATCGGGTATTTCAATAAACAAAGAACCGTCCCTCAACGCGCACGCCTGGCGCACGGGCAAGCTGGTATTTGTAGGCCGACCGGTGAAGGATGCCGTCAGAGAAATCGGACGCTATTACGGCGCCCACATTGATTTGACAAAATCCGGTATTGCCGATTGCCCCTTTACTTCCAATTTCGACAAGGTTCCGTTGTCACGCGCACTGGACGCGCTTTCCAGCATCTATGGCGCATCCGTCGAGCAGCAAGATGGCACCCATTTCGTTATTAAGGGCGGCAAGTGCAGCCGTTAACGTTTTCTTCGCCCCTTCATACGTGTATTTCCACTATATGTACTTATTTTGGCATCAATTACACGGATGCGTTTCGCAGCGCATAGGGCTGATGCGCCGTTATACAATTTTGCAACTACCGGAATTACATGAATCAACGCTACCTTATTGCGTTATGCTTTGCGCTGGTATTTGCCTGTGGCGTCGCACAGGGCCAATCCCCGTTGCGCCAACGCATAAACTTGCAGCAAGGTAGTGTTCAATTGGTAGAGGCCCTGAACGCACTGGTCGTTGAAGCTAATGTGCGCCTGGTTTTTGACCCGGGTATCATCCCCGATGTTGCGATTAACGCCGCCGTTTCGAATAAACCGCTACAGGAAGTACTTGATCTTTGGCTCGCGGGCACACGCGTGCGATACAGGTTAAACGGCGATCTGATATTGTTGGAGTTGGCGCCGCTGTCGCAACCGCTTGGTTTTGTTATCAGCGGAACGCTGAAAGACGCGCTCAGCGGAGAGCAATTGATAGGCGCTTATGTCAGGGACAGTATCAGCGGAAAAACGGCAATAACCAACGAATACGGATTTTTTAGCATGACCTTATCCGGTGAAGAGGCACAGATAGCGTGTTCTTATTTGGGTTACGAAACGCTGTGCGTGCGCCTGAACCCGCAAAGCGCCAAGTCCCAGGTTTTTCTGCTAAGTCCGTCGCCGCTTTCTTTTCCTGTCGTAGTAGTGCGGCCCACACTGGCGCAAACGCCTTCTTCGGGCAGCGATGCGCAAATCATCAAAGGCGAAGACCTGAACCTCACGCCTTCGCTTCTAGGCGAACCCGATTTGATAAGGACATTACACCTGTTGCCCGGCATTACTACCGGCACTGACGGGGTAGAGGGCATACATGTGAGGGGCGGTAACCCGGAACAAAATCTGGTGCTCATCGACGACGTGCCGGTTTATAATATTTACCATGTGGCGGGCGTATTTTCCGTGTTCAATACCAGCGCTATCCGCACTGCGGAAATCATAAAAGGAGGTTTTCCTGCCCGGTACGGCGGCAGATTATCATCGGTACTCAATGTGCGCACCAAAGAAGGCAATAGCCAGCGTTACAGTGGAGAGCTGAACCTGGGCATGCTCGCAGTGCGGGCTACCCTCGAAGGACCAATTATAAAAGATAAATGCGCCTTTTTTATTTCAGGCAGGCAATCTTTCCTCGATTGGTATATCCGACCCCTTACCAGTTATCTTAAAGAGGACAGAGGGGAACAAGGCGATATCGGCTACCAGTTTCACGACCTTAATGCCAAATTGCATTATCGCTTTTCATTTAAAGACGTACTTTACCTGAGTTACTACAACGGCAGCGACTTATATAACAACGACGGATTTAGCCGCGACACCCTGGTTTTCCTGGCCAACAACAATGACACCCTGCGTTATCGCTCCGATCAGTATTATGCAGAGCAATTAAAATGGGGCAACAGGATCGCATCATTGAGGTGGAACCACATCTTCGGCGACAAGTTGTTTTCTAATACCGTGCTGACCTATAGCAAGCTGGACGTAGGTCTCAACTATTTCGACACGGATTCATTGGTCAACATGCGCAACCAACGGACAGAATACCAGGTTTTCAATATCGGCGATTTTCGGTCGGCCATAGAAGACATAGGAATCAAAAGCGACTTTGATCTGTCGGCCTCCGACAATCGGACGGTGCGGTTTGGGGCCGGCCTGGTGCGTCGTTTTTTTTCACCGGGCGCGCTGGCATACGACGACGGCATCGGCAATGTCGATCCCGGCACAATCAAAAATGAATCGATAGGCGCGCTGGAATATTTCGCCTACCTCGAACAAGAATGGCGCCTCAAAAACGGGGGATTGATCAACGCCGGATTGCATGCTGCAGGCTTGCGGGTGCAAAATAAAACGCATTTTTCTCCTCAGCCTCGCCTGGCCGCCATGCTGCCTTTGGGGAGATATACGGCCATAAGACTCTACGGCAGTCGTATGACCCAATTCCTGCACCTGCTGTCGAGTTCGGGGATTGGGTTGCCCACCGACTTATGGGTGCCGGCTACGGCCCATATTAAACCCGGCCATGCCTGGCAGGCCGGTGTGGGATTCGATTTGGAGCTCAAACGGCATTTTGATTTTTCTGCCGATATTTACTACAAGTATATGACCAACCTGGTTAGCTTCAGCGAAGGCGCTTTTTTTCTGAACGATTGGCAGGAGAATGTGACTATCGGAAGCGGCAGGTCGTACGGCCTGGAGTTGATGTGGAAAAAAAGCACGCCGACGACTACGGCCTGGGTCGCTTATACCCTGAGTTGGACCGATCGGCAGTTTGATAATATCAATTTCGGGAGGCGTTACCCTTTTAAATACGATCGCCGTCATGATTTGAAACTGGTGGCATCCCACAAATTGACAAAATGGCTGAGTTTTTCTGCGGAATGGGTGTTTAACTCCGGATTTGCTTTCAGTATACCGCTCGAGCAGTTTAATGTTGATCTTACTGATATCATTTTTCCGCCTCAGGTTGTTCAGGCTTTGTCATTTGGCCAGAAAAACCAATTTCGGATGCCTGATTATCACCGGCTCGACCTCAGCGCAATTGTTAATTTTGGGAATTCTCATGTCCGCCACCGTATCCAAATAGGGGCTTATAACGTTTATAACAGACGCAACCCCCTGTATTACAATGTGCGAACCCGGTATATCAACGAAAATTATGCCATCAGGGCAAAAAAGGAATTTGTACAGGCAACGCTGATTCCATTTGTACCCGCTCTGAACTATACAGTATCTTTTTAAACGATTAGGCGTATGCGTTTGTGGATACTTTTACTAGGTGTATTGTGCATGGCTTCTACTTGCGAAAAGCCAATAGATCTCAATTTGCCGCTGCCCGATCCCCGGTTGGTAGTGGTGAGCAATTTCACTACAGACGAAGCCATGCGGGTCAGAGTATCCCGGAGCCGCTCCATTCTCGACGACTTGCCGGAGGATTATATCGCCGACGCCGTAGTCGAATTGTTTGACGATGATGACAATGTATTGGAGCAACTACGCCTTGTTATTCCCCAGATCAACCGCGTTTCACCCTATTATACAACAGAATCTATTGCCCTGCAACCAGGCGAAACCTACAAGTTGAGGGTTAGCGCCCCCGGCTTCGATACGGTGATGTCACAGAGTCAAATACCGGCACGCATACAGATCAGGGATTTTTCGGTGTCAGGGCTCACCTCCGGGCCGGGTAGCAAGCCAGGCAGCGTGAGATATGACTATCAGGTATTGTTGAGTTTTGACGATCCGGGATCTCTAAAAAATTACTACCACCTCAATTTTTATCAGGAAGTGGAAGATGTGGTAGTGGAGCAAAGCTATCTCCAGCCGGTAGTGTTCAGCCCATTTAGCGATAACAACTTTTTGCTGGCTTATTTTGCCGGGGGGGTCCTCATTGAAGATGAAGAAATTAATGGCCAGAGGGTGTCTTACAGCTTTCCCATGTCAATCGAAATCTATCCTTCTTATCAATTGCTTGGCAAAATTTATGTGGAATTGCGGACTACTTCCGAGGAATATTATCTGTTTCACAATTCGCTCAGCCGGCAACAAAGTAACAATGGCGGTATCAATGGCGAGCCTATTTTTATTTTTAATAATATTGAAAACGGCCACGGCATTTTTGCCGGGTATAGTTTTTCAACTGATTCGTTGAATGTAATTAATTGACAATCAATTTTTTAATAAAAATTATCCGTTTAAAATTTTATTTTTATCAGTATAAAAGAATATAATTTTGCTTATTATTTTGTGCCTGAAAAAAAAGATGCAGCAGGGTAGGGGGGAGGCCAATAATCAGTGTCTATACTTCATAAACGGCCAATGATGATCTGTTTTGTAACATGCAGCAGAAATCAAAGGGCCGGGAAAGCACTGATTCTAGCACGATTAAACATGGGCATTATGGGAGTAGATACACCACTCGATTTTTGGGCGCAGATCCCTTTTTTCAACACCATCACCCCTGCCGAAAAAGCCTTTTTGCAGCAAGTAGCTACTTTTGAGGTTAAACCCAAGTACAGCTATATTTTTTTACCGGGCGATCCTTCTGATACGGTTTATTTTCTGATCAAAGGCGCAGTCAAGACCGGTACGCACTCTGCCGACGGAAGAGAAGTGATCAAGTCGCTGATCCATCCCACTGCTATGTTTGGCGAAATGGGCTTGGTAGGCGAATCGCATCGTCAGGATTTTGCCCAGGCGCTCAAAGAAGATGTCCATGTTTACGCTGTAAAAGTGGATGATTTCAAAAAGCTGATGCGCCAGAATTTTGACTTGTGCAGCAATATTATGACTTCGTTTGGCAATAGGCTGATCAAGGCGGAGAGCAAGCTGGAGTCGTTGATCTTCAAAGATGCCCGCACGCGCATCGTAGAGTTCATCAAAGAAGCGGTGGTTAATCGCGGTCGTAAGGTCGGCTACGAAATGTTGCTCAAACACTCCCTGACGCATCAGGATATCGCCAATATCACTTGCACTTCCCGCCAAACGGTTACGCTGGTGCTCAACGAGCTCCGCAAATCTGATCTGATCTACTTCAATAGAGGAAAGATTCTGGTAAGGGATATGGCCAGGTTGAGTTAGCGCGAGATGACAACAAGGTGACAGGGTAAGGTCTTTCTCCTGTCACCTTGTTATATTATTACGGATTGCTTTGTATTCCCCGGTTATTCAACATCCCCAAATACTCATCTCTGAGTGCTTCAAAAGCCGGCATCTCGGTGGCCGGCAGCGGTTTGGCCGGGGGGAAATTCAGTTTCAGGTGATTCACCTGTTGTCCATTTTTCCAGAAACGGAAACATACATGCGGGCCTGTAGCCAGACCGGTAGAGCCCACGTAGCCGATTACCTGTCCTTGTTGTACTCTGACACCCGGGCGAATACCCTTGGCAAAACCCTTCATATGCAGGTACTGGGTTTCGTGGGCGCCGTCATGGCGAATTCTGACGAAATTGCCGTTGCCCGACGTATACGCTGCTTGCGAGATAGTACCGTCGCCGACAGCGAGAATAGGCGTGCCATGAGGCGCTGCATAATCTGTGCCGTAGTGCGGTCTTCTGTATTTCAGAATAGGATGCAGACGACTTAAATTATAATAAGATGAGATACGCGAATACTTGAGCGGGGCCCGCAGGAACGAAGTTTTCATGGGCTGCCCTTTGAGGTCGTAATATCCTTTGTACTCGCCGTTTTCGTAGTAAATAGCGTGGTAGACTTTCTCGCCTGTTTTGTAATATGCCGCTTTGACCTTGCTAACGCCTACCGGTTTGCCTTCAACGCTGTGTTCGTCATAGACGAGTTTGAATTCATCGCCCTTTTGCAGGTGGTGGAAGTCGAGCGACCATTGCAGTGCGTCCTCCATTTTGTCGGTGAGTTCGGCGCTAAAGCCGTTGTCCGTCATGGTTTTCCACAGGGAGGACTCCAGGATGCCGGCGGCTGTACGGGTTTTTGTCGTTATTTCCCGTTTGACCCTGGCTACTTTCAAATCGTCTTTGAGGTGGAAGACTATATACTCGAACACATTGGGTTCGTATATGAAATAGTCGGCGCTTTGATCCGCGCTTTTGCTCAGAATGGTATAATTATTACCGGCTTTTAATTGGCGGAAGTCAAAAATGCCCCTTGCGCTAACTGCTAGTTTATCCACTACGTGATAATCTACGCGATGAGCTGTCAGAATATCGGAAAGCGATTGACCGGCGCGGATGGTATTATCAGTAACCAAAAACGTATCGATGGCAAAGCCATAGCGCATGGTAGGAGTTTTGATCTGAAATGCGCCGAGTTCGGCGGGCGCATTGGCGCTGATCAGAGAAGAACTCAGTTGATCGCTGAGGCCGGAGCGGAGGAAAAAAGCGCCGAATGCGATGGCGCCAATGCCTGCTGCGGCCCAAGTCAGGTGGCGGCGGCGAATACCTTTGATTCGCCCGGTTAAAAACGATGGTAGATCCACTGTGTTAATTGTTTTTTGTATGCACAATCTTGAGCGGCGTGCAGCTATTCCCCTGGCATGAGATAACAAGATGTTGCATGTTTTGTTTTGTTTTTGTTTGCCGGGGGGTGCAAACGCCAAATGTTCAGTGGGATTCAATTTTTTACAGGCAGCAAATATAGAATAGATTGCCTTTTTTCCATAAACAATTTTGTTAAAGTTGAGTGGCCGGATTTATCTACCTTTGCCCTCATGTCCACATATAAATACGATCAAAGAGGAGTCTCAGCCTCCAAATCGGAGGTGCATGCCGCTATCAAAGCGCTTGATAAGGGTTTGTTTCCCAATGCTTTTTGCAAGATATTGCCCGATGTTGCCGGCGGCGATCCCGACTATTGTAATATTATGCATGCAGATACGGCGGGTACAAAAACAAGCCTGGCTTATTTGTATTGGAGGGAAACCGGCGACCTGTCGGTATGGGCGGGTATCGCCCAGGATGCCATGGTGATGAACCTTGACGATATGGCCTGCGTGGGCTGTACACAGCATATTCTATTGTCTTCTACCATTGGCAGGAACAAACACTTGATTCCGGGCGAGGTGATCAAAGCCCTGATTGACGCTACGGTCGAATTTACGACAACCATGCGGCGCTACGGCGTCGACATTCATCTGGCAGGGGGTGAAACGGCGGATGTAGGCGATATTGTGCGCACTATTGATGTAGGCTATACCGCTTTTGCGAGAATGCGACGCGCAGATGTGCTGGCCAATCATATTCAACCCGGCGATGCGGTGGTGGCATTGGCTTCTTATGGCAAAGCGACATNNTTACAACGGAGGCATGGGCAGCAACGGATTAACCTCGGCCCGCCACGATGTGTTGCAACATTTTTATGCCGGGACTTACCCCGAAAGCTACAACCCCGCTGTGCCGGAAGAAGTGGTTTATTCCGGATCAAGGAAATTGACCGACGAAATCAAAATCGGGGAGCTAACTACTACGGTAGGAAAGTTATTGCTTTCGCCTACCCGCACCTATCTGCCGGTTATCCAGCATGTTTTGGCGCAACTCAAGCCCAATATTCATGGCATGATACATTGTACCGGGGGTGGACAAACAAAAGTGCTTAAATTCCTGGAGGGCTGTCGGGTAGTGAAAAACAACCTGTTCGATCCGCCGCCTTTGTTTGAACTGATCCGCGATGAGTCGGGGGCTGATTGGCGCGAGTTGTACCAGGTTTTTAATATGGGGCACCGCCTGGAAGTTTATCTGCCGCAAGAACACGCACAAGCAGTCATCGATATTGCGCGCAGCTTTGATATTGAAGCTCGAATTGCAGGATTTGTTGAAGCTGCCGATGCGCCGGCAGTGCGGCTGGATACGCCCAACGGCATTTTTGAATACACCGAATAATTGCAGCATGACCATGCAGGAAAAAGCCGCCGATATCATGCGAATACTGGACGAGCTGTATCCCCACACGCCGATTCCGCTGGCTCATCAGGATCCCTATACTTTGCTGGTGGCGGTATTACTGTCGGCCCAGTGCACCGACGAGCGCGTCAACAAGGTGACGCCCAGTTTATTTGCCAAAGCGGACAATCCGGTTGACATGGCCAGGCTGGACGTTGACGAGATCAGGGCTATCATCCGGCCCTGCGGCCTGTCGCCGCGAAAGTCGCTGGCCATTTCCC
>JRYG01006081.1_pt1 | contig 11469 bp, 5 predicted proteins | sample 235341 | NCBI WGS metagenome assembly JRYG01 (sample SAMN03074218, study PRJNA261478) | activated sludge metagenome | biome: Wastewater Treatment Plant; feature: Wastewater; material: Activated sludge; isolation source: activated biomass of a wastewater treatment plant treating hydrocarbon... ... | reverse complement strand
GATATCTCCGCCCCGCTGCTGCCCATCGAACGTACATAAAGATTTAGCGGGTAACGGGTGAGGCCGATGCCGGTGTCTGAAAGAGTTGTGTTGTAAAGATCCTCAACAGGGAACTGTTTTTTGCTGAACTTCTTCAGAGTAACTTCCGGCGTATATGCATCCGAAATCTCTGCCATGCCCCGTTTGCCGGATACATTATTTGCCGCCGGCGGAGAAACGGTAAAACTCCATGAGCCAGTCCAGCCTGTGCTGTCTCCGGCTTTGACGGAATTCGTCCTCCAGAAGTAAACGACATTTGAATCTACAACCGGAACTGCCGCGCTGAATCTTGTAACCGGCCCAGTCGCACTGTCAACGGCAAAGGTCATGAGCAAAGGCGAATTGAATGTCTGAGATGTATCTATCTGCAAAAGCACCTTTACGGATGTCTCCCTGTTGAGCGGATTCAGTCCCGTCAGCTCAACTGTATCTCCTGTAACGGCTTCCATATCCACCGGACGAAACTGCACGAAAGAATTGTTCTTGAGGGGTATGTCAACATTGAGCGTGTTGTCGTCTTCGTTCTCATTACTTGCCCAGTTGTCCTTGTCGATCTCAACTCTTACGGAGTAATTTCTGATTGAATCCAGCCGGAAATTGTAGCGAACCGAATCGGAGAATTTGAATGCCCTCAGTACTGTGTCATAACCCTGAATGGCGGCGTTATCTGAATAGAGCGTGAAACCGATATTGCATGAATCCGAATGAAGTCCGTAATTGTAAGGAAACACTGTGAGCGTTACGGTCTGGCTCACGGACGGAAAATTATCGGAAAGCCGGTATCCGTCGGAGCTGATGTGAAACTCAGGCCATTCGGGAAGTGAGAGCTTAAGTGCAGGATCGCCGAGAAGTCCGTAGCAATTGAGCGTATGCCTTGTCACAGATCCGATAGAGTCGTAAGAGATCTTTTCCTTGCCGTACTTTACAATGTCTCCGAGCCGTCTCAATGTGTCATGAAACATGCCGTAATACAACTTGTCATGAAACTCACTGCCCGAATATACAAAGCCCCAACCGGTTGTGCCGAGGAATCCTACGGAACCTTTGTTGCTCATGGTCACAAACTTCTCACCGAAAATGCGAGCGGTATTGTCTGCGGTCTTGCCCGTGTAGCAGGTCATGCTCAGCACAAACGGAAACTTGCCGTAATTCTCAAGCGTCGAAGGTTCCTGCATTGCATCTTCCCAGTTCTGATAACCCGCATGCCCCTGGAAGTTTGCAATGAGAACCCCGTTGTTTATGTCGCGCCTTACGGAATCTTTGTAATTGTAGGTTACGGTAGTGGTGGTATCAACCCTGAATGCCTTGTGCACATTGCCGGAGAACGGCGCCGGAATAACGTAGTTGTTCATGAGGGGAGTTACCAGGGATTGGTTGAACAGCTGTTCTTCGGAAGTGCCTCCGCCTACAACAAACAGGTCATTCTTCATCCACGCTTCAGGAGATCTGCTCTCATAAGCAATGATGTTGTCAACCATGGCTTGCGCTTCAGCGGTAGTGTAAACAGGAAGCCTACCGACTGCAACTTTGTCGAGATAAGCAAATGCGCCTATGCTGTAATTGGCAAAGTAACTGTCTGTATTCGGATAGCCGTAAACGGGAACATAGTTCTTGTCATAAACAGTGGACAGCGAATTCTTCTTCGGATCAAACGTGCCTCTTCCGAAAAGACAGAGATAAGAGAACCTGTCACCGGGCCATGTGTCGTAAATGTTCTTGCAGAAGAGCCGGACAGCGGAGGGGTCTTCGATCCCGTAATTGAACACATCGTAAATGTCGCTCACCTTTGCCTTGAAAACTCTGAAACCGTCGTGCGAACTTCTGTACGAAGCAAGCTGAGTTGCCTGTGACTCGAATATTGAATGGTAAACAATTACATAATCCGCTCCGGTGGCAGAAGTAACCAGGTCGGGAACCTGCTTTTGAGCGATCCTGAACGGCTTCTTCAGCACACTGCTGTTGAGGATCTCCAGCTTTGCATTGTTCCTTGCGGTGAATGTAAGCGTGTCGAATGAAGTTGCATAGTTAGTGAGCCGGTTGTAGTTCTTCACATCATAGAGATAAAGCGGTGCATCCTGAAATCCGCTCAGTTTGAAGTAACGGGCTGAGGTGTCTGTCCCGCTGAGGTTTGCTGAAACCTTGGATGATTTGAACCTGAACTTTGACGGAACTTGAATATCAACATAGTCTAGATTTGTGTGCCCGTCATATCCGGCTACAGTGTAAAGCACCGCCACAACGTTAACGGTATCAGTCCTCAGTATGGAAGTGGAAAAGGTTACAGTGGTATTGAACCTTGTGAAATCATTCTTATATACATCCGCTACCACGTTATTGTTAACCAGGATCCTGATCCTGTGCTCATTGAATATGCTCGGATTAATATCTGATGGATATGCAAAGAAATTCAGTGAACAGTTCATAGCAGTATCAGGACGGTTCGGAGTAGAGAAATTCTCCGTCAGGTAATAGCCGTTGTACATATTCACCCAGTACCATCCTTCACCCTGAAACAACTCATTGTTGAAGTATCTATAATCAGTGGCATTTGCACGTTCGCCCTGAGAATAAACCTTGTCTTTCTCAAAGTGAAATCTTTCCGTGAAAACGGAAGATGAAAAGGGAACGGAGGTTGTGTCTGTGTAATTGGAGTATCTCAAACCTGTAGCACCTCCCCAGTCTATCCAGTAAACGTTGGTGTCGGAATAGAGACTGTAATACTCATCCTTTTGATAATAAGCAGCATTGTCAACGGTATAGGTTTTGGTCAGGCCGCCGTAGTTACGCTGTCCGTAAAAATCGAAGAAGTCCGGTGAGTCGAATGTCCCGTCGCTTTCGCCTTCGAAGTAGATCGGGATCTGAACACCCTTATTAAAGAGCTTAACCGTCCTCGGGTCAACAGTGGAAGTGTTTATACCCGCATTTGTAAAATCGTTTCTGCTTATCCTGTACATTCCGTCATCCACTACGGAAAGCTTGAGGTAAGTCTTGTTTGGAGTGATCCAGTTGAAATTCTGGGAAAAGGAAACCGGCGGAGCAAGTGTTACAGCAAGCAACAGAAGTAGCAGGTGGCAAAAGGAGCATTTTACTTTGTGAACCTGAATGCCGCTATCTGGAATGACCGAGGACTTCATAATTTTCTCCTTTTACTATAGCAGGGTTAGTGAGATGAGCCTCGCAAATATCACACAGGACAATAAATAAGGCAAGGGAGTTTCTCTCTCCCATGCCTGTTCAAACACATTATCGGATCAATTCATATTGCATACGATCACTTTATGATGACCATCTTCTTGGCTGCTACGAAACTGCCTGATTCGAGCTTGTAGAAGTAGATTCCGCTCGGCAGATTCGATTTGAACGTTACCGTATAGAATCCGGCTTCCTTCGGTTCATTTACAAGCACTGCAACTTCCTTCCCGGAATTGTCATAGATCTTCAGCGTTATGTTTCCGCTGACCGGGAGTCCGTAAACAATCGTAGTGGTGGGATTGAATGGATTCGGATAGTTTTGTGCAAGTGTGAATTCAGAAGGAGCTCCAAGGGCAACTGCACTGGAAAGATCCAGATATTCGAAGTTACCATTGAAATCTACCTGTCGTAGCCTGTAGCTGTAAACTCCGGAATTCAAGTCTCTGTCTGTATATGCATAGAACGTGCTTGTTGTCGAGGTACCCTTTCCCGCGACAAAACCAAGTTCCTTCCATACACCGTTGTCCAGTCTTTCTACAAAGAATCCGGAATTGTTTTCTTCGATCGAAGTGGTCCAGTTCAGAACTACATCATTATCAACTACTTTCGAGACGAATGATTCAAGCTCTACCGGCAGAGGTTTGTCATATTCAACTCTGCAGATCGCGGAGTTCGGAACTTCACATGAGTCAACGCATTCGTAAGTGATCCTTTCATGCAGGCAATCCTGCCAGCATGACGGGTGTGTCCAGTACGGAGGATTTGCATTGAAGCACCATACGGAATCCGGTTCCAGCATGCAGGTTGTGAGATCGTCAAAAGCATGAGGAATTATCGTGGTCTTTACGACAATTGAGTCATAGTATGTTCCCGCAACATAATTTGCCGGGAAGACTACTTCAAATCTGATGTCCTGACAAACGGTCGTGTCCCAGTTCCATGACGGGGGCAAAAGCTTAACCATATCATTTGCCTGTTCCCACATTGCGATATAGTATGTGCATATCCACGGATCGCACGGATCTACGGGATGGACTTTGTTGCTTCCGCATGTCAGATGATCATACTTTGTTGCCCTGTAAAGATAATCGAATTCAGCTTCGTATTGAGGGTCAGGTGAATTCGGGTGGGGAAGCAAAGTTATAAACGGTACATCCTGGTCGCAGATTGGTCCTTGTGCCATTGATCCGGGAGCAACTATGCAGGAAACTCCGATTGCCAGAAATATCGCCAGAAAGAGTTTATACAACGTTTTCATGGCTACTCTCCTTTTCTTAAAGTTGTCCGCTTCTTATGCGGAAAAAATGAAGAACCTGCTGAGTATTCCAATACCAGCAGATTGAATCTTCTTTAGGGAATAAGAACTATGAGGTTGGAACTATGATAAGCATGGCTCCATTTTCGTTTCCTCCTTTACTAATATTTTTGGGGATTGAATAAGCTAATAAAAAGAACTGGTCACTCGTCCTGTTAAATTGCCGCAATATTCAAGCCAGGAAATATTCGTTTGAATTTCGATTGGAATATCAGTTCGAAAATTGAACTGTGGAATAAATCCACAAAGAAGGTGTGGAGAATATCTACAGACTCAGAACTACTTGACTAATGAGAAGATGTTCGAATGCAAACAGCCGGGACGGATAAGTCACGGAATAACCGCAGAGATGAAATTGAATGAGTTATTGTCAACTATTGCAAGATCGAACGCATCCACAAACTGATCGCCGTTGAGGTCTTCAAGTACATTTCCCGAAGCAAACTCGAAAGCGCTGTTGTCAATGAGCCCGAAGTCAGCGGCATCCACAAAGTCATCCTGATTCACATCGCCGGAGTAAATGCAGTACTTGCCGCTCTTCAGAAGAAGATTGTTTCCGTATGCTTTAGTTGCGGAGTCGGTGAAATTGAATGAAGCAAATCCGCCGGAGAACTTCTTTCCCGATGAGCTCCAGGTCTCTATAGAGTTCTTGTGATTGACAACTATGTAATAGTCGGTTGCATTCTTCGCGTTCATGAAAGTGATCATGCTCGGGCCGCTGTTCCTTATTATCGCTTTGGCGGAATCTACGACAACATAAGGCGCTGTTGCATTCCTGAGTGAGATGCTCACAAGCTCACCGGAAGTGGGATTGGGCGGCATATCCACATATCCTTCAATTGCAGTGGTCAGTTCAAGTGTCTTGATACCTCTGTAAATGTTGTATGAATCTATGAGCTGTCCTGTCATAGTGTAAAATCTGAATTCGAGCCTGTCGGAAAATTCGAAACCTGCCATATAGCCGAACTTGGAATTATACCTGNNTTCCGCCGAGGCCGTTCACAAAGTAAGGCAATCCGTCAATTATGAGCCGTTCATAGTTGTGCTCACTGCCGGAGATCACTGCGCTTGCCCCCCAGCGTTTGAAAGGCCATCTCATGTATTCCGCGGGACCGGATGTAATGCCCGATGTATAAGGAGGATGATTGAAGTAAACTATGTTCCATTCACCGTCTGACTGTGCAAGCCGGTCCTTCAGCCACTGCGCCTGAACGGAGTTTGAATCCGTGCCATCAGGTTCATTGGGATCGCTGTCAATGCAGAAGAATTTTATGTTGCCTCTTTTGAATTCGTAATATCTTTCATTTCCGGGCAGAGTAAAATAATTAAGGTACGGCGTTGCGCCCGAAGTTATCCAGTCAACGCTTCCGAGTGCCGGGAAGAACCTGTTCACTGTGTCGCCGCTTCCGAAATTCCCTGTGTATGGATGAATGTACCTGCTGAAATATCTTCCGATGTTACTGTCAATTGTAACAGAGCTACCGCTCTCGTAATTATTATTGCCCGCGGTTATAACGAAATCCGGCTGCCAGCTGTGAACATAGGAAGCAACTGCAGAAAGGCCCGTTCCGGCCGAACCGTAATCACCGATCACCGCAAATTTCTGATTCGGAGAGAAATTGTACGGAAGCAGTTTGTAAACCCTGTCGCCGACTGCGTAACCTGCTGTGTAATTGTTCATGAACCTGAACCTGTTGACGAAGTAACTCCACGGAAGCTGAAACCAGTTGGCGCCTCCGTCGGTGGTCTTGTAAGTCGGCCCGGTCCAGCCGCCAATCCAGCCGGTGTTGTTGTTGATGAAGCCGATCCCTTCCTGATCATAAACAAGGAAAGGATTCTCCTGCCAGGTAAGCCCGCGGTCTGTGGTCTTGAGATAGTAAGACATTCCGCTGTGCCTTTCGATGCTGACGAAGCCGGTGTCCTTTGAAATGAAGCTGATCTTCCAGCACCACTCACCGCTCCTGTTGGATCTGTAAACTCTCTGCCATGAAGAGCCTCCGTCTGAAGTGATCAGTATTACGGCGTTACCGTTCTGGTATGAGTTGATGTTGTAACCGCCGACGATGATTCCCGAATCAGGCGACCAGAAGTGGCAATCAACGAGTGTCCTTACAAGCGATGTGTCCATGGGAATCGAAGTCCAGTTAAGTCCGAGGTTTGTGGTCTTTATCACGTTGGCAGGGGCGGAGTACCTGCCGACAGCGTAAGCCGTGCTTCCGTCAACGATAGATATTCCGCAGATCCCGTATGGCCTTGGCTCGGGCAGTCCCACCTGTATCCAGTTCGTGCCGCCGTTGGAAGTTCTGTAAAGCGGTGAATTGAATCTCAGAGTGCCAAGCAATCCGTTAAAAGCATCGAAGAATCCGAGGCACCTGTAATTTGCATGTGGAAAATCAACGGATGTATTGTTGAGATTCCAGTTGTTTCCGCCATTGGTTGTCTTGTAGATCTTTCCGGAATACTGTGCAATGTATCCTGTACTGAGGTTCGGAAAGTGAACATCCTCAAACCTTTGTGATGAGGAATCCGGAGTCGGGGAATTAGGAAGAAGCTGCCATTCAAGCTGTTGTGAAAGCAACTGAGCCGGCAAAAACATGAGCAATGCGGCAATCAACAAAGGAGTCTTGAAAAGCATCTTCAGTTCGTGGCCGGTGTTACTTTATCAATAGCATTTTTCTGGTCCGTGAAAATGATATCCCTGAGCGCTCATCTGAAGCAGTAAGTCTGTAATAGTACGCTCCGCTCGGCAAACCCGCCGAGTTGAAAACAATGCTGTGAGTTCCAGGCTTTTGCCTTGCATTCTCAAGCATTCTTACCATTATGCCCGCGGAATTGAATACTTCAAGCAACACTTTTGCAGATGAAGGCAGTTCGTAAGTAATGGTTGTTGAAGGATTGAAGGGATTGGGGTAATTCTGATCCAGCGTAAATCCGGATGCAATTGCGGTACTGTTTCCTTCCACGCCAACTGTCTGTGAGTACTTCAATGTGATGTAGTCTTCGCCGGTCGATCCTTCATAGCTGAAGCCGGAGACGTAGACATTGTTCATTGCGTCAACTGCAATGGAGTTGGCAATGTCGGCATCGCCGGAAGTTCCGTTGAACATCTGCGTCCACTGAAGATTGCCGTTTGCATCATACTTGACGGTTGCATAATCTTCATATGTATTCTCGCTGTAGCTGTAACCCGTTATATAAACATTTCCCGAATTATCCTGAGCAATGCCTGTTGCAATGTCGAATGAACTGCTTGCGCCGTTGAATTCTTTTCTCCATGCTATGGCACCGCCGGCGTCATACTTGATTGTCACAAAATCTTCTCCTGATGCTGTATTGAAACTGTATCCGGAAACTGTGCAGTTGCCTGAAGCATCTACAGCCAGTCCGCAGGTGATATCGTACTCGCCTGATGCGCCGTTGAATGTCCTGTCCCATATTATGTTTCCGGATGGACCGATCTTCAATACGAGATAGTCTTCTGCAGAAGAAGGGCTGTTTGAATAACCGCTGACAAAGATGTTATAGCTTGGATCGAGCCCGATCCCTGTGGAAATATCGTAACTGTTTCCTGCGCCGTTGTATCTTGCGACCCACATCTCATTTCCGGAAAGGTCATACTTCACAACTGCAATATCCTCCATAGTTCCGAAACCGTTGCTGTAGCCGGCAACATACACATTGCCGAAATTATCTGTTATCAGGGAAGTCGCTATGTCAATGTCGAACTCTACGGGTTCATTGTATTTTGCGATCCAGAGGCGCGTACCGGCAGGGGAGTACTTGATTGTGGTAAAGTCCTCACTGCTTGTTGCACCAACGCTGTAGCCTGCAACTATCACATTTCCAAGAAGATCCCGGTCTAAAGCGTTTCCGCAATCCACATCATTGCCTTCACCATTGTATCTGTCATTCCAAAGCTCACTGCCTTCAGGAGAGTATTTGACAGTGATTATGTCGTAAAAGGAACCTGCCCCTTCACTCTTTCCCGTTACGTAAACGTTACCGGTATTGTCAACAAGAATGGAAGTGGGAATATCGTTACCGTTAGCTGTGGAATTATTGTAAGCGGCCTGCCAAACCTGATTGCCCTGCGGATCGTACTTCAGCGTAACTATATCCTTGCCGCTTGAAGATGACTTGCTGAAGCCGGTAACATAGACAAATCCCGAGTTGTCAACTGCAATGTCGGCAACTTCATCGGTGTCACTCGAAACACCGTTATAGACGGAGGTCCATTGAGCCGTAACCTGCGCATTTGCAGAGGCTGTAAAAGCAAGAAAGAGAAAAATAATTGTGAATCCGGAAAGAGACCGCTGCATCTTTTGGGAAAGTTATTTTGGCCTCCCGTCTGAAGAAGAGGGGAAGTTAAAATTGTAATTGAAAATCAAACTGCTTAAATTTGGCTTACAATATATGAATCCGCGTTGTTAAATGAAAAACAGAAATTGTTTTTCTTCATCAACTTATGCGCATTCAGCCCGATTTGCCTGAAGCCGTTCCCGGGCTTAGGGTCATTTGCAAACAACCCCATTGGATTGGAGAATTACGTTGTAAGAATAATTGAGAAGCTGTTTGTGATCTACTTTCTCAGTTATTTCATTTTTGATCTCGCCCTTTTCCTGATATTCCTGTTCACATTCAGAAGAGAGTCGCGCATTGCTCCTTTGGAGAAGTTTCCCAAGGTCAGCATTATTGTGCCTGCCTACAACGAAGAGGTCTCAATTGCAAACTGCGTAAGGATGCTCCGCTCACTTGACTATCCTGAGTTTGAGATCATCGTTGTCAATGACGGTTCTTCGGATGACACACACGGTGCGATGATAAGGGAGTTCGGCCTCAGGGAATTTCAGCTTCCCGTTGCAGGCGGCCTGAAGACTGCTGAGATAATCTCCTGCTATAGTTCGGATGACGGATTGCTGACTCTGCTGAACAAAAGAAACGGCGGCAAGGCGGACTCGCTGAATGCAGGCATAAACCTTTCCGGAGGTGAAATTGTCTGTACTATAGTTGCCGATTCAATTCTTGACAGGGCTTCACTCAAAAGGGTAGTAAATGAAATGGTGCTGGATGAAACTGTATTTGTAACCGGCGGACAGATAGCAGTTGCAAACGATACGGTCATCAGTGACGGCAGAGTAGTGAATGCCAGAATGCCTTCAAATCCGCTTGTCCTGTGGCAGATCACCGAGTACATCAAATCGTTCTTTGTTTCGAGGATAGGGCTCAGCAAGATCAACTCCATACTTATAATGTCCGGGGCTTTTTCGGTTTTCAGAAAAAGGGACCTGCTTGCGATTGGGGGATTCCTGACAGGCCGGTCGGAAGGAGAGTATATAAAGAGTATTTTTAAGTCGGTAAAAACAACTGTTTGCGAAGACATGGAAATAGTTGTAAGATTGTGGAGATATTACAGGGAAACAGGCAGAAAGTGCAGGGCGGTCTATCTGGCAAAACCGCTGTGCTGGACAGAAGTGCCGGACAACGCGAAGAATCTTTTCAAGCAGAGGACAAGGTGGCATCTCGGACTTGCCGAGACAATTTCGATGCATAAGAAGATGATGTTTGATCCGAATTACAGGACAACGGGACTGATCGCTTTGCCATATTATTTCTTTTATGAGCTGATCTCCCCCCTGATCAAAATAATCGCACTCGCATTTATCGCTTATGTTGGATTTGCAGGATTGATCAACGTTCAATGGGTGATTTACATGGCAATATTCATCACCGTCACTTCCGCTCTGATCATAAGCGTGGTAACCGTCTATATTGAGAACTGGAGCGAGAAGCAAAGCGCCGTCAGCAGGAATGCACTCAGGTATAAGTCATTCATGGACTGGGCAACTCTGATATTCTTCAGCATCATTTCCGATTTCAGTTTTTCGTTCTTCAGGATTGCGGCACAGGTCAAAGGCCTGACTGATTTCCTGAGAAAGAAGAGCGAGTGGAATAAGTTTGAGAGAAAAGGAGTAAAGTCGATAGGTTCGGAATTGACAAATTCAAACAGCCCGGTTTGAATAACTGCCGGCGGATATTGTTCTCATCAATCTTTGCGGCAATTCTGCTTTCGGGACCGGCGTTTGCGCAGTCATATTTATCAAATTCAGGTGTGAGGATCTCAGGCAAAAAAACAGAAGGAAGTTTCTGGGATGAAACCGACCTTTCATTCAAGACCGGTTATCTTAATGAGACCGAAGAACTCTACGGCAACAGTTCGATCTATGAAAATTTCAGGATAGGCAAGAATTTCTCCGATCAGTTCAGGCTGGACCTTTACAATCAGGTCGAATATTCGAAGCGTGAGGAAACAGGACAGCCGGACAGGGAAAGATGGTATGACAATACCGGCATTGTCGCAAAATATGATTTCAGCGATATGTACAGACTTGAGGCGTTCGGTTCCGCAAGCATCAGCGATGAGACATTTACATCTTACGGAGGAAGATACAGGACTCTAATCGAGTCAGGTGAATTCTCAGTGCTCAATATTCTGGAAGGCGGATACAACTATTTTTACTACTGGAACATGGTTGGGCAGGATTATCTGAGTGAAAGCATCGAATTCCGGTATGCCTCTCTTGATCTGTCATTGTCTTACCTGTATGCAGATGTAAGGAACAATTACATTGAAGGATATGACATCAAAGGACGAAACCCGAACAGGATGTTCAATCTGGGAATCAGCTATGACTTTCTTGTGAAGCCGAAGATCAACATCGGAATGTATTACCAGTTCAGGGACTACGAGCATTACTCGCCGCTCTACTACTCTCCGCAGAACAGGGATATCACGGGATTCGGAGCTTATGCTTTCGACACATTCGGAAAGTTCTATGCATATTTCGGAGGCGGCATCAAGCAGGACCAGAATGCTGTCTTTGTATGGAGCGTTGATGCTGAAGCAGGTTTTGAAGACAACGGTT
>JRYG01008293.1_pt1 | contig 11482 bp, 7 predicted proteins | sample 235341 | NCBI WGS metagenome assembly JRYG01 (sample SAMN03074218, study PRJNA261478) | activated sludge metagenome | biome: Wastewater Treatment Plant; feature: Wastewater; material: Activated sludge; isolation source: activated biomass of a wastewater treatment plant treating hydrocarbon... ... | reverse complement strand
GATGCGGGAATCCTCATGCTGAATCCTGTTAGTGCTTTTCCGACGAGAGCTGGTAAGTTGATTTGCATGGATCAGAAGCTGATATGTCCTTTGTGCGTTTGCAAGCGGGCCGAGAAATGTTCCGGTTCCCGCAGTGCCGGAATATGCATTCGGAACCACTGTTTGAATGCTTGATTCGCTTGCAGGACCCGGTTGCGTATCGCCAAACGCAACGGTGGAATAGTGAAGCATGGCTGAAATGATCAGCAGGTTGCAAAGAAGTTTCATGACTCCTCCATACTTGTTCTTAAATTTGAGAATGTAATTTTAATGTTTCTGACTCAACTTAACCAATGCAATCCAAAGGTTCAATAATTATGAGGCAAGGCAGGTCGGTTCATGAAGGCCGGTCATACCGATTGACTAATTTCCCCAGTTCACCTTTATATTATGCTTCTCTGCATAGACCTTCCCGTGCATGATAAGTTCATCGTAAAGCTCTTTGAATCGTGTTGAATATTTTCCGTTGATCTCATCAGTCATCGCCCTGGTCTCTTCTGCAGATGCACCTTTGTCATACAAGTCAGCTAGGTTAAGATACTCATTCTTCATAACCGGGATCACAAACTCATACAATGCCTTCGATGAACTGAGCACGTCCTTCCCGTCACCGGATTCACTGAGCCCTTTTACATCATCATAATTGTCTTCGAATGATTTGATCTTCATCTCTATAGTCTCCCTTCTTGTTATTGGCGTTGTCCCGCTTCCGTCGCCGGAATACTTGACCGACGGAGATTCAAGCTGTCTTGAAAATCCGTCGCCTGCGAACCCTGCCATCAGGTTTACGTTCAAAACTGCGATGCCGAAGAATTTTTCGGGAGGAACCTTCCCGCAGGAGGAAATGTGCATCACTGCAATTAATGCAATGAGAATGCCAGTAAACGCTTTTGTATTATTTTTCATGGCGCAAAGTTATGGTGCAGATGCAAGAATTGAAATGAACAATTGCCGGAATACAACTCCGCCTCATCAGAAGCATGCTTAATTCTGAAATCCGCCCGAATCACTGTTTCATTCAGGATCTCTTTTGCATACATTTGTGCTAAGCAAAGGGAGGAATTATGAAGTGCGCAATCTATATCCTGTTATTGTTGACCGCAGTTCCGGAGGTTTCAGCATTGGGAAACAGTGGGCCGGATACATCAGCGGCAATTGATTATCCCCTCAATGTAGGAAACATGTATGTGTATGATCAAATAAGTCTGTGGTTCAACTGCAATCCGTTTACGCTCACCCGCAAGATCAGGGTCAGTATTACAGATTATGTGGCGAAACCAAACGGCAAGTCTTATTATAAATTTTCGGGATGGTGGCCGGTGGGCGGAAATNNTGTATCTCTACGATTCTACTTCCAACTCTGAACTCCTCCTTGACAGCCTGCTGATCAGGCAGGGCGATACATTCCGCTGTGCCCGTTTCAATAACCAGTCGCCGTATGCCTTATGCAATTCAGTTGAGCCTCAGCAGATCTTCGGCCAAACCCGGCTGATGAAATTTCTTGCTGCAAACACCCACGTTGCGATCACAGCGTATTACAGTTTGGCAGACGGAATCGGCTTCACGGGTTACAGCCAATGCGAAGTCGGTACAGGAACCAACTACAGCCTTGCCGGCTGCAGAGTGGGAGGAATCGTTTACGGGGATACTACTCTTACAGGCATAACTCAGATAAGCGCTGTGGCTCCTGATAATTTCTCACTGATCAGAAGCTATCCGAACCCGTTCAATCCGTCAACAATAATAGAATATTCCGTTCCGGCTCAGTCACGCTCAGGGCTGGCTCATGTGAGTCTGATCGTTTACAGTTCCGAGGGCAGGGAGGTTGCAATGCTTGCAGATAAAGATCACACTGCAGGAAAGTACGCGGCATACTTTGATGCAACTTCACTTCCGGCGGGAGTTTATTTCTGCAGAATGACGGCATCTGAATCGGGCCGTGTTGTCTTCATCAATTCACTGAAACTTTTACTGGTCAAGTGAAAAGTTCCGAACATTTAAGGTTCGGTTGGCAACTTTTTGCGGCCAATCAATTGGCAAAGATGATGTATCTAAATTAATTGTTAGTAAAAAACATTTGCATACATGTGGTCAATCATGATTACATCAATTCCACTTACAGACCATCAATAATAGAGCCCGGTATTTTGCCGGGCTCTTATTGTTTATAGAAATGGATTTTGAACACGGAACAAAGAAATACCTACTTCAGCACAACAAGCTTCTTTGCATCCGAGAAGTTTGAATTGCCGCTGTTCAAAGTCAGCCTGTAGAAGTATGCTCCGCTCGAGAGTGTTGCCGCATTTACTGTTGCGGTGTAATAACCCGCCATTCTGTTATCATTGACAATCCTCATAACTTCTCTTCCCCGAATATCAAACAGAATAAGTGTTGCATTTCCGTCATAGGGTAATCGAAAATCAATCTTTGTAACGGGATTGAAGGGATTTGGATAGTTTTGCGAGAGATAAAAAACTTGAGGTACGCCAACTTCAACCGCGTACTCGAGATTGTAATACTTGAAACTGCCGTTGTAATCCATTTGCTTCAGTCTATATTCATACTTGCCGGTATGAAGCGCTTTGTCAATGTATGAGTAATTTACAGAGCCTGAAGTACTGCCATTTCCCTTTACATGTCCGACAGTTAACCTCGTTGCATTTCCTGAATTTCTCTCAATGTCAAAACCTGCATTGTTTAGTTCACCGGCGGTAGTCCAGTTTAGCTGTACGTCGTTTCCGGATACAGTGGCGTTAAAGGATGCAAGCTCAACAGGGAGCGGAATGTCGCTTGAGTATACACTTCTGCCATGTGTGAAAGCAAACATTTTCCATGTATCTTGCTGCAGTACGAGTTCATCAACCGGAACGAAAGTGGGCATACCCGGTGTAAAGTTGAGCCAGGATGCTCCGTAGTCATCGGACTTGAACACTCCCCCCTCAGTGCCGAGCCAAAGCATCAGCGATTCGTAAGGATCGAACTGAAGAGAATGCTCGGGAATATTGGGAAGGTCAGATGAGATATCCGTCCAGGTTGCCCCTGAATCATCAGAAGCCCAGACATGTCTGCTTTCGAGAACTCCCGAAGTATTGAAACCGGAATAACAAGCAACTATCTTGGATGAGTTGAACGGACTAATGCCTATTCTTCTTACATAAGCTCCGTTGTTTCCAGGCGGCGTGATAGTATCCCAGCGGTTAGCCGTTCCGGAGTCGGGATACAAGGTCGCACACTTTACGATTCTGCCGTCTGTAGTACCTGCATAAGCAACAAAAGGTGAAGCTGATCCCTTAATGGTTACAGCACTAATGAGTACGCCTCCCGTATATTCAGCGGGGCCAACCCTGACCCAGGTAGCAGCACTGTTTGTGGTGACCCACATTTCATTAGAGCCGGCAAGCAGTACTTCGGAATTTTCTCTACTCATTGAGAATGGAGCAATGAACAGGCATTCAGTTGAAACTCCTGCGTCAGTCAGTCCGGTGACAGAAGAAGCCCATGAAGTTCCGCCGTTAGTTGTTTTTCTTATAGACAAATACGTGTACTCTTCATATGCAGTTAGCGGATCTGTATGGCTTACTGCAGAATATCCGCCGTCACCCCCATAAACCATAGTCCAGTCTGTACCTGATGAGTATTTCAAATGTCCGTTATCCTGTGTGCCGCCATAGTAAACTTCACCGGTTTTGTAGACAGCTCCGCTGTAGAACTGAGTTATGGCAAGGTCGTTGTTAAGGTCGGTCCACGTTACTCCTTTATCCGTTGACTTGTATATGCCACCGTCATTTGCACAATAGACTATGCCTTCTTTCCAAGTGTCGAAAGCCATTGCATGATGGTCTGCGTGAACTACAGGCGATCCGTAAAAAGAGTTCCAATATGTTTTCTGAGTCCAGCTTGCTCCTGTATTTGTAGAATGCATAATGTCAACTCCGCCTACAAACAGATTCTCTTTGTCAAAAGGATCAACTTCAATGTAATTGTTATACCATCCCTGCGAGCCGAGGTAAGACATTGTATCAGTAGAAGGTATTCTTGGAGGATCCGAAAGGGCAGTCCAGGTTACCCCTTTGTCTGTAGATCTATAGATTCCCTTAAGGCCCGCATCACCAGCTTTTGATTTATCACTTGATTCAAACACTGCATAAATGATCTCACCGTCATCGAATCCATCAGCTATCGAATTTTCAGGATTCCGTTTCAAAGCAATTCTTCCGTATCCGTCTGCAGGAAGTCCGGCCGTTATTTTTGTCCAACTTGCGCCGCCATCTCCGGTTCTGTAGATGCCTCCCCAGTCTGTGGATGTGGCATTCACCGCATACAAGATCTCAAGCGGGGTAACTACAACAAGGTCACAAGGGTTGAAATAATTTGATGAAACATCAGTCGGGCTGATCCGGGTCCAGGAAGTTCCGTCGTCGCTAGTTCTGTAAAGCCCTCCGTCAAAAGTATATGATCCGACGCCGTGCTTAATGTCATAAGTTTTGGTTGCTGCATAAAGGTATCCCGCTGTATCCCAGTCCAGTTTGACAATATTTCTGAATTCATCTCCGGAAGTACCGCTGAGAAACTCCCAAGTGTCACCGAAGTTTGTTGACTTGAATATGCCACCGCCGTAAACGGCATCGAGATTTCCCCATGCTTCGCCTGTTCCTGCATAATAATGATATGTTCTTAGCGAATCGACATATACCTGCATCATACTGCTGATTGAAATCGGGCTCTCATCGTCAAGCACAGGATACCAGTTGGCGCCGAAATTAGAAGTTTTCCAAATCCCTCCAGCAACTGCGCCTACAAGCAATTCCCTGTCGGAAAGGATAAGTATTGAGCGGATTCTGCCGCCTATATTCCCGGGGCCAATTTGGACCCAGCTTATGCCCGAGTTATCAGTGCCGGCGATCAGGTTGTTTTCCTGCGCGTACTCCTTTGCCATTTTCCTGTAATATGATACATCAACATACTGACCCTTGGATTCTGCAGTAGTTGCAAGCATATAATATCTGTAGTCCGCCGCCGCAAAGGGATTGTCGCGGCCGCCCTGAGAATGTGCATGAGGCTGTAGGCTATTTCGAGAGTCATTCTTGTCTTCGACAATGCCGCTATCTCTTACAAGTGCAAAGAAAAGAATGGAGAGTGCTGCAACGGCTGTGAAAAGAAAGTGGTATTTGTTCTTCATAGTCTGTTCTCCTTTTGCCAAATCTAAGTATTAGAATAAAACAGTTCAACCGGAAATATTTTCGCCTCGCAAAGCAGGTTCGGCATGGACTAATGTAACAACTGCAGATAATGGGATGCCATTAAAATTTTGATCTTCATTGCAATTGTCCGTGCCCGCGTATTTATCCACGGACACAGACATTCAAAAATTGACATTTCTCCGGAACCAAAAATGCTTCTTACGGCCTTATCACACTCACAAAATTCGCCGCATTATTGTCCGCGATCAGAAAATCCGTACCGTCAACAAAGCCGTCGCCCGTAAGATCGGATAAGACGTATCCTCCGAGAAAATTCGCCGCGTCGTTATCTATTGTACTCAGGTCCGTTGCATCCACAGTGCCATCGCGGTTCACATCTCCGGAGTAAACAGCAAACCTCACGGGTGAACTGTCAACCTGCTTCATGTTATTGCCGAATGCCTTTGAAGCCGCATCCTGAAAACTGTATGAAGCCTGATTCGTAAGCTGTGCAAAAGAGATAACTGTTGATGACCACGTTTCAAGAGAGTTTCGGTGCTTCAGAACAAGGAAGTAGCTGGTCATAGGTTGCGCTTTTGTGAACAGTGGCTGAGCCGTTCCCGAACTGCTAAGCATTGCTTTCGCAGAATCAACTATAGTTACTCCGTCGGTTTGCTTAAGGTAGTAGGTCATGGTGTCGCCGGTAAGCAGGTTTGATGTCGGATTATACATTCCTTCGATAAGCGAAGTACACTCGAGCCTGAAAGGAGTGGAAGTACTGTTGTTAAGACGAAGTCCCCATGCTGAAATGAATCCTGTATCGGAAGATACGGCATCGTTGATAGTCAGCACCCATTTGCCTTTTGGATTTATCCCCGCAAACGCCGCATCGAAGTCAACGTCCGGCTTGATTCTCGGGCCGAAGTGATGATAGCTTCCGCTCACAAGCGAGCTGTCGGCATCGGAGTCAAAAATCGTGATCAGGTTGGAAGCATTTGTGCTGAGCGATGTGTTGAGGAAGAAATCAACTGAAGTTCCGACAGGGCTCTTAAGAGAGAGGATGATGTTGCTTTCCGCCGAATGATTCATGGCGATGAACAGATCCAGGTCTGTCAGTGCATCGGAAGAAAGAACTTCAATAGTGTCCCTGACAATGCCGGATGTGCCGGTTGAAGGAACTCGCTTATTGGCTGCATTTAAGAGGAAGCCGTCCTGGAAGTTGGTCAGTGCAAGTCCGCTTAGGGGTGACTGCCTTGTTGCTCCTGAAATGCCGGTCAGTGCAAACATAATTCCCCTGAGGTTTCCTCTTGTTCCTTCGGAAGTTGAAGGCAATGTTGAACCGTCGAGATTGTAAACGACCGTCGTGTAGTTGTCATTGTCATTTGATTCGTTCAAAGACGTGAACATGGTGCTGTTGATCTCTCCGATGGTCTTTTTGGTTTTGGAGATCCTTAGTTCATCAAAGAAGCCGCTGAAGTTTGGCGAGCCGACAAAGATCGGAAACAAGAGCGAATCTGCTCCGTCCGTAATATTTGCAGGTGCGATGTTTCCTGTGCTACCTCTCCTGCCGTTGATGAAGAACTCGTATCCTCCCGTTGGTGCAAAGTATGTAAATGCCACATGACTCCATCTCTCCTTCTTCACTGAATCATTGGAAGATATTGTAACATTGTTTATTGATGCCTGAAGCTTTCCGGAACTGACCTTGAGACCGTAGTTTGCATTGGCTGAGATCAAACTGCCCTTATAGACCAGTCCGTAGTTATCTGTTTTGGGAAACACCCAGCACTCTATCGTAAGCTGAGTGGTGGGACTAAGTGATGCGTCATCGGGAGCTGTGATGGCGCCGCCGGATGAGGTGAAAAGACAATCATTTATCTGCTGAATGTGTGAAGGGTTGTTGCTTTGATTTACTGCAGATACATTTCTTATCAGCCCGTTATTGCCGTAACGCGAGTGGTCCATTGCGGAGAAGAGGCTTCCTGTTCCGGTATTGTTTTGAAAGGGTATGGACAGCACAAGCCTGTTGATAGGCGAGTCTCCGCCTGCAGCAAACGGAGTGAGCATTAATCCGAGAATAGTAGCTTGCGGTAGGGCTGTGTTCCACACCCTGACGTTCTCGATCAGTCCGTTGAATGGATTTGCAGTCCCTGATGATCCTATGAATAGAGTGTCGGTTCCAGAATTTGGAAAGACGCCGGCAAAGGTTGAAGATGTGTCCAAAGCCCCGTTGATATAGATTCTGTAAACGCCTGAAGTATCAAGATTTGCGGCAACGTGCGTCCATGTGTTGAGAGGAATCGGATTTGAAGATTTGCTTATCAGCCGCTGGCTTGTGTTGCAAAATAGAAGAATTCTGTTGTTGTTGACCCTCATTGCATACCTTGTGAACGTTCCGGCCCCCTTTGAAATGACGCTCATAGGAATGGTGGTGGTAATGAAGGGATTGATCCAGGCTTCAAGCGTGAACGTGCCTGTGATATTGACCGTGGGTGAATTAGGTACCGCAATGTGGCTTCCGTTTGTTCCCGGAAAACCGCCTGCCTGATTCCACGACAACTGCGCCTGAGAATTAACTGAACAAAACTGAACAACCAAAACAGTGCAGACTTTGATAAGGAAGAGCTTGGATCTCATTGCATTTGCAATGAAAGATGAAGACCATGAAAGGTCTCTTGTTAAATTACTGCTTCTCATAACCAGGGATGATTTTTGATTTCAAAAAAGTTGAACAAAAATACCCCTGCCCTATAAGAGCACAAAACCTAAATTGATTTATTCTTAACCGGAAGGCAATTGCAGGTAAGCCAAAAATGCCGTTTTCTATGTCTCAGAGCATTTTTTGCAGATTTGTACAGAAATCTTGCTTAATTGATCAATGGAAACTGCATACAGATATTGATCAATCAAAAAACGGAATCGCACTTCAAAAAGATGGAGCAGAGCCCTGAACTAAATTTCCGGCAGCATCAGCCTCTGAACCAATGCCCCGTGTAAATCAGTATGAAATGAGATCCGGTATTCCGTTATTATAGAGTAAAAGATTTACTTCTGCCGTAACACCGGATTCAACCTTAGATTCTCATATTTGATCAAGGCCTAACAAGCGATACATAATTGCCTGCGTTATTGTCTGAAATGACAAAATCAGTGCCGTCAACAAACAGATCCCCGTTAATGTCTGATGAAACATAGCCCGTAAGATAGTTTGAAGCGTCATTTGTGATCAGTCCGACATCGGTTGCATCAATCGTGCCCTCGCGTGTAATGTCGCCGCTGAAAATGCAGTATCGGCTTCCTGACAGCATCATATTGCTTCCGTATGCTTTTGTAATATTGTCAGTGAAGTCATACGCCGCCTGATTCGAACTGAAGCTGATCGTGCTTCCGCTCCAGGTCTCCAGTGAATTTCTGTGCCTGATCACGATGTAATAGCTGTTTCCATTCACCGGCTTTGTGAAGAAGTAATCGGCATATCCTGAACTGTCAGCTACTGCAACTGCGGAATCAACAGCATTGAACGGGGATGTGCTGTTCCGGAGAATGATTTTGACTGTGTCGCTTCTGAGCTTGTTTGTAACCGGGTTGTAGAATCCTTCCATCAGCACATTCAGCGAGAGTCTCTTGCTCAGTATGGGCTCGTCATTCACAAGCACTCTTGAAGTAAACGGTTGCAGGGTAATGCTACCGCCTGTGACAGGGCTTCCGTCCGGATTCTTATATGGAATTCCCTCAAGAGAGATCATCTGCACAGAACTTGTCGGATTATAGAAGAGCCGGTTCTTAAGCGTCGAATCAATCCTTTCCGCATTCACTCTGTAAAGATACACGTTATCCAAGTAGGTGCTTGTATCGGGAAGCACTAATCCGAAAGTGACGCGGGCAAATGTTTCGGTCGTATCCGGCTTGAAGACGAATGAATGACTTTTCCTGTAGGTCTCTGCGCCGAGATACCTTCTTGCAAACAGAAACGGGCTTGCTCCCGCATTCGGCCTTCCGAACACGCTCAGATCGCCGGTGCGGTCGCCGGCGTAATCAAATCGAAGAAAGTAGAAGTTGTTCTTTGCAAGCGTAAGGTAATTGGATGATGACATACTCTCCACGCCGCCTACACCTGTCCAGCGTATTCTCATACAGCCGGTGTCCATAACGGGGTTCATGCTGTGGATAAGGGTCGAGCCAGATGCCGGAGTTGTGGTCCAGTCAACCGTATTGCTCTGAAATCTCGGATTGAGGATCATATTGGAGCTGAGCGTATCAACCACCCTGTACTGATCAAAAACGAAGCCGGCGGATGAAGATGTGAGGTCTTCATTGAATGTTGACTTCCAGACGGGCAGTCTGTAATACTTTGTCGAATATGTTCCGTAAACCATTGACCTCCGCATATAATGCTCGGTGTACGGATTGCAGTAGTAGTTGCTGTCGAATGTGCCGTAGTCGCTGAAGTTCGGAGAGCGGAACATCTGATGCTCCATGCATGTGGAGTTGAAGCTGAGTGCATAAAGCAGATTTCCCTTAACAACATTGTTGTAGGATGCGGTGTACGATGTTGAAGAAAAATCGGTCATCACTATCTGCGAATATGCATTATTGAAAAGAGTGTTATAGCGGATTATGTTGTTCGCAGAAGTTGCCTTGTTGTCAACATTGATTCCGGCGTAACTGTTGTTGGCAATAGTATTGCCCTGTATGAGAATGTTTTTGGTAACATTTGGTCCGAAATAGATCCCGTTGCCGTATCTCGAACTTGAGTAAGAGGATTCAACATTTCCGTATGTGTTCACCACAATGTTGTCGAGCACCTGCATACCGTCTGCGTCATCTATATCAATGCCACCGCCGTCGTTCAGAGTGAGGCAGGAATTGCTTACAACATTATTCTTGACAAGCATGTTCNNACTGTCTATCACATTATTTGTGCAGGTTGTTCCGGTGCTTGTATAAAACTGCATCCCGTGGCTTCCCCATGCATCTTCCCCGTAACCGGCTTTTAGTGCAGTTCTGTTAATGCTGTTGTTGCTTACAGTGCCATTAGTGAAAACGCCGGTAAGTGCGGTGCCAATGTTATCCTCGATGAGATTATTGTCAACCACATGGTTGCTTCCGTTTATCCTCATTCCGAATTTGCCTGCATACTCGATCGTGCATCTCTGAACACGCACGTTGCTTGCAGTATATATTTCTATGCAATTATCCCGGAACCTTGAGAACTTAAGGTCCTGTATGATGATATGAGACCTGTTGAGAGTCACATACACGCCGTACTTTGTAACTGCGGCTTCTACAGTAATAGTATTAGGGTCCACGCCTCCGGGAGCATAGAAATACAGCTTGCCCGCCGCCTTGTCATAGAAGTATTCTCCGGCTGTGTCCTACAGCATGAGCTTATTGTCAAAGTAATAACCTGCTTTGGGATAGATGTAATTTTGAGTTGCTGTAGATAGGTTCTCATGTCCCGGCGTGTAGCTCGAGACGGTCCGTGATTCGTAGCACCAGTTTCCCGTTCTTATCCTGCAGTTGACCTGATTCCAGTAGCCCGACGGCTGAGTCAGTTCAGCATCATCAAAAGCAACCACCGAGTTTGCATAGTCAGTGGCGAGAAATCTGGAATTGGGAAATCTCGCGATCGTCATTAGTTTTCCGTTTGCATAAAGGANNACATAAATATTTCCGGAATGGACGGTCCAGCCTGTAAGGACGGTAGTTCCCGTGATCACGGGAAGCTCCCCGGTTCCGTAACTGCCGAACAGCATTTCATTTCCAGCGGTGCCTGATTTGGAAATTGTCAAGGTGCCTGTGAATTTATCTCCTCTCTTGAAAAGAACCTGTGTTCCCACAGGGAAGGAGGATACCATCGAGTTCACTTTTGCCAGGGATTGCCAGGGCGTATCCGGTGACAGTCCGTCATTTGAGTCATTGCCGCCGGAGGAAACATAATACACGACTGAGTAAGCAGTCTTTGCAGAGAGAAAGAAGCAAAACAATGTTAAAGCAATCAAAGCGGAAGAGAAAATCCTCATAACCAAATTAAATAATTTACTGCCGGCGAATCTTGCCGGAGCAGTTAAATGACAGTTTCAGCTTTGGGGATTGTTTGTAACTGAATAAGCCCTGAACAGTTCAGGTTAGATCTGCATTCTGAGGTCGGATCTTTGGGGTAATCCCGGAAGAGTAATGCAGAGCCAATATTGTCAAGAGATGGCTCTTTTTCAAGGTACAGAATGCCGACATTGATTTTTCCTAAGTACACGACAAAACTC
>JRYG01000311.1_pt1 | contig 11507 bp, 8 predicted proteins | sample 235341 | NCBI WGS metagenome assembly JRYG01 (sample SAMN03074218, study PRJNA261478) | activated sludge metagenome | biome: Wastewater Treatment Plant; feature: Wastewater; material: Activated sludge; isolation source: activated biomass of a wastewater treatment plant treating hydrocarbon... ... | reverse complement strand
AAGCGGCCTTTTGTGAAGGTGAACCTGGGCGGTATATCTACAAGTTTGTTTGAATCGGAAATGTTCGGTCACGTGCGCGGCGCTTTTACCGATGCCCGCACAGACAGGGTAGGGCGATTTGAAATGACGAATAAGGGCACTATTTTTTTGGATGAAATAGGCGATCTCGAGTTATCAAGTCAGGTAAAACTGTTGCGCGTACTCCAGGATCGCACCTATGAAGTATTGGGCAGCAGCCGCACCAAAACCGTTGATGTACGCATAATTTCGGCTACCAATCGCAACCTAGAGGACATGGTGGCCAATAATCAGTTCAGGGAAGATTTGCTGNNCGAACGCCCCGGCGATATTCCCCTGCTGGTCGATCATTTTATCAAAAACCTCAGCGAATTATACAACCGCCCGCTTGGTATAGAACCCGAAGCCATGAAGTGGCTCAAAACGCTGCCCCTGCCCGGCAATATCCGCCAATTGAAAAACCTGGTTGAACGCACGGTGCTGGTGACCCCCCACGATACCCTCGGCGTGGCCGATTTTCAACAACAATACCAGCCTTCCACCCGTAAAACCGCCGGCTCACTGCCGGAAGTCGGCGCCATGACCCTCGAAGAAATGGAAGTGCAAATGATTCAACGCGCCATGACTTTCCACAAAGGCAAAATCGCCCGCGTGGCCAAATCGCTGGGCATTACCCGCAGCGCACTGTACCGCCGGCTCGAAAAATTCGGTATCCCTTATAGCCAGGACGACCTATGAAACTAAGTACTAAATTTATCCTCTTTATTGTCGTCATTCATGCCGTGACTATCGCGCTGTCGTTTTTTATTTTTAGCGAAAACAAACTGTTTTTTATCATTTCTGAATTTTTCATCCTGCTTTCCGTGGCTATCTCCTGGTCGCTCTACAACGAATTGATCCGCCCGCTGCAACTCCTCATGCGCGGCGCCGATGCTATCAAAGACCGCGATTTTAATGTAAAGTTTGTGAAAACAGGCAAATACGAGATGGACCAGCTTATCGAGGTCTATAACCACATGATCGATCAGTTGCGACTGGAGCGAACCGCTCAGCAGGAACAGCATTATTTTTTGGAAAAATTGATACAAACTTCTCCCACAGGCATCATCTTATTCGACTACGACGGCTTGATTGCGGCCATGAATCCCCGGGCCCTGGAGTGGACCGGCCTTCAAAAGGAAAAGGTAAGGCGCCGGCCGATAACCGATTTTAAGCACCCGGTTTTTCAGGCTATCGGCGAGTTAAAAACGGGCGAATCCCGGACAATCACCCTGGAAGGCCCCCGCACGCTCAAAATCCGGAAAGCCCAGTTTGTCGACCGCGGCTTTCCCTGCGATTTTGTGATGATCGAAGAACTTACCGCCGATATTCTGGAAGCCGAAAAGCGCTCCTACGGCAAGGTGATCCGAATGATGGCCCACGAGGTCAACAATTCTATCGGCGCCGTGAATTCGATTTTGGATACTACACTCCAGCTTCAGGCTCCCGATTCAGAAATCAAACCCGCCCTGCAAGTCGCTATCGAACGCAACGAACATCTCTCCCAATTTATGCGCAATTTTGCCGACGTGATCCGGCTGCCGGCTCCTACCTTAACCAATGTCGATCTCAACGAACTGCTGAAAAAAGTGACTCAGTTGATGTCTTTTAGCGCAAAAAATGCCGGCGTTCACCTCGAACTAAACCTTCCTATTTCTCCCCTCCAGGTTTTGGCCGACGCCGGCCAGATCGAACAGGTGTTGGTGAACGTGATGAAAAATGCGATAGAGGCCAACGCAGAGAATGGGATTGTAAGCATCACCCTGTCTGCCAACCCCCGCCAACTCTGCATTGCTAACAATGGGAAGCCTATCCCGAAAGAACTGGAAGACAAGTTGTTTACCCCCTTTTTTACTACCAAAAACGGCGGCCAGGGCATCGGGCTTACCCTCGCCCGCGAAATCCTTACCGCCCACGGCTGGTCTTTTTCTCTCAAATCCGACCCCGACGGCTGGACGCGGTTTGCCGTGAAGGGAGTGTGAGAGGGGGGGAGGGTGAGAGGGAGGGAGACTTGGCGAGGGGCGATCTTTGTTAATGTTTGATGTTGGATAGTTTATCAAAAATCAAACATCAAAAATTCAACATCACTCCCTCACTCCCTCTCCCCTTCTTCCAGTGTATCTCATAGATATCCGTGCGGCGGTCTTTAATAGCGCGGACGCTCCCGTAGGTATGGATTTCCGTGAGCAGATCCAGGTCAAGGTCGGAGACGAGGATCATTTCGGTATTGGGGGTAGCTTCGGCGCGAAGGCCGTTGGTGGGGAAAGAAAAATCGCAGGGGGTAAACACTGCCGACTGGGCGTATTGGATATCCATATTGTGTACGCGGGGCAGGTTGCCCACGGCGCCGGCGATGGCCACATAACACTCGCTTTCTATGGCTCGGGCCTGGGCGCAGATGCGCACCCGCTCGTAGGCGTTTTGGGTATCGGTCACAAAAGGCACAAAAAGGATTTTCATACCCTGTTGAGCCAACAGGCGGGATAATTCGGGAAAAACAATATCGTAGCTCGTCAAAATGCCGATAGGCCCGCAGTCGGTCTCAAACACCCTTACCTTGCGGCCGCCCAGCATACCCCAGCTTTTGACTTCGTCGGGCGTGACGTGTATTTTTTCGTATTCTTCGTAAGTGCCGTTGCGCCGGCATAGGTAACCCACGCTATAGAGCTTGTCCTCGCGCAATAACGGCATGCTTCCCGTGATGATGTTGATATTATAGCTGATGGCGAGGTTGGCAAAGCGGTTTCGGGATTCTTCGGTAAAGGCCGCCAACTGCCGGATGGCCTCCGGCTCGGCCAGGTGGTTGTAGGCTGCCATCAGGGGTGCGTTGTAAAATTCGGGGAACATAGCGAAATCGGATTGATAGCCCGACACTGCGTCAACGAAGTATTCCACCTGTTCAAACAGGTCGTCGATGGTCTGGTAGGGCCGCATCTGCCATTGCACCAGCCCAAGCCTCACAATAGGTTCATACTCCGATAATCTGCCCGATTTGCGGGTATAATAGATGTTATCCCACTGCAAAAGCGTAGCATATTCCTGCGAAGACGTATCGCCCGGCAGGTAGCCTTTGAGCACCTTTTTGATGTGAAAGTCATTCGATAACTGGAAGGTCAGCGTGGGGTCGTAGATTTCTTTGTGTCTGACCTTCTGGATGTATTCTTTAGGCGTTAGCGAATGAGCGTATTTGTGGTAGTTGGGAATTCTGCCGCCGAAGATGATAGCGCGCAGGTTGAGGTTTTCGCACAACTCCTTGCGGGCGTCGTAGAGGCGGCGACCCAGGCGCAGGCCGCGGTAATCGGGGTGGATAAAAACCTCGATGCCGTATAATACGTCGCCTTTGGGCGTATGTGTATTAAAGGTGTAATTACCCGTAATCTGCTGATAGGTATGCTCATCGCCAAAGTGTTCGTAATTGACGATAATAGCCAGGGCGCAGCCCACGATTTCGCCATTGACGCTAATACCGATTTGCCCCTCGGGAAAAATTTCGAGTAATTTGCGAATATGCTCTTCGATCCAGTAATCGCTGGGCGAATCGGGATAGGCTTCGATCATGGCGCTTTTGAGCGACTGGTAATCGCTCATTTCGAGTTCGCGCAATTCGATGGTGATATTGTCTGCCATAAGTTGAAATTGGCCCGCGTTACCCGCCTATACCTTCAATTTCTCGGCGAGCAGCGCAGTGGTGGTTTTTGGATCGGCCTGGCCTTTTGACAAGCGCATCATTTCGCCCATAAAAAAGCCCATCAGGCCCGTTTTGCCTTTTTTGTAAGCGGCTACTTTGTCGGGATTGGCTGCCAGTACCTGGTCTGCCAGTTCGCCCAATAAGCCGGTATCGGCAGTCTGGATGAGTTCGAGTTCCTGAGCCAGCGCCAGGGGCGCTTTGCCGGGGTTTTCCATTAGCGCAGGTAACAGGCGCTGGTATGCTATGGCGTTGCTCACCTTGCCTTCGTCGATGAGTTGGAGAAAAGCGGCCAGCGAAGATAGCGCAAGGGGAAAGCCGGCCAGTTCGGCGCCTGTCTCCCGGCGCCAGGGTATAATTTTATTTATAATTAAATTGGCCGCCGCCTTTTTATGGGGAGTATGGGCACATAAATCCAGAAAATAAGCGGCAGTTCCGGCATCTTCGATAAGTAAGGTGGCGTCATAATCGCTGAGTTGGTATTCATTGCGAAATCTGGCGTACAATTGCCAGGGTAAAGCGGGCAGGGCGCGTTCTTGTTCGGCGATCCATTCGGCGGTAAGCAATACCGGCGGCAGGTCGGGATCGGGGAAATAGCGGTAATCGTGGGCGTCTTCTTTACTGCGCAGCGGCGAGGTGATACCCGTCTCGGGGTCGAAATGCAGGGTTTCCTGGGCCACTTTGCCACCCGCTTCGATAAGGTCTATCTGGCGTTTTACTTCATAAGCGATGGCCCTGCGGGCATAGCGCATCGAGTTGAGATTTTTGATTTCGCAGCGCTCGCCGAGTTGGGGGTCGCCCTTGCGGCGCACCGAAACGTTGCAGTCGCAGCGCATGGAGCCTTCTTCCATATTGCCGTCGGAAACGCCGAGGTAGCGCACCAGTTGTTGCATGCCGCTCATAAAGGCGTCAACTTCCTCTGCCGAACGCAGGTCGGGTTCGGTTACCTCCTCCAGCAGGGGCACGCCGGCGCGGTTGAGGTCGATAAACGAAAAGCGGGGGTTCTGGTCGTGGATACTTTTGCCGGCGTCTTCTTCCATATGAATATGGTGCAAGCGGATATTTTTCCAGGATTCGCCGAGTTTTATGGGTAAAGCGCCGCCAATGCACACCGGCTGCTTGTCCTGAGTGATCTGGTAGCCTTTGGGCAAATCGGCATAGAAGTAATTTTTGCGGTCAAAAGTATTGCGAGTATTAATACGGCAGCCCAATGCCAGGCCCAGCCGCACAGCATAATCTACCTGTTTTTTGTTGAGTCGGGGCAAAGTGCCGGGGTGCCCCAGCGAAATAGCGCTCACGTGGGTATTGGGCTCCCCGCCGAACGAAGCGTCATCGGCGCAAAAGGCCTTGCTGAGCGTGGCCAGTTGAACGTGCACTTCCAACCCTATGACGGTTTCGTATTGTTCGTAAACGCTATTGGACATGTTATTAGTTTAGAATTAAAAAAGCAATGCGCTAATGACCACGGTCAGGCTCAGGAAAGTCAAAAATATGATCAGGTAGGCTGTGTTCAAAATGCACATTTTGACAAAAGTTTTTATCCAGCCTTGTTGGTATACGCGCTTCATAGCCAGCAACAAATAAATAATCAGCAAATTAGGCGTAACTGCCAGGATAATATTGTCAAGGGTTGTTTCGGTTTCAGATTCTGCCGCATTCACTAAATAAATATAATAGGCCGACATAATCAGAAAGGCAAAGGCGTGATAGTGGAAAGAGAATACCAGGTGTTCAACAAAATATTTGTTCCGCCTGATGTAGAGCAACTTGAGAATAAGCGACAGGGCCGGCATCATGAGCAGCACCATCCAGATCAACTTGCTCAACACATAGGATGCCAGGGTATCGGGATGTTTGTAGGCGCGCAGGTTTTGCCGCACCTGCATCCGGGGCCAGAACCCTTTGATTTGATATTTATCAAGCACCTGCTCTTCAGAAAGCGTGAATAAGTCTTTTGAAGCAATTCGGGGTTCGGCTTTCGAAGAGTCGGCAACCATGCCCGGCCAGAAAAAAATAATGGGCACGCTGTCCTGTTCTATTTTAACCTGTTTGAGCAGCGAATCGATGGCCACAGGCACATCCGGCTGCGTTGGAAACATCTGGGCCACCTTGTCGCGAGCGATAAGCAGGCTGTCGAGCAATTCTGCATTATTGGCTGATTTCGTCGATTTACTGATTTCGCGTTCCAGTGCGTTTTCTACTTGCCCCTGGACGAGGAAGCCGATTACTGCAAAATGCAAAACTGCCATAAACAAGAACAGCCGGACTGGGCTGGCGTAGCGTTTGTGTTTTCCCTCAAAATACACATTGGTGAGCTTGCCCGGGTAAAACAGGTCGCGCAGCGTAAGAAATATCCTGGAATCGAAATTAAAAAGCGTGTCAAAAAATTCGGTAATCAACTCCCATACCGTCACCTTGCCCTTGGTGTATTTCTGGCTGCAATGCGGGCAATAGTCGCCATAAGGCGCCAGGGGGTAGTGGCAATTGTGGCAATAGCGATCGGCGGGAGAAGTGGCTTTGTTCATATTTGCGAATTAGGAACCATGCTGCGCAGGTGCAATTTACCGCAAAAAACAGTCATTCGCATTGCCCGGCGTTATTTTTTGCGCATCCTGCCGTCGTCGTCGATGGTAAGCGGCGTTTCCGGGAAGTCGGTTTTTGTCAAATTCTTGATGGTTTTGATAGCCCGTTTTTGGGGGTCTATTTTGGGGCCATGCGTTTTTTGTTGGTAGGTGGGGGTTATCCGGCCTTCCACGAATTCGCCGTCGGGGGTGATTTGCAGGGTAATCAGCGGCGCGATGCCGGCGGGGCCGCTCAGGCTAAATCGGCCGTAGGTGCAAAAATTGCCCAGGCTGTAGGAGATAAACCGGTCTTTGTACAATTCAACAGCGCGCGTAACATGGGGGCCGTGGCCGAAAACGATATCGGCGCCGGCATCGATCACGGCGTGGGCAAATTTGTAAACGTTGCCGCGGTTTTCGCCGTGGAAAGTTTCAGTAGCGCGGGGCACATGCTGGTGGTCGGCGCCTTCGGCTCCGCCGTGAAACGACACGATAACCACGTCGGTTTCGGCGGCCAGTTTCTCGACGATAGCCTTGGCGCCCGCGATATCGCGCAGGTCGCAAGTACCGCTATTGGGGGCGAAGGCGCAAAAACCGAATTTGACGCCGTTGCGCTCGAATACGGCGGTTTCATCAGTGCCCGCCAATCCGGCAAAATGAATACCGGCTTCGCGCAAAACGGCTTTGGTGCGTTTGCGGCCCTCGGCGCCAAAGTCGCCGCTGTGGTTATTGGCCAGGCTCAGCACGTCGAAGCCGGCTTCGACAAATCGATCGACGTAGTGTTCGGGGGTGCGGAATACATAACACACCTTGGGATCACGGCATTTTTTTGGCGTGCCGCCCGTGTTGAGGATGGTTCCTTCGTGGTTGCCGAAGGTCACGTCGGCGTTTTTCAGCAGGTCGAGTACAGGCGCCAGCAGGTCTTTGCCGTTGTTTGGGGGGAGGTATGCCTTAGAGGGGTAGTTGGTACCCAGCATCATATCGCCTACGCCCACTACGGTGAGGATTTGGGCGGTATCGCTGTGTTCGGGCGTTTCGGCCCGGATGAATACGGTGTCCGGCGCCGGCTTTTCCTGTTGTTGCGGCGAAGGAGTAGACGCGGGGTAATACAGAAAAGCGGAGAACAGTGCGGCGCCTGCTACAATGAAAAAAAGACCTCCGCGGCGGAGGTCTTTCTCTGATACCTTAAGGTTCATATGGCAAAGTAATACTTTAGTCGAAAGATTGATTAGCGGCTTCAGCGGCTTTAACGAGTTCGTTGTATTCTTTGGGCGACAGGCCGTCGACCACGTATTGGATCGGGTTGACGGGTTGGCCGCGGTAGTGGACTTCGTAGTGGCAGTGCGGCGCGGTGGAGGTACCTGTGCTGCCCACGCGGCCGATAGTTTGTCCGCGTTTGACGGTTTGCCCTTCGCGAACTTCAATTTTACTCATGTGGGCGTAGAGTGTCTGGTAGCCGTAGCCGTGGTCGATCACCACGTGCATGCCGAAACCGCTGCCGCGTTCGGCCTTGATAACGCGGCCTGCGCCGGTAGCCTGGATGGGCGTGCCTTTGGGCGCTGTAAAGTCCATACCGCTGTGCATACGCGGCACCTTGAAAATCGGGTGGATTCGATAGCCAAAGCCGGAGAGCAGTTTCACATCGCGGGCGAGTTTGTCGCTGCGCACCGGTTTGATGGAGGGCATGCTGGCCAGCATTTTTTCTTTGGCCTTGGCCATATCAATAATTGTATCGAGAGAATGGGACTGAATATCCATTTGCCGCTTGAGCTTGTCAACGCGCTCGCGCATGGCGGCCATTACATCGCCGGAGTGTTTGAACTGGCGGTAATTGGCGTATTTATCGTGGCCGCCCGTACCGCCGTTCCAGATGCCGTCATCGATGGGATCCATGCCGAAGATCATGCGGTGGGCGTAGGCGTCGCGTTGTTGCAAATTGTCGAGCACTTCGCTGAGCCGGTCAAATTCCTTGGAGGCCTGCTCGATCTCCATGCGAAGTTGTCTGTTTTCGGTGAGCAGCGATTTCTCCCGCGGAGACGGAAAATAGCGGTGAGAAATGAGCATAAAAAGGAATCCGGTGACAATGGCTGCGCAGAGAAATCCGAATAATCTGAGTAATTTGGAACTTAATGGTTCTACTACCCGTTCGTATTGCAGCGTGTGGGTATTGTAAATGTACTTTTCTTTTCCCATGAGCGTCTTAAGCTTAGCCAAATAATTACTAAAATGCAGCGCTTGAAGCGTGTTGTTTACGTGCTTTCCAATAGTGGCTTTAAGGGGGTAGTAGCTGCTTTTTAGTGGATGTTTTTTCCAAAATTGGAACATCATCGCTTACGTGGCTTGCCAAAATTAGTTGTCGGATTCGGATTTCCAAAACTTTAACACAAAAATTAGACGATTGCATCATCAAATTGCGAATACTGCATTATATTGTACGCGTTTTATTTACATTTTCTACTTAAAGGCTTAGCGTTGACCATAACCGCAAATTGTAGAGAATGAGCAAGCGCTTATCCATCATTTTTTGATTTTTATCGAAAAATTAGAACAGTTGTACAAATTTTCTTTTTGAATTGTTGCGCGGCATATAAAAGGGGGATACCTTTGTGGTCGCAAAAAACCAGGCAAAATATTATTTGGCAATTGAACTTTTTAGTCCTGAGATACATTTACTTGAACGTTCAGGACTTTAAAGCGCAAGTTTATACAAAACACCCTTTTATGATCGGCAACATACGTGCTATTTTATTTCTGATAGCATACATTCCCTTTCTTCAACCGCTTAATGCCCAGACTGCGGCCCAGCCTATGAGTTTGGCTGCTTGCGCTCAACATGCCATTCAGCACAGCCCGCTGGTGCGCAAATCGGAGCTGGAAATCAGCCAGGGAGAGCAATATATCAAAGAGGTACTCAGCGTAGGTTATCCGCAAATCAATATTGGCGGCGACTTCACGTACAATGTAGAGTTGCCCACCTCGCTCATTCCTGGAGAATTTTTCGGCGCCCCGGGAGAATTGATCCCTGTGCAATTCGGCACTACGCTTAACACCTCTGCGGGTATCAGCCTCAATCAGTTGGTATTTGACAAAACTTTCTTTTTGGGCATTGAAGCTACGCGCAAAGTGAGCGATCTGAACAGGTTGCTGGCCACCAAAACGAAAGAAGAAGTGGCATACGATGTGTCGAAGATGTACTACCAGGCGCAGTTGGTATCCAGGCAGCGGCAGATTCTGGAGGCGAACCTCGACCAGGTGAACCGGCTCTACGACATGGTGTCGAAACAGCAGCAGAACGGGTTGGCCAAAAAAATTGACGTAGACCAGATCGGCGTCAACCGCATCAACCTGGAAACCCAGTTGCGCAACCTTGATTTGCAACTGGAGCAGCTCATGCGCACTTTGAAATTTTACATGGCTATGCCCCTCGACCAGCCTATAGCCCTGAGCGACACCATAGATGAGAAAAGCTATTCCCTGCCGGAAGTTGCTGTGACCAAACCTGATTTTACGCAGCAGACCACGCTGGCGATACTCGACATGCAGCGCGTGCTCAACGAATACAACGTAGCGCGTTACAAAGCCGGTTATTGGCCTACCCTGTCGGCGTTCGGCAGTTACAATTTTCAAGGGCAGGGCAACGACCTCGGCGCCTTGGGCAACGGCAACAACTGGTTCAGGTTCAGTATGATCGGGCTGCGGCTCAATGTGCCTGTTTTTGACGGCTTCCGCAAAAAAGCGCAGGTGGAGCAGGCCAACATCGAGTTGCTGCAGATTGCCGAAGACCGGCGGCGCGCCGGCGACGGGCTGCAATTGCAATACGACAACGCGATGTTGCAGCTCAGCACCAATCTCAATAATCTGAAAGTGCTGGGTGAAAACCGCCGCGTATCGGAAGACGTATACCGGGTGTCGCAAAAGCGCTTTACGGAAGGAGTAGCGCCCGTCACCGAGCTGCTCACGGCGGAAACCAGTATGAGGCAGGCGCAAACCAACTACCTGACCGCCTTATTGCAGGTCAAACTGGCCGAACTGGAATTGCTCAACGCCCGGGGCATCTTATTGCCTACGCTCACTTCAGGAAAATAATTCAACAACCCTGTTAAAATAATAACAACCATGAATAAAAGCCGCATAATCAGCATAAGCGTTATGCTCGTCGCCTTGATAGCGGGCGCGCTGGCCATCAGCTGGAAGCTCAAAGAAAACAAGACCACTATGCAGGCCAACGCCGAATTGTCGCAGCAACGCAATAGTTTTATCCCTGTGGCGGTAGCACAGGTAGAAAAAAAATCGTTCAGCAGCGACTTTGTAGTCAACGGCACCTTTATGCCTTCCAAACAGGTAATGGTGATTTCCGACGTCAACGGCCGTATTACCAGCCTTAAAATTGACGATGGCACGTTTGTTCAGAAGGGTCAAGTGATGTTGGCGGTTGATAATAAATTTATCGAAAACGAATTAAAGATCAACCGGCTCAACCTGCAAAAAGCGGAGAAGGACCTCGCGCGGCTGTCTAACCTGATCAATGACGGCGGCGTGACCCAGCAGCAATACGACGAAGCCAAAACAGGCGTAGAAAGCCTGAAAATAGGTATCGAATCGCTTCAAAAACGCCTCGATGATACTTACGTCAAGGCGCCGATTTCGGGCACGGTCAACAATATGCGTATTGAAGACGGTTCTTACCTGGCGCCGGGGTCGCCGGTTGCCAACATTGTGAGCATCAACCCTTTGCGTATTGATGTTTTCCTTACTGAAGACCAGGTGGTGACCGTTCAAAAAGGACAACGGGTAAAAGTGACCGCCGATGTGGCGCGCGGGCGCGAATTCAACGGCGTTGTTACGTTTGTGGATGTACAGGCCGATATGACCAAGCGGTTCCCGGTACAAATCGAGGTGTCAAATACAGGACCAACCCCTATCAAAGCCGGGATGAACGGAAAAGCGCAATTTTCCGCAACCGCGCCGGTGGCCGCTCTGGCAATTCCCCGCAGCGCTTTTGTAGGCAGCGTACTCGATGGTAAAGTATATGTTGTAGAAAAAAATACCGCCCGTCTTCGCCAGGTGCGCGCCGGAGAGAGCTACGGCGATTATGTAGAGGTGCTGGAAGGACTGTCAGCCGGTGAAACGGTGGTGCGCTCGGGCCAATCGGGGTTGAGTGACGGCGTGGAGGTGAAGGTGGTTTCAAGGTGACAAGGTGACAA
>JRYG01004016.1_pt1 | contig 11508 bp, 7 predicted proteins | sample 235341 | NCBI WGS metagenome assembly JRYG01 (sample SAMN03074218, study PRJNA261478) | activated sludge metagenome | biome: Wastewater Treatment Plant; feature: Wastewater; material: Activated sludge; isolation source: activated biomass of a wastewater treatment plant treating hydrocarbon... ... | reverse complement strand
CGCGCGACGCGGCGCTGGCGCTGAAATTCAAGGTCGGCGTCAATTTCGTCGACTGCGCCATCAAGGAGCGCAAGCCGGACAGCAGCGTGACGGCCGTTTGCACCGTCAACGATCAGGATCTGGCCGCCTGGCTGGTCCAGCAGGGTTGGGCCGCCGCCGCGCCCAACGCCCCGCCGGAATATGACGTGCTGGAAAAGATCGCCCGCCGGCGCGGCGTTGGGATGTGGGCCGCTCAGCCTGGCCACTGGCCAGCGCGCTGAGCCATCCCATTTCCTCAATCCTCCAACAGCTTGCCCGCTTGACGATGGCTCAGCGGCTTTCGACCCGCCACCTTGCAGAATTTCTGTCCGGGCCGGGCCAGCCGCTCGGTCATGCGGGCGAACAATAGACCGTCGGTGGCGCTTCGCAGCGGCGTCCGCGCCGCGCCAACCGGTTCGCCCAGGGGGTCCACCAATTCCGCCACCACCTCGCCCGCCGCGACGCGTTCGCCCAATCGCTTGCGATAGACCAGCACGCCCGCCGCCGGCGCGGTCAGCACGTCCACGCCATCCAGGGGCGTCGGCTCGCAACGCGGTTCCGGCAACGGTCCCGGCTCGCCGGCGACGACGCCGCGCCGTTGCAGAAAACGCAGCAGCGCCGCCGCATCGGTCACCGCATAGTCGTCGTTCACGTCCGCCTGACCGCGTAGTTCCACCGTGGCCGCGAAACCGGCCAGCGGCACCGGCCCCTCGTCCGCCAGCGCCGCGCGCAGCTTCCACCATGGACTGGCGCAGGCTTCGTCGAAGGGATCGCCACCCGGTTCTTCTTCGAGCAGGATCGCCGCCGCGCCGAGTTCCGCACCCAGCGCCAGCGCATCGTCCGCTTGCCAGCGGGAAGCGTAGAGGTGCAGCAGCGCCTCGCCGTCGCAATGCAGATCGAAGACGTAATCCGCATCGATGGCCAAATCCAGCAGCGCCAGCTTGAGCGCCTCCGTTTCCCGCGCAGCCCGCCGTTCCGCCAGCACGGCCCGGAGCGTCGCGCGAATCAGCGCCACGTTCGCCGCCGGATCGGCGCTCAACTTTCCCTGTAGCCGCTCCAGCGCGCCCGCCGTCAAGTCGGGAAAACCGCGATTGAAATTGCCGGTGCTCTCGTGATCGAACCGCCCCAGCAGCCGCCCATTGAGATGCTGGCTCAGGCCGATGGGGTTGGCGACCGGCGCCACCACGACTTCGCCGAGTATCCGGCCTGCGGCCTGCGCTTGTTCCAGGCCGCACAACAGATGTTGCGCCACCAGCAAGCCCGGGATCTCGTCGGCGTGGATGGCGGCCTGGAAATACGCCTTGGGCCGCGCGCCGGGCGTGCCGTAACGATGGACCAGCAGCGTCCGGCGCGTGCCGGGAGCGGGAGATGGCAACTCGATTCGGGAAGTGGCGGGCGACATGGGAAAGAACGTCATTTCGAGCGTGCCGGGTTACGCGCCGGGCGCCAACCCAACCGACATCCGCGACTGACTCAGGATGGCTATGTTCGCCGTCGCCAAAGGCGGTAGATGGTGTGGCTGTTCACGAACAGGAAACAGGTTTCGATCATCGCCCCGCCGATGGAGCCGACGGCATAATTATGGGTCATCCAGCAGACGGTTCCCAACAAAATAATCGCCCGCATGCGGATACCCTGTTCGCGATACAAGGCCCAAGTCCCCAGGGTGGTGCCAATCACCGTCAGCCATTGAATGGGCTGGGTGATATTGGGAATCCCCAACAGCCAGACAATGGCCAGAAAAAAACCCATGACCGCGATATGACGGGTGCGGCTGGAAACGAAGCTGCGCAAACCGCTCAACCAGGCGGCATAAGCCGCCGTGACGCCGCCCAGCAGGAAGAAATGAACCCCGATCACGACGGAAAACACCGTGAGAAAGAGCCGCAGGCGTTGGTCGTTATGCTGGATGAAGGTCAAGATACCGATCACAAACGCCAGCAGCCCCACCGACTGCGCCAGTGGGTTGGCCGCGAACAGTTCGGCTAATGCCCGCATGTTGGGTCCTCGGATATTATGAGCATGGTCACCGAATGTCTCTACCCGGACCATTGCCCATCAGGCCGGATTGACGAACGCGACCCCTCTTTTCGTTACCAGGAGAATTCCCATGACCACCATGAAAGCCGTGCGCATTCACGCCTACGGCGGTCCCGAGGTGCTGCACCACGAAGACGCGCCGCTGCCAACGCTCAACCCGGACGATCTGCTGATTCGGGTCCGGGCGGCGGCGGTCAATCCGGTGGACTGGAAGATTCGCGAAGGCTATCTGCAAGGCTTCCTGAAGCACAGGCTGCCGCTGATCCTCGGCTGGGACGTGTCCGGCGACGTCGTCGAAGTCGGCCCCGAAGCGACGGCGTTCAGGGTCGGCGACGAAGTGTACGCCCGATCCGACATCGAACGCGACGGCGCTTACGCCGAATACATCGCCGTCAAGGCCAGCGACGCCGCCCGCAAACCGGCTGCGCTGGATCACGTCCACGCCGCCGCGGTGCCGTTGACCGCCCTGACCGCCTGGCAGTCGCTGGTGGACGCCGCCCAATTGCAGGCGGGCCAGACCGTGCTGATCCACGCCGCCGCCGGCGGAGTCGGCAGTCTGGCGGTGCAACTGGCCAAGGCCAGGGGCGCGCGGGTGATCGCCACCGCCTCGGCGGTCAATATCGGACTGGTGACGGAACTGGGCGCCGATCAGTTCATCGACTATACCAGGACCCGCTTCGAGGATGTCGCCAGGGAGGTGGACGTGGTGTTCGACACCATCGGCGGCGATACCCAGGAACGTTCCTGGCAGGTGTTGAAACCGGGCGGAATGCTGGTCTCGGTCGTCAGCCCACCGCCGGAAGCGACCGCCGCCGCCCATGGCGCGCGCCGGGCCTTCGTCTTCATCCAGCCCAGCGGCGTACAATTGACCACCATCGCCCAATTGATCGACGAAGGCAAAATGAAGCCCATCATTCACACCGTGCTGCCGCTGACCGAGGTCCGCCAGGCGCACGCCATCAGCCAGGGCGGCCATGCCCGCGGCAAGATCGTCCTCCGCGTCGCCGACTGAAACCACTCACCAGGAGTTCACGCCATGCTCGACTTCACGTTCTACAATCCCACCAAGATCCTGTTCGGCAAGGGCCAGATCGCCGGCATCGCCCAGGAAATTCCCCAGGATCAGCGCATCCTGATCACCTACGGCGGAGGCAGCATCAAACGAAACGGCGTTTACGATCAGGTCATGGCGGCGCTGGCCGGACGGACCGTGTTCGAGTTCGCCGGCATCGAGCCGAATCCGACCTACGAAACGCTGATGGAAGCGGTCCGGATCGCGCGCGAGCGGAACATCGACTTCCTGCTGGCGGTCGGCGGCGGTTCGGTGATCGACGGCACCAAATTCATCGCCGCCGCCGTACCGTTCCCGGGCGAGCCGTGGGACATCCTCGCCAGGCACGCCCCCATTCAAAAGGCGCTGCCGCTGGGCTCGGTGCTCACCCTGCCCGCCACCGGCTCGGAGATGAACAGCGGCTCGGTGGTCACCCGCCGTGCCACCCAGGACAAGCTGGCCTTCATGCACCCGCTGGTCCAGCCGCGCTTTTCGGTGCTCGACCCCAGCACCACCTTCACCCTGCCGCCCCGGCAAATCGGCAACGGCGTGGTCGATGCCTACACGCACATCATGGAGCAGTATCTGACCTATCCGGTCAATTCCCCGATACAGGACCGCTTCGCCGAGGGACTGCTGCTGACTCTGATCGAGGAAGGCCCCAAGGCGCTGGCGACCCCGGAGGATTACGACGTGCGCGCCAACATCATGTGGTGCGCGACCCTGGCGCTGAACGGACTGATCGGCGCGGGCGTGCCCGGCGACTGGGCGACCCACATGATCGGCCACGAGATCACCGTCCTGCACGGACTGGATCACGCCCAGACGCTGGCCATCGTCCTGCCCAGCGTGCTGGCGGTGAAACGGGACAAGAAGCGGGCGAAGCTGCTGCAATACGCCGCGCGGGTCTGGGGCCTGACCGACGGCGGCGAAGAGGAGCGCATCGATGCCGCCATCGCCAAGACGCGGGACTTTTTCGAGCGGATGGGCGTGCGGACCTACCTGCGCGATTACGGCATCGGCTCCGACGCCGTGCCGACCCTGGTGGCGCAACTGGAACGGCATAAACTGACCAGGCTGGGCGAACATGGAGACATCGACCTGGCGACCAGCCGAACGATTCTGGAACGCTGCGTGGCGGCCTGAAGCCGGATCGGTCCCAAACTCCCCTCCTTGGAAAAGGAGGGGCGGGCGATCCTCGAGTGGCTCAAACGCGCTCAGGCCACGTAAAACAGGATCGTGCAGTAATGGCAAACGCTGCCGGCCAGGACGAACAGATGCCAGACGCCGTGGAAATGGCGCACCCGTTCGTCGAAGAAATAAAAAACCAGGCCGCCGGTATAGAACAATCCCCCCAGCAGCAGCCACCAGAAACCCGCCAGGGGCAGTGCCTGCAACAACGGCTCGAGCGCCACCAGCACCAGCCAGCCCATCAGGACGTAAACCAACACCGACCAGACGCGATTCCCGTCCTGAGGCAGCGATTCCAGCAGAATCCCCAGGACCGTCAAGCCCCAGATAACGCCGAAGATCGTCCAGCCCCAGCCACCGCGCAGCGTGACCAGGCTGAAGGGGGTATAAGTACCGGCGATCAGGAAATAAATCGAGTAGTGGTCGAGCTTGCGGAAAAACCGCTTCGCTCTGCCGCGCAGGCTGTGATAGAGCGTGGAAACGGTATAAAGAAAAAACAGGGTGGCCCCGTAGATGCTGAAGCTGACGATCTTCCAGGGATCGCCCTGCCGCGCGGCGGCCACCACCACCACGACCAGTCCGGCCAGCGCCGCCACCGCGCCGATGAGGTGACTGATGCTGTTGAAGCGTTCGCCTTTATACACCTCTCGGTCCTCATCGTGGCCGAACGGCAGTCGGTTTGTCCCCCACCGCGCGGGCCGCGACTACGGCACGGGCGGCGCAACCCGATTGACCACCGTTTTCCGCAGAAAGTCCTCGGCCTGATCGACGGGCAGGGGCCGGCTGACGAAATAGCCCTGGATTTCGTCGCAGTTCCGATCCCGCAGAAAATCGATCTGGCCATCGTTTTCGACGCCCTCGGCGATCACCTTGAGGTTCATGCTGTTAGCCATGGCGATCACCGCCGTGGCGATGGCCTTGTCGCCCGGACTCGATGGCAGGGCGCGAATGAAGGAACGGTCGATCTTGAGCCGATCCAGGGGAAAATCCTTCAGGCGGCTGAGGCTGGAGTATCCGGTGCCGAAATCGTCCACCGCCAGTTTCACCCCCAGGGCCTTGAGCTTCCGGAGTGTATCGATGGCGTTCTCCGAATCCTTGATCAACGCCGTCTCGGTCACCTCCAGTTCCAGGCGGCAGGATTCCAACCCGATTGCCTCCAGAGTCCGCGCCACCAGCCCTGGAAAACCGGCTTGGACGAACTGGAGCGCCGACACGTTCACGGCCATCCGCGACAGGGCGAGCCCGGCATCGCGCCAGGCTCGGACCTGCCGGCACGCCGTCCGCAACACCCACTCGCCTATCGGGATGATCAGGCCGCTCTCCTCCGCTATCGGGATGAATTCCATCGGCGGAACCTGCCCAAGCTCCGTGCTCTCCCAACGCAGCAGTGCCTCCATGCCGCAGACCTCGCCGGTCAACAAATCCAGTTGCGGCTGGTAATGCAGCGACAATTCATTCTGGTCGATGGCCCGGCGCAGGCGGCTCTCCAGGGTCAGGCGCTTCAACGCCCCCTCGTTCATGGACCTGGAAAAGTATTGGAAGGAATTGCGTCCCATGCGCTTGGCGTGGTACATCGCCATGTCAGCACTCTTGAGCAGCGTTTCCACATCCTCTCCGTCCTGGGGAAACACCGCGATCCCCAGGCTCGATGTGACGATCATGTCGTGGCCGGCCAGATGCAGGGGTTCGGCCAGGTTTTCCAGAATCCGCACCGCCACGCCGGCGGCATCCTCGCCCTTGCCGATCTCCGCCAGCAGCACGGTGAATTCATCTCCTCCAAGACGGGCGAGATCGTGGAGTTGTTCGCCCGGCGGATGGCGGGTGACGACATCGCAACCGCGCACCGAGCGGGTCAGGCGCTTGGCGGTGATCTGGAGCAGCTGATCGCCGACGCTGTGCCCCAAGGTATCGTTGACGCACTTGAAATTGTCCAGATCGATGAACAGCACGGCCAATTGCCTGGAGTGTCGCCTGGCCAGCTCGATGGCCTGATACAGCCGGGTCTGGAAAAAGTTTCGGTTGGGCAGGCCGGTCAACGGGTCGAAGTAGGCAAGCTGATGGCGGATTCTGGCCTCCGCCTGCGCCTTGCGCCCGATGGCCAAGGCCAGTTGTCGAACCTCGTGCGGGTGAAAGGGCTTCTGGAGGTAGAACAGCTTGTCCACCGGCGGAATCCGCTCCGAGATTTCCCACGGGTCGACATCCGCATAGGCGGTGGCGATGACGATATCGACATCGGTATCCAGGGTCCGGATTCGAGCGGCGGCCCAGGCGCCGTCGGGACCGGGCGGCATGCGCATGTCCAGAAAGATCACCGCGAAAGGCCGCCTCTTTTCCAATGCGTCGCGCACGGCGTTCACGGCGGCTTCGGCGTCCCCCACGCACGCCAGTTCGAATTGAGCCCGCACGGCTTGCGGCGTTCCATCACCCCCAAACAGCCTTGCGCTCAGCTCTTTCATGGCATTGGCCCCGTCACTCCTGGCCGATCCCTCGCCGCCCAGGATGCTCCGGTAGACACTGAGCACGGCCGGATCGTCATCGGCCACCAATATCCGGATGGGTTCCTTGTTCCGCTCGGCCATGGCTTCACTCTCCCGGGCCTGGGGCTGCCATCGTTTCCCGAACCGCCAGCGGCAGGATGAGGTGCATGCAGGCCCCCGCCCCCAATCCCGCGCTTTCGACGTACATGCGGCCGTTCAGGGCGGTCACGGTATTGGCGCTCCAGTGCAAACCCAGCCCGGACCCTCGCCCCTTGGTGGAAAAACCCTGTTCGAAAATCCGCGTGAGATTTTCCGAGGATATACCACCCCCATTATCCTCGAAGCAGAAATGCGCCACGGGTCGGCCCTCGAACAACTCGCGAACGGCGCGCGCCACCATCCGGCCTCCGGTCACACCGCTGTCCAGCATGGACTCGGCGGCGTTCACCAACAGGTTGCCCACCACCTGTTGCAAAACCACCCGGCTGGCGGTCACTTCACCGACTTCGCGTAGGCTGGGTTCCACCATCACCGCCATTGCCTCCCGCATCGGCGGGGCCAGCATTCGGGCCGCGTCGTGCACGACCTCCGCCATGGCCACCGGCTCCAGCACCCGGGAAGCCCGGCTGTAGCGCTCCTGGTCGGCCAGAATCTGTCGCACGCGCCCGACCTGTTGGGTGATGGCCGCCACTTGCTCTCGATTTCGCGTCACCAGGCAGGCCAGTTCGCCGCCAGCCAGTTCCACGAAGCAGGCAAGATCGTTCCTGCGTTCCGTCGGAGTCTCGGCGCTGGCCAATTCGGCCACGGCCAGTTCCATCTCGGCGACGGGCGCCGCGCGCAGCTCCTCGTCCAGGGTGGCCAGCCGCACGCCCAAGGGCGTGATGGCGTTGCCGATATTGTGCAAAACGCCTCTGGCCATCTCGGCGATGCCGTCCTGATAGGATTGATCGATCAGCCGGCGCCGCGCCTCGGCCAGCCGCTCCGTCATCCGGTCGAATTCGCGGGCGAGCACGCCCAGTTCATCGTTCCGGCTCAGGGCGAGCCGGCTGCGCAGATCGCCCTCGGCGCCCATCCGAATCGCGTGAGCCGTCAGTTTGCCGACGGGATTCAGGACCGTCCAGTGGAGCATCGCCAGCAAAACGCCCGTGACCAGCAAGCCGGCGCCGGCGATGGACAGCAGAGCCAGGCGCACCGCTTTCTCGCCCTGGGCGGTGATGGCTCGCGGCGTCTCCACTTGCAAGGTCAGCAGGGGACGACCGAACAGATCGCCGATGGTGGTGTAGGCTCGTAACGCCGCCGCGGTCTCCTCCAGACGGATCGGCGTGTGGGGTATTGGGCTCGCTTGGGGCCAGGCAACCTCCGGTGCGGCACCCGCGGCGGGGAAAACACCGAGTTTCAACCGGTTCTGTTCGGCGATGCGCCTGAACTCCGCGTCGTTCAGGAGCCGCCCCATCATCAGGACGCCCCTGCCGGGACCCTGGCCGGTACTGGTCAGAATGGGCCTGGCGGCCACCAGCAATGGCCCCTGGAGGGTGTCGATGATCCCAGCCACCTCGCTGGTGATTTCGGGATGGCGCAGCAACGGATGATCCGCCGGCAGCCGGGGGTCCGACAGCTCGCCGAGATTCAGTGTCTCCTTGGAATTCGGTTCTACCGCCTGTCCAAAAAGCCGCTCGCCGTCGAGACCGTAGATATTCAGGAGATTCACTTTCAGATTGCTCAGCGCGCCTTCCGGGAGATTGGTCTCGATGTAGCCGGCGTTGCGCTCGACGGTGAAGCGGTAGGTTTCATCCCAGTAAGCCCAGTCGGCGACCGAGGGGCTGAGGAGTTGCAACTCCCGGTTGATGGCTTCGACGAAGCGCTGTGCGTTCTTCTCCGCTTCCTCCCGCTCCAACGCGACATAGCTCGGCATGATCACCAAGCGCTGGATGCCATAATCCAGGCCGCCGGACAGTACGAACGCCGCGAGCACCATTAGAACAACCTTGTATTTTAGAGACACGACCGAATTCCCCTGAAACCGAACCCGTTGTCACCGCTCGGCGTGGTATCCCGACCATTGACAACTATATGTAGCAAAATATTAACTATTTTTAGTTAAATACTCTATTTGTTTTAATAGTATTTTAAACACAATTATAACCCAATTTCATCTGGATCAGCCTCAATCATTGGATTAGTTTCGATCAATCCCTGTACTCGTCCACCCCTCCTCGACCTTCGGGCAAGATGTCGAAACACGGGATGAGGAAGTCGATCTTCCGAAAAACATCACCGCCCGCTACCGCCCTCTTCCCCCACTCCGCTTTCGCCCCGCTGCGGTTCCGGTCGTCGCCTCCCGCAACCGCACCGCTCCCACGTCGCCGATCCCCGCGTTCCCGCCAGCCTCGGTCAGGTACAACCGCCGGAAGGCGATCACCCTGCCGTCCTTGCTGAACGCATCGTCCCTGATTTCGACCAGACCGACGCCGGCCATGGCCTCCAGCAACCGCTCGAAGGTTCGCCGATCCCCCTGCCCATTCGTCAGCTTCTCGTGCAACTGGCGGATGGTCTGACCCTCCCGCCAGCGCAAGGCTTCCAACACTTGCAGAGCCAGTTGGGATTCGGCGGGCCTGAGCGAGCGAGAGCGCCGGGCCGCCGCCGCCCGCGGCGCGCACACGTCACAAATCCGGCAGGGCTGATCGTCGTCCCGGTCGCCGAAATGCCGCACCAGCCGCACCATGCGGCAACCGGCCGCCCGGTCGGCGAACTCCAGCATCTGCCGCGGTTCCGCCAGCTTGTGCGCGCGCTGCCGCTCGTAGGGCCGCAGCCAATCTCCGTCGCCCCGGCTGACGTTGCCCTCGGCATCCCGCCAGGCGCCGCCGTGAATGCGCAACTTTTCCAGGGCGATGTCGAACTCCTCCGGGACCAGGCCCAGCCGGTCGCACACTAGCGCCCTGGGCCGCGGCTCGGCGCCGAGCGCCTCGAAAACAAGCGCCAGCCGTTCCGGGTCGGGATAGTCGCGCCGGTGAAACCATTCGTGGGTGCGCAAGTCGGCGTAGGAATAGAGCAGGATGGCGCGGGCCGGCTGACCGTCGCGCCCGGCCCTGCCGATTTCCTGGTAATAACCTTCGACGCTGCCCGGCAGCGCGGCGTGAATCACGGTGCGGATGTCGGGCTTGTCGATCCCCATGCCGAAGGCGATGGTGGCGACGATCACCTGCAACTGGCCGGCGTTGAAAAGACCCTGCACCCGGTCGCGCTCCTGCGCCGCCATCCCGGCGTGATAGGCGGCGACGGGAAAATCCGCCCCCAGTTCCGACGCCAGCAGTTCGGTCGCTTTGCGGGTCGGCGCGTAGACGATGGCCGGTCGCCGACCCGGATCGGTCAGAATCCGCTGGACGGCGGCGTGTCGGTCCGTCACCTTCACTTCCACCGTCTCGACCGCCAGATTGGGACGGCGGAAACCGTGAATGTAACGCGCCGCCTCGCCCATCTCGAGCTGCCGCACGATGTCGTCCTGCACCAGCGGGGTCGCGGTCGCGGTCAGCGCGATCACGGGCGCGGGCCGCAGCAGCGGCAGGTGTTGCCCCAGCATCCGGTAGTCGGGGCGGAAATCGTGGCCCCACTGGGAAATGCAGTGCGCCTCGTCCACCGCGATCAGCGCCGGTTTGCGCCTGGCCAGCAATTCGGGAAAACCCGGCACGCTCAGCCGCTCCGGGGCGATGAACAGATAATCGAGCCGGCCCTGCAAATAGTCGATGCAGACCTGGCGCGACGTCGCCCGGTCGCGGCCCGAGTGGATGCGTTCGGCGCGCAACCCGAGTTCGCACAGTTTGGCGACCTGATCCTCCATCAGCGCGATCAGCGGCGACACCACCAGGGTCGTGCCGGCTCGCGCGATGCCGGGCAACTGAAAACACAGCGACTTGCCGGCCCCGGTCGGCATCACCAGCAACACGTCCCGGCCTGCGGTCACCGTGCGGCACACCTGTTCCTGATAGGGCCGAAACGCCGGCAGCCGGAACACCGTCCGCAACAGCGCCTCCAACCGGTCCGCCGCCACCGGTTCGCGGCGCGGGACGGCTTCCGCCAGCGGCGCAACCACCGCGACCGGCGATGCTTGGGCAGCCGTCGCGAACGCCTGCGTCACGGCTTCGCGGACATAGCCGGCGATGGCCGCCATGAAACCGTCCAAATCCGCCTCGCCGCGCTGGATGCGCTGCAGGCGCGCTTCCCACTCGCCGGTCATCGCCGGACTCCTGATCGGCGGCTGGACGGTCTGAATCAGGTGGATGCCGCGCTCGGTGGCGCGCAACGCCTTGCCGTCGCGGGTCAGATAGCGGCGCTTGAGCAGGGTTTCGATGATGTCGGCGCGGGTGGCCGGCGTGCCCAGCCCGCTATCCTTCATCGCCGCCGACAGTTCCCTGTCCTCCAGATGCCGTCCGGCGGTCTCCATCGCCGTTAGCAGGGCCGCCTCGGTCAGGCGCGGCGGCGGGCGGGTCCGCTTGACCACGGCGCGGGCCTCCAGCACCCGTTGCGGCTGGCCGACCGTCAGACCCGGCGGCAGGCTTTGCTCGGCGTCGTCTTCGATAGAGGATTCGGCGGCCGATGGGGAAATCCCCCCGCCCTTCGGGCGCCCCCCTTTGGCAAAGGGGGGTTGGGGGGGATTTCGCTGAGCGTCCACTTCCAGCACCTTCCAACCGAGCTGCTCCACCGCCGTGCCGCTGCTGTGATAACGGTCGATGACGG
>JRYG01010188.1_pt1 | contig 11527 bp, 7 predicted proteins | sample 235341 | NCBI WGS metagenome assembly JRYG01 (sample SAMN03074218, study PRJNA261478) | activated sludge metagenome | biome: Wastewater Treatment Plant; feature: Wastewater; material: Activated sludge; isolation source: activated biomass of a wastewater treatment plant treating hydrocarbon... ... | reverse complement strand
TTTTTTCGGACTAATGTACGTTCAGGATGCGGATACGACGGATGCCCTATGGTCTTATTTCCCCGCCACCAACGGCCTGGCCTACTGGAATGAAACCCGCGGCGATAATAATGCCATTGTAGCCGCCAGCGCCCCTGACCTCAACGGCAATGATACGCTCGATATTAATGGTATCGCCAACATTGCGCTTTACTTTACTTCCCTGGCTTCGCAACCCAGCGCCGCCATTGACGCAAGCGGCAATATTTACGTGGTGTATTCGGCTGTTATGGAAGGCGAGCAATTCTTCAACACCGAAGACGAACAACACTACCGGCACCTGTTTATCACGGTGTCTTCCGACCTCGGCGAAACCTGGTCGGAACCCTACGACCTGATCAACGCAGATATCATGACCGAACCCGACCTGACGGATTTCGTAGAAGCGGTATTCCCCAGTATTGTCAGGGATGTATCCGATAGCCTGCGACTGGTATTCCAATACGATTTCCGTCCCGGGCTTGTGGTGCGCGGCGACCTGGACCCCTCCGAGTTAAATTATATCAGCTATGTAAGCGTTCCGCTGGAAGAACTCGGCATTGTGGGTACCAAAGAAGTGGTAAAACCCGATTTCTTCAACCTGCTGGCACAACCCAACCCGACGAACGGCGTGTTGAATGTGTCGTTTGATTTGGCAACACAGTCCGTAACGACTATCGATTTGCTCAATGCAACGGGCCAATACGTCGACAAACTCAGCCAATCGGATCTCGGCGCCGGGCCGCATCAGTTCCAATTTGACTTGGGCGCATTGCCCAAAGGCCTTTATATCCTGCGCCTGGTAGCCGACAACAAAGTGACGACAAGCCGGTTGATCAAGCAGTAAAAATAAGTTATTCACCCCATCCGCATGCCATATCCTTTTCGCAAGGGTATGGCATGTTTATTTTGTTTTATAAAAAAATACAATGGAAGGCATTTTTTCTGAAATTGTGCTACGAAAACATACTCCCAAAATTTAAAATCAACCACCTATGCCCAGCCAAGCGCCATCCCAGTTGCACGCACTGCTCATTGCCATCAACAATTACCCCATTCCCCGACACCGGCTCAACGGCTGTATTGCCGACCGCGACGCTTTGAAAGGGTACCTTCAACAACGTTTCACACCGGATACCCCCACCAAACTCAATCTCAAAACGCTGACCGACCGGGAAGCCACAAAAAAAGGTATCATTGAGTCGTTTAGCCATTTTGACGCCGCCAAAGACGGCGACGTATGCCTGCTGTATTTCAGCGGCCACGGCTCGCAGTCGCCCGCAGCTCCCGAATTCAGACACCTCGACCCCGGCGGCATGTGCCAGTCGCTGGTCTGCTTCGATAGCCGGGTAGGCGGCAAAGACCTGATGGACAAAGAAATGTCGTACCTGCTCTGGAAAGCCACCAACGGGAAAAACATCCATTTTATCGCCATATTCGACTGCTGCCACTCCGGCACCATTACCCGCGAACTCACAGGAACTCCCCGCATGGCCGAGGCAAGCCCCGCCCCCTCAAAATTGGAAGACTATCACGGCTATCAGGACTATAAAAAAACGGAAGTCAACGGTCGACTGGAAGTGAGCCCTCCCCGCGGCCGCTATGTACAACTGGCTGCCGCCAAAGACAAAGAAACCGCCAAAGAGCTCAAAATCAACGGCCAAACCCGCGGCATTTTCACTTATAACCTGGTAGCCCTGCTGGAGCAAGCTGCCGATCAAATGAGCTATGAAGACCTGGCAAGCTCGCTGCGCCTGCGCATAGAAGGCAAAGTGCGCGAGCAAACGCCGCAACTCATCAGCACCGACCCCATCGACCAGCGCCTGCGCTTTCTGGGCGGCGCCGCACCCGCACAGTCGGCTTATTACAACGTAGTCTTCTCTCAGGGCCGATGGGTGCTCGACGCCGGCATCGTACAAGGCATACCCGCCGGCGGCGGAAGTGTGGCACTTGAAGACGGCACACCGGTAAAGGTTTTCCGGGTTGAGCAAAACCGCTCGGAAGTATCGGGCATGGAAACCAAAGATGCCAACAAAACTTATAAGGTAAGCGCTTCCAAATTTGCCATCCCAAAATTAGTACTGGCATTCGATCCCGATAGTGAAAAAGCCGGCGTGGACGTGATGAAGAAGACGCTCCAAACACTGGACTCCCCCTTCCTGTCCATCATCGACGACCCCGACAGCGCCGCCTACTGGATCAGGGCCGCCGAGCAATCGTACCGCCTGACACTGCCCTGCGAAGAACGCTCGCTGTTCCGAAGCGTGGAAGGTTATGCTACCGACAGCGCAGAGATTTTCCTGCGTGATGTAGAAAAAGTAGCCCGCTGGCGCAATCTGCTAGACCTGACCAACCCGCGCTCGACGATCAGTAGCGATGAATTCAGCATACACGTTTATCGCTCTTTGCAAAATGGCAATGAGGAAGATAGCGTACCGCTAGAAGAAGTGGATTGGCGCAACAACCCCGTTTTCCGCTACGATTTTATAGATCAAAAATGGGTGCGTCCGGCTGTTCAAATTAAAATAGCCAACAAAGGCAATCGCACGCTTTATGTGAGCGCACTCAACCTGAATGACAAGTTTGCCATCAACAACAGCTTTCTGGCCCGGCAGGAATTAAAACCCAACGAAGAAGTCTGGCTTACCGATTTATACAAAAACCAGGTTTTCCGCACGATACCGCTTACAGTCGATAAAACTTACCAAAGCTGGGGCGTCACCGAAAAAAAGGAATACTTCAAACTGTTTATCAGCACCGACCCCAACCTCAACACCGATTTTTACAACCAAAAAGGGCTTGAACTCGAAACGGCCAAAGCCAGGGCCGGCCGCGAGGAAGGAGAACTTGACGATACCGCCAATCCCAATATCCCCGACTGGCTCACCCGCGAAATCGCCCTGACCGTCGTTCGCCCCCTGGAGCAACAATCTATAAGCGCCGGACAGACAATTACGCTGCTCGATAAAATCAGTATCAAACCGCCGGCAGGCCTTTCGGCAAAAATTGCCCTGACACCCCGCGCCGAAGCCGAACGCTCGCTCGACGCAGGCGTGAATTTCAGCGAATTGTGGGGATTCCAGGAAGTAGCCGAGCCTTATGCCATGACGCGCGGCCTCAACGACGCCCCGCCCCTGAGCGTACTCGAATTATACGAAGTACAAGGCGCCGATCAGGTTGATGCCGACCACCCGCTAACGATCGGTCTACAGGAACAAATCGGTGAAAGGGAGTTGATTATCCCCCTCGGTTTTGATCCCGAAACGGGGACCTATTACCCGCTCGGCGCCACTACCGCTGAAGGCGAGGTTCATATCGAAACCTTGCCCGAAGAAACGCCCGCCGGCACGCGTAGCCTTGGCGGCTCTATCAAAATATTCTTCCACAAAGTCGTTTTGTCGAAATTGGGGTATGAATACCAGCACCCCCAACTGGCCGTCGCCGATTTTACTACAAAACCTGAAGACAAAGAACGCGACGAAACAGCCTTCAGCTACATCACTGATGCGGCTACCGTAAAAGCCAGGGTGGCTGGCGCCAACAAGATCATCTTGTTTATTCACGGCATCATCGGAGATACCACGTTAATGCCCACGTCGCTGGCGCTCATCAAAGACGACAATGGCAATACGGCGCTAAGTCGCTATGATCTCGTATTGACTTTCGACTACGAAAATCTCAATACGCCGATTGAGCAGACTGCAAAGGATTTAAAAAGCAGGTTAATAGCTGCGGGCCTCGGCGAAGGTCATGGCAAACACCTCACCATAGTGGCCCACTCCATGGGCGGCCTCGTGAGCCGCTGGATGATCGAGAAAGAAGGCGGCAACGCCATTGTCACGCGGTTGGTACAGGTAGGCACGCCCAACGCCGGTTCGCCCTGGGCCGACGTATACGAGCTAGCCAGCGTGCTGCTGGCCAGAGCCGTCAATGGCGCCGCTTTCCTGAAACCTTACTTGCTGCCGCTGTCATTGTTGGGTAAGTTGACCCGACAATTGTTCGTCACCTTGCAGCAAATGGACCCCGACAAATCGGAGTTCCTCAAAGCGCTCAACGACGGAACCGACCCCGGCATTCCCTATACCGTTATAGCCGGCAATACGCAACTTATTCCCGCTATCATTAATGAAAAACAAAAACTGGCCCTGCTGCGGGCGCTAAACCGCTTCCGCCAGCGCGGCCATTATAGCGCCCTCGATACCCTGTTATTTAAACTTGCTAATGATATTGCAGTGAGTACCCTGAGCATTTGCCAAATCCCCGGCAAAGATAAACGCAAATACCCGCCGGTCGAAGTGCAGGTAGCCTGCGATCATATCAGCTATTTTGCCGACCCGGCAGGGCTTAAGGTGTTGGATGAGGTGCTGGAGAGGGAGTGAGGGAGTAATATTGTAATTGACAACAGACATGCATAATCGCTACTTATTACCATTTGCGCTGGTTACCAGCCTTTTCTTCCTGTGGGGTTTGGCCAACAGCCTCAACGGCATCCTCATCAGCCACTTTCAGTTGGCGCTAGACCTCAAGCGCTGGCAGGCCGGGCTGATCGACTTTGCCTTTTACCTGGGGTACTTCTGTATTGCCATTCCCGCCGGATTGTTTATGCACAAATACGGCTTTAAAAAGGGTATTTTGCTGGGGCTGCTGCTTTATGCGGGCGGCGCGCTGCTATTTTACCCGGCAGCCGAAGTGCGCACCTACGGCTTTTTTCTTTTTGCGCTTTTCACCATTGCAAGCGGATTGGCATTTCTGGAAACCGCGGCCAACCCTTATGTATCCATACTCGGCGATAGCGGTTCGGCGGAACAGCGCATTAATTTTGCACAGTCATTCAACGGGCTGAGTATCATTTTTGGACCGCTACTAGGCAGCGTGCTTATCTTCTCAGACCATTCCTATACCAAAGAAGACCTGTTGCGCATGCCGGTAGAACAAGCCGACGCCATCAGGCTGGCCGAGGCGCAAACCGTGCAACTGCCATACATAGGCCTGGCCTGCATAGTTTTGCTGGTCGCCTTCCTGTTCTGGATCACGCGTATGCCCGAACCCGTTCAGGAATCCGATTCCGACAAGCAGGGTTGGGATGGGATTTTTAACCACCGCCATCTGGTGGGCGCCGTTATCGCGCAATTTTGCTATGTTGGGGCCCAAGCCTGTATATGGGGGTATTTTATCGATTTCAAACTATCGCTCGCCCCCGATACCCATTTTGCGCCGGTAGAATGGCTCAAACCGTTTTTCCTGTGGATATCTGGCAGCGACGGCGGCGAGCTGACTGCCGCCAGGTGGGCAGGTTTCCACCTTTCTTTCGGCATGTTGCTGTTCATGCTGGGCCGTTTTATCGGCACGTTCCTCATGTCGTTTGTCAAACCCTACAAACTGCTCGTCATTTTTGCCGCGAGCGCTTTTGTGCTGATTTTGACAGCAATTCTTACAAGCGGCCTCACGGCTGTCACTGCGCTGATCGGGGTATTTTTCTTTATGTCGATTATGTTCCCAACCATATTTGCCCTGGGCGCCAAAAACCTGGGCGAACAAGTCAAAATCGGCTCTTCGCTGATCATTATGGCCATCGTGGGCGGGGCGTTGTTGCCCCCGATACTGGGCCTGCTGGCCGACCGCTTTCAATACCAAACGGCCTTCCTGATGCCGGCAGCCTGCTTTTTGGTGATTTTGTATTATGGATGGACTAGCGTTGAAAGGGCATGAGCAAACAACTCGTCATCATTCCAAGCATATTGACAATCACCTTAATGCTGAGTGCCTGCATGTCGTCAAAACTATTGCCGGAAGAGGCGGGGCGCAGTTTGATACGGCCTGACAATCCCGGTATTACCTATCTCGGGCGTTGGGATTATTCGCAGCCGCATAGTCCCCGTTGTGCATGGAGCGCAGCCGGCATGGCCCTGCAATTTGAAGGGCCCGACCTTGAAATATGGCTCGACGCAATACCCACAACCGCCGAGGCCCGGCGGATGAAGTACAAATGTTATTTCGCCTATTCGCTCGATGGCGGCCCCTGGCAATCATTCGAAGTATCGCGCAGCAACTTTCGGCACGTCATCGCCAGTGGATTGGCTGATACGCCCCATACGCTCGTGATACGCAAACTCACAGAAGCAAGCATTGGGGGCACGGCCGCCTTTAAGGGAATATATCTTGCTTCAGGCAAAAAACTCTTGCCGCCGCCGGCTACCGCCGATAAAAAAATATTGTTTATCGGCGACTCCATTACTTGCGGTTACGGCGTATTGGGCGACTCGGCCACTTGCAATTTTTCACCTGAAACAGAACATGCCTTGTCAACTTATGCGGCTTACACAGCCCAGGCGCTACGGGCTGATTTTCACGTGGTGGCCATTTCCGGTATTGGCATTTATCGCAATTACGATTCGGCAAAAAAGCGTTTAATGCCCGATCATTTTCCGTATACGCTGCCTTTTGGAAAAAAACAAAAATGGCCAATAAATACCTGGACGCCGGATATCATCTGCATCAATCTCGGCACGAATGATTTCGCCAAAGGTATTCCCGACCAAACGGCCTTCACAACACCTTTTCTGGCATTTATAGCCCAATTGCGGGAGTGGTATCCTGAGTCGGCTCTCGTATTGCTATCGAGCCCTATGCTAAGCGGCCAGGCAGGCACAACGCACAAGGCTTATCTGGACCAAATCGTGCAATCAGCGCAACACAACGGCACAACAGCATTATATCGCTGTAACCTCAGCGAACAAGGCCCGCTGGGCTTCGGCTGCGATTACCACCCCAACCAGGCCCAGCAGGAACTCAACGGCAGAGAACTGGCCGCTTTTTTGCTGCAACTAAAACTTTAGCTTTTTCAGATTTTTATACGCTATCGCAACGCCTTCCATGGGCGTACGCTTGTAATCTTCGAGCTCTACAATATAATGCGTGACGCCGGCGGCCGGCGCGTATTCGAAAATTTGCTGAAAATTGATCGTACCCTCCCCTACTTCGACGGTCTCCCGCTTGGGCGTATTGGCCATATCTTTAACATGGAAGGAACAGAATCGACCCGGGTGTTTTTTCATCCACTCAATGGGATCTTGACCGGCATAAACAGCCCAATATAAATCGAGCTGCATGGCCACCAGTTGAGGATCCGTATTGTCGAGAATATGCTCGTAAATGAGCTTGTCGCCCGATTTTTTAAACTCAAAATCGTGGTTGTGGTAGCCAAAACGCATACCCGCTTGCTTGCAATATTCGCCGGCTTTATTCATCGCTTCCAGCAGCATCTTAAGTTTGTCGCCCTGGCGTTCGTCGTCGTTCATCCAGGGGCTGACGACAAACTGCTGCCCCATGACAGCGGCGGCGTCGACAGCCTGCTTCCATTCATCGGTAAGCATACCTTTGGACTTATCGTAATGCTGCGTAGTGAGCCCTACGTGCGCGCTGGGCATTGACAAGCCGTTATCAGACAGATATTGGCGGAATTCCTTCGGCGTTTTGCCCCAGAATTTGCCATTGGCAAAGCCAAAACCTTCAATCTCCCGGTAGCCCATTTTTCTGATAGCCTTCAGGGTACCCTCCGGGTCCTTTTTCAGGTCTTCCCGCACACTCCAAAGTTGAACCCCGATATGGCGCTTGCGCCCCTTTAGCAGAGAAACCGGCACGAGGGTAGACAAGCCGGCCAATGTTACGGTTTGTGTAAAAGTTCTACGCGTCATTTTATTCATAATCAAAAAATTATGCGACAAAAAAAAGAATAAAAACTGTTGGGTAAAAATAATAATAATGATCTTAAAAAACAGCGACATAGCCAAATTCAATGCTGTGTCCCCAAACTAATGCCGCAATTATACTAACTTTGATACGTTATCAGTTAACGATCACTACCACTTTCCCGATCATGCGAATTCACGATAAATCAAATCCGACGGCTTACCAGCCCTCCGACCGACGTTATGATCACATGACCTACAACCGCTGCGGTCGCAGCGGCATTTTGCTGCCTGCCGTTTCGCTCGGCCTGTGGCACAATTTCGGATTCGTCGATGTGCTGGAAAACGGCAGGAAAATACTGCGCAGGGCTTTTGACCTGGGTATTACCCATATTGACCTGGCCAACAACTACGGCCCGCCTTTCGGATCGGCAGAAGAAAATTTCGGTACGATGATGCGACTGGATTTTCAGCCATACCGCGACGAGCTCTTCATCGCCACCAAGGCCGGTTTCGACATGTGGCCCGGCCCCTATGGCAATTTCGGCTCGCGCAAATACCTGATTGCCAGCCTCGACCAAAGCCTTCGCCGCATGAAACTGGACTATGTAGACCTATTTTATCACCACCGGCCCGACCCCCATACGCCCCTCGAGGAAACCATGATGGCGCTCGATCAGATCGTGCGGCAGGGGAAGGCATTGTACGCGGGTATTTCCAATTATCCTGCCGACCAAGCTGCCGAAGCAGCAGCTATACTCCGGCAACTGGGAACGCCTTGCCTGATACACCAGGCCAAATATTCCATGTTTGACCGCTGGGTTGAAGACGGATTGCTCGACACTTTGTATGACAAGGGCATGGGATGTATCGCCTTTTCGCCACTGGCGCAGGGGCTGCTCACCGATAAATACCTGCATGGCATTCCCGCCGACTCCAGGGCCGGCAAACCCATGACCTACCTACAAGAAGAACAAGTCATGGAAAAATTGCCCAAAATACAAGCACTGAATCACCTGGCCCATCAGCGGGGCCAACAGCTTTCGCAAATGGCCCTGGCCTGGGTATTGCGCGACCCCAGAGTCACGTCGGTGCTCATCGGGGCCAGCTCGGTCGAACAACTCGACGAAAATGTGGCAGCTCTGTCAAACGCCCATTTTAGCGCAGAAGAATTGCAGTTGATCGACAGTATTTTATCATAAACTACTAATTACATTTAATCACCTGACTATAACAATTATGATCAACTACCTTACCTCTACCCTGTGCTGCATAGTATTGTGCTGCACCGGCACGGCACAGCCCAATCTGGCCGCCAAACTCGACAATTACCTCAAAAGAGCCGAAGCAGCCGGCTTTTCCGGGTCAGTACTGGCGGCCGACAACAACCAGCTCATACTCGCCAGGGGCTACGGCATGGCCGACCGCGAGGCTGGACGCCGCGAAAGCGACTCGACCGTTTTCAGCATAGGCTCTATCACCAAACAATTTACCGGGGCCGCCATCCTCAAGCTGGAAATGCAGGGCAAACTCAAAGTCACCGATCCGCTTTCCAAATTTTTCCCCCAGGCGCCTGCCGATAAGGCTGCCATCACCCTGCACCAACTGCTGACCCACGGCGCAGGCTTTCGCGGGGCCATCGGCGACGACTACGAGCTGATAGACGCCAAAACCTTCATCGACCGCGCATTCCAGTCCGAATTGCTATTTGAACCGGGCAAGGGCTACGAGTACTCCAATGTGGGCTACAGCATTTTGGGGATTATCATCGAAAACATCTCCGGCCAATCCTACGAGCAGTATTTGTATCAATATCTATTTGAACCTGCCGGCATGCTCCAAACCGGTTACCTCCGCCCAGCCTTCAAAAAAGAGCAACTCGCCGTGGGTTATCGCGACGGCAAGCGCTGGGGTTCCGCCCTCGATCATCCGTGGCTGCCCGACGGCCCCGGCTGGCATTTGCGCGCCAATGGCGGTATTTTGTCTACCGTTCACGATATGTACAAATGGTTTCTGGCCCTGCAAAGCGACAAAGTACTCTCCAAAACATCGCTTGAGGCCTTTTTTGCCCCGCACAACCGCGAAGGCGAGTTGGACAGCTACTACGGCTACGGCTGGGTAGCCATGGATACCCCCGACGGCAAAATGATACAGCACAACGGCGGCAACGGCGTTTACAACGCCTTTATGGGCTTTTTCCCGGCGCTGGGCCGCTGTATCATCGTATCGAGCAATGCCAACAATAAAATCTCCGACGACATCGCACAACGCCTCTTCGGCTACCTGTCGGGCAACATTGTTGAAGCCGACCCGGCACAACTCAGTCGATGGACCGGCGCCTACCAGTTGCCTTCCGGGCAAACTTTCGACGTGGTATTCGATGAAAATGATCAACTCCAGGCCTTCTTTGACAACCGCGACGCCATGCTGGCACTGACAGCGGAAGGCAACGAAAACCCTGCCGTGACAGAAGCGGCCAATATTCGCACCCAGACGATTTTAGAAGCCATTTTTCAGAACCAATACGGCCCGCTGGCGGAGGCATTTGGAGAAAGCGAAGCAGACGTGCGCGAACGCGCGGCGCCCTACTGGAAATCAATCCAGGATGAATTCGGCAAATTCCAGTCCTTGTTTGTCATGGGTACCGTCAATCGCTCCCGCCTGGGCTTGCAGCTCACTTTTGCCAAACTACACCTTGAGCGGGGCGCAATTTACCGCATGTTTATCTGGGAAGGCGAACGCCTCAATAATGTCCGGGATATGAAGCTCCCCGATAAGATATACGAATTCCAGGGGAACGCCACTTTCCAATCGCCCAATACGCCTTGTACACTTCAATTTAAAGAATCCACGTCCAGAAATGTGACGCTACAGATTAGCTATCCCGATTTCAAAATACAAGCGAAAAAGATGCCGAAGTAGGTTAGACTGTTGGACTGTGTGCGGGAGGGGGCGACTTGGCGAGGGGGAGAGGGGGCGATTTTTGGGGACTGTGCGACCCACAACCGACAGAACTCCCTCACTCCCTCTCTCCCTCCCTCTCTCCCTCACCAAAGAGCGCGCGGAAATGGCTGGGCAGCAGGCTGATCTTGTGGCCCAGCCATTTCTCAAGGGTAATCGCGAGAAACACGTAGCTCTCCGTCACGCCGGGCACCGGCGCCACGATAATCACAAAAAACGGGAGAAACTTGGGAATATCCTTGAGTTGAGCTTTGGCTTGCTGTAATTCTTCGGGGGTAGGTCTTTTATCGGCTGAAGACATAATAAGTTTGCCCCGGCCTTCGCGAACAAACGTATGGATCATCTGCTTGGTTTCGACCCCCTCCATAAACATCGCCCACAACATCATTTTGGGAAAGCGGATGATGCGCTGAAATTTTAGTTGCGACAGCAACTTCTGCGATCGCGCCTTCACAGGCGATCTATTGATTCGGGCTCGCAGGTTATTTCGGCGGTTTGTATCCATATCGGTTCGTATTGGTATGGCGAAGATACGCCCTGTCGCCGATCTTGTCAAAAAGTATAAGACTTGTCTGCCGATATTATCGACAATTGGCGCATTTGCCCCCAACAGCAATAAAAAAGGCGTCTTCCCAAGGGGCCAAGCCCGTTGAAAAGACGCCTTTTGGTGCCCGGAGCGGGACTTGAACCCGCACGACCGCGATGGTCACAGGATTTTAAGTCCTGCGTGTCTACCTTTCCACCACCCGGGCTTGTAGACATGAATGGTAAGCCCTTTGGCAAACCCGAACAAATATAAACAAAAAAAGCGCCTTTCGGCGCTTTTTTCTTGAGCGGATGACGAGATTCGAACCCGCGAC
>JRYG01000643.1_pt1 | contig 11559 bp, 9 predicted proteins | sample 235341 | NCBI WGS metagenome assembly JRYG01 (sample SAMN03074218, study PRJNA261478) | activated sludge metagenome | biome: Wastewater Treatment Plant; feature: Wastewater; material: Activated sludge; isolation source: activated biomass of a wastewater treatment plant treating hydrocarbon... ... | reverse complement strand
GCCGCCGGCATGAGCGGCGGCCTCGCCTACGTGTTCGACGAGACCGGCGATTTCGCCCGTCGCGCCAACACCGCCATGGTCGCGCTGGAAGCGCTCAACGACCCCGAGGAGACCCTGAACGTCCATGTATTGCGCGACGGCTGGCGCACTTTGGCCGAGGCGGAGCTTCCCGAGGATTGGCTGCGCCACGATGCCCGGCGCTTGCAGATTCTGGTCGCCCGCCACTATCTGCAAACCGGCAGCGAACCGGCGAAACGGGTACTGGAGCATTGGCGCGAACTGCTGCCGAAATTCGTCAAGATCATGCCGCTGGATTACCGACGCGCCTTGCAGGACATGCAAGCCAAGGCCCGCCTCGCCCGCCAGGGCGAAAAGACCAGCGTGGCCGCATGACAGCTTAAAGATGAAAGGCTGAACGTATATGGGTAAACCAACCGGTTTTCTGGAGATCGCCCGTCACGACCATGGTTATGCGCCGGTCGGCGAACGGGTCAAGCACTTCCGCGATTTCGTGATTCCCCTGCCCGATCCGCAGGTTCGCGAGCAGGCCGCCCGCTGCATGGACTGTGGCGTTCCCTACTGCCACCAGGGCTGTCCGGTCCACAACATCATCCCGGACTGGAACGATCTGGTGTATCGCGGCAACTGGCGCGAGGCCCTGGAGGTCTTGCACTCTACCAACAATTTCCCCGAATTCACCGGCCGGATTTGCCCGGCGCCGTGCGAAGCCTCCTGCACCCTCAATTTCAACGACCAGCCGGTGACCATCAAGGATATCGAGTGCGCCATCATCGACCGAGGCTGGGCGGAAGGCTGGGTCGCCCCGCGGATTGCCGCCCATCGCACCGGCAAACGGGTGGCGGTGATCGGCTCCGGGCCGGCTGGGCTGGCCTGCGCCCAGCAACTGGCGCGGGCGGGCCATGCCGTGGTGGTGTTCGAGAAGAACGACCGCATCGGCGGCCTGTTGCGCTATGGTATCCCCGACTTCAAGCTGGAAGCCCGGCTGATCGACCGCCGGCTGGCGCAGATGCGGGCCGAAGGCGTGGAATTCCGCCCCAACAGTCATGTCGGAGCCGATATCCAGGCCCGCGCGCTGCTGGCCGAGTTCGATGCCATGGTGCTGGCCGGCGGCGCCGAGCAGCCGCGCGACCTGAACGTACCGGGCCGTGAATTGCGCGGTATCCACTTCGCCATGGATTTTCTGACCCAGCAGAACCGTCGGGTCGCTGGCCAGAAGATCCCGTCCGAACGGGAAATTCTGGCCACCGGCAAGCGGGTGGTGGTGATCGGCGGCGGCGACACCGGTTCCGACTGTGTCGGCACCTCGAACCGCCAGGGCGCCCGCTCCGTGACCCAGTTGGAGATCATGCCCAAGCCGCCGCTGCACGAAAACAAGCTGTTGACCTGGCCGAACTGGCCGCTCAAGCTGCGCACCTCGACCTCCCACGAGGAAGGCTGCGAACGCGACTGGGCGGTCGGCACCAGGCGCTTCCTCGGCCAGGACGACCAGGTGAGGGCGATTGAAGTGGCGCGGCTGGAATGGCGACAGGTCGCCGGTCGGCAGCTCATGGCCGAGCTGCCAGGCAGCGAGTTCGAACTCGAGGCCGACCTGGTGTTGCTGGCGATGGGCTTCGTCCATCCGGTGCACCAGGGGATGCTGCGGGATTTGGGCGTGGCCCTGGACCAGCGCGGCAATGTTTCCGCCAGCACCGACGATTACCAAACCTCGGTCAACAAAATCTTTACCGCCGGCGACATGCGGCGTGGCCAGTCGCTGGTGGTATGGGCGATTCGCGAGGGCAGGCAATGCGCGCGCGCGGTGGACGAATATTTGATGGGAAGTTCGGAGTTGCCAGTCTGAGGTTGTCAGCGCCCGGCGTTCAGGGAGCAATCGTTCGGCATCTGCACGCCTTGACGAACGTCGTTTCCTCCAGGGCGTACAAGGCGTCCAGCAGGGCGACTTGCAAGGTTCCGGGTCCCGCCGACCCGGTCGCCGCGATCTCCCCCGCCACGCCGAACACCGCCAGTCCCGCCACGGTCGCCGCGAACGGATCGCGCTCCACCGCCAGAAACGCCCCGATGACCGCCGTCGCCGAGCATCCCAAACCGGTGACGCGCGTCATCAGGGGATGGCCGTTTTCGATAGCCGCGACGCGGTGACCGTCGGTCACATAATCCACCGCCCCCGTGATTGCCACGACGGCCCTGGTATCCATCGCCAGTTGTCGCGCCGCGCCCAGAGCCGCTTCGGAACGGTGCGAGCTATCCACTCCCCTGCCCGACCCGGCTTGCGTCTGCTCCGCCAGGGTGATGATTTCCGACCCGTTGCCCCGGATGACGCTGGGTTCCAGTCGCGCCAGCGCACCCGCCGCCGCCCGTCGGTACGGCGTCGCGCCCGCTCCCACCGGATCGAGAATCCACGGCACCCCTACCGCCCTCGCCTTCGCCGCCGCCAGCTTGCAGGCCGCGATCTGTTCCGAATACAGCGTGCCGATGTTGATCACCACCGCCTGGCTGATGGCGACGAAATCCTCCACCTCGTCGCTGGAATGGATCATCGCCGGCGAGGCCCCGAGGGCCAGCAGCGCGTTCGCGGAATTGTTCATCACCACGAAGTTGGTGATGTTGTGCACCAGCGGCCGCCGTGCGCGCACGGCGGCCAGCAGTGTCCAGATCGCCTCGGCTGGTAGCGTCATGGCTGAAGGACTCATTCGTTGAAAACCGGGTTTTCCTGTTCGCTGACCCGCACGAAGGTGGTGCGCTTGGTCAGTTCCTTGAGCTGGCTGGCGCCGACGTAGGTACACGCCGAGCGCAATCCGCCCAGGATGTCCTTGAGGGTTTCCTCCACCGGCCCCCGGTAGGGAACGCTGACGGTTTTGCCCTCCGAGGCGCGATAGTCGGCCACCCCGCCGCTGTACTTCTCCATGGCCGTCCTGGAACTCATCCCATAGAACCTGACCCGGCGTTGCCCGTCCTGCTCCAATATCTCGCCGCCGCCCTCGTCGTGCCCCGCCAGCATCCCGCCCAGCATCACGAAATCCGCACCCGCCCCGAACGCCTTGGCCACATCCCCCGCGCAGGTACAACCGCCGTCCGAGACGATCTGCCCGGACAAGCCATGTGCCGCGTCCGCGCACTCGATGATCGCCGACAGTTGCGGATAGCCGACCCCGGTCTTGACCCGAGTCGTGCAGACCGAGCCGGGACCGATGCCGACCTTGACGATGTCGGCGCCCGACAGCAGCAATTGCTCCACCATCTCGCCGGTCACCACGTTGCCGGCCATGATGATTTTGTCGGGATGCCACGCCCGCACCTTGCCGATCTGTTGGACGAAATGTTCGGAATAGCCGTTCGCCACGTCCAGGCAGATGCAGGCCAGCTCCGGGCAGCGTTCCAAGATCCGGTTCAGTTTGTCGAGATCGCTGTCGAGAATGCCGCTGCTGACCGCCACGTTCGCCAGGAGGTGATCCTGGCCGACGGTTCGCCGCGCCGCCGCGAATGTTTCCCACTCCTCCACCGGGTAATGCTTGTGGACCGCCGTGAACAGCCCATGTCGCGCCAGCGCCCCCGCCATCGCGAAGGTGCCGACAGTATCCATGTTGGCGGCCATGATGGGAATGCCGGTCCAGGTCCGGCCGGTGTGGCGGAACTTGAAGGTCCTCTCCAGACTGACTTGGGAACGGCTGCTCAGCGTCGAACGTTTGGGTCGGATCAGAACGTCCTTGAAACCCAGTTTCAGATCGGCTTCGATGCGCATTCACACCCGCCCGTACAGTTGCAGCAGATGGCGGTAATGCTCCGCCACCCGCGGCCCGACCTGCTCCCAGCGAAACCGCCAGCACCAGTTGCCATCGGCGACGCCCGGCCGGTTCATCCGGCTCTCGCTGCCGAGTTCCAGCACATCCTGCATCGGCACCACCGCCAGCCGCGCCACCGAGGCGAACGCCGCCCGCGTCAGCAACTCCGGTATCTGCTCCGGTCCCCCACCCAAATAGTCGAACAGATGCGCCCGGGTCCCCTCGTCCAGTTCCTCGAACCAGCCCCGGGTGGTGTTGTTGTCGTGCGTGCCACTGTAAACCACCGACTTGAGAACGTGATTGTGCGGCAGATACGGGTTGTCCGCCCCGCCGCCGAAAGCGAAGTGCAGCACCTTCATGCCCGGTAAACCGTGACCGTCGCGCAAGGCTTCGACTTCCGGAGTGATGATGCCAAGATCTTCCGCCACCAGCGGCAGCCGACCGAATTCGGCGCGCAACGCCCGGAACAACTCGTCGCCCGGCGCCGGTCGCCACTGCCCGGATACCGCGGTTTCGGCGCTGGCCGGAATTTCCCAGTACGCCTCCAGTCCCCGGAAATGGTCGATCCGCAACAGATCGAACTGCGTGAGCTGCGTGCGGATGCGCTCTTTCCACCATTGGAAACCATCGGCGCGCATCGACTCCCAGGCATAGTGCGGGTTCCCCCACAACTGGCCGGTGGCGGAGAAGTAATCCGGCGGCACGCCGGCGACCACTTCCCGTCGCCCCTCGTCATCCAGCAGGAAGCAATCGCGCCGTGCCCAGACGTCGGCGCTGTCGTAACCGACGAACAGAGGAATATCGCCGAAGATCAGGATACCGTGCTCGTTGGCGTACCGTTTGAGCGCCGTCCACTGTCCGTAGAACAGGAATTGCTCGAACTCGCACTGGCTGATCGCTTCTCGATAGTGCCGCCGCATGACCGCCAGCGTTTCCCGCTGACGGTCGCGCACTTCACGGGGCCAATCGAACCACGCCGCTTGTCCATGGGCCGCGCGCAACGCCTGATACAGGGCGTAGTCGTTCAGCCAATAGTGGTGCTGGCCCCGAAAGGTCTCGTAAGCCTCTCCTTCCATTCCGCCCTGTTGCTCGAAACCTTCTCGAGCCTCGATCAGCCGCCGTTGACGGTACGTCCACCCATCCTCGCCGGTTCGCGGCCCCTCGTCCGCTCGCAACCAACCCGCCTCGATCAACGGCTCCAGCGCGATCAGGCGTGGATTGCCGGCGTGAACCGACTGTGCCGAATACGGCGACCGATCGTCGTGCGGCGGTCCCAGCGGCAACGTCTGCCAGACCGTAAACCCGCAGGCGGCCATGAAATCCAGGAACCGGTACGCTTCCGGGCCCAGATCGCCGTTGTCGTAACCTCCGGGAAGCGAGGTCGGGTGTAACAACAATCCCGCGCGCCGCCGGTCGAAAGGCGAGCCTTGGCTCATGCGTGATAACTCCTGAGTCATTGTGGTGAAGAGTGACGATTCGGGAAAACGGCGCGCGCCGTTCAACGAGCGCGGGGATATTCCTGGCCCAGCATTTCGCGCGTGATCAGGACCACCCCCTGCTCGGTCCGATAAAAGCGCCGCGCATCCTCCTCGGGATTTTCGCCGACCACCGTTCCGGGCGGAATGATGCACGCCCGGTCGATGATCACCTTGTTGAGCTGGCAGTAGCGACCGATATCGACGCCGGGCAACACCACCGCGTCTCGCAACCGGACGTAGGAATGGACCTGGACGCCGGGAAACAGCAGCGAGTGATTCACGTAGCCGCCGGAAATGATGCAGCCATCTGCCACCATCGAATCCACCGCCATGCCCCGACGACCTTCGTCGTCGAAGACGAACTTGGCGGGCGGCAACTGTTCCTGATAGGTCCAGATTGGCCAGTGCTCATCGTACAGATTCAGCTCCGGATCCACGCCGACCAGCTCCATGTTCGCCTCCCAGAACGCGTCCACCGTTCCGACATCGCGCCAGTAGCTCTGTGCCTTGGTTTGCACGTCGCGGAACGGATAGGTCACGATCCGATGCCGCCCGATCAGACCCGGCAGCACATCCTTGCCAAAATCGTGGTTGGACTCCGCCGCCTCGGCATCCGCGATCAACTGCTCGTACAGGAATTGGGTATTGAACACGTAAATGCCCATCGAGGCCAGCGCCACGTTCTCCCGTCCCGGCAGGGTTTCCGGTTCCCTGGGCTTTTCCGTGAACCGGATGACCTCGTTGCGCTCGTTGACCGTCAGCACCCCGAATTCGCACGCCCGCTTCCGCGGCACCTCGACGCTGCCGACCGTGACCTCGGCCTTGCTTTCAAAATGATGGGCCAGCATCGGACCATAGTCCATCTTATAAATGTGATCGCCCGCCAGGATCAGCACGAATTCGGGGTCGTGGTTGCGAATGATGTCCAGATTCTGGTAGACGGCATCGGCGGTTCCCCGATACCACGAGGCTTCGTCGATGCGCTGCTGGGCCGGCAGCAGCTCCACGAATTCGCCGAATTCGCCGCGCAGAAAACCCCAACCGCGCTGGATATGCTGGATCAGGGAATGCGCCTTGTACTGGGTCAGCACGCAAATCCGCCGGATTCCCGAGTTGATGCAATTGGACAGCGGAAAATCGATGATTCGATATTTGCCGCCGAACGGCGTCGCTGGCTTGGCGCGCCACAGCGTGAGCTGCTTGAGCCGGCTGCCGCGCCCGCCCGCCAGGATCAGCGCCAGCGTTTCCCGGGTCAGGCGGCTGACGAAACGTGAGGTGATGGTGGTGCTCATGCGTTTGGTATCCCTCTCTGCTATGCTTTCCCGATTCTCGGGTTTGGAGACCAGGCGGTATGGTGATGGGCCGCTTCCTGGCCACGGCGTCCGCGAACGGACGCTGAAACGTTGACGACGTTTACATAGTAGGTCCCGATTGCAACCCGTTGCCGCCGCGGCCCCAGCCGGGGCTGCGTGGAACGACCGGGTGAATCGGGAGGATCGCCTTCCTGATGACGCACCCTGACGATAACGACGCTATCCCGAATCAAGCTCGATCCGCCGACGGTCAACTCATCGGCGACGCCATCTTGCTGCGCGAAGGACGCCATCCCGATCCGTTCGCGGTGCTCGGCCGTCATGGCCGTGGCGAACGCGTAACCATCCGCGTGTTTTTGCCCGGCGCCCGGCAGGTCGGATTGGCCGATATCGGTCAAGCCCTGGAGCGGCTGGCGGACACCGATCTGTTCGAGTGGCAAGGCCCGGCCAGCGCCCTGCCTCCGCATTATCGACTGGCCTGGACTGACGCCAGCGGCCGTGAGAATCTGGCGCACGATCCCTACAGCTTTCCTCCGCAGCTGAGCCTGTACGACCTGCACCTGTTCAACGAGGGCCGCCACTTGCACGCCTATCGGGTGTTGGGCGCGCATCCGCGGCTGGTGGACGGTGTCACCGGAGTCCTGTTTTCGGTGTGGGCGCCGAATGCCGAACGGGTCAGCGTCGCCGGCGATTTCAACGACTGGGACGGCCTGCGTCATCCCCTGCGCCGCCGTGGCCATGTTTGGGAATTGTTTGTACCGGGCGCGGGCATCGGCGCGCGTTACCAGTTCGAGATCCGGGTCCGGGAGACGGGTGAACTGCTGCGTAAGATCGACCCCTATGGCCGCTGTTTCGAGCGGCGGCCAGCAGTCGCCTCGGTCGTGGCCGACAATACCGCCCATTCCTGGCGCGACGAAACCTGGACGGCGCGGCGGCGGCGGCGGGATTGGGCGCAGGCGCCACTGTCGGTCTATGAGGTGCACCTCGGTTCCTGGCAACGGAATGACTCGGGTGATTACCTGTCCTATCAAGAGCTGGCCCGGCGGCTGGTCGCGTATGTCGGCTCGCTGGGTTTTACCCACATCGAACTGATGCCCATTACCGAACATCCCCTGGACGCCTCCTGGGGCTATCAACCGACCGGTTATTTCGCCCCGACCAGCCGCTACGGCACGGTGGACGATTTTCGCCGGTTCGTTGACTATTGCCACCAGGCGGGCATCGGCGTGATCCTGGACTGGGTGCCTGGCCATTTTCCCAAGGACGAACACGGCTTGGCGCGGTTCGACGGCACCCATCTTTATGAGTACGAGGACCCGACCCGCCGCGAACATCGCGGTTGGGGCACCCTGGTTTTTAATTATAGCCGCAACCAGGTAAAGAATTTTTTGCTGGCCAGCGCCTGCTTCTGGCTGGAGGAATGCCATCTGGACGGCTTGCGGGTGGATGCCGTCGCCTCCATGCTATATCTGGACTATGCGCGTGAATCGGGCGAATGGGCGCCCAATCCCTTCGGCGGGAACGAAAATCTGGAGGCGATCACTTTCCTGCGCGAATTGAATGAAATCATTCACCGCCGCTATCCGGGCGTGTTGATGATCGCCGAGGAATCCACCGCCTGGCCGCTGGTTACCCGGCCCGCCTGGATGGGCGGCCTGGGCTTCGGGATGAAATGGAACATGGGCTGGATGCACGATACCCTGGAATACCTCGCGCTGGATCCCGCCTTGCGCCGCCATCATCACGAACTGCTGACCTTCGGCTTGCTGTACGCCTTCACCGAAAATTTCATGCTGCCCCTGTCCCACGATGAAGTAGTTCACGGTAAAGGCTCGCTGCTGGCGAGAATGCCGGGAGACCGGCGGCAACGCTTTGCCAGCCTGCGGCTGCTTTACGTCTACATGTGGACCTATCCGGGCAAGAAATTTCTGTTCATGGGCAACGAGCTGGCTCAGGAACGGGAATGGGATCACGCGGGGGCGCTCGATTGGGAATTGCTGGGCCAACCGGAGCACCGCGGCGTCCAGACGCTGATTCGCGACCTCAACCTTGCCTACCGGATCATGGCTGGCCTGCATGCGCGCGAGTTTACCCAGGATGGTTTCGAATGGCTGGACTGCCACGACGCCGCCCAGTCGGTCATGGTCTATCTGCGCCGGGGCGGCGAACCTCAGATCGCAGTGGTCGTTTTCAATTTCGCGGCGCTGGCCCGTTGCGACTATCGCGTGGGTGTTCCACTGCCGGGAATGTATCGAGAAGTCATCAATTCCGATGCTCTCCGCTACGGTGGCGATGGCGGGATGAACGGCGATGTCTATGCCACACCGGTGTTCCATATGGGACAATCTTACTCCTTGGTGATCGATCTGCCCCCCTTGACCGGTATCGTGCTGACGCCTGCTGAAGCGACCCTGGGCGATGAGTGGCGTGACTGACGAACGGTTGCGAGTTTTGTACGCGACCACCGAGGTGTATCCGTTGGCCAAGACCGATGGTCTGGCGGATGTCGGCGGCGTGTTGCCGTCCGCCTTGTGCCCCTTGTACCGCGATTTCAATTGGATCATCAACGCCGCGCGCTGTCTGGAACGCTGTCGCGTGCTGCTGGTTGTCGATTCTTCCAGGCGGAGTCTGTCGTGAAACTGCAACAATTGCGTTATCTGACGGCTATCGTCCGCAACAATCTGAACATTTCCGCCGCGGCGGACAGCCTGTATACCTCCCAACCCGGTATCAGCAAGCAACTGCGGTTGCTGGAGGAAGAGTTGGGGGTGGAACTGTTCAGCCGTAATGGCAAGCACTTGACCGAGATAACACCTGTCGGCCATCAGATTATCGCCAAGGCCGACAGTATTCTGCGTGAAGTTAACAACATCCAAATTCTGGCGGAGGAGTATCGCGACGACCGGCGTGGCAGTTTGTCCATCGCCACCACGCACACCCAGGCGCGTTACGCCCTGCCGCCCGTGATCAAGCTCTTTCGGGAACGTTATCCAGCGGTCGGCTTGCAGGTCCACCAGGGATCGCCGTCTCAGATCGCCGAATTGGTGCAATCGGGCGAGGTGGACTTCGCGATTGCCACCGAGTCCTTGGAGTTGTTCGAGGACCTGGCTATGATGCCCTGCTATGTTTGGCAGCGCTGCGTGCTGGTGCCCAGCGGACACCCACTGACCGAATTGGACCAGTTGACCTTGCACGATGTTGCCCGCTACCCGCTGGTTACCTATGTGTTCGGTTTCACGGGCCGCTCGCAGTTGGATGAAGCTTTTCGCAACGCCCAGCTTAAGCCGAATGTGGTTTTTACAGCGACCGACGCTGATGTTATCAAGACATACGTCCGTTTGGGGATGGGGGTTGGGATTGTTGCTCGCATGGCGTATGACCCGCGGCAGGATCAGGATTTGGTGCGATTGGATGCCGGTCATTTGTTCGCCGCCAATGTGACTAAGATCGGCTTCAGGCGGGGTACCTTCCTGCGTTGCTACATGTACGATTTTATCGAGTTGTTCGCTCCGCATCTGACGCGGGAGCGGGTACGGTTGGTAGAGCGGATGCAATCCGCCGAGGAGATTGCCTCGTTGTTTGAAGCGCTGGAGTTGCCGGTTTATTGATTGGCTTGTCGGTGTGGGAGTTGTCGTTTTTTTGGAATTTGACTAAAAAGATGATATAAGATGACTCGTTAAGCAAAGAGGAAGGCGAACGCACATGCGCGTTTCATCGGCGGTCGCACTGCGAGTGACGTTATTGGCCAGCTTTGAGGCATTGCTGGCGCGGCTGGATGCGTTCTGCGCGGCGGTCCGACAAGACACGACACTGCCGGCATGGGTTTCGCGCACCGAATCCGAACTCATCGATGGGCTCGACATGCGGTTCAAGGCCATCCAACTCTATCGGGCGCTTTGGTACGAAGACAGCCAGGATGGCCGAGAGACGCTCACCTGCCCGGGTATCATTGGCGCCGGCTCCGATACCTTGGCGGCCGCGCGTGCTTGCAACACCGCCAAGGACGATTTCAAGGGAGCCGTGCTGGCTCTGAAAACGCTTGGGCGACTCGAAGCGAATGCCGCCATGGCCGACCTGCACCGGCGCCAGGAATCCGTTGCGGTGGCGATGCGACGGATGGGTGCGGCCCGGCTCAATCTCAAGCAGGCTTACCGACATATTCCCCTGCTCGAGCAGCGTCCGCTGAAAATCGGCTTCACCTGGTCCAAACAGGGCCGGGTCATCCAGCGCACCAGCGTTGCCGCCGCCCGGCGTTTGCTGGAACAGCGGGTCGAAACCCCTCAGATTCAACTGGAATTGCAGCGGCTGGCGCAAATCCGCGACGATGAGATGCTGGCGCGCGTCCGCGGCGTCTGTCCGCATCTGCGCGCCAACATCGTCTTCGCGGCGCCCGTGGGCGCCGGGGTACAGCGCCGGCTCATGCAGGCTCCCCTGCCGATTCTGGTACCGTTGCAACGCGGCGAGCGCCTGCCCGAATTCGTGCCTGTCGCACCGGAACCTCCAGCCAATCCCAGATTGCGGCGGGCGGATGTACGAATCGAGGATGATCCCTTTTTGCCTTCGGTTCGTGTTCATCGCTATCGCGCCCCCTACCGGTTTGGATAAGATTAGCTTTGTGATGATATAAAAAACCGGGTTTCAACCCTTGACAGCCGCGCCTGGCAAAATATCTTGGTAAGATGCTGGTAATACTTGGCCGGATATTCGCGCGGTGACTTCTCCGCCCGCTTTTTTCACTGACCCAACCCTGTCGGGAGTATCGACCATGTCATCGCGCGCTCGTGTGTGGCCAGGCAATCCGTATCCCCTTGGCGCTGCCTGGGATGGAAAGGGTGTCAATTTCGCGCTGTTTTCCGCCCACGCCGAAAAGGTCGAGCTGTGCCTGTTCGATTCCTCCGGCCAGCGTGAGATCGAACGCCTGACGCTGCCGGAGAACACCGACCAAATCTGGCATGGCTACATACCCGG
>JRYG01000908.1_pt1 | contig 11572 bp, 10 predicted proteins | sample 235341 | NCBI WGS metagenome assembly JRYG01 (sample SAMN03074218, study PRJNA261478) | activated sludge metagenome | biome: Wastewater Treatment Plant; feature: Wastewater; material: Activated sludge; isolation source: activated biomass of a wastewater treatment plant treating hydrocarbon... ... | reverse complement strand
ATGAGCACGGCGCTCATCAGCACCACGGGCTGGACATTGGTGTAGTTGGGAATGTCCGCCATGATGACGTCGGCGTGGGGGCCGAAGGCGGCCTGGAAGGCTTCGGCCGAGTCGAAGAAAAGGTGCCCGACGGCGGCGTAGGGCGCGTCGTCGCCAATGCCCTGGTCCACGCCGAGGCCCTTGCAGGCGGCCCCCAGCTTGTCCTTTACCATGGGCATGTGCTTGTTGCAGTAATAGTCGATGTCGAAGTGGCTGCCGGCGGTCTTGGGGTAGAGGACACTGACTTTGATCATGGCGACGTCTCCTTCGCTGGTTTGGGGTTGGGAAATCTAATGCTAGCAGCGGTGGTGGGCGTTGGCGAACGGGATGGTGCTATTCCAGGTATTCCACCAGCAACTGGGGGGTCTGCACCCCCATGTATTCGTTGATGCCCAGACGGAAGGCGATGCGCGCCCGGGGCCCGGGGGCGGCGGCGAAGTTGAACTGGATGGNNNCCCACCAGGCGCTGGCCGACGATCTCCAGCTCCTCGCTGAACACCGGCGGAGCGAAACCCTGGCCCCAGACCGCGTCGTGCAGCAGATCGACCACGTCGGGGCGGCGATATTCGGGCGGCAGCGCACCATCGGTGTGCAGTCGGCGCGTCAGCGTGGCGGCGTCCAGCCACTCGGTGGCGACCTGCTGCAGGGCGTGCTCGAAGGTGTCGAACTGGTGTTCGTCAATGGTGCAGCCGGCCGCCATGGCGTGGCCGCCGAAGCGCAGCAGCAGGCCCGGCGCGCGCTTGGCGACGAGATCCAGGGCGTCGCGCAGGTGCAGGCCGGGGATGGAGCGGCCGGAACCCTTGACGATACCGCCCTCGCTCCGGGCGAAGGCGAAGACCGGCCGGTGCAGCTTGTCCTTGATGCGGGAGGCGAGGATGCCGACCACGCCTTCGTGCCACTCGGCGTCGAAGAGGGCGACGCCGGGGGCCTCCTCGGCGGCATCGAAGCCCTCCAGCAGGCGCAGGGCCTGCTCCTGCATGCCGGCCTCGATCTCCCGGCGCTCCCGGTTGAGGGCGTCGAGTTGCTGCGCGATGGCGAGCGCCCGGGCGGGGTCGTCGGTGGTGAGGCATTCGATGCCCAGGCGCATGTCGGCGAGGCGCCCGGCGGCGTTGAGGCGGGGGCCGAGGAGGAAGCCCAGGTCGAAGGCCGAGGCGCGGGCGGCCTCCCGGCCGGCGGCCTTGAACAGGGCGGCGATGCCCGGCTGCAGGCGTCCTTCGCGCATGCGCTTGAGGCCCTGGCTGACGAGAATGCGGTTGTTGCGGTCGAGCTTGACCACGTCGGCGACGGTGCCCAGGGCGACGAGATCGAGGAGGTTGGCCAGGTTGGGCTCGGCACGCTCGGCGAACCAGCCCCGTTCCCGCAGTTCGGCCCGGAGCGCCAGCATCACGTAGAACATGACTCCGCAGCCAGCCATGGCCTTGGAGGGGAAGTCGCAGCCCGGCTGGTTGGGATTGACGATGCACTCGGCGTCGGGCAGCCGCTCGCCGGGCAGGTGGTGGTCGGTGACGAGGACGGCGATGCCGTGCTCGTGCGCTCGGGCGACGCCTTCGATGCTGGCGATGCCGTTGTCCACGGTGATGATGAGGTCCGGCTCCTGGCGGGCGGCGAGGTCGACCACTTCCGGCGAGAGGCCGTAGCCCAGCTTGAAGCGGTCGGGCACGATGAAATCGACGGTGGCGCCGAAAGCCTTGAGGGCCCTCAGGCCGACGGCGCAGGCGGTGGCGCCGTCGCAGTCGTAGTCGGCGACGATGAGGAGCTTGGCTTCCGCCTCGATGGCGTCGGCCAGGAGGTCGGCTGCATCGGCGGCGTGGGTGAGGCTGGCCGGGGGCAGCAGGGATTTCAGCGCGTAGTCGAGTTCGCTCCGGTCGACCACGCCGCGGGCGGCGTAGAGGCGGGCCAGCAGGGGGTGCAGCCCCTGTTGCTCCAGTTGCCAGGCGAGACGGGGTGGGGAGTTGCGGGTGACGAGGCGGGTCATGCGGCGAGTTCGGTGGCCAGCTCGGCCAGGGGACGCGGGCGGCGCCAGACCTTCCAGCGGTCGGCAGCGCGGATCTCCCAGGCGAGGAGGCCGTAGATGGTGGGGGCGACCAGGGTCAGGGTGTCCACGCCGCGGCCGAGGCCGGCGCGGGCGGGGGCGAACCAGTCGTGGTCGAGGGCGGCGAGGGTGGTGCGCCAGGCCTCGCCGTCTTCGTAGAGCACAGGAGCCTGCAGGCCGTCGAGGACCACCAGGGGCGCTCCGCCCGCGTCCCCGGAGGCTTGCAGGGCGGCCAGGTCCGCCGGCAGGTCGCGGGCGGGCAGGCGGGCGGCCCGGGCCAGGCCCAGGGCCAGCGGCGCCGCCGACCACACCGAGGTGAAGGGCGGGGCCAGGGTTTCCGGCAGGCTGCCGGCGCCCCACAGCCACAGGCTGTTGACGGGGGGCTGGCCGGCGGCCAGGCGGGCTTCATTGACCGGGTGGCCGTGCAGGAACATCTGCACTTCGTTGAGCCAGCGGCGCAGGGGCGAGGCGCCGCCGTCGGCGGGGAGTTCGCCGTCCATGCGGCGGCCGGCGACGGCGGAAAGCGGCGCCGCCGCGTGCATTTCCTCCTGGTGCAGCCGCAGGTACCAGCGGCGGCTGGCGGCGACGTGGAATTCTCCCATCTCGGCGAATTCGCGGTTGAGGGCGATGGCCAGGGCGTGGGCCTCGTCGTCGGTGAGCTCGAAGGCACCTGCATCGGCGAGCACGATGCGTTCGTGGTGGAAGCGCAGGTGTACGGGATCGGCGCACAGCCAGGTGCCGCGGCGGGCGTCGGGGCCGAAGGCGGTGACGGTCTCGCCCAGGAGCCGCAGGGGGCCGAAGGGCGCGTCGGTGGTCAGGCCGAAGCGCTGGGCGAGGGCAGCTTCGAAATTGAGGGGGGTGCCCCGTTCCAGGGTGCCGCGGGCGAGGAGCCATTCCAGGCCGGGGCAGGTGAGGCGGTCGAGGGTCTGCTTGTCCGCGGGCTCAGGCCAGACGAGTTCGGGGACGAGGAGGGTGAGGCGCACGGAATTCGGGGGCGGAAAATACGACAGATCAATTCGGCGGGGGCAACGAACAGTGTACCATGGCGCCTTTCCTTGCCGTCCCTGCCCTCCGCATGGCCCTGCCCTACGAACTGCTGATCGGTCTGCGCTATACCCGCGCCAAGCGGCGCAACCATTTCATCTCCTTCATTTCCCTGATTTCCATGGCGGGCATCGCCCTCGGGGTGGCCGCCCTGATCGTCGTCCTGTCGGTGATGAATGGCTTCCAGAAGGAGTTGCGCACCCGCATCCTGGGCGTCGCCTCCCATATCCAGATCACCGGCGCCAGCGGCGAGCTGGACAACTGGCGGGAAGTGGCGGCCCAGGCCACCCGCCACCCGGAGGTGCGGGCGGCGGCGCCCTACGTCCAGTCCCAGGCCATGTTCGCTGTGGACAACGGCGTGCGGGGGGCCATGATCCGCGGCATCGATCCGGCCCTCGAGGAAACCGTGGCCGACTTCGCCAAGACCATGCAGAGCGGCCGCCTGGAGGATCTCCGGCCGGGCGAGTACGGGGTCATCCTGGGGGCGGAGCTGGCCCGGGCCCTCAAGGTCTTCGTCGGCGACAAGGTGACCCTCATCGCCCCCCAGGGCACGGTAACGCCGGCGGGGGTAGTGCCGCGGTTGAAATCCTTCAAGGTGGTGGGCATCTTCGAGGTGGGCATGTACGAGTACGACAGCGGCCTCGCCCTCATCGACATCCGCGATGCCCAGGTGCTGTACCGCATGGACGACCGGGTGACGGGGGTGCGCCTGAAGGTGGACGATCTTTTCCAGGCGCCCCGGGTGACCCGGGAGGTGGCCCGCCTCATCACCGCCGACGCCTATCTCTACGACTGGACCAAGAGCCACGCCAATTTCTTCCGGGCGGTGCAGATCGAGAAGACGATGATGTTCATCATCCTTTCCCTGATCGTGGCGGTGGCGGCCTTCAACCTGGTGTCCACCCTGGTCATGGCGGTCACCGACAAGCAGGCGGATATCGCCATCCTGCGCACGCTGGGGGCGCGGCCGGGGTCGATCATGGCCGTCTTCGTCATCCAGGGGGCGGTGGTGGGCTTCATCGGACTGGGCCTCGGCGTCGCCGGCGGGGTGGCCCTGGCTCTCAATATCGACGTGGTGGTGCCCGCCATCGAGCGGCTCCTCGGCGTCCATTTCCTGTCCAAGGAGGTCTATTACATCTCCGACCTGCCTTCCGACCTGCAATGGCGGGACGTCTGGGGGGTGACCGGGATTTCCTTCGTGCTGGCGCTGCTGGCCACCCTCTACCCAAGCTGGCGGGCGGCCAGGGTCAATCCGGCGGAGGCGTTGCGCTATGAGTGACGTGGTCATCGCCGCCCGGGGCCTGGGCAAGACCTTCCGTACCGGGAACCTGGAAGTGCCGGTGCTGCAGGGGGTGGACCTGCAGGTGGCGGCAGGGGAGACGGTGGCCATCGTCGGCGCCTCGGGGTCCGGCAAGAGCACCCTGCTTCATCTGCTCGGGGGGCTCGACGCGCCCAGCACCGGCGAGGTGAGCCTGATGGGCCAGGGTTTCTCGGCCCTCGGCGACGCTGCCCGGGGCGACTGGCGCAACCGGCACCTGGGCTTCGTCTACCAGTTCCACCACCTGCTGCCGGAATTCTCGGCCCTGGAAAATGTCGCCATGCCGCTCTTCATCCGCCGCATGGAGCGCCAAGCTGCGCTGGCGAAGGCCCAGGCCACGCTGGCAGCGGTCGGCCTCGGCCACCGCCTGGTTCACCGCCCGGGGGAGTTGTCCGGCGGCGAGCGGCAGCGGGCGGCCATTGCCCGGGCCCTGGTGACGGAGCCCTCTTGCCTGCTGGCTGATGAACCAACGGGCAATCTCGATCGTCATACGGCGGAGGCGGTGTTCGACCTGCTGCTGGAGGGGACGCGGTCGCGGCGCACGAGCCTGGTGATCGTCACCCACGACAGCGGGCTGGCGGCCCGGGCCGACCGGACACTGACCCTCAATGACGGCGTGTTGACGAACTGAATTGCGGACGGCCGGACCTGCGGGTCTGGCGCCGGACAACAAGGAGTAACGGAATGCATCCTGCGATCTTTTCTCCCGCCGTTTCCCTGATGAACCGGCTGCGCTACCCCCTCAAGTTCCTGGTCATGGGCGTGATCGTTTCCGTCGTCCTGGCGGTATTCCTGTTTTCCCTCGTGGGCCGGCTGAACGACGATGTCCGGGCTGCCGAGCATGAGCTCGCCGGCCTGCAGATGCTCAAACCCCTCGGCAGGACCATCCAGAACATGCAGCAGCACCGCGGCCTTTCCGCCGGCGTGCTGGCCGGCAACGAGGCCATGAAGGACAGGCGGGCGGCCAAGGAGAAAGAGGTCGGCGACACCCTGGCCGCAGCCGAGGCCCTGCTGCCCGAGTCCCTGCGCGGCGGGGCCGAGTGGAAGGCCATCCGCGGCGACTGGGACGCCATCCGCGGCCAGGGCCTCACCTGGGCTCCTGCCGACAACCTCAAGCGGCACACGGCCATGATCGACAAGGCGCTCCTCTTCATGGTGACGGTGGCCGACGCCACCGACCTGACCCTCGATCCGGTCATGGACACCTATTACATGATGGATACCGTGGTCCAGAAGATGCCGGCCATGCTGGAAATCCTCGGTCAGACCCGGGCCCGGGGAACCGGCGTGCTGACCCGCAAGGAGCTGTCGCCGCAGATGCGCGTCGATCTGGCCGCCAGCCTGGGCCAGATGAACCAGACCCTGCGCGCCCAGAACATCAACCTGGAAAAGGTCATGACCTACGCTCCCGCATCCCGCGCGGCGGTGGAAGGTGCTGCCCGGGGCTTGTCCGCCGACATCGAACGCTTCCTCGTCCTGGTGCGGGACGACATCCTCGGCGACAAGTTCCAGACCGCTCCCCAGGATTATTTCGCCATGGCCACGGCGGTCATCGACAGCGGCTACAAGACCATGTTCGACGTACTCATCCCCCAGTTCGAGGTCCAGCTCCAGAGCCGCATCGACCACGGGAAACGCCAATTGACGGGCTATCTGGCGCTGACGGCCGCCCTGCTGGCAGTGCTCGGCTACCTTTCCATGGGCGCCTACTACTCGGTGGTCAATAGCGTTGCCGTCTTTTCCCGGGGGGCGACGCAGCTTTCCCAGGGGGACCTGACGGCCAGCTTCCATCTCGACGGCAACGACGAGCTTCATACCGCCGCCGACCACTTCAACGAAATGGCCGCCGCCTTCCGCCAACTGCTCGGTCGCATCCAGGGCGGCGTGCTGCAGTTGCGCACCGCCGCCGAGCAACTGGCAACTTCCAGCCGGCAGATCGCCGACAGCGCCGGTGCCCAGAGCGACGCCGCTTCCAGCATGGCGGCGTCGGTGGAGGAAATGACCGTGGGCGTGGACCACATCGCCCGCAATGCCCAGGACGCCCGCACCTATTCGCGGGAATCGGACGAGGTGGCGGCCCGGGGCGGCGAGATGGTTGGCGGGGTGGTGGGCGAAATCCGCCGCATTGCCGAGACGGTCAATCAGACCGCCAGCGCCGTCGAGGCCCTGGGGCGCCAGTCCGACCAGATCTCGGCCATTGTTGGCGCCATCAAGGATATCGCCGACCAGACCAACCTCCTTGCCCTCAATGCCGCCATCGAGGCAGCCCGGGCCGGGGAATCGGGGCGCGGCTTCGCGGTGGTGGCTGACGAAGTGCGCAAGCTGGCCGAGCGCACCGCCAAATCCACCCAGGAAATCGCCGACATGATCGGCTCCATCCAGCACGGCACCGAAACCGCCGTCAGCGGTATGCAGCAGGGTGTGGACAGCGTCGCCATCGGGGTCGACCAGGCCCAGGCGGCCGGGGAAGTCATCCACCAGGCCCAGGAACGTTCCCGCCAGGTGGTGGGCGCCGTGGAGGAAATCTCCAACGCGCTGCGCGAACAGGCCGCCGCCAGCACCGAAATTGCCCAGAACGTCGAGAAGATCGCCCAGATGGCGGAAGAAAACAACGCCGCCGCCGCCAGCAACGCCGAGACCGCCACCGAACTGCGGCGGCTGGCCGAGGGTCTTGCCCAGGACGTGGCGCGCTTCCGCACCTAGGTGCGGGTTGTTTTGCGGTGGCGCCAGGCGCGGATCAGGTAGATGCGCCATGCTGCCTGGACACCGAAATAGCCGGCTACGGCCAGGCCCGAGGCGAGCAGCAGCAGGCCGACGCCCAGGGGTTTGCCGAGATGGAGAGCCCACTGGCCCATGGCCCCTGCCCATTGCATGATCGAATCCCAGGCAAAGGGCGGCGGTTCCACGAAGCCGGCGCCTTCGCCGGTGGCGACGCGACCGATCTGGTAGGCGACCAGATAGAGCGGGACGATGGTGAAGGGATTGGTGTAAAGGGTCGTCGCCAAGGCCAGCGGCAGGTTCACCCGGAACACCAGGGCGCAGATCGCCGCCCCCAGCATCTGGAAGGGGCCGGGAATGAGGCCGCAGAACAAGCCCGCCGCTACCGCGCCGGCGGCGGAATGGCGGTTGAGGTGCCACAGGCGCGGATGCAGCAGCGACGATTCGAAGGGCGCCAGCCAGCGGTTGCCGCGTACGGCGCCGTGGTCCGGGAGGATTTTCCGCAAGTGTTTGCGCATGGGGCTATTATCGCCAATCCCCGGCGCCGGCGAACGATCAGCCGAAAATGAACCCGGCCAGTTCCCGCGGGTGGCCGGCGACGAAATGGGCATTCCACTCGTCGAGGGGCGGGCAGTCTCCCAGGTAACCGTAGGAAACGGCCGCCGTCAGTGTCCCTGCTGCGCGGCCGCTCTGGATGTCGCGCAGGTCGTCGCCGACGTACAGAACCTTGCCGGGGGCGACGGAGAGCAGCGAGCAGGCATGCAACACCGGCAGCGGGGAGGGTTTGGTGGCCGCCGTGGTGTCGCCGCTGACGACGCACGGGGTGCGGGAGGCGAGCCCCAGGCGTTCCAGGAGGGGCAGGGTGAAGCGGCTGCGCTTGTTGGTGACGATGCCCCAGGGAACGCCCGTCGCGTCGAGACGGTCCAGGAGTTCGGCGATGCCGTCGAACAGGGTGGTGTGGACGCAAATGTCGGCGGCGTAGAGTTCCAGGAAGCGGGCGGCGAGGGCCTCGTAGCCTTCTTCCCCGGGGGCGGTGGCGAAGGCGACCCGGAGCAGCCCGCGCACGCCCTGGGAGGTGTAGGGCCGCAGGGCGGCCAGGGGCAGGGGCGTGAGGCCGGCCTCCTGGCGCAAACGGTTGGCGGCGGCGCCGAGGTCGGGTGCCGTGTCGGCCACGGTGCCGTCGAGATCGAAGAGAACCGCTTCAAGCATTGCGCCGGGCGCGCAGCAGATAATTGACGCCGGTGTCACGGCCCAGGGCGTAGGTTTGCTGCCAGGGGTTGTAGCTCATGCCCACCAGTTCGTCCGGTTCCAGCCCGGCTTCCTTGCACCAGCGCGCCATTTCCGACGGTTTGATGAATTTGGCATAATCGTGGGTGCCCTTGGGCAGGAGGTTGAGGACATACTCGGCGCCGATGACGGCAAGGAGGTAAGCCCGCGGATTGCGGTTGATGGTCGAGAAGAAGACGGTGCCGCCCGGCTTCACCAGCCGCGCGCAGGCCCGCACGATGCTGGTGGGATCGGGGACGTGTTCGAGCATTTCCAGGCAGGTGACGGCGTCGAAGCTGGCAGGGGCTTCCTCCGCCAGTTGCTCCACCGCGACCTTGCGGTAATCGACCTGCCGGCCGCTTTCCAGGAGATGCAGGCGGGCGACGCTGAGGGGCTTGTCGGAGAGGTCTATGCCGGTCACCGCAGCACCCCGGGCGGCCATGCCCTCGGAAAGCAGGCCGCCGCCGCAGCCGACGTCGAGTACCCGCTTGCCGGCGAGGCCGATGGCCCCGTCGATCCAGTCCAGGCGCAGGGGGTTGATGTCGTGCAGGGGCTTGAATTCGCTGCTGGGGTCCCACCAGCGGTGGGCCAGGTCGCCAAATTTGGCGAGTTCGTTGGGATCGGCATTGACCATGGGGTTCCTCGACGGAGGGTTTCGGTATTGGACGCTGCTGCACCAATCCGGTTGCAACTTGGGTGGCGGAAACAAAAAAGCCCTGCCGGAGCAGGGCTTTTGACGAACCAGGCAGGGATTACTTGGTGCCGATGAGTTCGATGTCGACGCGGCGATCCGGCTGCAGGCAGTCGACCAGCTTCTTGTTCTTGCCAGACTCGGCGCCCATCTTCTTGCACTTGTCGCCGGTGACGGGCTGCTTCTCGCCCTTGCCTTCGGTGTAAACGCGGTTGGCTTCGATGCCCTTGGCCACCAGGTATTCCTTGACGGCGGCGGCGCGTTTCTCGGACAACTTCTGGTTGTAGGCATCCTTGCCGATGCGGTCGGTGTGGCCGACGGCCAGGATGACTTCCAGCTTCAGGGCGCCGGCCTTGGCCACCAGTTCGTCCAGCTTGGCCTTGCCTTCGGGGCGCAGGACGGCCTTGTCGAAGTCGAAGAGGGCGTCGGCGGCCAGGGTGATCTTCTCGCCGGAGGGCTTCACGCCACCGGCATCGGGGGCCTTGGGAGCGGTTTCAGCGGCCTTGGGCTCGCAGACTTCCTTGGGCAGCAGATCCTTGTCGCACTCGCAACCGGCCTTGTCCTTGGCGGCGGCGGCCGGGGTCCAGTAACCGGTGCGCCAGCACAGGCCGAAGTTGCTCTTGGCGACGACGTCACGCTGGTCGATCACGTACACGCGCTCTTGAGCCTGGGCCAGGGTGGCGCCGACAGTCAGGCCAGCGGCCAGGGCCAGAAGAACCGATTTCTTGGCGAACTTGTTGATCATCGTTTTCCCTCGTAGAAAGAATAATTAATCCTGCCGCCCAAATAAAAAAACACCCTAACGTCATGCAAATGGGCGGATTTCCAGCTTATTTTGCCATAGGCCGGCCGTTTTCTTCAAATCATTTTCAGCCGCTGCACACAATTTGTTGCTGCTTACACAACACTTTCCGCCGATCCAGACATGGGAAACCTGCTCCTTTCCGGCGGCATATACCAGGTGTGATATCGGGTCGTAGCAGGGCTGCGTCGCGATGCCGGAGAGATCGACGGCGCAGATGTCGGCAGCCTTGCCCGGGCGCAGGGAGCCGATCCTGCGGTCGAGGCCGAGGGCGGCCGCGCCGTTGAGGGTGGCCATGCGCAGGGCCGTGGCGGCGCCGAGGGCGGCGGCATCGCCGGTGGTCCCCTTGGCGAGGAGCGCGGCCAGACGCATTTCCTGGAAAAGGTCGAGACGGTTGTTGCTGGCGGCCCCGTCGGTGCCCAGTCCGACGTTGATGCCGGCCGCGAGCAGATCGGCGACGGGCGCGATGCCACTGGCAAGTTTCAGGTTGGCGGTCGGACAATGGGCGATGGAGCATCCCTGGCGGGCGAGGATCGCGATTTCCTCCGGATTCAGGTGAACGGCATGGACGCCGATGAAGCCGGAACCGAGGAGGTTGAGCCCGTGGAGGCGGGCCAGGGGCCGGTTGCCGTGCTCGGCGAGGCCTCGCTCGATTTCCGCCTGCGTCTCATGGATGTGGCAGTGGATGGGCAGGTCCAGTTGTCCGGCCAGGGTGGCGAGGCGGCGGAAGGTGGCGTCGGAGACGGTGTAGGGGGCGTGGGGAGCGAGGCAGAAACTGACCAGGGGGTGTCCCCGCCAGCGGTCGCGCACGGCCAGTCCCTTGGCGATATAGTCGTCTGCGTCGCTGGCATAGGCGGTGGGAAATTCCAGCACGGTGATGCCGATGGCCGCCCGCATGCCCATTTCCACGGCCGCCTCGGCGGCGGCCTGGGGGTAGAAGTACATGTCGTTGAAGCAGGTGACGCCGCCCAGGAGCATTTCGGCGCAGGCCAGGCGGGTGCCGTCATGGACGAACTGGGGCGAGACGTGGGCCGCTTCCGCCGGCCAGACATGCTTTTCCAGCCAGGTCATCAGCGGCAGGTCGTCGGCGAGGCCGCGCATCAGGACCATGGCTGCATGGGTGTGGAGGTTGATCAGCCCGGGAATGAGGATGTGGTTGTCCAGTTGCACGTGTTCCCGCGGCGTGTAGCGGGTTCTGGCTTCGGCCGCGGGGAGGATGGCGGCGATGGCGCCGTCCGCTACGGCGATGGCGTGGCCGGTAAGCAGGGTGTCCGGCTCCACCGGGGCGATCCAGCGGGCTTCAATGAGCAGGTCGATGTTCTTTGGCATTTTGGGCGTCGGTCCGGCGGGGGCAGCGTGCTAAAATAACAAATTCCGCTCGGTTCAACCAAACAAGACCAGCGCCCCCAGGGCGCGGATGAGAGACATGGATCAATTCGCCAAAGAAACACTGCCGATCAGCCTCGAAGAGGAAATGCGCCGCTCCTACCTCGATTACGCCATGAGCGTGATCGTCGGCCGGGCGCTGCCCGACGTGCGCGACGGCCTGAAGCCGGTGCATCGCCGCGTCCTCTTCGCCATGCACGAGCTGGGCAACGACTGGAACAAGGCCTACAAGAAGTCGGCCCGTATCGTCGGCGACGTGATCGGTAAGTACCACCC
>JRYG01000809.1_pt1 | contig 11573 bp, 10 predicted proteins | sample 235341 | NCBI WGS metagenome assembly JRYG01 (sample SAMN03074218, study PRJNA261478) | activated sludge metagenome | biome: Wastewater Treatment Plant; feature: Wastewater; material: Activated sludge; isolation source: activated biomass of a wastewater treatment plant treating hydrocarbon... ... | reverse complement strand
AGCACGTACTCGGCGATGAGATCTCCGGCATGGGGGCCGACGATGGTGACGCCGAGGATGCGGTCCTTGCCAGGAACGGTGAGCACTTTGACGAAGCCGTGGGCGTCGCCGTCGGCGATGGCCCGGTCCAGATCGTCCAGGCCGTAGCGGCTGACCTCGAAGGCAATGCCTTTCTCCACGGCTTCCTGCTCGTTCAGGCCGACGCGGGCCACTTCGGGTTCGACGAAGGTGGCCCAGGGGATCACCGAATAGTCGGCCTTGAACTTCTTGAAGGGGTCGAACAGAGCGTTGACCGCCGCGTACCAGGCCTGATGGGCCGCGGTGTGGGTGAACTGGTAGGGGCCGGCCACGTCGCCCGCGGCGTAGATATTGGGGTAGGTGGTCTGGAGGAACTCGTTGGTGGCGATGGTGCGGCCGGTGGCGATACCCAGTTCCTCCAGCCCGTAGCCGGTGAGGTTGGCCACCCGGCCCAGGGCGATCAGCACGGCGTCAAATGCAATGCTCACCTGGGTGCCCGCGTGCTCGGCCACCAGGGTTTTTTCCCCGGCTTCCAGCGCGAAGCGGCTGGCCTTGTGGGCAAGCAGCAGGCGGATGCCTTCGGCGCCAAAGCGTGCTGCCACCGCCGCCGATACTTCGGGATCCTCCCGCAGCATCAGCCGGGGCGCCATTTCCACCAGGGTGACCTGGGCACCCAGGCGGGCGAAGGCCTGGGCCAGTTCGCACCCGATGGGGCCGCCCCCCAGCACCAGCAGGCGGCGGGGCAGGGTGGACAAGTTCCACACGGTGTCGGAGGTCAGGTAGTCGATGGCCTCGATGCCGGGAATGGGGGGAACCAGGGGCCGGGCGCCGGCAGCAATGACCACGCTGCGGGTGCTCAGCCGCTGGCGGGCGCCATCGGCACCCACGATCTCCACCTCCCAGGGGCTGACAAGGCGGGCACTGCCCTGGATCACCTCCACCCCCAGCCCGGTATAGCGTTCGACGGAATCGTGGGGTTCCACCGCTTGAACCACGCGGCGCACGCGGGCCATGACTTCGGCGAAGTCGTAGCGTGCCTGGGCTTCCCGAATGCCCAGTTCCGACGCGCGCGCCATCTGGGCGAGCAGCCGTGCGGAGCGGATCAGGGCTTTGGAGGGGACGCAGCCGGTGTTGAGGCAGTCGCCGCCCATGCGGTGTTTCTCCACCAGCGTGACGCGGGCCTTGACCGCGGCGGCGATGTAGGCGGTGACCAGCCCGGCGCTGCCGGCTCCGATGACCACGATATTGCGGTCAAAGTGCGCGGGGCGTTGCCAGCGGGCGTACACCTTGCGCGCCCGGGCCACATCCACGGCCTTTTTGGCCAGCAGGGGAAAGACCCCGAGCAGGGCGAAGGAGCCGAGCACCCCGGGCGAAAGGATGCCGGACAGCGACTCGATGCCGGCGAGCTGGGTGCCCGCATTCACGTAGGCGACGGTGCCCGCCAGCATGCCCACCTGGCTGACCCAGTAAAAGGTGCGGGTTTTCATCGCGGTGAGCCCCAGGAGCAGGTTCACCAGGAAGAAGGGGAAGATGGGTACCAGGCGCAGGGTGAAGAGGTAGAAAGCCCCTTCCTTGCGGATGCCTTCGTCGATGGCGGCAAGGCGTTGGCCGAAACGGGCGCTGACCCAGTCGCGGGCCAGGAAGCGGGCGGAGAGAAAGGCCAGGGTGGCCCCCAGGGTGGAGGCGAAGGAGACGATCACCGTGCCCCACAGCAGCCCGAAAACGGCCCCGCCAGCGAGGGTGAGCAGGGCGGCGCCGGGCAGGGAGGCGGCGGTGACCGCCACGTAGAGCGCGAAATACAGGGCCGCGAGCAGCAGCGGGCGTTGCGCGTGAAGAGCGGCGAGGGCGGTTTGCTGCGCCTTGAGGGTTTCCAGGCTCAGAAAGCGCCCCAGGTCGAAGGCGAAATAGGCGCCAAGGGCGAGACCAATGGCAAGCAGCACCAGCAGTTTGCGGGCGGACATGGGGCGCCCCTAGGCGGTGGCAGCTGCGGTGGGGGCGGCTTCCAGCGCGCCGCCGCAACTGCTGCCCTGGCCGGCGGTACAGCCATAGCAGTGGCCGGCAACGCGGATGGGGGCACCGCCCAGATCCCGCCCCAGGAGGGCGGAGAGGTGGGTGGGCCCGGTCGCGCCCCCCAGCGGGAGGCCAAGCATCTGGTTGAAATCGCAGTCGTAGACGTAACCTCGCCAATCCACCGAAACCATGCTGCGGCACATGACGTTGGCCAGGTTCTCCTCCCGGTGGGCGCTCTGCAGCAGGGCCATATAGCCTTCCAGTTCCCCGCGGCTGACGAGCTGGCTGCCAAAGCGTTGGATAGGCATGTTGGCGAGCACGTACAGGTGGTTGAATACAATGCCGTAGCGCGTGGCCAGTTGTTCCCTGTAGGCGGATTCCAACGCTAGTTGCCCGGGGGGCAGGCTGGCACCGGCGGGGTTGTAGACCAGATTGAGGGTGAGGTTGCCGCCCGGCTGGCCGTAGCCGAGCGCGTTGAGCCGGCGCAACCCCGCCAGGCTGGCCGCAAAGACGCCATCGCCGCGCTGGCGGTCCACATTTTCTTCCAGATAGCAGGGCAGCGAGGCCACCACCTCAACCTGCTGGCTCGCCAGGAACGCGGCCAGATCCGCCTGCCCGGGCTCTTCGAGGATGGTGAGGTTACAGCGGTCCATCACCCGCAGCCCCTGCCTGCAGGCACGAAGAACCAGTTCCCGGAAATGGGGGTTGAGTTCTGGCGCGCCGCCGGTGAGATCCAGCGTGGCAATGCCTTGCTCCCGGGCAAAGCGCAGCAGCAGTTCCATGGTTTCCTGCCCCATTTGCTCGGTCCGCTTGGGGCTGGCTGCCACATGGCAGTGGAAGCAGGATTGGTTGCAGCGATACCCGAGGTTGGCCTGAAGGGTTGCGAGGGGGCCCCGCCGCAGGGGCGGGAAGGTGATGCGGCTGAGTTGGGGCAGGGTGTCTCGCATGGCTTTCTCCGTCGGGACGCGACTTATTGTTCGAGTGGCCGCCACCAGTATGCAGGCACCGGGGCGGTTGCGGCTTCAGGGATTTCCCGGGAATCGGGAGAGCGGGCACCGGCCCGCTCCGGGAGATGGTCGCCCCGGGGTGGGGTTTTCTTACAGGTGCGAGGTGGTGTCTGGCGGAAACGGCCAGCCGGCTTGCGCAAGGGCTTTGGCGATGGCGGTAAGCCCGGCCAGTGCGCCACAGGGGAGGGCGATGTCGCGGCGGGAGGAGGTGTCGGGTTCGCGGGGGTTGATCCGGATCATGGGTGCGGCGAGCCGTTCCCCCGTGATGCGCACGGTGGGCACGGCGGTGCCGGCGCCCAGTTCAATGATCACCGGCCGGCGGGTTTGCCCAAGCCAGCGTTGCAGCCTGTGTTCCTGTTCGGCGGTACGGTGATCAAGCCAGGCCCAATCGCCAAACATGAGGATGTTCGGGCGGGCGAGTTGGCCGCAATGCGGACAGAGAGGGAGCTCGTCCAGCCAGTGGCACCGGACTTCGTCCACCCGTGGCTGCAGTGCCTCGGCGGACCAGATCCGGTCTGAGCAGGGGCGGCTGCACTGCAGGTGATGAATGCTGCCGTGGACTTCGCACACCGCTTGGGCGGGAAAGCCGGCCCGCTGGAACTGTCCGTCCACGTTGCTGGTGAACACGAAGGCGCCGGCAGGCAGTTGATCCGCCATGTGGCGCAGGAGCGAGAACCCCGCGTGGGGCCGGGTTGCCCGGTAGAGCGCAAGCCGATGGCCGTAGAAGCCCCATGCGAGCCGAGGGTCCCGGGCAAAGGCAGCCGGGTTGGCAATCTCTTCAAAGCGGATGCGCGCCTGACCCAGGGCCGGGTAAGCCTGCCAGAACCCCGTGGTGCCACGGAAGTCGGGGAGCCCGGAGTCCACGCCCATGCCCGCGCCGGCGGTGATGAGCAGGCCGTCCGCAGCCCCGATGAGTTCGGCGGCTCTGCGTGCGCTGGTTGAGAGGTCCATCGTCGGCTCCCGATTGTCGGAATTTCTTACATGAATGTGAGCTGCGACTGACTGATGCGGGCTCCAAACGGCGATTCTGCCCTGTGGCCTGAGCGTTCGCGGCGATCCCGGCATGATTTTGCCGCTTCGACCGGCCCGAGCGGTGGGGCGGGAATGCGTCGGCGTCGATCAGCCTGACACTCGCGCGGGAAACCACATGTACATGCGCTGACGTGGAGCGGGCCGCAAGCTGAATATCCGTGTAAACAGCCAGTTGTCAAAACTGGCAAGCGGCTTGCTAGCGCCTGTCCTCATCCGGCCGAACAGCGCGGTCCGGAAACAAAAGCAAGTCTTCAGACTCAGGGGATGGCCGTCCATGGCCATCTGTGCCCGAGCTTTCGCGGAGAAGCCGCCCCCAAAGCAGGGGCGGCATTTTTTTATCGCATCATGCCGGGCATCATCCCTTTCATTGCCCGCATCATTTTCTGCATGCCCCCCTTGGAGAACTGCTTCATCATTTTCTGCGTCTGCTCGAACTGATTGAGCAGACGGTTGACTTCCTGCACCTGCACGCCCGCCCCGGCGGCAATGCGGCGCTTGCGGGAGGCTTTGATCAGCTCCGGCTTGGAGCGCTCCAGCGGCGTCATGGAATTGATGATGCCTTCGATGCGGCGCACGGCTTTTTCCTCCACACCGCCCTGCACCTGCTGCGCAGCCTGGGCGAACTGGGCGGGAAGCTTGTCGAGCAGCGCCCCCAGACCGCCCATCTTGCGCATCTGGCCGATCTGGTCCTTGAAGTCGTTGAGGTCAAACCCCTTGCCGGATTTGAGTTTCTGGGCAAATGCCTTGGCCTGCTCTTCATCGACGCCTTTGCGTGCTTCTTCCACCAGGCCAAGGATGTCGCCCATGCCCAGGATGCGGGAGGCCATCCGCTCCGGATGAAACTCCTCCAGCCCGGCCAGCTTTTCCCCCACACCCGCGAACTTCAGTGGCTTGCCTGTGACGTGGCGTACTGAAAGGGCCGCCCCGCCCCGGGCATCCCCGTCCAGCTTGGTCAGCACCACCCCCGTGAGCGGCAGGGCTTCGTTGAAGGCGCGGGCGGTGTTGACCGCGTCCTGGCCCAGCATGGCGTCCACCACAAAGAGGGTTTCAATCGGGTTGACCGTGCTGTGCAGTTCCCGGATCTCGGCCATCATCAGTTCATCGATGGCGAGCCGGCCTGCCGTATCCACCAGGAGGACATCAAAGTAATGGCGGCGGGCGTAATCCACTGCCGCCGTCGCGATTGCGGCAGGTTTCTGGTCGGTGCTGGAAGGAAAGAACTCCACTCCAGCCTGCTCGGCCACCAGGCGCAACTGCTCGATCGCGGCCGGGCGATACACGTCGGTACTGACCACCAGCACCTTCTTCTTCTGCCGCTCCTTGAGCAGCTTGGCGAGCTTGCCGGTGGTGGTGGTCTTCCCGGCACCCTGCAGGCCGGCCATGAGCACGACAGCGGGGGGCTGGGTAGCCAGGTTGAGCCCGGCGTGGGTGCCGCCCATCAGCGCCGTGAGTTCGCGATGCACAACCCCCACCAGGGCTTGCCCGGGTGTCAGCGAGCCGATGACCTCCTCGCCAACGGCCTTGGCCTTGACCGCAGCCACGAAGTCCTTGACCACTGGCAGCGCTACATCGGCCTCCAGCAGCGCCATGCGCACTTCGCGCAGCGCGTCCTGGATGTTGTCATCGGTCAGACGGGCGTGGCCGCGGACAGTTTTGACGACTCGCGCGAGCCGTTGCGTCAGATTGTCGAGCATGGTGACTGGATGGGGTAAACTGGCGAAATGGCGCCAATATTACTGCATCTGCTTCCTGCGTCGCTTTACGCATTGCTGAGCGTCCATTTCTGGAAAACCCGCTGGGTGGAGGCACGGCTTGCTCCGCAACGCGGCATGCTCCCTTGGGAAAGGGGGGCTCTGCTGGTTGCCCTGCTGCTTCATGGGTTCGTGCTGTACGGGGAACTGTTTCCGGGCGGGGGAATGCGCTTCGGTTTCAGCGGTGCCCTGTCCCTCATGCTGTGGCTGGCCGTGTTGTTCTATTGGGTCGAGAACTTCTATGCCCGTCTCGATGGTCTGCAAACGCTGGCTTTGCCGGTTGCCGCGGTATGCGCGTTTCTGCCTGCCCTATTCCCGGGGCAGCATGCTTTGCCCAATGCCAGCACTCCGGTTTTCCGAGCCCACTTCTTAATGGCCATGCTGGCGTATAGCCTGTTCACGCTGGCTGCGCTGCACGCCTTGCTCATGGCGGTGGCGGAAAACCGTTTGCACAAGCGGCAGATTTCCCGGGCGCTGGCAAGCTTGCCGCCGCTGCTGACGATGGAAGCCTTGCTGTTTCGCCTGATCACCATTGCCTTCGTTCTGCTCACCCTTACGTTGCTGACCGGCGTGCTATTTTCCGAAACCCTGTTCGGAAAAGCCTTTGAACTCAATCACAAAACTGTGTTCGCGACCATCTCATGGGCGTTGTTCGGCGTCCTGTTGGTGGGCCGCCACCTGTGGGGGTGGCGTGGACGCAGAGCGCTACGGTGGACCCTGGCAGGCTTTGTCGCATTGCTCCTGGCCTACGTGGGGAGCCGATTTGTGCTTGAGGTGATCCTGGGGCGTAGTTGAGAGAATCGCGTTATTGACACGCAGAACATTGTGACCATAAAATCCGCGCTTTTCTGCGTTGCGCCTGCCCAGGCAGGGATCGGTTCGAGGAAACACCATGAGGACATTTTCAGCCAAGCCGCACGAGGTCAAGCGTGACTGGTTTGTGGTCGACGCTTCCGACAAAGTGCTGGGGCGGCTCGCAGCCGAGATCGCCCGCCGGCTGCGCGGCAAGCATAAGCCGGAGTTTACCCCGCACGTTGATACGGGGGATTTCATTGTTGTGGTGAACGTGGAGAAGGTTCGCGTTACCGGCAACAAGGCGCTGGACAAGAAGTACTATCGCCACTCCGGGTACCCGGGCGGCATCTATGAAACCAACTTCGCGAAGATGCAGCAGCGCTTCCCCGGCCGGGTGCTGGAAAAGGCTGTCAAAGGCATGCTGCCCAAAGGGCCGCTTGGCTACGCAATGCTGAAGAAGTTAAAGTGCTACGCGGGTGCGGCTCATCCGCACACTGCCCAGCAACCCAAGTTGCTGGAAATCTGACGGGGTCTCAGATGATCGGAAATTACAATTACGGTACCGGGCGTCGCAAGACCGCAGTGGCCCGTGTGTTCCTTAAGCCGGGTTCAGGCAAGCTGGTGGTGAATGACAAGCCTGCCGACGAGTTTTTCTCTCGTGAAACCGGTCGCATGATCATTCGCCAGCCGCTGGTGATCACCGACAATGTTGATCGGTTTGACATCATGGTTAATGTGTGCGGTGGTGGTGAATCCGGTCAAGCGGGAGCCGTGCGCCACGGAATCGCTCGGGCTCTGGCAGAGTATGATCCCGAACTGAAGGCGCCGCTGCGCAAGGCTGGTCTCATCACGCGTGATGCCCGCGAGGTTGAGCGTAAGAAAGTGGGTTTCCACAAGGCACGTCGGCGCAAGCAGTTCTCCAAGCGCTGATGCGGGACCTGTCCCGTGCTGTATGCAAAAAGCCGCCTGTTTGGGCGGCTTTTTGCTGTGTGAAGTGGCATATTGCCGTGTGCTGACGGGGCTGTGATGGTGCAATGGATGTTGCAGTTGGCCTTGCTTACGGGGCAAGATAGAAGCTTTCTGGCGGGGGCTCCATGATCAAGGTAGGTGTGGTTGGGGGTACTGGTTACACCGGCGTGGAACTGCTGCGGCTCCTGGCGCAGCATCCCGCAGTTGAAATTTCGGCCATCACTTCGCGGGGCGAGGCGGGCTTGCCGGTAATGGCGATGTTCCCGAGCTTGCGCCGGCGGATCTCCTTGGCGTTTTCCGATCCGAAAGATGCTGCGCTTGAGCAGTGTGACGTCGTGTTCTTCGCCACGCCCAACGGGATTGCTATGCAGCAGGCCCCCGCATTGCTAGAGGCTGGTGTACGTGTCATCGACTTGGCTGCCGACTTCCGTATTCGTGACGTTGCCGTCTGGGAGAAGTGGTACGGCATGGCCCACGCTTCTCCCGATTGGGTGGAAAGGGCTGTGTATGGGTTGCCAGAAGTAAACCGCGCTGCAATCCGGGAAGCACGGATTGTTGCCAACCCGGGGTGCTATCCCACTGCAGTTCAGCTGGGTTTGTTGCCGCTGGTCGAGTCTGGAGCGGTGGATGTTTCACGCGTGATTGCTGACTGCAAGTCGGGCGTGTCCGGGGCTGGCAGGAAAGCCGAGGTGGGTTCGTTGTTCTCCGAGGCGGCCGACAATTTCAAGGCGTATGGGGTCGGTGGGCATCGGCATTTGCCCGAGATTCGCCAAGGCCTGGCTCGGATGGCGGGGCGCGAGGTGGGTTTGACCTTTGTGCCGCATCTGACGCCTCTGATTCGTGGCATCCATGCCACCATTTATGTGGAGTGTGTGGAAGATCGTGCGTGGCAGGAGCTGTTCGAGTCCCGCTATGCCGATGAGGCATTTGTAGATGTGATGCCCGCCGGGAGCCATCCTGATACGCGTTCGGTGCGGGCAGCGAACATGTGCCGGATCGCCGTGCATCAACCGCAGGGCGGACGTACGTTGGTTGTGCTGTCCGTTATCGACAACTTGGTTAAAGGTGCCGCCGGTCAGGCGGTACAGAACATGAACATCATGTTCGGACTGGACGAATGCGCAGGTCTAGATCAGATTCCCGTTTTGCCCTGATGCTGCGGCGTTGGCGGGGGCGGAACGGGATCGCAGCGGCGAAGGTTTCCGTTCGGACTGAATCGCCGTGGTACTGGCGTTCACTTGGGTGGTTTCTGATTGTGGCACTAGGAGTTTCCGGTGGTCTGCTGGGTTATGACTATGCCACACGGGCCATGACCTCAGAGCCTCCCATAACCCCGGAGGAGTTGGCTGCACTGCGGAGCAAGCTCGATAATCAGGACAAGGAGTTGAGTGAGTTCCGCGCATCGACGCAAGCCGCTCAAAGCCAACTGACGATCGAGAAGGCGGCGCAGGACCAGTTGCTCCGCAGGGTCAAAACGCTCGAGGAAGAAAACGCAAAGCTTCGCCAGGAGTTGGGTGTCATTCGTGATATTTCTTCTGGCGGGAATGGCCCGTCGGGGCCTGTGATCAATACTCTGCAAGTCGACCCGGATGCCGCCAAGCCCGGCCGCTTTCATTACCGGATGCTTGTGTCGGTGCAGGGGCAGGGTAAGAACCCCTCGTTCAAGGGGGGGTACCAGCTTTCGGTGAAGCTGGTCCAGGATGGCAAAAATGCTATGATGACAATACCAGGTGCGAACGAGGCGGGGCGTGATCGGTTCCGGCTGGACGTTCGTCAGCTTCAACGGGTCGAAGGGGTGTTTGATGTTCCACCAGGGGCCCATGTCGTTAATGTGGAGGCTCGTCTGGTGCAGGATGGGACGACCAAGGCCACCAAATCCGTTGCTTTTTAGTGAGGTCGGCGAATTATGTTCAGCAAGAAGCCCGCAAATGCCAACCAGGGTCGAATCGATAGCCTGATTGGCGCTGGCACTACGATTGAAGGGAATATCACGTTCACTGGCGGTCTCCGCATTGACGGGGAGTTGAAAGGGAACATTCGCGCGGTGGACGGGGAGTCTGCCACCTTGGTTATCAGTGAGCAGGCCCGGGTCGAAGGGGAAATCGACGTTACCCATGTTGTGGTGAACGGGACGGTGATCGGTCCCGTGTCCTGTGCGGAACAGTTGGAACTCCAGCCGCGCGCGCGTGTCGCAGGAGACGTGAGCTACAACACGTTGGAAATGCATGTTGGGGCCGTTGTGGAAGGTCGTTTGATCCACCGGGCGGGGATAGGCAAGACCGTCGAATTGAAGCTTGCATCGAGTAGTTAAGTTGCCGAAAGCCCGTTTAAGGTTTCTTTGGAGTCTTCGAGTATGAATGCTGTGTCTGAGCTGTCTTCGCCCATCGTGTTTACCGATAGTGCTGCAGGGAAAGTTCGTGAGTTGATTGACGAAGAGGGGAACCCCGATCTCAAGCTCCGGGTGTTTGTGAACGGAGGAGGGTGCTCAGGTTTTCAGTATGGTTTTACTTTTGACGAAGTGACCAATGAAGACGATACGGTGATGGTCAAGAATGGGGTGACCTTATTGATTGACCCGATGAGCTTCCAGTACTTGGTAGGTGCTGAGATAGATTACACCGAGGGCTTGGATGGCTCTCAGTTCGTCATCCGTAATCCAAACGCCACGAGCACGTGCGGTTGCGGGTCGTCGTTTTCCGTTTAGGGCATTTGGTGGTTGACAGGTGGGGGCGCTTCGGCGCCCCTTTGCGTTTTCTCGCGGGCACTTTTTTGCATAAGTGAAGCCGCTTCGGAAGTTTGCGTCGGGATGTCCATGGATATCGAAAATTCGCTGTCGTTAATCGAACGCGGTGCAGAGGAACTGCTGCTGAAATCTGAGTTGGTTGAGAGGCTGAAATCGGGGCGTCCGCTCCGTGTGAAAGCGGGTTTTGATCCAACTGCGCCTGATCTACATCTTGGACATACCGTCCTCATAAATAAGTTGCGTCACTTCCAGGACCTCGGCCATCACGTGATGTTTCTGATTGGAGATTTCACAGGAATGATTGGTGATCCCACTGGAAAGAATGCTACCCGCCCGCCGCTGTCGTCGGAGCAGATCGCGGCGAATGCTGGGACTTACAAAGAGCAGGTTTTCAAGATCCTTGATCCCGAGCGAACTGAGATCTGCTTCAACTCGACTTGGATGGAGCCTCTCGGGGCAGCTGGCATGATCAAGCTTGCCGCGCGGCACACGGTCGCTCGGATGCTGGAGCGCGATGATTTTTCCAAGCGCTATGGCGCGAACCAACCCATCGCAATTCATGAGTTTCTCTACCCTTTGTGCCAAGGCTACGACTCGGTGGCGATGAGGGCGGACGTAGAGTTGGGAGGGACTGACCAAAAGTTCAACCTGCTGGTTGGTAGAGAATTGCAGAAGCATTATGGGCAGTCTCCCCAAGTCGTGCTCATGGTGCCGCTGCTTGAGGGACTGGACGGCGTTAACAAGATGTCGAAGTCGCTTGGAAATTACGTGGGAATTGATGAATCGCCGAAAGAGATTTTTGGAAAACTCATGTCAATTTCGGATGACCTGATGTGGCGGTACTTTGAACTGTTGTCGTTCAAGTCCATTGCCGACGTGGCTGCTTACAAGCGTTCCATAGAGGAGGGAGAAAACCCCAGGAATGTGAAAGTTGCTTTAGCGCAGGAGATTGTTGCGCGCTTTCATGGAGCGCATGCTGCAGAGCGTGCCTTGGAGGAATTCGAGGCGAGATTTCGTCACGGTGTCTTGCCCGAGGACATGCCGGAGGTGATCCTGCCGACGCCTGGGGAGGGGGTGCCCTTGGTGCAGGCGCTTAAACAAGCCGGGCTGACGTCCAGCACTTCTGAGGCGCTGCGGATGATCGGCCAAGGGGGGGTTCGTCTCGATGGCCAGAAAATCGAGGACAAATCGCTGATATTGCTCCAGGGGGCATATGTAGCTCAGGTGGGCAAGCGTCGTTTTTCGAGG
>JRYG01001758.1_pt1 | contig 11613 bp, 9 predicted proteins | sample 235341 | NCBI WGS metagenome assembly JRYG01 (sample SAMN03074218, study PRJNA261478) | activated sludge metagenome | biome: Wastewater Treatment Plant; feature: Wastewater; material: Activated sludge; isolation source: activated biomass of a wastewater treatment plant treating hydrocarbon... ... | reverse complement strand
GTCGCGCAACAGGGATACCAGATCGTAGGTCACCGCCCCGACCACCGCGTCCTGAAAATCCAGCACGCCGGGATTGTCCGGATCGGTCACCATCAGATTGCGGGAGTGATAATCGCGATGCACCCAGACGCGCGGTTGCTGCAGCGCGTTGTCGGCCAGCAGGGCGAAGGCGTGATCGAGCACCTGCTGCTCGTCCTCGCGCAGGTCAAGGCCGAGCAGCCGCCCCAGGAACCACTCGCGGAACAGGTCCATCTCCCGGTGCAGCAGCGCCGAATCGTAGGGGGGCAACAGCGGCGAGCCGGGATCGCCGCCGGCTTGCAGGCGCGCCAGCGTGTCCAACGCATCGCCGTACAGGCCGTGGACGCTGCGCGCGTCGAGTTCCGCCAGATATTGCCGGTTGCCGAGATCGGTCAACAGTAATAACCCCCGGTCGAGATCGCCGGTCAGCACCTCGGGCACGTTCAACCCCAGACCGCGCATGGCCTGGGCGATGGCGACGAAGGGCCGGCAGTCCTCCTTGTCCGGCGGCGCGTCCATGACGATGCGGGTCCGGCCGTCGTACCAGACCCGGAAATAGCGGCGGAAACTGGCGTCGCTGGAAGCGGGGGCGATGCGGGCCGGGGGAACCGGCAGCACCGCGTCCAGCCATTCCAGCAAAAGGCGCTCGCGGTCGTTCACGTAGAATCACTCCATTCCAGGTACGATTGCAGCCATAATCAATCTATGCGATGTTAGGGCAGTTCAATCCACGCGTAAAATCCCGCTCCGTGATACCGCATTGCCGAACGTTGTTTACCCGCGCCGCGCTGGTGCTGCTGCCGCTGGCCGGCGTCCAGGCGCAAGCCGCCGATTTTCTCGAACCCTGGGCGCGGTGCGAGCCCGACGAACTCGCGCGCGAAGTCGTGCCGGCCAGCCCGAACGTGCCGCCGCCGGATCAAGCGCCGATCCAGGCCGACGCCGGCCAGGTCGAATCCTCTCCCAACCAGTCCCTGCTGCAGGGCAACGTCAGCCTGTCCCGCGGCGATCAGCGCTTGCGCGCGGACCGCATTACCCTCGAACGCCCCACCAACCGCGCCCGGGTCGAAGGCGGATTCACGTATGGCGATTCGCGGCAGGCGTTGCGCGGCAAACGGGCCGAAGTGGATCTGACCACCGAGACCGGCTGGTTCAATGACGTGGATTATTATCTGCCGGAGCGCAATGCCCAGGGCTACGCCGAGGAGGTGAAGGTGGATCGGCGCCGGCGCCGGAGTTGGCTGGAGGATGCCACCTTTTCGACCTGTCGGCGCGGCAGGGAAGACTGGGAACTGCGCGCGCACGAGTTGACGCTGAACGATGCGACCGGCCGCGGCGTGGCCCGCGACATCGTGCTCGCGTTCTGGAACGCGCCGGTATTCTATTTTCCCTACCTGTCGTTTCCCATCACCGACGAGCGGCAGTCGGGGTTCCTGTTCCCGCGCCAGGGTTACGACAGCGAAACCGGCCTCGATCTGTCGGTTCCCTATTATTGGAACATCGCCCCGAACCGCGACATGACCATCACCCCCCGGCTGATGGCGGATCGCGGAGTGTTGCTGGGCGTGGAATACCGATTCATGAGTCCCAGGGATCAGGGCCAGATCGGTTTCGAGTACATTCCCGACGACCGCAGCCACGGGGGCGACCGCGGCTCGTTCAACGTCACCGACCGCGCCGCGCCGCTGCCGAATTTCTACACCGACCTGCGCTACGAATACGTCTCCGACGATGACTACCTCCGGGATTTGAGCAACAGTCTGGATTTCCTGACGGTCAACTACCTGGAGCAGCGCCTGGACGCCCGTTACTACGGCGACTGGTGGCAGGCGCTGGCGCGGGTGCAGGGCTATCAGATCCTGAATCCGGCGCTGTTCGCCCTCAGCGGCGACCCCTACCAGCGCCTGCCGCAGTTGCTGTTCGCGGGGGCCTGGCCAGCCGATTCCAGGGGACTGAGCTATCGGTTGCATGGCGAACTGGTGCATTTCCAGCAATCCGACGCGGTGACCGGCGCCCGGTTGGATTTGTGGCCGACCGTCGGCTGGTCGCTCGAGCGGCCCTGGGGCCATCTCAAGCCCGAGGCGGGTTTTCGCTACACCGGTTATCAGCTCGACAACACCGCGCCCGGCACCAACGACGCTCCCTCGCGCGCCGCGCCGATTCTCAGCCTGGACAGCGGCCTGATCTTTGAACGGCCGCTGCGGGCCGACTGGCTGGGCGTCGCCTCCGGCACGCAGACTTTGGAACCGCGCCTGTTCTATCTCTACGTGCCCTACCGGGACCAGGACGACATTCCGGTTTTCGACAGCGCCCTGATGGACCGAGACCACGACTGGCTGTTCCGCCGGAACCGCTTCACCGGCGCCGACCGGCTGGGCGACGCCAACCAGTTGACCGCCGCGCTGACCACCCGCGTGCTCGACGGTCCCAGTGGCCGCGAACGGTTGCGCGCCAGCATCGGCCAGATCCAGTATTTTGAAGACCGCCGGGTGACCCTGAATCCCGGCGAACCGCCGGACACCACGGCCAATTCCGGCCTGATCGCCCAGGGGCAGTTGAATCTGTCGTCCCGTTGGTCGGTGCAGGGCGGCGTGCAATTGGAGCCGGACAACAGCGATGTGCTGCGCACCGCGCTCGATCTGCGCTATTACGCCAATCCCCGGCAATTGGTCAACGTGTCCTATCTGCTGGATCGCGATCAGCCCGGCCTGGATTTGGGCGACCAAATCCAGTCGGTCGATGTATCGCTCCTGTGGCCGCTGACTTCGCAATTGCGGTTGATGGGCCGCTGGAACCATGCCTTGAATATCGAACGGAATCTGGAAACCCTGGCTGGGCTGGAATACGAGGAGTGCTGCTGGGCGGTGCGGGCCGTGGCGCGTCAGTATCGCAGCAGCCCGGTCGAAGCCGAATCGCAGACCGCTTTCTACATGGAACTGGAACTGAAGGGCCTGTCCAGACTGGGCGGCGGTCTGGAAACCCTGCTCCAGGGTTCCATCCTGGGCTACCAACCGCTGCTCAACTATTAGCATCCACTTCGATGATTCACATGAAAAAATTTTTCCCCCCCCTGCTGCTGTGCCTGCTCCTGTCCGCGCCGCCCATTGCCGGTCGTGCGGAACTGGTATTCGGTCCCGGCCCGGAGGGTCCCGGTAACGCGCTGGACGCCATCGTGGCGGTCGTCAACGACGACGTGATTACCCGCCGGGAACTGGATGCGGCGACCGCCGCCGCCGAACGCCAGTTGCGGCAGCGGAAAGTATCGATCCCCCCTCGCCCGGCCCTGGAAAATCAGGTGCTGGAACGGCTGATTCTGACTCAGTTGCAGGTTCGCGCCGCCGAACGCAACGGCATCACCGTGGACGACGCCACGCTGAACGCCGCCATCGAAACGCTGGCCCAGCGCAACAACATGAACCTGACCCAGTTGCGACAGACCGTCGAGAAGGACGGGATCAGCTTCGCCAGGTTCCGCGACGACGTGCGCCGGGAAATCATGGCGGCGCGGTTGCGGCAGAAACTGGTGGACAGCCAGCTCCAGGTTTCCGAACAGGACGTGGAGAGCCTGCAAGCCCAACTGGCGGGTCAAGGCGGCCTTGGCGCCGGCGATGACGGCGCTGGCGGTGCGCGCGAATATCATATCGCCCAGATTCTGGTCGCGCTGCCGGAGGGCGCTTCGCCGCAACAGATCGAGGCGGCGCGGCGCCAGGCCGGGGAAGTGCTGGCGCAATTGCGCAAGGGCGCGGATTTCCAGCAGCTGGCGGCGAGTGTGTCCGCTGGCCGGCAGGCGCTGGAGGGCGGCGATCTCGGCTGGCGGCGCGCCGACCAGTTACCGACCATCTTTGCCGACGTGGTGCCGAAACTGCGGCCCGGCCAGCTCAGCGAGCCGATCCGCAGCCCCAGTGGGTTCCACATCGTCAAGCTGCTGGAAACCAGGGGTGGCGGCGAAGCGCGCGCGAGTTCTCAACGGGCGGTGTCCGCCGACCGGCAGGCGCCGGTGACACAGACCCGCGCCCGGCATATTCTGCTCAAGACCTCGCCGCAGGTGTCCGACGACGAAGCACGCCAGCGACTGGAACAATTGCGCCGGCGCATTCAGAGCGGCGAGGATTTCGCGGCGCTGGCCCGGGACAATTCCGAAGACAAGGTGTCCGGCGCGCGTGGCGGCGACCTGGGCTGGATAGCGCCGGGAATGGTGGTTCCGCAGTTCGAGCAGGAATTGAGGTCCTTACAGCCGAATGAAATCAGCGCGCCGTTCAAAACCCAGTTCGGCTGGCACATCGTCCAGGTGCTCGAACGCCGCCAAGGCCAGGCGTCGCCCGAGACCGAGCGCGACCGGGTGCGCGAAGCCTTGCTCCGGCGGCGTTCCGACGAGGAATGGGAGAGTTTGTTGCGCCGGCTGCGCGACGAGGCTTATGTAGAGGTGCGTCTGCAACCGTCCGCGGCGGCGACGGAGGCGCCGACCACGGCGGTGCAATGATCGATGAGCATCGTTCCGGCGCACCGACCCCGCCGGCGGTTTGGTCAGCACTTCCTGCACGATCCCGGCGTCATCGGGCGCATCGTCGCCGCGATTCGTCCGCTGCCCGGCGACCGGCTGGTGGAAATCGGTCCCGGACTGGGCGCGTTGACCCGTCCGCTGCTGGAGGCGGTGGGCGAACTGGACGTGGTGGAACTGGACCGCGATTTGCTGGAGCCGTTGCGGGCGCGTTGCGCCGGGCTGGGCGCGCTGCGGATTCATCACGCCGATGCGCTGGCGTTCGATTTCGCCGCATTGCGGGGTGACGGCCCCCGGCTGCGGGTAGCCGGCAACCTGCCCTACAACATTTCCACCCCCCTGCTCTTCCATCTGCTGGCCCAGGCCGAACATTTGCTCGACCTGCATTTCATGCTGCAACGAGAGGTGGTGGAGCGGATGGCGGCGGGCCCGGGCGAAGACGCTTACGGTCGCTTGTCCGTGATGCTGCAATACCGTTGCCGGGTGGAAGCCTTGTTCGCGGTCGGGCCGGGGGCGTTCCAGCCACCGCCCAGGGTGGGGTCGGCGGTGGTGCGCCTGGTTCCACGTGAAACACCGGCGGTCGCGGTGCGGGACGAGCAGCGCTTCGCCGAGGTGGTGCGGCGGGCGTTCGGCCAGCGCCGCAAGACCCTGCGCAACGCCCTGCGCGGCCTGTTGGAGGCCAGCCAGATCGAAGCGGCGGACGTCGATCCCGGCGCCCGCCCGGAAACGCTGGCGCTGGCGGCGTTCGCGGCGCTGAGCAATTCCTTCACACCTTCCTCGGAGCCAAATCCATGAGACCGAAGACCCCTTCAGCCACTCCCGGCAAACTGGATCGGACGGTCGCCGCCGCCCGGCGGAATCGGGAACAACGCGAACGCGATTATCGCGAGCAGGCGTTGAAGCTTTACCCATGGATTTGCGGGCGTTGCGCGCGTGAGTTCAACCGCCAGAACCTGCACGAACTCACGGTTCACCACCGCGATCACGACCACGACCACAACCCCCCGGATGGCAGCAACTGGGAACTGCTCTGTCTTTACTGCCACGATAACGAACATCAGCGGCAGGAAGAGGCGCTGGCTCGGGGTGGCGGAGCCGACGGTCCGGGCCGCAAGCCGGGCGTTGCGACCCATAACCCGTTCGCGAATCTGAAAACCCTGTTGGCTGGCGGGAAGAGCGGCGCCGGAGAATGACCGAGCGTTTTGGGCGTGGAGGGAACGGGGCGCTGGCCAGGAGGATTCGGCTTTCGCGCTGCCGCTTGCCAGTGCCCAACCCGGTTAATCGCGGTTAAGATAACAATCTTGTGTTTCGGCCTTTCAGGGGACTGCCATGACTTTTGTCGTCACCGAAAACTGCATCAAGTGCAAGTACACCGATTGCGTGGAAGTCTGCCCGGTGGACTGCTTCCACGAGGGACCGAACTTTCTGGTCATCGATCCCGACGAATGCATCGACTGCACGCTGTGCGAACCCGAGTGTCCCGCCAACGCCATCTTCTCCGAGGATGACCTGCCGGCCGACCAGCAGCAGTTCCTGGCGCTCAACGCCGAACTCGCCAAGGAATGGCCGGTGATCACCACCAAGAAGGACGCGCCACCCGACGCGGCGGACTGGGACGGCAAACCCGGCAAGCTGCAATATCTCGAACGCTGACCCCGGCGGCCACCCCCTGTCTTTCCATCGAAACTCCGGCCCGCGTTCCTGAATGACAGACCAGGCTCAAACCTTGCCGCCGTCCGGCGCGGCCCTTGCGGAAATCCGACGATGAATGAATCGCCCTACGTTTTCGAAGTCAACCAACACAATTTCGCCCCCGTGGTCGTGGAAAATTCCCAGCGTGTGCCGGTGCTGGTGGATTTCTGGGCCGACTGGTGCCAGCCTTGTCAGGTGCTCACCCCCCTGTTGACCAAGCTGGCGCAGGAGTATCGGGGCGGCTTCATCCTGGCCAAGATCAACGCCGACGCCGAGCAGGCATTGGCTGGGCATTTCCGGGTTCGCAGCCTGCCGACGGTGATGGTGGTCTGGCAGGGGCAGATCGTCGAACAGTTGGTAGGCGTGCAGCCGGAATCGGCGTATCGCGAGATCATCGACCGATTCGTCGCCCAGCCGGCGGGCGACCCGGTTCTGGAGCAAGCCGAACTGCTCTGGCAACGCGGTCGCCAAAAACAGGCGGTCGAGTTATTGCGCGAGGCGCTGAAGCAGGAACCGGCCAGCGTCGAACTGAAGATGGCGCTGGCGGCCAAGTTGTTGCAACTGGACCGGGACGAAGAAGCGCGAAACCTGTTGCAAAGCCTGCCGCCGGAAGAGCGGGACCGGCAACCGGCCAGCGGCCTGCTGGCGCGGCTGCGATTCGCCGAGTTGACCCAGGGCGCGCCGGACATCGCCAAGCTGGAGGCGCGGGTGCGCGCGAAGCCGGACGATTGCGCCGCGCGCCGGCAACTGGCGGCCCGCTACGTGTTGGCCGGGAATTACGAAGCGGCGCTGGAGCAGTTCATGGACATTCTGCGCCGCGATCCCAAGTTCGAGGATGAAGCCGGCCGCAAGGGCCTGATCGCGATTTTCGACATTCTCGGCAATGAGAACCCGCTGGTGACCACCTATCGGCGGCGGATGTTTTCGTTGTTGCACTGACTACCGCGCGAACCCGGGTGCGTTTCGGGTGCCGGCGGCATGACTTCCGACCGACAGGCGCTCTCCCGACTCCGCGCTCAAGCCCGACAGGCTCGCGCCGATGGCTGTTTCGTCCAGGCCGCGCGACTCGAACGCCAGGTGGCGGAACGGGCCGGAGTGCTGGGGCTGGCCGGTGAGCGGACGCGGGCGCTGTTGTGGGAAGGCTACAGCCTGCGCCAGGCCGGTGAGGACGATCTGGCGTTGGCCACCCTGCTGCAGGCCGCCAACGAACGCGCCGTGACCGCCGATCCCGCCGATGTCTTCAGTGCCCTGATCGCTATCATCCACATCAGCCTGGCGCGCAAAACCGCTTCCTTTTGCCGCGCGTTGCTCGAACAGGGACGGCGGTTCCTGGCGGACATCCAGCAGCCGTGGACCGCGCCGCTGGATTATCTCGAAGGCGATCTGGCCTACCGCCGGGGCGATTTCGCCGCCGCCCGGGACTGGCATTGCCGCGCCTGGGCCGGTTGGCGCGACGAACATCCCCGTCTGACCGCCGCGACTCATCTCTGGGCGCTGTGCCGCGTCGCTTTCCGTCGCCACGATCCAGTGGAGCTGGAACGGTTGGTCGAGCAGCTGAACCACCTCCATCCAACTCAGGCGCTGGAACGGCAATTGGCGCAGCGAGCGCGGTTATTGCTGTGGCGAGCGCGACGTACCGTCGATCTCTCCCATCCGGCTTCCGAACCGGCGCCGGTCGAAACGGCGTTGGCCTTGCTGGCGGCAAGCGCCGACGGTGCAAGCCAGGATACCGGCGCGCGGCAGGAAGCCTTGCGAGTGCTGGCGCTGGCGGATCGTTGGGAGGAAGTCGATGCCGCGTTGTCCCGACAGCCACTGCAACCGGATACGTTCGAAACCGCGCTGCTGCTGGGCGATCTGGCGCACGTGCTCAATGGGGCTGAGCAGGGCGACGTAGCTGACCGGCTGGCTGGCGGCCTCGTAGATGGGCCGCAGAGTCAGCAGGCAGCGCACGTCGCGCTCGGCCGTGGGCAGGGTCAACTCCACGTCGTGTAGCTCCTGGCCCTGCTCAATGGCCGCGCGCACCTCGCCCGGCAGCGTCAACACGTCGGCCAGCGCCCGGCCGACGGCGGCGCGGGCATTGATCTGCAGCATCTCGCCCGCCTGGGCGTTCACCTGCCGGATCTCCCCCTGCTGGTTCCAGACGATGACGCCCTCGGTGATGGCCCCGACGATGGTATTCACTTCGCTGAGGTGCTGGTTGGCCTCTTCCAGCGACCAGTTGGCCTGCAACTGGTTGCTGATGGCTCGCGCCGCGGCCATGACCAGGGCCAGGGTGTGGGAGGTGGCCGTCTCCGACGAGCCGACCATGCCCAGCACGCCGATGATCCGGCCGCGCACGTCGTGGATGGGCGCGCCGGCGGTGACGATGCCGTGCAGGGCGCGGAAGTAGTGCTCGGCCCCGACGACCTGAACCGCCGCGGCCTCTTGCAGCACCAGGCCCAGGGCGTTCGTCCCGGCCGTGTTTTCCGACCAGTAGATGCCTTCGGCGAAGCCCAAGGCCCGGGCCTTCGTTTGGGCGTGGGCGTCGCCGCCGCTGGCCAGGATGCAGCCCGCGCCATCGGTCAGTAGGATGGCGTAGTCGGAACCCTCGGTGTACTGGTAAATGTCCTCGATGAACGGCATGGCGATGGCGATCAACTCCTGCTGGCCGCGCAGGATCGATGTCAGCGCGGTGGGGTTGACGACCGTGGGCCGGAAGTCGGCCAGGGGGTTGAAGCGGTAGACGCAGCGCCGCCAGGAGCGCACCACGGCCGGGTCGATGAGCGCCGCGTCCTCGGCGCTGATGCGGCCGGTCTCCGTGAACGTCCGCCACACGCGGGCGATGGTGTCGGGGGGGATGTGGAAGGCGGTAGGGAGCATGGCGGGGGCAGTAAGCAGTGATCAGTTGTCAGTTGTTAGCAGGCGGCGGTCGGCGGTCGGCGGTCTGTCGTCCGTCGTCCGTCGTCCGTCGTCGGGCGAGCGAACTGGCCTCGTCGTTCGCTACGCCTCTTCCGGCGCCTCCGGCTTGTTGCCCAACACTGCTTCGATGGCGGCCATCACTTCGTCGGTCAGTTGCGGCAGCAGGTCGAGCGCCTTCAGGTTCTCGTGCAACTGCTCCACGCGCGACGCGCCCAGGATGACCGTGCTGACGCGCGGGTTGCGCAGGCACCAGGCGATGGCCAGGCGGCTCATCGTCGTGCCCAGCCCCTCGGCGATGGTCGTCAGTTGGCGCACCTTGGCCAGCGTCGCCTGGCCCTCTTCGCTCTCGATGATCTGGCGCACCCATTCGTAGCCGGCCAGGCTGGCGCGCGAATCGGCGGGGATACCGTCATTATACTTGCCGGTCAGGATGCCGAAGTACAGCGGCGAGAAGATCGTGGTGCCCAAGCCCATCGTCTCGTAGAGCGGGGCGAACTCCACCTCGACCTTCTGGCGGTGGAACATGCTGTATTGCGGCTGCTCCATCGTCGGCGGGATGAGGTGGTACTGGCGAGCCACGCCGTAGGCCTCGCTGAGCTGCTGCGCCGACCACTGCGACGTGCCCCAATAGAGCACCTTGCCCTGCATGATGAGCTCGCTCATCATGCGTACGATCTCTTCCATCGGTACGTTGGGGTCGGGGCGGTGGCAGAAGTACAGATCGAGGTAATCGACCTGCAGGCGGCGCATGGCATCGTGGCAAGCCTCGAAGACGTGCTTGCGGTGCAGGCCGCGCTGCGTCGGCCGCGGGTCTTGCGCCGACCCCCACATGACCTTGCTGGAAACGATGAAGGTATCGCGCGGCCAGCCGGCCTGGCGCAAGGCCTGGCCCATGATCTTCTCCGACTGGCCGCCGGCGTAGACCTCGGCGTTGTCGAAGAAGTTGACGCCGGCGTCATAGGCCGCGGTCATCGTCTCCAGGGCCTGTTCGACGCCCAACTGGTGGCTGAACGTGACCCACGAACCGTAGGAAAGGGCGCTCACGGGCAAGCCAGACTTGCCCAGACGTCGGTACTCCATTGCACTAGGCTCCTTGTTGATGTAGACGTTGTTCGGGTAGATAGGGGAAGACGTGGGCGCGCTCGCCGGCGCGGATAGCCGTCTGGCGCGCCCGCCAGTAGTCAACCGTGTACAGGTCGCCGTGGTGGCTCTCGAATACCTGGCGCAGGGGGCTGGCCAGCCCCAGGAAGTTGGGGAACTCCTCGGGGAAGATGTCGTTGCTGTTGATGTGGAACCACGGCTCGGCGGCTAATTCCTCTTCGTAGCGGTCGGTCGGCGGCAGGCGGCGGAAGTTACACTCCTCCAGCAGGCACAGTTCGTCGTAGTCGTAGAAGACGACCCGGCCGTGGCGCGTGACGCCGAAGTTCTTCAGCAGCATGTCGCCGGGGAAGATGTTGCTACAGGCCATGTCCTTGATGGCCGCGCCGTAATCGACGACGGCGGCGCAGGCCGCCGTCTGGCGCGCCTCGCGGACGAAGATGTCCAACGGGATGACCCGGCGCTGGAAGTAGGTGTGGGCCAGGACGACAGTCTCGTCGCCGATGACCACCGATTGGCTGCAATCGCGCTGCAACGCCTCCAGCAGTTCGGGCGCGAAGAGGTCGCGGCTGAACTCCAGGTACTCGAAGGACTGCGCGTCCACCAGCCGGCCGGCGCGGTCGTGGCGATAGACAAGGTCGTACTTGGCCATGACCTCCTTGCGCGTCGAGTCTTTGGGATAGTTGAAGTGATCCTTGATGAGCTTGAGGACGATGTCGTAGCTGGGCATGGTGAAGACGAGCATCACCATGCCGCGTTGGCCGCGGGCCATCTCGAAGCGCTCCTGGGTATAGGCCAGGTGGTCGAGCAGGTCGCGGTATAGCTCCGTCTTGCCGTGCTTGTGGTAGCCGAGCGAGATGTAGAGTTCGCCGGTGCGCTTGCGGGGCATGATCGTCTTGAGGAAGTGCACCAGGTCATAGGGGCGCTCGACCTCGACGTGGAAGTAGGAGTGGGCGAAGCTGAACAGGATGCTGACGCTGTCCTCGTCCAGCAGGACGCTATCGACGGTCAGACCCTGCGGCGTGTGGATGAGGGCCAGGGCCAGGGGAAAGCTCTGCGAGCCGCTGAAGAGCCGGCCGACCAGGTAGGCCCCCATGCCGCGGTAGAAGGCGGGCTTGATGATCTCTACCCGTTCGACGGTGCGCAGGGTGTTGAGCGCCTCCAGTTGGGCCTCGATGCGCGCTGCCACCAGCGCGGCGTCGGCCTGAAGGTCACGGAACGGGGCGGCGAAGCGGCCGTCCTTGAGGATGGTGGCCACCAGTTCGGGCGTGGAGCGAAAGCGGCTATAGACGCGGTAGACGGGCGAGCGGGGCCGGGTGGGCGGGGTCTCGAAGTCGGTGGCCACGAACTCGATCTGGTGGTCGACGCCGACGGTGGTGAAGATGCGCCGGGTGGCCGAGTTGAAGAAGGTC
>JRYG01005867.1_pt1 | contig 11630 bp, 10 predicted proteins | sample 235341 | NCBI WGS metagenome assembly JRYG01 (sample SAMN03074218, study PRJNA261478) | activated sludge metagenome | biome: Wastewater Treatment Plant; feature: Wastewater; material: Activated sludge; isolation source: activated biomass of a wastewater treatment plant treating hydrocarbon... ... | reverse complement strand
TAGAGCTTAGAGCTTAGAGCTGAAAGCAGAGAGCCAGGACATTCGGGTGCTGTGTGGGGTTGAACATTTGCATATAGAAAGCGCTTACTGGGACAGATTCGATTTTTGGGAGCAGATCAGAATCTGACCTGAATGCTAATGCCGAGCCTTCCGAGGGTGTCGCCTGCTATTTCATCGTTGCCGCTGCCGATCTTCTTTAAGGAGTTCCAGAATGTTTCAGAATACTTTGCTTCCAGCCGGACGTTAAGCGGCAGATCTGCCTTGAGAAGCAAGTACCATCTGAATCCGTTGCCGTAAAGAAACTGATTTGTCATTACGCCGGAAATTTCCCCCTCGTACTCGCTGATCCTTGAATCGTATCCGTCAGTTCTGAATGCAATTGCCCTGACGGAGATAAGAATACTGCCAGACAGTCGCGGACTCATTTCGGCAAGAAAGAGATGTCCTTTCTGAGATGGAGTGATTCCGCCGAAACTTACAAAGCAGTATTCATACCTGCCGATGAGGGTAATTGCTTTGCCCTTCATCCTGAGTCCGGCCCTGATGTTGCTTTGCCTTCTCTCCGCAATCACGGATCGTTGTCTGCCGTCCGCGTCTGACGTCATGAACTGCTCATCTTTGTGCTCATTCCTGAATCTCATTGCAAATATCAGTCCGTTGCCCGCGTTATATTCTCCCGATAAAAGAATATCTCTGCCCCGGGTGGGCACTGAATTGAAATATGTTCTGTATGGAAAACTGTACCTGTCTAAGTACGCTGAAATAGCGACACCTTTAGCGGGCGTGATCCTGATGCCTGCATAGAATCCGGACTCATTTCCTGCTTCGCTTCTTTCTGCGGGAGGACTGCCGAAAGGGGAGCGGAAACTGTACGGATAATTTCTGTAAGAGAACACTGCACGCGCGAAGTTTTCCAAAGCGGATGACAAACCAAAGTGCATTGCCGGTTGTCCCGATTGGCCAATTGCCGCATCGCCGAACAACTGCATGCCGGAACTGAAACTGTAGGAGAAGTCGCCGCCTGCAAAGCTGATTCTTTTTCCCGATACATCGTAGAGTTTCTTCACTGTATCGGCGATGATGCCCGGTGAGTATGCTACGCTGTAGAAAGTTGCGCCGGAGATTAGCGGGCCGTTGCTGTACTCGGCTCGAAGTCCGACAAGCAGTTCCTTCAAATTGTCTTTCCTGCCGGTTTCGGAGAGTGTCCGGTGATAGCCGTCCTGATATATCGAGCTTACCTCACCCGTAGCGCTGTCAATCGCCGCATCTATGCTTTTGTATGATGCAAACGCTATCGCACTGAATGGTTGCAAATTCAGGTGGGCCGCCAATCCCCTGAAGTAGCTGAACTCTCCGGCGGATGCATAGCCCGCTATTCGTGACGGCTTGCCTGTGCGGATGAATGTCTCCACTGCCTTAGGCACGGAATATGAGTTTGACACCATCAAGCCCCTGCCCAATGACAATTGATAATCGCCGGCAATTATTTTGCTGAGGAGCCCTTGGCTTTCATAGGATGCAAATCCCGATACGAAATCAAACGCAGACAATTCACCGGCATCCTTGTCGGTTGCAATACCGCCGGAGAGCCTGTAGCCGTCTCCGGAAAAATCCGCAAGCATCCGGTTGGAGAACCTGTACTTCGGTCCAAGGTATTTTCCGCTGACGTAACCTTTCCTTGTTTGAAGGTCCTGCACGGCAAATGTCCTGAAGTATGCAGTGAATGCTTTTCGGCTGTCGTCAGATCGTGAGATGTAAGTCTTTGGCTTTGCCGGGTTCTTTGCAGTGAGGTATGGTTTTACAAGCTCATAGAGATTCATGCTGAAGCCTTCGATTTTCAGCAGTTCCCGCTTTGAGCCGAAGCGGAGATGGTCATGCCTGTATCTTTAGATCTTTAGAGCAAGGTCATGTGTGATAAGCGGTATGGCCGTCAGTTCTTCCGCATTTGCGGTGTTGAGGTCAACCGGGTTCCTTCTAAGATCATCAATGTGATCAATAATATCTGAATCCTCCGCATCGGTGTCGGTATCCTGAAGCAATCGCTCAATAAGTTCATCATTCGTTACATCTGTTGTGTCTTCGGGAAGGAGATCTTGAGATAAAGAACAGTACGGCAGATTCAGCAGAAGGAAAACTGTGATTGCAAGATCTTTCATTCTGCCAGCGCTTTAGTGCGCGGTGCAAAATAACAATAATCAGGAAAAAATGTTCGGAAGGAATTCCGCCGGATCAGTCACTTCCTGAAAGGCGCCGTATGAGCTTCAGCAGTCCCGACTCAAACTCCCGAAGTGCGGATCTTTTTACAATCACTCCGATGTCGTCGTGCATCCAGTCATCATGCACCGCAATGCTTCTTGAAGGAAGGCAGAAGGAGAAACAGTTCAGGTCGTGTTCGTCAAACTGCCAGGTGTCGTCGGGAGCGGCGGAAACATGATGGATGGTCTTCACCTTTCTGTTCTCGAGCAGTCTTACGAGATAGCGCATGAACTGCTTCTTGCTGAAGAAAGACCTTCCTTCACCTTTTCTTATGAAGTAATTTTCAATTGTGTATCCGTGATTTCTGAAACCACGGTCTGTGATGTCGAGACTGATCGCAACATCCACTGCGGACCTTATGCCTGCAAGATATCCGACGGTCTCATCAACGCCAAGGGAATCTTTCTCTTCATTGCCCGTAAAAGCCAGAACTGTGTTTACCGGCAGGCGGCGTTTCAGCGCAAGCCGTATGAGCATTGCATTCGTAATGCTGTTGTCAAGAGTGCCGATGATCACATCCTTGCCTTCGCGGAAGTAGAAATTCCTGTAAACAGTATCAATGTGTGAGGAGACAACTACGCAGTTTTTTCCCCGCATGGCAGACTCCGGATTCTGCGAATAGATCTTTGTAAGCTTGCCGTCGTATAGCTTTCTGAAATGGGAATTCCTGAGGAGCCTTTCTATTCTGTCAGACTTCCTTGAGTCCGTGAATCCATGCCTGTCATCTTCGCAGGCAATGTTGATCTTTTCAAGTATCTCAGTCAGCGGAAATGTTTCCTTCGGCTTGCCGCTCTCAGCCGCATCAGTTTTATTCACCGGGATCATACTCAATTTTATTTAAGTTAAATTGTCCGTACACGAAATCACCTTCAGGGTATTGCCAGACCGTTTCCCCGTATGAGGGAATCAGCACTCCGTTATGTTTCTTGAAATCTCTGACAGGGGTTGAAAACCTGACTCTCTCATTCTTGCCTGAAGAGAGATCATACCTGTCATCTGAAATGAAATTGACAAGCATTCCTTCATTGTCAAAATACAATGTTGCCTTTACGGTTATTCCGAATGCAGTGTAGTATGCCTCTGCGGAATTGTCATCGCTCCTTCCCCATGTGATCCGCTTGTCTGCAAGTGCGGCGGGAACAAACAAGCAAACGTCATTGAAGTAAGTCACAGTCTCTGACTGCGTCATTTCTCTGCCGCTGTTGCTGGCAACACTTACCAGCGACAACAGCTTTACATTCATATCCGCCGAGCCGTTCCTGAATTGATGATATCCGTTGACAGGAATGCCGAAGATCTTTCCTCTCATAAAGAACAGCCTGCAGGGATCCGCAATTGTATTGAGCTGTTCGCTTCTGAAGCTGAACCAGTCGAGCGTCCTGCTTCTCATTTCACCTTCGAATTCAATTCTAACTGCTGAAGGCACGGCCGTTCCGGAAACACCTGCTTTGATAAGATACCGCTTCACAGGTAACGGAAGCGAATCAAGTTCATTGACCGAGATAGTGCTCCTTACGTTATTTACTTTTGCAACCGCATCGGCCGCATCGCTTTTATAGGTGTTGTAAAAATTAGCATCGGCAAATCCTGCAACAACGGCAAGCAAGATCAGGATATTAAGGATTGTTCCAAACTTTGCAGATTTCCAGTTGGCAATGATGAGCGCCTGAGAGAGCGCAAGTGCAGCAGCGCCGGCGATCCACCACTTTGAGATCCCTAACAAGAGCAACACTCCAGAGGCAATGAGAAGGACAGTGCATGCAAGCCATGCCAATCCCTCGTTCTTTGAGATGCTCGCGTTAAGGCTTTTTACTTTTGCGGGATTACGTGACTTGAGATATCCCGCAAGATGGATTGAGGCGTGAAGAAAAAGTATAAAGGCAATTATGATATTCATAGGCTAACATTACAAATCTCACAATTGCCGCCGAAGTTAAAAAGGCATTAATCCTTCAACATTATCAGCATCATTTTAAACTTCTCCGTCGCCTTGACGGCATGAGGCACATTGGCCGGAAGTTCGATCAGTTCGCCGGAGTGTACACTGTGCGGTTCGCCTCCTATCGTGATCTGAGCTTCACCGTCTGTTATAAATATCAATGCATCAAACGATGCGGTGTGCTCGCTCAGCTCCTCGCCTTTGTCGAATGCAAAAAGTGTAACCGTTCCGGACGGCTTTTTGATAATGGTCTTGCTCACAACGGAACCGTTTGAATATTCAACAGCTTCGGAAAGCTTGTAAGGATTCTTCATAATGTGAATTTTATATTAATTATCTTTCCAGAATTCATCATGCCATGCTTCATCCGAAACGCATGATGCATGCCGGCCGGCAATTTCGATCTGCTCCAGTTCTTCTTCGTTGAGGTATTCCTGAAGGTGATTGAACAACTGCCTCTCTTCAAACCGGATATGGCTTTCAAGAAGTTGTGCAAAGTTTTCGAGATTCTTCCTTTCACTCTTTCCCGATCGGAAGTTATCCGCCATATCCCTCATCACGCCATGCTCCGCTTCAGCCTTCAACCGAAGAGCATTTTCAGGTGGCATTTTTGCGAACAGGTTCTTCTCTTCATCTTCGAAATGCGGAACAAGTTCCTTATCAAAGAAGAATGCGCAATACTCTGCAATTCTCTCACCGGCAACACTTCTTCTGAATCCTTCACGGATCTTCCACACTAAAAGGAGTCCGTGATGATGGTCTCTTGAGAACCTTACCAATGCGGGATTGCGTTTGATGGGTGAATTTCCCGAAGTCATTTGAGAACGACCATTCTCCTTGAAGCGGCATTGATGCCGTCAAGCATAAGTGTATAAAAGTATACTCCGCTTGAGAGGCCGTCTGAGCTGAAAACAATTTCATGCGTACCTGCTCCGGCAAACTTGTCGAATATTTCGGCGACTTCCTTTCCGTTAGCATCGTGAACTCTTATCACTGCATGCGCACTGCGCCTGAGTTCAAGTCGTATGTTTGTGGACGGATTGAATGGATTGGGAAAATTCTGAGACAGCCGGAAATCATCCGGCGTGAACAGGGTTTCATCATTGATTCCTATCTTCAGTGAATTGTACCTGAGTATGATGCCGTTGTTTCCTATTGCATAACCGTGCCGCTCATCAGGAAACTCAATGCCATAGATCCTTGCCTGCAGGGGCACTGCGGACATTGACCAGGTTACACCTCCGTCCCTAGTTACAAGAAAGCTGTCAATTATCCCGAGTGAGATCCATCCTTCGAGCTTGTTGCGGAACGCAATAGTGTTTGCAATGCCGAACACTCCAAACTCCGTGTACTGCCAGTCGCCGCCGGAATTGTTTGTAACCACCCTGCTCGATCCGTATTCAAAATCACCTCCCGCTCCTATTGCATTGTCCTTATCAAAGATGTGGACATCGTTCACTGGTTCGGGCCCAACTATCCTTGTCTGCCAGCTTCTTCCGCTGTTCGAAGTTTTCCATATCACGCCGGCAATGTCAAATGCGCCTCCGACGGCATATCCGAAATTCTCATCATAGAATTCCACCTCCTCCACCGGAAATCCGAAGACCATGCCGGAGTCAACGACAGACGGATTCCAAACCGCACCCGCATCCGAAGTGAAATAGATCATTCCCTCGGTTCCGCACATATAGCCGTTGACGGCGTCCCGGAAATAGATCGAGTTGGCAAAGAAATTTGAATCGGGAAAGAGATAGTCGGTCCACACACTTCCGCCGTTTGTTGTCTGAAGCACTCTTGTTCCGTAAAAATTCGGCGGGGTGTTGTCAAGCTCCCATGCAAGCGCAAATCCCTTTTGGTAGTCAGTGAAAAAAACGGAATAGACCATGGTGCGGACGGCAGTCTGCTGTTGAATCCAGCTTTGCCCGCCGTTTGTAGTTTTTATTATGAGCCCGGAATCTCCTCCGATCCACCCCGTGAGGGAGTCGGCAAAGAATATCGCTCTGAGATTTCTTGATGTCGGGCTTTGGACAGTAAGCCAGCTTTGTGTTGCGCCAAGCTCAGCCGTTATCAGCAGAAGAGCTGTCAGGGATATTTTGAGAATTTGTGTTATACAGAAATGCTTCATGAATAGATTGCCTCAGGGCAGATTATTTCTTTTTCTCAGGAACCATTCCGTGCACAGGAACAAAATTACAAGTCCCAGATAGTACGGGTTAATGTTCAGGTCAAAGCTTTTCGAAGTCAACTGCTCAGTTTGGTTTGCGTTCTTATCAGATCCGGCTGTCGCTGTAATTTCATCATTGCCGGGCACATCCAGTCTGCGGCCGCCTGTGTTGTTGGCCAGTTCATTCATTACGGACGGGTCAGGCTGTGTTTCAAGATATTCAAAGTTATCTTCTCCTGCAAGAAACTTGCCGGTGATCTTTTCAACTCCTCTGCCTTCCGAGATAAGTTCTGCTTCATACTCATACACGCCGGGTGATGTGACCGAGTCGGACAATTGAAACTTGTTGTCAGATATTCTGATCATCTCAAGTTCCTTTGTCTGATCAGGGCCTTTTATCTTCATGACTATTTTCTCCCCGCCTTTTATTTCAAGCCCTGTTATGGCGCCCGTAAACTCAGCTTTCCCGCCAACGGGAAACACGGGCTTCAGAGTTTCAACATTGAATTTCTTTCCGGCATCCTTTCTCACCACGGCGGAAGCCGAAGTGGAAATAATGTATCCGAGAAACTCTTCTGCTTCCGCTGCGTTTCCGCCGAGCCTCCATTTGTATATCCCGTAGGGCAGAAATGCGGCTGATCTTCTGTCGTCTGAAGTTGAAACAAGTAATGCAGGCCTGCTGCCGCTCGAAGCAACGAGTATGGTTTGCGCATCGGGTTTCGCGGAGAAGCTCGTCCCCGTTATGAATATTCCGGGAAGCCTCGCGGCTTTGGAGAGCATTGCCTGATCCCTGAATGCTGTCTGCCCTGTTCCGGACAAAGCTTCCAGCGTTGTTTCGGATTCCAGATCAGAGTAGTTATCCGCAATGAACGGAAGCCGGTCTTCAAGTGTTTTCAGCCTTCCGAAGTCAGTGTTCCTTGAACCTAAGAAGATGATGGGCTTGCTGGTTTTCCCGGCTGCTGCCTTGACGGCATTCAGCACTCCTTCGTCTGAAACGGATGTCGGAAATCCTGCAAGCGTGATCACATCGAATCCTGCAAGATCAGGAAGTGCTCCTTCATAAAACTCGGCCGATGATTTTTGTGTCCTGAACTCCGCATCAAAGTTCCTGATTCGCGACACCTGTTCTTTGATGAATGCAAGGTCGGATGAAGGCCCGCCGGAGATCACAAGCATCCTGAACCTGTTGTCTGTGAATCTTATGAAGAAGTCTGCAGAGTTGTTCTTCAGCGTCTTCTCGCCTTCAACAGAATCTACCTCGATCCTGTAATGTGCAGTCCTTATCACGGGCGAGCTGACCGTAAAGTCCGCATTGTACTTTGTCCTGCCTTGTGAAACGTTCACAGCTCTGCTGTCGATCAGCTTTCCGTCCTCCGTAAGTCTTATGTTCAGCGTGCCTTCATAACCGTTTGAACTTATCACTGCGCTAACCGGGACACTGCTTTCTATGAATGCATTCTTCCCGTAAAGAACATCTGTAACAGATATGTCTCTTGACATTCCCGTATCACCCGCAAGAATGAAATTCACCGGTGCGCCGAGAGACAAAGCGCTCTGCAAAGGATTGCCGCCTTCGTTGAGTATTCCGTCGCTGATCACCGTAACGGATGAAATGTTCTCGTCAGGAAGCATCAGCTTAAGGTCCTGAAATGCCTTTGAGAGATTCGTCCTGACTGCGGAAGTTGAATCGGAAGTCAGCAAATCTGCACTCTGACCGCTCAATTCACCTGTTATGCCGTCTGAAAAAACAAATGTCCGCACTTCGTCATTTGAAGCGAGCCGGGCTTTCCTTATAAGCTCTTCCATATCTCTGCCGTTGAGTTCCATTACGCTTGCAGAGTTATCTATGAGAATTATCCCTGTCGGCTTCTTGTCGGAAATACCCACAAATGACAGCACGGGTGAGAGGAACAGCAGAAGAATGAAGAAGATCGAAAGGAACCTGAGAGCAGTGAGGACTTGCTTCAGCCGTCCTTCTGCGGCGGAGCCTCTGTAATAGAAGTATGCCGCCGCGGCCGATATGATAACAGCCACAGCCGCGAAGATAAGTCCGTAATCTGATCTGAATGAAATATCCAAAAGGAAGGAAATTAATTGCGTCCGCTAAACATTTGCAGGAGTCAAAGGAATTCGCAGGATCAGTTTCAGGAACCGGCGTTACATCTTAATGTCAACGAAAATGTATTCGCGTATTTCCTCAAGCCACTTCTCAAGCTCATTGCTTTCCTTATATGATTCGGCGAAGCCTCTTATCCTGTCGTAATCTTCTTCGAGACTCAGCCTGTGGGGCGGAACAATGTCAATCAACTTGTACAGCTCATATCCGTAATCACTGCCGCGTGAGATTGAACGGACAGGATCAGTGATCCCGCCTTTCGAGACTCCTCGCAGGGCTTCAAGCGTCATGCTGTCGAGCCTTTCAATCGGAACTTTTCCAAGGTAGCCGTCTTTCCCGGCGGTGAATTCATCCTGCGAATACTCTTTCACGGCATTCTCAAATGAGATCTCGTTCTTTTCGATCCGTCCCTTGAGTTCATTGAGAAAGCTGATAGTCTCAAGGTCGGAAGATTCAAATTTCGGAAATGTAACAAGTATGTGCTGAACCCTTATCTTGTCTCCCTGCCTGTCTTTCAGTTTAAGTATGTGATAGCCAAACTCAGTCTCTACAATGTCTGAAACCTCACCCACATCAAGCAAATAGGCCGCTTCTTCAAACGGCTTCACAAACGTTCCCTTCTTGGCATAGCCAAGATCTCCGCCCATTGCGGCAGAGCCGGAGTCGGCGGAATTTCTGATCGCAAGTTCGGAGAAATCAACACCCTGCTTGACGCTGTCCAGTATCTGCCGGGCAATACTCATCGCTTCCGATTTTTCCGCATCGCTCACTTTCCTCTTCATATAAATATGCGCCAGCTCAAACTCCTCGTTCACATCAGGAAGGCTGTCACGGTAGATCGCAAAAAACTCTTTCACATCCCTGTCTGTCACCTTTACTCCGCCCGGAAATTTCTCTCTCTTAAGCTTCTCAACCCTGATGTTCTTGCGTAGTTCTTCCTTAAGCAGATTGCGGATCCTTGCAAGCGGCATTCCGTAAGCGGCTTCGAGCCGCTCAACAGAGCCGGACTGTGCGATCATATTATCCATTCTTCCGGAGAGTTCCTTATCGACTTCCTCATCTGTTGCGTAAATGCTGTCCTGCTCCGCCTTTGCAAGGAGTATCTTGTTTGTAAGTATGGACTGGAAAATCTGCTGAGCCATAAAAGGAGAGATCTCAGTTAGCCGGTTTTGCCTTGCATAAAGCTGAACCTGATACTGAAAATCGGATTCCGTTATGATCTCCCTGCCTACGATCGCAATGATCCTGTCTCCTTCGGCCTGCGAAAAAGCATCAGCCGAAAGGAAACAGATTACAGCCGCAGTCAGCAAAAAAAACTTCTTCAAACTTTTCTAAATCTTAAATGCTTCAATGAGTACTGCTTCGTTGACCTTCACAGGATATTTCTTCCTTAGATTCTCAACGTATTGTGTCTCAAGCTGTTTGAACCTCTCCTGCTGAAGCGTGTTTGAGATCTCTGATTTGACATCTTCAAACGGCTTTGTCTTCACCATGTTGCTGTCGGTGTAAGAGTACTTGTCCTTGTTGGACTCATAGTAAGCGCTCAATTCTTCAGGAGTGATCTTGATATTCCTCCACAATTCCTCCTGATCTATCTTAAAGCTGAGAAGGCCGTTTTCGTATTCCGTGAGCTGTGCAATGTACTCGGGATCCTTTTCGATGCCTTCTTTTGATGCCACTTTCAACAGCATGGCATTGTCCGCGGAATTGTTGATGACTGTCTTTAGATTTTCGACACCTGCAACGCTCGCAAGGTAATCACGGTTCCTTCCGAGGTAAGATATGACATCAGTGATTGTGATCTTTCCGTCCTTAAACTGTGCAATTACTGTCTGCTTCTCTTCGGGAGCAAATATCGAGTCGAGGTTAAGCTGTGAAAATGATTTCGTGGTGTCGATCTTGTTCCTTATGAATGCCAGACCTTCTTCCTTGATCTGAAAGTCGTATGTCTTCCTGGCTTTCTCGAGATACTTGTTGTACTCCGATTTGAACATCGGGCCGCGCTTGAAATCACCGCGCAGATTATCCTTCTGCTTTTCAAAGGGCTCATACTCCTTTATATCAGTCACTTTTATGATGTGCCACCCGAACGGAGTTCTTACGAGGTCAGACACTTCTCCGACCTTCAGCGTAAATGCAACGCTGTCAAACGGCTGAACCATTCTCCTTCTGTCAAAGAATCCCAGGTCTCCGCCCTTGGTGGCAGAACCCGGATCCTGTGAAACTTCCGCCGCAACTTTCGCAAAATCCTCACCGTTCCTGATCCTCTGCAGTACTTCTCTTGCCTTGTTGTATGTGGCTACAGAATCCTTCGTCATTCCGAGAGAATCCTTCTGCTCCTGTATAAGGATGTGTGATGCCCTGACTCCGTTGTTTCTCTTCTTCTTGTCTGTAAGCTTGATCACGTGAAGGCCAAATGGAGTTCTCACAATTTCCTTTGTGTATTCACCCACCTTCATTTTGTAAATCGCATCTTCGAATTCCGGCACCGTCATTCCTGCTGTGAAATAATAGAGATCGCCGAAGTTCTGCTTTGCCGAGTTGTCGTCCGACATTTCAACTGCAACCTGCTCAAACGATTGTCCGTCCTTCAGTTTCTTCAAAATCTCATTTGCCTTCTGATAGGCCTTCACCGAATCTTCAGGGTTCTTATTCTGCTGTGAGAGGTTTACGAGTATGTGAGATGCCCTTACCTCGTATTCCTTCCTGTCATACAGCTCCTTTATCCTAGGCTCAACAACTTCCTTATCAATAAGGAATGATGTGATGAAATTGCTCTTGTATTGATTAAGATCGTTTTGAATGTCTTCGGATTTGAGCATTCCCCTGTCCCGGGCATCCTTCACCTTCAGCCGGTATTTTATGTAGAGGTCGAGAAACTCTTTTCTCTTTTCCGGGCTCATATTTCTTGCCGAATCGAGATTGTTCTGAGTTTTAAGATACTGCTTCTCATAGTCTTCGAGGTAGATCTTCTCGTCGCCGATCTCAGCCACAACCTGCTTCTTTTTTGATGAGCATGCAATGAGTGTTACAAGTCCGAGAAATGCAAAAAGCGAGAATATCTTTACAAAATTGCCTTTGTTCACAAACATTATTTAGGATTTGCTTTCTTGAATAATCGGCAATATTACCTAAATCAGCCCTGAATAGAAAGC